>Ga0207733_100556_pt1 | contig 20217 bp, 22 predicted proteins | sample A23P3SouthBayCA_FD_187735 | JGI IMG/M metagenome (GOLD analysis project Ga0207733, IMG submission 187735) | Aerobic enrichment media microbial communities from Eden Landing Ponds, California, USA - A23 P3 (SPAdes) | ecosystem: Environmental > Aquatic > Marine > Unclassified | place: Emeryville... | reverse complement strand
GATGACGGTGAGAAGTTACGCTCTCGGAGCTGGCACGGCCAGTTCCGAGAGCTCACGCGCAAGTGTATCGTGCATAACCTATCGCAGGCGGCGAGTTAGAGCTCGCCGCCTGCTCTCTTTCTCTGGACGTATCCGCCAGAGGCATCGCCGTCATCCACGTATGGATTCTCACAAAGTGACCTAATTTTGATGGTTGCAGAATCAACGAACTGTACTCCTCCCACATCATCCAGATCTCAAAACCAGCAGTACAGGAGTTCTAACGCCATTAATCTGAATATCAAAATTCCAATACTGGCGCCGTCTTGCGTTCAACAGAGCAAATCAGCTGCCTATCACCGTCGCGAACAGTCGATACAGGCCGTATCCGACGACGACTGAACTGCCGAGCGTCAGGAGCCAGAAGGTGATCGTGACGCCGATCTTGCGCCGCGAGACGCCCGCGGATCCCCCTGCCAGCCCGCCACCGATGACCCCCGAGAGGATGATGTTGTTCAGCGAGATCGGGATGCCGAGTGCGATCGCCAGCTGGGCAATGATGAACCCCGGCACCAGCGCTGCGATCGACCGCCGCACGCCGAGTTGGGCGTACTCTCTGGACGTGGCCTGCAAGAGCCGTGGGGCGCCCATCCAGGCCCCCGCGAGGATACCGACCGCGCCGATCGCGAGCAATAGGAATCCCGGCAGCCCGAGTTCGACGCGAAAGAGATTCTCGAGCGGGCCGGTCGCAAGCCCAACCTGCGAGCCGCCGGAGGAGAACGCGACGATGCCGCCGAGGACCAGCAGGAACGAGCGGATCCCGCGTTCGACGGAGTCGCGGACCTGCCGTTGTACCCAGTAGAACGCGAGCAGTCCAACGGCGATCGTCACGAGGACGGTCCCGAGATCGACGCCGGCGGCGAGCGTCGGGCCACCGCCGAACTGCCGGGCGATGAATCCCGCGAGGGTTCCCTGCTCGGCGGTCGGTTCGGGAATCACGCCGAGGCGGACGTTGGCGACGATCGCGCCGACGACGCCGGCCAGCAGCGGGACACCGACCGTCTCGGGGACGTCGTCGCGTCGCAGGACCGTCGCCGTCGCGTAGGCGAGCCCGCCGGACATGATCGGCACCAGCAGCCAGAAGGTGCCGAGCCGGCGATAGGTCGCCATCGCCGGGTCGCCGCCAAGCGAGAGCCCGACGCCGACCATCGCGCCCGTCGTCGCGAACGCCGCGGGAATCGGGTAGCGCGTGTAAATGCCGATCGCCATGAATCCCGCTGCGGTCAGCAGGCCAGCGGTGGCCGCCAGCGGCGTGATCGTCACGCCGTCGATGAGGTCCGCACCGATCGTCTCGGAGATGCTCCCGCCCTGCATGAGCGCGCCCGCGGCCGCGAGCAGTCCGATGACGAACGCCGCCTGCATCGTCGAGATCGCGTTCGCACCGATCGCGGGGGCAAAGGGTGGCGAGTTACTGTTCGCACCGAGCACCCACGCCATGAACAGACAGGTGAGAACGGCGATCCCGACGAGGGCAACAGAGGGGAGTGCGACCATTTCGTCTCGTCTTTTGTTCGGTGACCGACTGGAAAAGCGTTCCCTCGAGCCCCGTCGATGACCGCTACCGATTTACCACGACCGCGCTAATCACTGCCCATGAAGATCGAATACGACGAGGACACCTGTATCGGGATGTTCCAGTGTGTCGCCGAATGGGACGCCTTCGAGGAGGACAAATCGAAGGGCAAGGCCGTCCTCGAGGACAGCGAGGAGGTCGAGGACGGCGTTTTCGTCCGTGAGGTACCCGAGGACGCGGAACTCGACGCCAAGTTCGCTGCCCGGACCTGTCCCGTCGACGCGATCACAGTTTACGATGACGACGGCGAGCAACTGATCCCCTGACGACTCGATAAAAAAGCCGATCCGTGCCAACCGTCGATTACGCGATCTTGTCGTACTGTTCGGAGAGCTTCTCAGCAGCTTCGCCGAGCTGGTTACGCTCGAACTCGGTGAGTTCCCACTCGACGATCTCCTCGACGCCGTCGGCGCCGAGTTTGACGGGAACGCCGAATGCGGTGTCCTCGTGGCCGAACTCGCCCTCGAGTTTGACACTGCCGGGCACTACTTCGCCCGTATCCCGGAGGATGGCCTCGACCATGTGGCCAACACCGGTCGCCGGCCCCCACTCGGTCGCGCCTTTCTTCTCGATGACGTTCATCGCCGAGGTCTGAAGTTCGGAGAGCAGTTCTTCCTTTTCGTCCTCGTCGAACGTGGGGTCCTGTCCGTTGACCCGCACTTTGGAGAAGACGGGGACCTGCGCGTCGCCGTGTTCGCCGAGGATGGTCGCCTCAACGTTTTGGACCGGCGCGTCGAAGCGCTGAGAGATCACGTACCGGAAGCGCGCGGAGTCGAGGCGACCGCCGAAGCCGATCACCTTTTCGCGGGCGCGGTCACCCGTCTCGTAGAGGTGTCGATTGAGGAGGTCGACGGGGTTCGACGTGGTGACGGTGATGAAGTCGTCGTTGTGCTCGGCCAGCGAGGAGCCGATGTCCTCCATGATGGGTGCGTTGTCGCCGGCCAGATCGATCCGGGTCTGGCCGGGCTGGCGCGGAATCCCCGCCGTGATGACGACGACGTCCGATCCTGCGGTGTCCTCGTAGCCACCCTGTCGGATCGTCGTGTTCGAGTCGTAAGCCACGCCATGGTTGGCGTCGGCGGCCTGTCCGACCGTATCGTCTTCCTTGTCCGGAATGTCGACGAACACGAGCTCGTCCGCAACGTCCCGAAGCGCAATGTTGTAGCCTGCAGCGGCCCCGACGGTGCCGGCCGCGCCGACCACGCTCACTTTCGTCATACCACGTAATGCTTCCCCATCCCACACGTTAAATCCGTCGGAATTTCCAACCTCACACGAGTTTGATGATATGAAAATTCGATGACTGTCGTTCCCTGCGACGGGCTCGGAGCCGACCCGTCATCGAGGCACCGTCAGTCGCGTCTCCAGACGCGCCTCGAGACCGAATCGATCATAGCCGATGCCTGCGCCCGTTCGACTATGCGCGTCAGCGTCATCGGTGGCGGAACGATTACCGACGAACAGGCGGCTCGCGCCGAGGCGGTGGGCCAGGAACTCGCCGCGCGGGGCCACACGGTCGTCTGTGGCGGCCGCGGCGGCACCATGGAAGCAGTCTGTCGGGGCGCGAAAGCCGCGGGCGGAACGACGATCGGCATCCTGCCAAGCGAGCGTCGGGAGCAGGCAAACGACTACGTCGACGTTCCCATCGCGACCGGGCTGGGCCACGCCAGAAACGCGCTCGTCCCGCTAAATGGTGATGCCGTCATCGCGCTCACCGGCGGCGTCGGCACCCTCTCGGAGCTCGGCTTCGCCGGCATCTACGATCGGCCCGTCGTCGGACTCGAGGCTCACGACGTCACCGACGCCGGCGTTGACCTCGAGCCCGTCGACACCCCCGAAGCGGCCGTCGACGCCGTCGAAGCCGCACTCGAGTCGTAGTTGCCCCTGTCACGGCACGGGACTGTCGCTGTCGCAGCTTTTTCGACGCTTCGCCACCTCTAGCTGGGTATGAGCGACTTCGATAAGGAAGCTGAACGCGAGAAACTCCGCGAGAAGTACGAACGCGACAAAGAAGAGCGCAAGGCCACCCAGCGAATGAGCGACTTGCTGCTCAAGGGTGCGACGATGACCAACTCCCACTGTGGGACCTGCGGCGACCCGCTGTTCCAGATGGACGGCACCACGTTCTGTCCCAGCTGTCATGGCAACCCCGATGCTGTCGAGGGGACCGATCTCGAGGTCCAGCCGGCTGACGAACAGTCGTCTACGGATCAATCAGAGCCTGACCAGTCCGCCGCTGACGAACCCACCCCTACTGCATCGTCTGAGACGACGGCCGCAGCTACGTCGGATACACCGACTGCCGAGACGGACGTGAACAGCCAGCGCGAATCTTCGGCCACAACGCCATCTCGGGATGAGCGCCAGTCTACATCCCAGGCCGATGTCGAGTCCTCCCAGGCCGATGTCTCGAGTCCGACCGCCGACGGTCGAGCGAGCGAGCCGAACGTACCGTCCCGCTCCCCGACATCGACCCAGAGTCCACGACCGGCCGACGGCGATCTCGAGGCTGCGCACGACGCGCTCGTCCGCACGCTCGAGAAGTTCGCCACCGAGGCGGCCGCGACGGACGACCCACGATACGCACGAGAGTGTCTCGAGGCAGCGCGTGAGGCCGGCGAGACGCTGTCGACCTTGCGCTGACGGCGCTTGAACCGATCACGTACCACCACCCGGAGTTGGAGATGTAGCGCTCCGTCGAAGCACGATAGAAATCACTCTACAAATAACAGATATAAATAACACCGCTAGATATATATTTGACAGTGATCTGTAGTGTGACATAGGTGGACGTGGGCCAACTCGACCACCGTGTCGATCGTGTTCGTGGTAGTCACCGGCTTTGCCCTCCCGTGCTACCGGCCCGCCGTCGCTCACCGAAAGACGGGCATACGAGAACCGAACGATGGCACTTGGATTCGTCGTCTCCCTCACGATACTCGTCGTTTGCATCGGCCTCATCGGGACCTGTATGCTTTGTCTCGATCGAACCACACTGAGTCGGACGGCCGCCGACTACGATCGTCGACTCGCCGAAATCACGCCGTACGTCGGCGTCACGGCGCTGTTTTTCCTCGGAAAGCGGGCAACCCACGGCCGTAGCTTGCGCATCTCGCATGCACTCGACTGGGACCTCACTGCCGAAATCTACGCCATCGAAGGCGAGTTCGTCGCAGTGATGCAAGACGTCGTTCCCACGGCGACGCTCGAGTTCTTCTCGGCGATGTATATGTTTGGGTTCCCGTTCCTGCTGGTGACCGCGCTGGTCCTGTATTTCCTGTTGCCCACCCAGCGGTACCTGAAAGAACTGCTCGTCGCGTACCTGCTGAACTACGCCATCGGGACGCTCTTTTATACGCTCTTCATCGTCTACGGGCCGCGCAACCACCTCTCGTCAGTTGACGGATTGATGTACTCGTTTTACCCTCAGACTCAGGAGGTCACGGCGGCGGTGTCGGCGAACACGAACGTCTTCCCCTCGCTGCATACATCGCTGGCGGTCGTCGTCATGTTGTTCGCCTGGCATTCGCGCGAGGAGTATCCACGGTGGTTCGGGATTTCGTCGTTCGTGACGATCTGTGTCGTCTTCTCGACGATGTATCTCGGTATCCACTGGCTGATCGATGTCATCGCCGGCCTGCTCCTCGCCGCTGGAAGCGTTGTCGGTGCGAAACGGATCGTCACCCGCGCAGAGGGAGCAACTGGCTCCGTTCCCGCTGGTGAAGACGCAATCTCGTCCGACGCGAGTGACTGAGCACCGTCGTTACAGCCGCTTTACCCAGTATAGTCGCTGCCGATCACTTCTCGAATCCGCTCGGCGGTCACCTGTCCGACGCCGTCGGCCGCTTGCAACTCGTCTTCGGTCGCGATCATCACTTCCTCGACCGTCCCGAACTCCTCGAGAAGCGACCGCGCCGTGACGGGACCGATCTCGGCGATCGAGGCGACGACGTACTCCTGTTGCTCGCTCAGGGTCTTGGTCCCTTTCTCGCCGTGGACCGACACCTCCCGATCGGCGGTCGCCTGTTCCCGGCCGGCGATCACGGCAAGCAGTTCCGTCGTGTCGGCCTCGCTTTCGGTCCGCAGAACGCTCGCACCGAAGTCGACCGCGAGACTCGAGAGCGCGCCCCGAACCGCGTTCGGGTGAATGTCGCGTTGTTCGTACAGCCCGTCGCCTTCGACGACGACGATCGGTCGCGAGTAGTGCCGTGCCATCGCGCCGACCTGCTCGAAGACCGACCGGTCGCCCCCGACCAGCGAGTCGACGAAGTCTGCGACGGACTTGCGCTCGACGACCACCCGATCCGAGAGGACGTAGTCGCCGACATCGAGGGTCTCGAGGCGGACGTCGATCTCCTCGCGTCGCGAGAGGTCGCGGGCGATATTGGCGTCCATCTCGCGCTGGTCGGCGACGATTTCGATGGTTTCGCCCTCGGCGTGTGGTTCGTGGGTTTCGACCTCGTCGTCCTCGTCTGTGTCCGCTTCCGTGTCGGCGAACTCCTGTAATCCTGGCTCGTCTGCAACCCCCTCGCTTCCGGTGGAAGAATCGCCGACGGCACCGCCATCGGTGCCGCCACGCTCTACTTTCGCTTCGCTGTCCCCATCGAAATCCGAAAGCGATTGCTGGGAGTCGTCGAGTTCGCCCTCGAGCTCGTCGGCCATCCCTTTCAGGTCGCGCAACTCGCTTTCCATCTCTTTTTCGCGCCGTCGGGAGATCCAGAAGTAGGCCTCATCGCGGGTGTCCTCGGCCATCAGGACGACGACGCGCCCCTCCGACTGGCGGCCGGTCCGGCCCTTGCGCTGGATCGACCGGATCGCAGTCGGGACAGGTTCGTAGAAGAGCACAAGATCGACCTCCGGAACGTCGAGCCCCTCCTCGGCGACCGACGTGGAGACGAGCACCTCGAACTCGCCCGCACGGAACTCGTCTAACACCTCCTGCTGTTGTTTTTGGGTCATTCCGTCCGAGCCCTCGCGGTCGCCCTGCCCGACGAAGCGTTTCGCGTCGAAACTCTCGCTCAAGAAGTCCGTCAGCGCCTCGGCCGTGTCGCGGGACTCGGTGAAGACGATCACGCGCTCGCCACCCTCGAGCCCCAGCGTCTCTGCAAGCAGCATTCGCGCTTTGCGGTATTTGGGATGGAGCTCGTCGAAGTTCTCGGCCTTCCGCATGGCCTCGCGGACGCGCGGATCCGAAACCATCCGCTGGCTCGCCTTTGACGCGCCCGACGAGCGGGCCTGGTTGCGCTGGCGTTCGAAGTATCGGCGCAGGGCCTCGACGCTCTGGGTTTCGACCAGCGTGACGGCCTGCCGGAGTTTCATCACCTCGGCGTGGACCGACATCCCCTCGAACCCCTCCGACTGATCGTTGTTGATCAACTGCTGGAGTTCCGCGCGCATTCGGTTGAGGTCCTTCTGAGACTGATCGGGCTGGGTCGACTTCGCCACGCCCAGTTCTTTGAGCTTCTCGAGGCGGTCTGTGATGACCTCGTTCAACGCGTCCCGGATCTCGATGACGTCGTCGGGCAGGTCGATGCGCTCCCACTCGACCTCGGTTTCGTGAGTAAACTCGTCAACGTCGGCGTCCTCCTCGGTCATCACCTCGACTTCCTCGATACCGAGGTTTTCACAGACCTCGAGGATGGCCTCCTCGTCGCCGCCGGGCGAGGCCGACATACCTGTCACGAGCGGGTCGCGGGCGTCGGCGTGGTAGCGCTCGGCGATGTAGTTGTAGGCGTAGTCGCCGGTCGCGCGGTGGCACTCGTCGAACGTGAGATGTGTCACGTCCGAAAGCGAGATGCGGCTCCCGACGAGGTCGTTTTCGATCACCTGTGGCGTCGCCATCACGATCGTCGCCTCCGTCCACAGCTCGGCGCGGTCGTCCGGACTCACGTCGCCGGTGAAGACGACGATCTCCTCGTTTTCAGAACTTGACGACCTCTGCTCGTCGGTGTCGGAGATCTGGAGAGCTTCCCGATAGAAGTCGGCGTGTTGCTGGACGAGTGGCTTCGTCGGCGCGAGCATCAGGGATTTGCCGCCGACCTCCTCGAGTCGCCGGGCCGTGACCAACAGGCTCACCGTCGTCTTTCCCAGGCCCGTCGGGAGACAGACGAGCGTGTGATGGTTCGCGGCCGTCCCCGCGAGTTTCAGCTGGTAGAGGCGGCGCTCCAAAAAGTCGGGCTCGAGCAGCGGATGCTCGATCGACGCGACGTCCTCGTCCGTCGTTGCCATTGGAAGCGATTCGCTGCGGGCGCTGTTAAGGATTGAGATAGCGGAGTGAAAGTGGTCTCGCGGCTGCAGTAGCGCTGGTGCTGGCTGACTCGTGGTCGGTTAGGCTGCTGATATATACGGCAAGACCGCCTACACTGCCGTATGGAAACCCGACCGATCCGCCAACGTCTGCCGGACCTCGGGTCGATCCTCACTGCGGTCGGCTTCGTCCTGCTGGTCAACCTCGTCGGGGCGGCACCGAGCGCGATCGGGTCGCCCGACACGCCGTGGTTTCGCGCCCTCGAGAAACCGTGGTTCTACCCACCGACGATCGCGTTCCCGGTCGTCTGGACGCTGTTGTTCACTTTGCTGGGCGTCGCGCTGTGGCTCGTCTGGCGCAGCGACACTGACGGCCGACGGCTCGCGTTGGGGTTATTCGCTGCGCAGATGCTGTTCAACGTCGTCTGGACGCCGACGTTTTTCGCGCTCGAGGCGCCCCTTGTTGCCCTCGGCGTCATCGTCGTCCTCTGGGGACTCGTCGCCGGGACGATCCTCGCGTTCCGCCGGGTCGACCGCCGTGCGGCGGCGTTGCTGGTCCCGTATCTCGCGTGGATCACATTCGCCGCACTACTCAATTTCGAACTCTGGCGGCTGAACGCATGAGGACAACGAACGCAGCATTTCGCTTCGTTCGGCCACTGTCACTGCTCCGATAGTGTGGGAAGCCACCGCGTCAAGACTATCGCGATGGCGACGAGGCCGGCCAGCACGAGATAGGCCTCGTCGAAGAACCCCCGGTCGGCGAGTGCGCCGAACAGGACCGGGCTCGCCGCGCCGATGGTCATGTAGACGGTTCGCAGGAAGCCGAGTCCGGTCCCCTGCATGTCCGACGGAAACGCCGTCGTCATGTACGGCAGGGTGATCGTCCCGTAGCCGAGGATGCTCGAGAGGAAGACGGTTCCGACAGCGATGGGCCAAAACCCCTCGAGAAACGGCAATGCGACTAGCGCGGCGACGATGACGCCCAGCACCGGTGGCAGCGCTGTCCGGATGCCGAACCGGTCGTAGAGCCGCCCGGTCAGCGGCTGGACGACGATCCCGGTCGCGAAAAAGGCGCTGAACAGCCCGGTCGCGACTCCCTCCGAAAAGCCCTTGATCTCGATCAGGTAGGTCGGATAGAAGCCTGTAAACGCCTGCCAGGCGCAGTAGGTAAGGATCTGGATCGCGGTCACGGTCACGATCTCCCGCCGGCGCAGTTGCGAACCGACGTAGCGTGCCGTCTCGAGCGAGACGCTGTCGACGGCACTGGTCGCGCTCGAAGTGCGTGCGGGGACGACGAGCCGGAGGCCGATCGCCACGGCGACGAAGGCAGGAACGACGAGGCCGAAGCCGTACTGCCAGGCGAACGCCGAGGCGATACCGCCAGCCGCAAGCGGTAGGACGGTGTTGCCGACCTGACCCGCCGCCATCGTGATCCCGATCGCAGTCCCGTCGTTGTCGGGGTAGATATTCGACAGCGTCGTAAACCGGGCGACGCCGTACAGCGCCGTCCCGAAGCCGAAGGCCGCCGTCGCGAGATAGACGACCGGCGCGGAGCCGGCAACGGCGACGAGGCCGAGCGTCACCGCCGAAATTACGGTGCTCGCGACGAGGATGTTCCCTTCACCGAAGCGGTCGGCAAGCAGTCCGCCCGGGAGCTGTCCGAGCGCATAACAGAGCCAGAGTGCAGTCAGCAGGAAACCGGCGGTCGTCAGATCGAGGCCGTAGCTTTCCCGGAGATACGGAAGTAACACCGGATACGCGAGTCGGACGCCGATCGAGAGGAACCAGCCAGCAGCGACGGCAATCAAAATCCCTCCGCGATCGTCCGTCAGAAATCCGCGGACGGTTGCGAGTCGTCTCTTCGTTCCTATGCGTGACACGGTTTCTATCGTTCGTTTGCGCGCGGCTGCCTTGAGCGGCTCAGAACGAAACGACCTTGCCGATATCGGAACCGGTCGCTGTTCCCGTCTCTCGTTTCACAGCGGCACGATCTCGAGTGCCAGCCACGCCAGACAGGCGGCGTAGATGGGGATCGTCAGGTTGTCGTCGATGATGTAGGTGCGGATCTCGAGAGTGACGCCGTCGGCGATCGTTGCGCCGAGGGCGGCGATCAGCGCGACCGCAAGCGGCAGGAACGGAATCGCGACGACCGTCGAGACGAGAAACATCGTGATGAGCACTTTCGGCGGCTTGACTCGCTGGAGAGTGTTGTCCGAGACCGCTCCGCTGATCGGATCGCCCAGCGCGAGCATCAGCATCGCCGGCAGGGCGATATCCTGATCGAAGACCACCACGACGGTAGCCATGCTGATCAGATACAACGCGTAGGCGGCGGGGTTGTCCTGCTCGTACTTGCGGGTGAGCACGTCGTAGAGCCGCCAGTTGAGTCCCACCTGCAGTCGCAGGAACTCGAGAACGAGCGCACCGGTCGCGAGCAGAATCAACAGGAGCTGAAATCGAGCCCACGTGAGCCCGAACTCGAGGGCGTCGGCGAGCAGATAGAGGACGACAAGCCCCGAGCCGCTGGCGTGGACGAGTCGCCGCTTCAGTTCGTCGGCCATTATGTCATGGCTCGAGAGAAGTGACCTTCAGTCCGTCGATCACCTCCAACCTTTTACGCTACGGTCTGCCGCGCTGGTGGCGTCGCCACACAGCGCGGCGTCCCTCGGTAAAAGGTTGATCAAAAGCCTCCTCCCTCCCCGTTGGGTCGGTCGTCGGCCCGCTCGCTCACTTCGTTCGCTCGCGGATCAAAAAATCTCCGCCGCTACAGCTCTTCGAACTCGAGGTCGCCAGCCCGGATCGCCGACAGCGTCTCGGCGAGTTCGTCGACCGGCAGGCGCTTCTGGTCGGTCGTGTCCCGCTCGCGAACCGTAACCGTCGTCTCCTCGTCTTCGAGAGTCTCGTAGTCGACGGTGACACAGAACGGCGTGCCGACCTCGTCTTGGCGGCGGTAGCGCCGGCCGATGTTGCCCGAGTCGTCGTAGGTGACCGACAGGCCCGCCTCGCGCAGATCTTCGACGATCTCGTCGGCCTGGGCCTCGAGGTCGTCGTCGTTTTGCAGCGGGAAGACGCCGACGAACGTCGGCGCGACTTCCGGCTCGAGCTCGAGGAAGGTCCGGTCCTCGCCGTCGACTTCGTCCTCACGGTAGGCGTGGTGGAGGACGGTGTAGACCAGCCGGTCTACCCCGAAGGAGGGCTCGACGACGTGGGGCGTGATGTGCTCGCCGGATTCGGTCTGTTCTTCGACGGCGAAGCCAGTCTTCTCGACGGGAATCTCGTGGGTTTCGCCCTCGAGTTCGAACGCGACGGTCTCGCCCTCGAACGCCGACCGGTCGCGGGCCGCGAGGTCCTCGAGTTTGCCGACGACGGCCTGTGCGTCGCCGCCGAATTCGGGCCCGAGATAGCTCATGTCGGGGTCGACGGTGGCGCGCTCGACGGTCTTGGGCTCGTCGTACTGCCGGAAGATCGTAAAGCGGTCCCCGGAGTGTTCGGCGTGTTTCGAGAGGTCGTAGTTGCCCCGATGGGCGAAGCCGGCCATCTCGATCCAGTTGCCGTCGATCTCGCTTTCGGCGTCCCAGCAGTCGCTGGCGTAGTGGGCCCGCTCGCCGGCGAGATGCTGGCGATAGCGGAACCGATCCATGTCGACGCCGACGGCCTCGTACCACGGCTTCGCGACGCCGAGGAAGTACGCGACCCACGGGTCCGTGATGATGTTCTCGTCGACGGCTGCGCCGATCGTCGTCTCGAATGCCTCGCCGTCCTCTTTGTTCTGCTCGCTGGCCGGGTAGAGGGTGACTTCGACGTCCTCGACGCTCGAGAGGTCCGGCTCGTCGACTTCGGGGTCGATGAAGTACTCGAGTTCGGCCTGCGTGAACTCCCGCGTGCGGATGATCGATCGCCGCGGGCTGATCTCGTTGCGGTAGGCCCGGCCGATCTGGGTGACGCCGAAGGGAAGCTGGTTGCGTGCGTACTCCTTGAGGCGAGGGAACTCGACGAAGATGCCCTGGGCGGTCTCGGGGCGCAGATAGCCAGGGTCGGAGTCACCGGGACCGATGTTCGTCGCGAACATGAGGTTGAAGTCCTCGACGGCCTGACCCGCCAGCCCGGCACCACAGGAGGGACAGACGAGTTCGTACTCGGCGATGACCTCCTCGACTTCCGGGATCTCGAGGCTCTCGGCGTCCTCGTACATCGTGTTGTCCTCGACGACGTGGTCGGCGCGGTGGCTTTCGCCACACTCGGGACACTCGACAAGCATGTCGTCGAAGCCGTCGAGGTGGCCCGAGGCCTCGAAGACGGGTTCGGGCATGATGGTGGGCGCGTCGATCTCCATGTTGCCCTCTGCGACGGCAAAGCGGTCACGCCAGGCGTCCTCGACGTTACCTTTCAGGGCTGCACCCTGTGGCCCGAAGGTGTAGAAGCCGCCGACGCCGCCGTAGGCCCCCGAGGACTGGAAGAAGTAGCCCCGCCGTTTGGCCAGTTCGACCAGTTTCTCGCTCGTGCTGTCGCTGCCGTCGTCCGTGTGTTGTTGCTCACTCATACAGTGCCTCCAGGAGATCGATATCGCGGACGATGCCGACGAGGTCTTCGCCCGTGACCAGCGGGATCTGTTCGATGTCGTTGCTGATCATCCGCTGGGCGGCTTCCTGCACCGGCGTATTGACCGAGACCGTCACCACGTCGTTGCTCATGAACTCTTGGATCGGCTTGGTCGGAATCTCGATGTCTCGCGTGGGGAGATAGCGGCTGCCGACGGCCTTGATCCCTTCCCACGACCAGTCGTCGTCCTGATCGCCGAAGTTGTCACCGGTCGACTCCTCGCCCTCGACGATCCGGGCGACGTCGATGATGTCGACCTCCGTGAGAATCCCGCTCATCTGCCCGTCGTCGTCCAGCGCTACGGTGTAGGGGACGTTCGCGTAGGACAGTCCCCGTTCGGCGACGGGCAGCGGCGCTCCCTCATAAGTCGTGTTCACGTTCTCGCTGACGTAGGACTCGACGGTGGCGTCGGTCTCCTGATCGCCCACCGCGATCGCGTGGATCACGTCCGTCACCGTGACGATCCCTTCGAATTCGCCGTCGACGACGGGCACGCGCCGTGCGCCCTCCTCGACCATCGTCCGAGCGACAGCCTCGAGGCCCGTCTCGGCGGTTGTCGTCGGTATATCCTCGTCCATCAGCATGACGAGCTGGTCTTCGTCGGGCTGTTCGATCAGCGTCTCCCGCGTGACCAGCCCACGGTACTCGAGCCCGTCGTCGGTCGCTTTGACGACCGGCACGGACGAGAACGACTGCTCCTGGAGGTACTCGAGCACGTCGGTCCGGGTGCCCGGCAGATCGACGGTCACCACGTCCTCGCGAGGCGTCATCGCGTCGGCTACGTTCATATCCCCACCGTACGGCTAAAATGAGTATAAACCCAGTGTTTCACACCCAGTCTCTGTCCGATTTCCGATCAGTATTACGATCGGATAGTCAGTTTCGATGACTTTATATACTGGTGAGTGTGACTCACTATCATGGCAGTATCTCCCAACGCCATGGCGTCCGACGACACTATCGTCGGTGCGATCGATTCGACGGCCGCGAGCGACGAGTACGTCATTGCGGATATCTCCGCAGACGGTGCCTGGCTGTCCATGGAGGCCGAGGACGCACCGACGCTGCCGGCCTGGCGATAACTGGGGGTAGGAACGGGATTTTCGCCACTCGGTCGTGACGGGTGTCGCGGCCGAAACTGATAGCTTGGGAGTCACGACTGACATCGCACTATCGCCGACCTCGCACCGGTAACAGTTTGTCCCCCCATGACATATAGTTACACATGTCGCTCGAGCAACTGTTCGATCAGCTCCCGGAGCCGGGGTCACACTCGTTTCCCGACTACTCGCTGCCACGCGGCGAGGCCGTGTTGCCGATTGCGCTCACGCGGTCGGAACTGTCGGCGATCCTCGAGCTATACGAGACGTTTCAGGACGTCGATCCAACGGGATTGGACGTGAACCCGTTTCTCGAGGCGGCGACGACGTACATGCAGCGGTCGTTCGGAATTCCCCAATATCGGCCGGACGAGCAGTTACACGACGATATCGCAGCTATGCTCAACGATTTCTCGGACGACCTCGGTAGCCGATCGATGGGGGTCGTCGATGCGACGCCGGATCACCACCGGACGCTGTATTTCTTTTTAATCAGTTGCCGTGGCTATCACACTGCGCCCCACATTCGATTCGACCCCGACGAGGCGGCGGTGGAGACGCTGTACGACGTCTACCAGCGAGTGACCGAACAGGACGTCTACCTCAAGCGGCCGTTGTCGGTGTTCGATTGAGTGGGACGCTGCGAGTGACGTGGTGGTACACGGCTCGTGCGGCTAAGGGTGGACGTGAGACGGATCGTGTCGAGTCGGGTTGGGTGGAAAAAGAAGGGTCGCGGTCGAGGGAGTCAGTCACCGATGCGTCCTCACCCGGTGAGGAAGCCACCCGGCGAGATCCGAGTCGCGGGACGGCCCTGTTCGTCCGTCGCTCGGTCGTCGCCAAGTTCGGGGGAGTGGGCGATCGTTCGTCGTGCCTTTGCGATTCGCTGCGTGCTTGCCGTGACGGCGGCGAGAATCTTACTCATACACGAGTAAAGAAGAACGCGGCGTACTTAAGCATTTTCGAGATGAAAGATCGTGTATGTTCGACGGTAATGGTCACGATTTTGCCATCGAGTGAACCGAACTTCTGAGCCGTCTCGGGCTAGAATTCGTCACATCCTCCGAGCCATAATTCTGTGACTTGGGATCAATTCACAAATATATGGGAACCGCCACTATGGGCGGTTCGGTCACCGATGAAGATGACAGGCAGTAATGTGGTCGCCGTCGCCGTATTCGGTCTCGAGTTCGTAGGCCGGTCGCTCGCGGGCACAGATGCTTTCTTCGGCGAAGGCCTCGAGCAGCAGGTCGGTCGCCGCCGCGTCACCGCTGCGTGATCCGGCACCACCATGATTGGTGATAATTCCCATTATATTTTGGTATCAGCAGGGTACTGACTCCAAAGGACGTGTTACTGATCGATAAGAGACTAATACTGGATCGAATAGGTCCAAAAGTTGTCCATCAGTGTCGCTCTGCGTTTATCACTGGGGGGAATGGTATCGTCTCCAGTTCCTGCTACGGAGCGGATTCGCTCTGTCACCGCACCCGTTTCTCTCCTTGCTAGTCAGTAGTCTGTGGTAGTGCTATGTTGTGGTATGTATCACCATAACACTCTAACGGAAGAAGGTATCAATTTTTATGTTCTCAGCCTAAACGTCCGCTGATGGCACAAGATAATCCAGTTTCGCGGCGGACAGCGCTAAAGCTGACGGGTGCGGCCGCATCGACGGCTCTCGTCGCTGGCTGTAGCGGTGGCGGCAACGGTAACGGCAACGGCAACGGTGACAGTGGCAGCGACGGCGTCGAAATCGAGTCCGGAACGCATATCGACTTCAGCGGGCAGACGACCCACTGGGAAGGACTCGCCCCGTCCGGCATCGAGGGTCAGCAGAACCCGACGCTCATCCTCACGGAGGGTGAAACCTACACGATCGGCTGGTCGGAAGGCGACGGTGCCAACCACAACCTGGAACTCCGCAACAGCAACGGCGAAGTCGTCGACGAGTACACGACGGGTTCCACTGTTGCAGAACCCGGCGACAGCGAGCAGTTCGAGTTCACGGCCAGCAGCGATATCACCACGTATCGCTGCCAGCCCCACCCGCAGATGGAAGGGGAAATCGTCGTCGAATAACGGTCGTTGATTGCTGCTCCTGACCGATTTTCCCTTTCTATTTGAAAAACGACGTGAGACCGTGACCGGTGCCGGTCTGTGTTCCCCTATTCCGCCCTGACCGCTGCGTCGCTGCGATATTTCCACTCTTTAATTTCAAGAACACTTACAGCACGCAGCGAGCCGGCGTCGTACCGCTGTCTCTCACCCGCAGACGGAAGGCGAGATTCGAGTCACGTAATCGAACGCAATTCGAGACCGAACGCTCGAGCGACGATTACAACCCGGCGACGTCCTCGATCGCGTCGGTGAGTTCCTTGATACTCTCGAGGTCGTGTTCGCCCATATGCCCGATGCGGAACGTCTTCTCGCCGAGCTGTGAGCCGTAGCCGTTCGAGAAGACGAAGTCGTACTCCTCGCTGACGGTCTCGATGGTTTCCGCGACATCGATCCCTTGCGTGTTCTCGATACAGCTCACGGTCTGGGACTCGTAGCCTTCCTCGGGGAACATATCGAAGTGCTCGCGGGCCCACTCGCGGGTGTACTCGGCCATCTCCCGGTGGCGCTCGTCGCGGGCGTCGTGGCCCTCCTCGAGCATGTGTTTCATCTGCTTGCGGTAGGCTAGCATGATCGGGATCGCGGGCGTCGAGTGGGTCTGTCCCTTCCGCTCGTAGTAGTCGATCGTCCGCTGGAAGCCGCCGTACCACGAGGCCGAATCCTTCTCGAGTTCGCGCTCGTAGGCGTCGTCGCTGACGACACAGATCGCCAGGCCTGGCGGCATGGCGAAGGCCTTCTGTGAGGAGGCGAAGATCACGTCGATGTTGTGCTCGTCGATGTCGACGTAGTCACCGCCCAGCGAGGAGACGGCGTCGACGACGAAGTAGGTATCCGGATACTCGGCGACGACGTCGCCGATCTCCTCGACGGGATTGCGGACGCCCGTCGAACTCTCGTTCATCACGGTCGCGACCACGTCGTAGTCGGTATCGCTTTCCTCGAGTTCCGCGCGGATGTCCTCGGGCTTGATGGCCTGGCCCCACTCGTACTCGAGGCGGTCGACGTTTTTACCCAGTCGCTCGGCGACGTTGGCGTGGCGCTCGCTGAAGCTGCCACAGGTCGGAACGAGGATGTTCTCGTCGACGAGGTTGAGCGTCGATGCCTCCCAGAACTCCGTGCCCGAGCCCGTGAGGATGACGACCTCGTTGTCGGTGCCGAGGAACTCTTTGGTGTCCTCGACGATGGTCGTATAGAGGTCGGTCATCCGGTCCATGCGGTGGCCGAACATCGGCTCGCACATCGACTCGATGACGTCATCGCGTACTTCGGTCGGCCCCGGAATGTACAGCTTTTTGTCGGGATAGTCGTCTTTGTATTCCTGTTTCTTGGTCACGGAAACCACCTAAGTACGGTCCACTGGGTCGCGCGGTGGTATGGTACTTTTGATACCGCACTGGGGCCGTGTTGTGTTGATCGCTCCCCGAGTGAGCACCGCAAAACGAGTTCGACTACTGAATGTGGCCTTCGCGACGGAGCTGGTCGGCCTCGCTTTTCTCGTAGCGCCAGGTGATGTCGGCCTTTTCGTCCTGCCAGTCCCAGGGTTCGACAAGGACCACGTCGTCTTCGCGAATCCAGATGCGCTTTTGCATCTTGCCGGGAATGCGTGCGGTGCGCTCTTTCCCGTCGGCACAGCGTACTTTCACTCGATTCGCCCCGAGCATGTTCGTGACGGTCGCGAAGACCTCGTCGTCCTCGGGCATCCGGAGGTTCTTCCGACCGCCATCTCCGTCGTCGCTCATGGCCGCGGGTTCGCGTTCGAGCGGTTTAACCCTTTATTGTCTTCCTCGCTTGCCGTTCGGGTTAGCGTCCCGACCACTGGCGACTCGACTCGAGCGGCACGGGGAACCACGCTGCTTATTTCGCTTGGCTCTCGACGCGTGGATATGTTACGAAATCTCGGTGCGCTCGGCATTGTCGGGATCGTGCTCTTGCTCGCCGGCATCGCACTCGTCGCGTACAAGAGTCTCTTGATCGCCGCGGGGATGGCCCTCATCCTCGCTGGCCTCGGACTGGTCGTCAAATCACTGATTTCGGGGCTACTCCAGAGCTTCGGGATGTTCTGATCGATTCGAACACCGGGTCAAGCGTTTTGCCCCTGCGTCGCGTATCGGCAGTATGGAATACACGCTCCAGTACTACGACCTCGTCTTGAGCGGTATCGGAGCGAGCCTCGGCCTCGGAGCCCTCATCGGCTACGCGACGGCCGTCTCGTTTTTGGTTGCGATCGTCGGCTTCGGCGGGGTCGCGATCGCGCTCATCGCCCACGCGCTGTTTATCAACGGGCCGGTCGACGACGCCGAGGACCTGACCGAGGAGGTCGCTCTCGAGGAGGTGCCACAGGTGTTGTCGCCGATGGAACCCGGTCCCGAATCGTAATAGACGGCGACTCGAACCCCGTCAGACCTCGTTGTTGCCGGCGCGGTGCTCACTGATGAGCTGATCGACCATCGCGGCTTTCCGATCCCGTTTCCGGGCTTCGGCGCGGTCGTGCCAGTCGTCGATGACCGCCTCGACGTCGTCCTCGCGGGCGACAGCGAGCTCGTCGACTTCCTGCATCGCGACGTCGTCGGCGGGCCCGATGGGAATCTTGGACTCGAAGAGGATCTCGTCGGCGATCTCCGAGAGGCCGCCGTCCTTGAGGATCACGCGGGGGTCGAACTCAGCCATGAGTTCGGCTGTCGACCGGCCCGCGCCGCTTGCATCCCGAATGTAGACCACGTCTCCGCTGGCGATGCCGTACTGCTCGTCGGCCTCGCGGATCGCGCCCTTCGTGAACTTCTCGACGACCTTGACCGGGACCAGCCCCTCTTTCTTCGCGGAGACGTCGCTGAAGTTCGAGTGATCGAGCTTCCAGAGAGCCTTCATCCGCTCGACCTTCTGCTCGAGTTCCTCGACCTCTTCGCGGGCCTCGTCGCGTTCGCGCTCGAGTCGATTCGCTTTCCGCTCCAACCGGTTTACCTCGCGGTCTTTGCGGACTTCCTTGCGCTCCTGGCGTCGGGCACCGCTGAGGCTGTTCTCGAGTTCGTTGATCCGTTCGTCGCGGTCCTCGAGTCGTCCTTCGAGGGTGTCGACGTGTGATTTGAGCCGTTCGACCTGCCGCTCGAGGGAGTTGATCCGCTTTTCTTCGGCGGTAAGCTCGCGGGGCTCGTGCTCGGTCGCATCGTCCTCGCTGTCGCCCTCGTCGTCGCGCAGGTCCCGCAGGACGGCTTCGACGCTTTCCTCGCCGGCGACGACGCGAGCAGTGACTTCGCCACGATCCATGCCCGGCGGGAGCTTGGCGGCGATCCGCTCGAACTGGTCTTCGTGGGCGTCGAGGGCATAGAGTGCGGCGGCCATCGCGTCGCGCTGGTGGTCGTTCTCGTACGGATGCTCGCGCGTGCGATGTTGTTTCTCGTCGACCGGCAAGTCCCGCGTGGGCGTCCAGGCTGCGGCGTCGAAGCTCCGGCGGAACTTCTCGACGGTCTCGGGGATCGGCGTCACGTCGGCCGCGACGATGATCGGCCGGCCGCGCTCGACGATCCACTCGATCACCTCGGCGGTGTCGCTGGTCCGTGAACTCCAGACGTCGAGTACCTCCCCTTCGAGACCCACGATGGCGACGGCGGTGGTCGTCCCGGGGTCGATCCCAACGATGACGTGGTCGCGGCGTTTGACCAGCGGCTGAAATTCGATCCCGTCGCGGCGCTCGCGTTCGATTTCGACGCGGACGTCGCCCGACCGGTTGCGCGAGACGGGGATGTCGCTCGGGCGCGCTTCGACGGTGAAGACGGCGTTGGCGAAGCCGCCGTAGGCCTCGCGGACGTTCCGCTCGTACTCGAGATTTGCCTCCTCGAGTGCCGACTCGACCTCGCGGGCCCGTTTCCGCACGGAGCCGTGGATACGGCGGGTGTAGCGGTCCTCGCTCCAGCCGCCGCTGCCGGTCGAGCGCCCGCGGGAGACCTTGACCTCCGTCGTGTCGGTAAACGCCGACACTTCGTGGCCGACGTTGTGGGCGGCCAGCCGGGCCGCGGCTTCGGCCTCTTGCATCGGGTCCTTTCCGTAGGGGATGCCGTGGCGTTTCGCGACGCGAGACAGCGGCTCCGGTTGTTCGGCACCCGTCACCTGGACGAGCCGCGTGTCGGCAGGTAACGAGCCGAGAAAGTGGATCAGCTGGTCCTTGTCGGCGGCGAGTTCGTACATATTGTCGGTCGCGACGATCGCCGGCTCCTCGTCGTCGATCAACCGCCTGAGTTTCCGGTGGGAGACGACGTCTCGGGTGACGTCGTCGCCGTCGTAAACCGCCAGTGCGTACGATGGCGCGTCACCGCGCACGTCACCGCTCTGAATGTCGACACCGAAGACGACCGCATCGAGCGCACTCGTTCGCGTACTCACAGGCACCTCTAGGAACGAGTCGGCTTTGAATGTTTACCCCGCGCACGGTGGCGCGGGGAATCCGCCCCTTACGGGCTGTCTCTTACCCACAAATTCTATTCCCGTGGCTGAGAAGCTGAGGCTGGGAGATGGGACGAGATCAGCGGAGTTGGCGGCCTGATCTGGACGATG
>Ga0207733_100555_pt1 | contig 20311 bp, 13 predicted proteins | sample A23P3SouthBayCA_FD_187735 | JGI IMG/M metagenome (GOLD analysis project Ga0207733, IMG submission 187735) | Aerobic enrichment media microbial communities from Eden Landing Ponds, California, USA - A23 P3 (SPAdes) | ecosystem: Environmental > Aquatic > Marine > Unclassified | place: Emeryville... | reverse complement strand
GGCGGCGATCGCCGCCGGCGTCCTCATCAACACCGCGGGCTTCCTCCAAAGCAAGTCGCAGGAAACGGGACAACAGAGCAGTAAACAGGTCAGTGACCGTCTTCAGGAGGTCGCCACCGTCGGCAACGTCAACAGCAACCAAGTCGACGTCGTGAACGTCACGGTGACCCAGGCGCCCGGGGCCGGCGAGATCGACGTTCACAATGCGACGGTCACGTGGATCGGCCCCAGCGGGACCTACCAGTTGGTCGCGAACAGTACCGGAACGTACGAATCGCTGGCGCTCGGTCTTCAGGGAGAAGAGTTCGGCTACGAGCCGGTCAAGGACTCCGATGACAGTTCCAACGTCCTCAACGACGCGGACGACCGCCTCAACCTCGTGTTCGACGTCAGCACGTTCGCCAACGACCTCGACGAGGGTAACGAGGTCACGATCAAGGTCAACACGATGGCCGGCGCGACCACCGAGATCCGCTTCACCGTGCCCGAATCGCTCGGGAACAAGGAAGCCGTCGAGCTGTAACCGGGCCGATACCCCTCGACCGCGGTTCATTCTTCGACCATGCGACCGGCGCGAGCCGTAGCGCCGCACAGCCATGCGACAGACGCGTACGTACGGACTGCAGTCACGCGTAGCTTCAACTCCCCCCGCGAGAACGTTCGTCCATGCACGAACCGACAGACCGCGTCCGCGCGTGCGACCGATCACGGATCCGCGTGATGTTCGACCTCGCCGAGGAACTCGAACGCGAGGGTCGCGACCTCGTCCGACTCGAGGTCGGCGAGCCCGACTTCGACACGCCCGAACACGTCGTCGACGCCGCGGTCGCGGCCGCCCGCGGAGGTCACACCCACTACACGAGCAACGCCGGCCTCCCCGAGTTGCGGGCGGCCATCTCCGACACCCTTGCGCGCGAGTACGACGTGGAGCACGCCGCCGACGAGATCCTCACGACCACCGGCGGGATGGAGGCGCTCCACCTCGCGTTCCTCGCGACCGTCGAGCCCGACTCGGAAGTCCTCCTGCCGTCGCCGTCGTGGCCGAACTACTGGACGCAGGCGCGGCTCGCGGACGCCACGCCCGTCGAGGTGCCGATGCCCGCGCCCGACTACGATCTGGACGCCGACACGGTGATCGCGGAGCTGAGCGAGGACACCTCGCTCGTGGTCCTGTGTACCCCCTCGAACCCGACCGGCCGCGTCGCCGACCCCGACGAGGTACGGGCGATCGTCGACGCCGCCGCCGAGCACGACGCGTACGTGATCGCCGACGAGGTGTACGCGAAGCTCACATACGACCGCGATCCGACCGGGGTCGCTGCGCTGACGGGCCACCCCGATCACGTGCTCACGGTCGGCTCCTGCTCGAAGACGTACGCGATGACGGGCTGGCGCGTCGGCTGGCTCGCCGGCGACCCGGCAGTCGTCGACGAGGCGACGAAGGTTCGGGAGTCGACGACCGCCTGCACCGGAAGCGTCGCCCAGCACGCCGCCATCGCCGCGCTCACCGGACCGCAGGAACCCGTCGAGGCGATGTACGACGCGTTCCGCGAGCGCCGCGACTACGTGGCCGACCGCCTCGCCGACATGGACGGCGTGACGGCGCCCGAGCCGGAGGGTGCGTTCTACGCGTTCCTGAACCCGGATACCGACGAGGCGAGCCTGCCGCTGGCGAAGCGGCTGTGTGAAGAGGCCGGCGTCGTGCTCGCGCCCGGCGACGGGTTCGGCGAGGCCGGTCGGGGGCAACTACGGCTCTCCTTCGCCAACTCGATGGAGCGGCTCGAGGAGGGGCTCGATCGGATCGAGGCGACCATGCGCGGGTGAGCGGGAGGGGCGAACCGTCCCGTCCCGCTCGGCCGTGACGACGGGCGTCGCGGCACGCCAGTTACCCGGCCCTGCGTATCAGAAGCTGTAATTCGATGCCTACTGCTAACTTCTTGGCGCCGGTCACTCGGACATGGCACACGCAGAGAGTACGGAATCGGACCTGGACTCGGGCGGGGGAGGGTTCGTCGCAAAGATCGAGGAGTTCGTTCGGTACACCCCTGACGGGACGGGACTCGGAGAGGAGCAGTGGACACAGCGACATCGAAACATCCGGCTGGCGCTGCTGGTCCACCTGCCGCCGCTGATCGCGTTGGGGCTATGGGAGGGAACCGACACGACGTTCACCGGCGCGACGGTTCCGTCGATTCCGGTGTGGATGGTCGCGGTGTATTCGGGGGCGGCGTTCGCGTTGCTCGGGGTCTCGAGCTACCCCGGGTTCGATCGGCGGGTTCGAACGGCCTCCAGCGCGGTCGGACTGATGGTGGCCTCGTCGATGTTGGTGCGCTTCTCGGGCGGGTTCATCGAGGCGCACTTCCATTTCTTCATCGTCATGGGAGTCATCGCCGTCTACGAGGACTGGCTGCCGTTCGGGCTCGGCTTGGGGTACGTGGCGGCCGGGCACATCCTGTTCGCGTTGGTCGATCCGGCGAACGTGTTCAACCACGCGCCCGCGATGAGCCACCCGTGGACGTGGTCGGCGATCCATGCCGCCGGCGTGTTGATGCTGACGGCGGCGCTGATGACGAACTGGGTCTCCATCGAGAAATCGCGGGAGGAGTCCCGGGAGCGCCTCGCACAGGTGTCGGCCGCGCGCGACGAGATGGCCGACGTCGAGGACGCGAAAGCCGAGGTGGAGGAACGGCGCGAGGAGGTCAAGCGACTGAACGACCATCTCGTGGAGAAGGCGGACGACTACAGCGAGACGATGGAGCGGGCGGCCGACGGCGAGTTGGCCGTCCGGGTCGACGCCGACAGCGACAGCGAGGCGATGTCGAAGATCGGACGCTCGTTCAACCGGATGATCGACGAGTTCGAGTCCGCGATGGAGGACATCCAGTCGTTCGCGACCGCCGTCTCACAGGCGACCCAACGCACGACGACCAGCGTCACGGGGGCCAGCGAAGCCAGTGTGTCGGTGAACGACACGATGCAGGACGTCTCCGAGAGCGCCGACGAGCAGTACGACCTGCTCGAGGAGACGTCGGGCGAGATGAGTAACCTCTCGGCGACGATCGAGGAGGTCGCCTCCTCGGCGCAGGAGGTCGCGGACACCTCCAACCGAACGGCCGAACTCGCCGAGGAGGGCGAGGAAACCGCCGACGAGGCTCGCGAGCGGATGGCGGAGGTCGAGGACGCGATCGAGGAGACGGTCGACAACGTCCAGTCGCTCGACGACCAGATGAGCGAGATCGGCGAGATCGTGGACCTCATCACGGAGATCGCCGGGCAGACGAACCTGCTGGCGCTCAACGCGAACATCGAGGCCGCCCGCGCGGGCAAGGAGGGCGACGGCTTCGCCGTCGTCGCCGAGGAGGTCAAGACCCTCGCCGAGGAAACGCAGACGGCCGCCGCGGACATCGAGGCCCGGATCGACGAGACGCAGGCGAAGACCGACACCACCGTGGAGAACGTCCGCGTGGCCGAGGACGACATGATGGCGGGCGTCGAGGCGGTCGAGCGCCTCGCTGAGTCGCTCTCGGAAGTCACGGAGAACATGGACAACACCGACCAGGGGATCCAAGAGATCAGCCGTGCCACCGACGACCAAGCCGCGACGACCGAGGAGACCGTCTCGATGATCGAGCCCGTGATGGACATCGCGAGAACCACCGCCGAGTCCACCGCGGACGTGGTCGAGACGACCGACGAGCAGGCCGAGATGATGGGGACGGTCTCCGAGCAGACCCAGTCGCTCGCACAGCGGGCCGAACGGCTGCAGGACCTCATCGCTCGGTTCGACGTGAGCGATGAGCGAGGGCCGACCGCCGCCGCGGCCAACGACGCCGGCCCCGACGGCCGCGTCGCGATGAACGACGGCGGAGCGTTCGAGTTCACCGACGACGCGAAGCGCGACCGCGACGGCGTCTGAGGCCGATCGCGGCCGGTTGTGGCTCCCTTTCGACCTCGATCGAACGACCGCCGGAGAGTCTCGACCGGATCGAGGCGGCGCTGTGACCCCGTCGCGGCGTCGAACCGCGCGTCGCCGCGGGGTTCCCAGATCCTGGGACCCGGCGGAACGGTTGTAGTCTTGGAGGGCGTACACACAACCGGAGGTCACAGCCATGGGTACACTGTTCAACGCGATCGCACAGAGCGGCCCACACGGGCCGATGGGACCCGGGATGGGTGGCGGCGTGAGCGGGGGTTGGGCCGGTGGCGGACTGTTCCCGTGGCTCGGCGTCTGGGGCGGCCTCGTGGCACTGATCGTACTGCTGGTGCTCCTTGGAGCGGTCGTGTACGGCGCCGTCGCGCTCGCGACCCGCGGGAGCGACGGTCCCGGCGGCGACGGCGGCGGGGACGACGCCCTCGCGGTTCTCGACCGTCGGTACGCCCGCGGGGAACTCGACGAGGAGGAGTACGAGGTACGACGGCGATGGCTGCGGGGCGAGTGACGACGCGGCGGCGATAGCCGACGGGGAGGGTCCGCGGCCTACCGCATCAACTCCCCGCCGTTGACGTTCAGCGTCTCGCCGGTGACGAACCGCGCGTCCCGGAGGTACGCGACCGCCTCGGCGATGTCGGCGGGTTGACCGTAGTAGTTCATCGGGATGGCCTCCAGCTCCTCGGCCTTCTCGGCCTCGCTGCGGTCGCTGGTCATGTCCGTCTCGACGTGGCCGGGGGCGACCGCGTTCACCCGGACGTCCGGCGCGAAGTCGCGCGCGTGGCTCTTGGTGAGCGAGAGGAGCGCCCCCTTCGAGCCGGCGTAGTGGACCTCGATGGGCGCGCCGGTGTACGCGAGGATGGAGGAGACGTTCGTCACCGACGGCGTGGGCTCGGTGTCGCTCTCCCGGAGGTGTGGAAGCGCGGCCTTGGTGACGTTGAACACCGAGTTGACGTTCACGTCCATCACGCGGTCGAAGTCCGCCGGGTCGAGGTCGTCCGTGTAGACGTGCTGGTCGATCCCGGCGTTGTTGACGACGTGGTCGAGGCCGCCGAGTTCCTCGACCGCGGCGTCGACGAGGCGCGCTGCGTCCTCTGGGTCGGAGACGTCGGCCTGTACGACGTCGGCCTCCCGGCCGTGGTCGCGGACGGCCGCGGCGGTCTCGGCCGCGGCGTCGGCGGAGGTGTGGTAGTTGACGACGACGTCGTGGCCGTCGGCGGCGAACCGTTCGGCGACCGCGGCGCCGATACCGCGGGAGGAGCCGGTGACGAGTGCGACTGGCATTGACGGGGTGACGGAGACCCGCGACTTGGGCGTTGCCGTCGCGGGCGACCGCCCGCGCATCTATGTCCGCCGAGCCCGTAGGCCGCCCGTGTCGAAGCGATCCGGACGCGACGCCGCCGGCGACGCAGACGCCCCCGAGCGCCGGGTCCGCGCCGCCCTCGGCCGCTCCCTCCGGCGCGTCGAGCCGCCGCCCCGCGTCGTCGACTGGGCCATCGCGGTCGCCGTCGCCGTCGAGGTCGCCTCCGGCCTCTACTCGTTCACCCGAGGGACCCCCAGCGGCGCGTGGGTGTTCTGGCTCCACTCGACCGTCGGGGTGACGCTCGCGGCGCTCGTGGCGTTCAAGCTCTATCGCGTCCGGCGGCGCGTCACGTCGGCGGCGGCGTGGGACCGCTTCACGCCCGTCTCGGTCCTCCAGGCGGCCGTCACGCTCGCGGCCCTGGCGACGGGCGTCTTCTGGGTGCTCGGCGGCAACGTCCCGGTGCTCGCGTGGACCACCCTGAACCTCCACGTCGGTCTCGGGTTACTGCTCGTCCCACTGGTGCTGTGGCACCTCCGCGGACGATTTCACTCCCCGCGCGACGTGGATCTCGACCGCCGGGCCGCGCTCCGAACGGGCGGGCTGCTCGTCGCCGGCACCGTGGCGTGGCGCGCGACCGAGACGGCCGACCGCGCCCTCGGCGGCGCGAGCCGGCGCTTCACCGGGTCGAAACCCACGGGCGACCTGTACGGGACCGACACGGAGGGGGGTGGCTTCCCCGTCACCTCGTGGGTCGCCGACGACCCCGACCCCGTCGACCGGGACGACTGGACGCTCTCCGTTCGCGGACTGGTCGCCCGGGAACTGGACCTCCCGTACGCCGAGGTCGGCGGCGGCGGCCCCGCCCGGGAACTGGAGGCGACGCTCGACTGCACGTCCGGGTGGTACACCCACCAGCGCTGGGGCGGCGTCCGCGTCGGCGACCTCCTCGATTCGGCGGGCGCGAGCGACGACGCCCGCTACGTCCGGTTCACCTCGGTCACGGGCTACCGCTGGTCGCTTCCGATCGAGGAGGCGCGCGACGCCCTGCTGGCCACACACGTCCGCGGCGACCCCCTCTCGCACGGCCACGGGGCCCCCGCGCGACTCGTGGCGCCGGGCCACCGGGGGTTCCAGTGGGTGAAGTGGGTCGAGTCGGTCGAGGTGCGCGAGCGCGGCGACCCGACCCAGTGGCTCGTGACGCTGATCTCGGGGTTCGACTGATCAGTGAGCGTCAGGGTCGATGTCGGCGGTGTCGGAGCCGTCAGCGACGGTCGCGTCGTCCGCCTCCGGCGGGCTGACGAGGTGGACGTGGTCGCCGGACTCCAGCGCGTCCGCGACGCCCGCGGGGAAGAACGGCGCGTCGGCCGCGCGGAGGTCGGCAATCGTCCGCCAGTACGCCTCGTACTCGATCCGGTCGCCCTCGCCGCGGCTCGCTCCGTCGTGGGTCGGAGCGCCGTCGACGCCCCGAAAGCGGTCACGGTCGTACAGCGACCCGTCCGCGAACGTCGCCTCGCGCACGACCGCGAGCTCGTGATGTGACTCGCCGTCGAATGCGAACAGGTTCTCCACGGTGCAGACGGCCGGTCCGGCTTCGATGTCGACGCCCAACTCCTCGCGGAACTCCCGCTCCAGCGCGGCGCCGCTGAGCTCGCCCGCCTCGATGCCACCACCGATGAACCGGTGGAAGTGCGTGTCGTCGGTGCCGGGGAGCCGCTGCACGAGGTACGCGCCGGTGTCCCGGTGCTGTAGGGCCGCGAGGGCGACGCCGCGGATGTCGGACATGGGATCGTGCCCGTTTCGCGGTCGGTGCAAAGCGGTTCCGGATCGATCCGGGACGGTACCGGTCGGCGGTGACCGTCGCCGTCAGCCGAGGTCGCCCTCGCGGATCGCCCGTTCCGCCTCCGCCAGCGCGGCTTCTCGGTCGAACGACTCGACGATCTCCCGGAGATCCGGCTCGCTCGCGTCCGCGAGGTCCTCGGCGTGCCGAGCGATGTTCGGCACCGCGCGGATGATGTTGTCGACGATGGGAACCGCGGCGACCTGCGCCGACCGGCTCATGGGGTTGAGGTCGATCACGATCTCGGTTTTCCCCATCGCACCCAGCGCCTCCGCGCGGTCGCCGTCCTCCAGCGGGACGACGACCACGTCCGCGTCGCCGATGCCGTCGGCGTCGACCGTCGCGCGCTCGTGGCTCAGTCCGGGGATCCGACCGTCGGCGGTCAGGCCCTTCACCTCGTCGGCGCCGTGCGCGCGGAGGTGATCGGCGATCGCCCGCATGCGCTCGTCGGTGCGGTTGAAGAGGTTCACCTCGACATCGGCGCCCGTCGCCTCGGCGAGGTCGACGATCTCGCCGGGCACCAGCGCCGCGACGTTTCCGTTCACCGAGAGCACGGGGTGGTCGGCCAGCAGGAGGTGTGCGGCGGCCGCGCGGGCGGCCGCGTCCGCCGAAGGGAGCGTCTCCTCGCCCAGCAGGTAGTCGAACGCCTCGCCGCGGCCCTCGGCGATGAGCCCCTGTTTCGAGGTGATCCCGAGGTCAACCCCCTGCTCGATGCGGTGACGGGTGAGCAGCGACTCGTAGCGCGGGTGGTCCTCGGGGATCTCCGACTCGTGGTCCGGGCTCGCAGGGACCTCTGGGTCGGCGGTCGCCTCGTCGCTCGCGTCCGTCTCGGCGTCGGCGTCGACGCCGGCGTCGTCGGTCATACCCCCGACTCGTCGTCGGGGGACGAAAAACGCGTTTACTCGACTCGGGTCACCGCTCGGTACGTACCGTCGCGCCGGTCGGATGCACCGGACACGTCGCGGCGTCGTAGCCGGCGTCCGAGAGCCCGGTGCCGAGCGCGTACACCGTGCGCCCGAGCATCGCCATCGACGCGAGGCCGCCCTCGGCCTCGACCGCCTCGACCGCCTCGGCGACCTCGGGCACCAGCAGCCCGGCCTCGCCGGCGAACTCCCGACCGGCCGCGAACAGTTCCAGTTCGTCGGGCGCGCGCATCAGTCGCGTCAGGGCCGCCTCGCCCGCCTCGCGGACGGGATCGAGGTCGCCGTCGAGCACCCGCTCGGTCGACAGCTCCCCGAAGGAGACGTACTCGATCCGGGGGCGGGCCGGCACGCCGTCCATCCGACCGTAGCCCGGCGCGCCCGGCTCCAGCCGGACCGGGAGGCCGCCGCGAAACTGCCCGACCACGTCCCCCAGCCCGGTGCCCGCGGCGGCCTCAGCCGCGTGGGCTACCCGCACGAGGTCGTTCTCCGAGCGGGCCAGATCGAAGGCGGCGTTCGCCGCCAGCGCGGTCCCCAGCGCGGCCGCGCCGGAGACGCCGAACCCGGCGCCGACGGGCAGGTCGCTGTCGACCTCGACCTCGGCGGCGACGTTCAACTCCGCGAGCACGCGGCTCACCGGCTCCATCTCGGCGGCGACGCCGTCGAGTTCGAGCGACGCGGGGCCGACGTCGTCCGCTTCCCCCTCGATCCGGTCGGCGGGTCGGACGGTCACCTCGACGCCGTCCGCGAGCGCGAGGCCGGCGCCGCGCGATCCCGCGCGTGCGGGGTCGCGGTCGGGGTACGGCGCGAAGAAGGCGGTGACGTGACCCGGTGCGAACGCGGTCGCCTCGTCCATACCTGCCCGAGCGTCGGACCGCGAGTATGGGTTTCGGTTCCGGCCGGTCGCGTCGCCTCCGCGTCGCCTCCGGCGACGGCGGCGGCGACTCCGATCGACCGCGTCGATGCGTCGGCGACGGGGACCCCCGCGCTTTTGCCCGTCCGTGCGGCTCGTCACCGTATGGACCACGTCGTCGTCGACGACCTCGACAACTCGCTGCAGCCGGCGGCGGTGATGCGCCATCTCACCGACCCGCTCGGGTGTGCGGACGTGGCGGTCAACTACTACGAACTCGCGCCCGGCGACTCGTTCGCGTTCGCGTACCACAACCACGGGGTCCAGGAGGAGGTGTTCGTCGTGCTCTCGGGGACGGCGACGTGGGACGTCGGTCCGGAGCCGGAGGACGGCGCGTTCGCCGACGCGGCCGACGTCCCGTCGAACTCCGCCGCGACGGGCGCGGCCCGCTGTGGCGACGGCGCGACGACATCGACGCCGGTCCGCCCGTCGGCGGTCGGTCCGGCGCCGCTGTACCGATGTACCCGTCCCTCTTCGAGGTCCCAGGCGCCGACGGTGATCGCTCGTTGTGCGGCACCCGGACTCACGAGACTGCCGCCGCGGTCGCGGTACTGGAGTGCGTGTGTGGGAGAGCGGAGTCGCAGGGCGACCGGGTCCGCGTCGCGAGGCCCGCGTATCGTGACGAAGTACGTCCCCGCGGGATCGACGCGACCGGACAGCCAGACCGTTCGGTTGTCCGGGGATCGATGCGGGGTGGCTCGACCGACGAGCCTGGCCCCCCGCTCGGTTTGACGGTACAGCTCGACGCTGAACGGGGGAGACCGCGGTTCATCCCCGCCCGTCGCCTCGGCTCGCGTCGACGCCACCGAGCGGTTCCACGACACCCACACGGACACCCGCGACGTTCCTCCCCGGAGGTAGTTTCGTTGACCGCCCGCGAATCGGTGCGTTCCCGTCCGGTTCGGCGCGAACTCGCCCCGCCAGTGACCCAGTCCGACGTTTCCGGCCGGCACGACGACGACCGAGCCGGCGGCGACCGTCCGTTCGATGGCCCGGGTCACGCTGGAGTTCCCGCCGGCCCGCGCGTAAAACGAGACGGGCGCGACGATCACGTCGACGCCCGATCGTCGCATCCACCGCAGTGCCGCCGTGAAGTCGTTCGCCGTGCCGAACGACGCGAGGTAGAACTCGGCGTCGGGCGCGACGTCGGCCACCGTCGCGGCCGTCGCCGTCCCGTGACGTTCCGACCCCGGGGGAGGCGCCACGCGTTCGGTTCCGAACGCTCGAGCGGCGGTGACCCGATCTCCGACGCCGGCGGCGGACGGATCGACCCCCGTCGCGGAGACGATCCCGACCGAGACGTTCGAGCCCGTGATCCCACGTCCGTGGAGTTCGTCGACGGTCGCCGACTCCGACCGCGGTTCCCCGACCGACACGGGGCGCTCGGCGCCGAACCCCCAGGCGATCGATCCGATCAGGATCCCGAAGACCAGGAACAGCATGAGAACCGCCGACGCGATCACCCGCAGCCGCACCGGGTCCACACGAACCCACCCTCGTACCCACGTGTCGGTTGTCGCGGGGCTATCACGGTCGTCACACCCCATCGTGTGGTACTCGTTGTCGCTGCATGTTCGCGATCCAGTCGCGTCGGGTCGAAGATCCCGTGCGGGCGTCACCGTCGAGGCCGCTACGAGACTCGGACCGGGTCGCGGAGGTGTGGTCGGACATCCCGATCGCTCCCTCGATTCCTCGTGTCAGCGTTTAATCGTCCCGGTAACCAGTCCGATCCCCACGGTCGCGAGGAGCCCGGCCGCCGCGAGCGCGCCGAGCGAACCGATCGGGGCCCCGCCGCGGTCGGACGAGCCGTCGCCGCGTTGGGTCGGCGTTTGAACGCCCTCGGCGACGGCGAGCCCCGTCGACTCGACGATCCGACCCGTCTCGTCGGTGGCCGTCTCCCAGTCGCGGTCCTCCTCCTCCGGGAGCCCGTCGGTACGCGAGAGGACGATCCGATACGTGTCCGCCGCGAGCGTTCCGTTCTCGTAGGTGACGACGACGGAGTCCTCGCTCGAGGTCGCGACGAGCGCGTCGCCGTCGCGTGTCCCCGCGGCGACGTCGGTGTTGAACACGAGGCCGACGCGTTCGTCGCCGTCGCCGTCGCGGACGACCGCCGTGAGCGTGTATACGCTGTTGTACGGCCCGATGTGGACGATCATCGCGTTGGCCTCGTCCGTCCGAACCGTCATCCGGGTCGGCTGCCCGATCGTGGCCTGGATCGGGTCGGGTTCGACGTGTTCGTCGCTCGTGTTCTGGGTCACGAGACCGGGCGCTTCGACGACCGATTCGTTCCCGTCCCCGTCGATCGGGGTGTCCGCCACCGCCAGTCGACCCCGTTCGACGAGGAACGTCGTCGCGTTGTCGTCGCGCTCGGTCGACAGCGGCCCCACGGACTGAACGAGCGGATAGACGCCCTCGTCGAGTACCGAACGGTCGCCGTCGACCCGTTCGTCGATGACCGAGACCCGGTCGCGGTCGTCCGCGACGGAGACCGCCGCGTCGCCCCGTCCGATCGCGGCGGTCTCGAACAGCACGACGACGCGGTCGTCGTCGTTCCCGTCGACCACCGAGAGGTTGAGCGCGTAACTGAGGTTCGGCCCGCCGATCGTGAGCGTCGACGTCCGGGGTTCCAGCGTCAACTCGATCCGGGCGACCGATCCCTGACCGACCGTGACGGTGGAGAGGTCGTCGTACAGCGTCTGATTACGCTGCCTCAACGTCGAGGAGTTCGAGCCCCGCTCGGGAGGTTCCGGCGGATCGCACTCGTCGTCGCACGCGGCTATCTCGATCGACTGCGACGCGATGACGGTGCCGTTGTATCGGACGCTGACCCGTCCGGTCGTCGGCGCCGGGACCTGCGTGAGGTCGTACCCGGCCCGGAAGGTTCCCGTCTCGTCGACGACCGTCGAGGCCTGATGGAAGAACGCGGTCGACCCCGTCCCCTCGATCCGCACGGTGAGGGCGGTCCCCGGCCGGAGGTTCGTGGTTCCGGTGACGAACCGACCGGGACCCGCCTCGAGCGCCCCGTCCGGGGACGGGCTGTTCACCGTCGCGTTCGGCGTCTCCGGTGGGGCAGCCGCGCAAGCCGACTCACACTGGAGTATCCGCCCGGATGTGCGTGCCAGCACCGTTCCGTTGTGGGCGACGGACGCCTCGATGCTCGCCCCCGCTTCGACCGACGAGAGGTCGAACACCGCACGGAACGAGCCGTTCGGCGCGACGGCCGCGTCGGCCGACCTGATGAACGCGGGCTGGGTGTCTCCGGTCGAGTGGATCCGGACGCTCACCTCCGCGCCAGCGGGGAGCGACGTCCGTCCGGACACGGCCTGGCCCGGTCCAGCCTGAAGCCGAAGCGCTCCCCCGTCGGTGTCGATCGTGGCGGTGGCCCCGGCCGGTCGATCCATCGCGTGGGTGTGCGCCCCCGCCGTCGCGACGGCGCCGACGGTCGACGGGACGGCGGCGACGACGAGCACGAACACGAGCGCCGGCGCGGGGACCCGGGTGCCGACGGATCGGGTCACGGACACCACCCGCCGGACGATGTTACTGGGAGACTGCTATGCATGGAGGGCTGCCGGCGACGAGGTCGCCGGCGGGAGGGTCGTGGTCGCATCACGGGGTGACCATGCGGGGGCGGGACTATTGAGGTACTGAAAGCTCAAATCGCCGATTGAGTGGCGCCGGTCGTGTCGAAGGGCGACGGTCCGCTCGATCCCGCGAGCGATCGAGACGGGAGCGATGCCACTCAGTTGTGTCAGATCGAGGGGCGCGGCCGACAACCGACCCCCCGTCACGCCGGGGAGGACGTTACGGACTGAGCCGCTGCCGGTCGCGCGGGAACAGCACGGCCTCGCGGATGTTGTCCAGGTCGAGCATCGTCATGAGGAGGCGCTCGGCGCCCATCCCCCAGCCGGCGTGGGGCGGCACGCCGTACTTGAACATCTTCGTGTAGTACTCGAACTCCTCGGGGTCGAGCCCCTGCTGCTCGAAGCCGGCGATGAGCTGCTCGTGGCGGTGCTCGCGCTGGCCGCCCGAGACCAGCTCCATGCGCGGGTGCATCATGTCGAAGCCGGTCGACTTCTCGGGGTCGTCGTCGTGGTCCTTGATGTAGAACGGCTTGACCTCCGAGGGCCAGTCGGTGATGAAGTAGTGCTCGCCGACCTCCTGTCCGAGGACGTGCTCGGCCTCCGTCGAGAGGTCGTCGCCCCAGCCGAGGTGCTCGTCGAGCTCGCCCGTCGCGTTGACGCGGTCGAGGGCCTCCTGATAGCTCAGGCGCGGGAAGTCGCCGGAGGGAACCTCGAAGTCGTCGGCGATACCGAGCGCCTCGAGCTCGTCGGCGCAGTTCTCCTGCACGGCCTCGTAGGCGGCCGTCGTGACCGCCTCGGCGACGTCCATCGCCTCGGTGTGGTCACAGAAGGCGCCCTCGAAGTCGATCGAGTGGGCCTCGTTGAGGTGCCGCGGCGTGTTGTGCTCCTCGGCGCGGAAGATCGGGCCGATCTCGAAGACGCGCTCGAGGTTGGAGCCGGCCATGAGCTGCTTGAACAGCTGCGGGCTCTGGTTCATGAACGCCTCCTCGCCGAAGTAGGAGATGGGGAACAGCTCCGTGCCGCCCTCCGTGCCGGTGGCGACGATCTTCGGCGTGTTGATCTCGGTGGCCTCGTGGCTCCGGAAGGCGTCGCGGACGGCGCGCAGCAGCTCCGCGCGGATCTCGAAGACCGCCTGCACCTCGGGCTTGCGGAGGTCGAGCGTGCGGTTGTCCAGCCGGGTCGGGAGCTCGGCGTCGACCTTGCCGGAGGGGTCGAGCGGGAGCTCGGGGTCGGCGGGGGCGACGACCTCGATGTCGGTCGGGACGACCTCGACGCCGGTCGGCGCGCGAGGCTCCTCCTTCACGTCGCCCTCGACCTTGAGGACGGACTCGCGGTGGGCGTCGAGGCCGGTCTCCACCATCGCCTCGTCCATCTCGTCCTTCTCGAGTTTGACCTGGATCCGCCCCGACTTGTCGCGGAGGATCAGGAACGCGATACCGCCGAGGTCTCGGGTCTCGTGGACCCAGCCGGCGACGGTGACCGCCTCGCCGGGAGTCGCGTCAGCCGTGTAGGTTCGGCCGTGCATACGGATCGGTTCCGGCGCGAGGCTTTAAACTCGGTCGATCCCCGTTCTCGCCCCTCGCGAAGGCTTATCACGGAGAAAGCGCCGGCCGGTGGTCCGGTTCCACGAGACGATAGCGAGGAAGGTACGCTTATCACTTCGGGCCCGAACCCACCCGCAGTGACGGACGCCGGCCGCCCTGGGGGGGAGCGCAGCCACGGCGACAGGGACACGACCGCCGCCGAGGCGACCGACGGCCGATCGATCGAGGACGACGACACCGGCGGGCCGCCGTGGTTCTCGCGGGCGTTGGCCGCCAGCGGGGCGTTCACCGGCGCGCTCGTCGTCGGGACCGCCGGCCTGGTGTTCACCTCCGCCGGACGGAGCCCGGGGTCGGTCGTGTTGGGCCTCGTCGGACCGCTGTGTGCGGTGTGGGCGTACGGGGTCGTCCTCGCGTGGGTCGCCCGGACCGACCTCCCGCGCGAACACCACGCCCGCCTCGCCGGCTGGCTCGTCGTCGGGGTGATCCCGCTGGTCGTGGGCGCGGTGGTGATGCAGGCGTACAGCGCCGCCGTCGGGGCGCTCGACTCGTTCTCGCCGGCGGCCGCCGGCGGCTGGGCCTGCGGCGGCGTCGTGTTCGGCGCCGCCGTCGGCATCGTCGACGTGCGCGTCCGGATGCGGACCGCCGAGGCCGAGGAGGCGACCGCCCGCTACGAGCAGCTCGTCGAGGTCCTCACGGTCCTCAACCGGGTGTTGCGCCACGACGTGCGAAACGACCTCACGGTGATCGCGGGCTATCTCGACCACGCGCGCCGCGAGGGCGACGACGACATCGTCGAGTACCTCGACGGCATCGAGGCGCGGACCGACCGGATCGAGCGGCTGAGCGATCACGCCCGCCTCGCGGAGAACGCGGTGCTGGGCGACGACGCCGTCGAGGGAACCACCGACCTCACGCTGGTCGCCGAGCGCGTCGCCGGCACCATCGCCCGCGACTTCCCGGCGGCGTCGGTGTCGGTCCACACGGAGGTCGAGGACGCGGAGGCGCTCGTCCCGGGCCACGACCTGCTGGAGTCGGCGCTCCACAACGTCGTCGAGAACGCCGTCGAACACGCCGACAACGAGGCGCCGACCGTCGACGTGACGGTCCGCGTGCGGCCCGCCGGCGCCGTCTGCGACGGGGCGCGCCCGCGGCTTCCGGGCGGCGCGGCGGCCGACTCGGTCGTCGAGGTCGTCGTCGCCGACGACGGGCCGGGGTTCCCCGACCGCGAGCGGACCGTGCTGGAGGAGGGCGGCGAGGACGCCCTGGAGTCGAGTTCGGGGATGGGGCTGTGGGTGGTCCACTGGATCGTCGACGCCGTCGGCGGCGCCACGGTCGTCGAGGACCGCGATAGCGGCGGCAGCGTCGTCATCCTCCGGTTCCCGCTCGTCGGAGACGAGTGAGGCGCCGACCCGGACGGGAGCGCGCACGCTCGCGGGACGGATCGAACGGCGAGAGGAGGGACCGGACGGCGAGCGCGCGTGTCGGTTCGGCGTCAGGCGTCGGCGAGTTCGGCGTGGGCGTCCTTGACGCCCTCGACGGTCTCGCGGACGGCGTCGGCGCCCTCGTCGTGGAGCAGGTCGCCGACGACGACGGTGTCGGCGACCCGGCCCATCGCGTGGGCGTCGTCGTAGTCGTGAACGCCGCCGCCGTAGAAGAGCGTCGAGTCCTCGAGCGCCTCGTGGGCGGCCTGCACGGTTTCGCGGTCGCCGAGGGTGCCCGAGTACTCGACGTAGACGATGTCCTGTCCGAACATCTTCTCGGCGACGCGGGCGTACGCGCCGACCTCGTCGGGGGTGAGGTCGCAGTCCGCGCCGGTGAGTTCCGCGGCGGAGGCGTCGGGGTTGAGCACGATGTACGCCTCGGTGTGGGTGCGGTCCCAGTCGAGGTCGTCGGCGATCCGTACCCACTCCTTGTGGGCGCCGGTGATCCAGAACGGGTCGTCGGCGTTGAACACCGTCGGGATGAGGTAGCCGTCGAGCGCCTCGTCGTCGACGACGACCGCGGGGTTCGACGGCTCCTGATACAGCGGCACGTTGTGGGCCTTGCACGCCTCGATGACGCGGGTGGCCTTCTCGGAGGTCACGTCCAGCGTGCCGCCGATCTCGATGGCGTCCGTGCCGGTCTCGCAGGCGTCCGCGAACGTCTCGTCGCCGTACAGGTCCTTGTCCGGGTCGATCTTGAGGACGTGGTCCCAGTCCTCCCAGGGGGCGCTCATGTTGGTGGGGATGATGTACAGAGTGCTAAAAAGGGCGCGGATGCGTGTGGTGTGACACCCGTAGATTCATGCCGACGCGGACTCCCTCGGTGGATAGCACATGAGTCAGGCGACGCTCGGGTCCGCGCCTTACCGCAACTCAAACCTCTTCTCCGGCTACTATCTCGACGAGCGGGTCGACGACCTCGACGCGTGGAACTGTGACGACGAGGCCGAGGCGGTGTTCGAGGAGCTTCGGGCGCTGTGGGATGGCGAACGGGAGTTGGTCGGCGGGTACAACGAGGACACGCTGTTGGGGTCGTGGATCGACGAGGTGCTCGACGCGCTCGGCTTCGACACCGTCCAAGAGACGCCGCTTCCCGAGACGGGCGGGTTCGTCGACCGCCTCCTGTTCGAGTCGGAGGCCGACCGCCGGGACGCGATCGCGATGAAACAGGACGGAATGGTTTCGGGGACGTTCGGCCGGGCATCGGCGCTGCTGGAGGCGAAGCGGTGGGGTGCCAGTTTCACGGAGACGTTCAGCGAGCAGCGCCAGTACCGCGACGCCTCCCATCAGGTGAAATACTACCTCGAACGGACGCCCGACTCCCTCAAGTGGGGGATCCTCACGAACGGTCGGAAGTGGCGACTGTACGGGATCAAGGACTACGAGACGCAGACGTACTACGAGGTCGACCTTCCGGAACTGCTGGAGTCGGGAAGTCTGGAGGCGTTCAAGTACTTCTACGTCTTCTTCCGGCCGGACGCGTTCCGCGAGGTCTCGGGCTCGTCGTTCCTCGACACGGTGTGGAACGAGTCCGAGACCGCCGCACAGGAACTCGGCGAAGACCTGCAGGACAACGTCTTCACCGCGCTTCGGGTGCTCGGCGAGGGGTTCGTCGAGACGAACGACCTCGACATCGACCCCGAGAACGACGACCCGGACGCGCTCGACGAGGAGCGCCTGAAAGAGCACTCGCTGGTGCTGCTTTACCGCCTGATGTTCGTCCTGTACGCCGAGTCGCGGGGACTCATCAGCCCGGACGACCCCGGGAAACGCGCGGAGTTCGAGGAGAACTTCAGCCTCGACGCGCTCCGGCGTGAGATCCACGAGGACATCCAGTCGGGGGAGCCGTTCGAGGAGTACAGCGAGTTGTCCACGTCGATGTGGAGCCGGCTGGAGGACCTGTTCCGACTGGTCGACGCCGGCGAGGAGTCGCTCGGGGTTCCGCCGTACAACGGCGGGCTGTTCGACCGCGACGCTCACGAGTTCCTCGCCGAGCACGAGGTGGCGAACCGCTACGTCGCGGAGGTGGTGTACCGCCTCGGGACGACCCACGCCGACGACGGCGACGGCTTCGTCCTCGCGGACTACGCGGACCTCGACACGCGCCACCTCGGGACGATCTACGAGGGGCTCTTAGAGCACGAGTTCCGGATCGCCCCCGAGCAGTACGCGGCGGTCGCCGAGGACGGCGGACAGGTATGGAAGCCCGCGACTGCGGTGAGCGTCGCCGACGCCGTCGAGACCGTCGCGGAGGGGGAGCTGTACGTCGTCAACGACGACGGCGAGCGCAAGGCGACGGGGGCGTACTACACGCCCGACTACGTGGTGACCTACATCGTCGAGGAGACGGTCGACCCGCTGATCGAGGCGATCGACGCCGACCTCGAGGAGCGCGGGATCGACCCCGGAACCGAGGAGTACGTGTTCCGCTTCGCCGACGAGGTGCTCGATCTCACGGTCCTCGATCCCGCGATGGGGTCGGGACACTTCCTCACGAAGGCGACGGGGTACCTCGCCGAGCGCGTGATGGAGCGCGCTCGCGAGGTGGAGTCGACCGCCGGCGTGCTCGACGAGCAGGCCATCCGGCGGCGCGTCTCGCGTGAGTGCATCTACGGCGTCGACATCAACGGCATGGCGGTCGAACTCGCCAAGCTGTCGATGTGGCTGGAGACGCTGGCCGAGGAGAAGCCGCTCGCGTTCCTCGACCACCACCTCAAGGACGGCAACTCCCTCGTCGGCTCGGACATCACCGAGGTGCTCTCGGACGACACGGCGGACGACGGCGGCCAGATCACCCTGTTCGAGGCGGTCGCCCGCGCCCGCCAGCGCACCCTCGAACACGTGATGGACCTCATGTCGGACCTCCTCGCCATCGACAACGACGACTACGCGGACATCAAGTCGATGGAGGAACTGTACGCGGAGATCCGCGACGACCCGCTGTACGGCCGGCTGTTCGAGTTGGCGAACGTCCACACCGCCGAGCAGTTCGGGCTGGACGTGCCCGACGGCGTGTACGAGGAGATGGCCGGCGCGATCGAACGCGAGGCGGAGTGGGCCGAACTCCGCGAGGAGGAGTGGTTCGCGTCGGCGCAGGCGATGGCCGACGACGAGGACTTCTTCCACTGGGAACTGGAGTTCCCGGAGGTGTTCTTCGGGGCGGACGGGGAGAAGCGGGCGGATGCGGGATTCGATGCCGTGGTTGGGAATCCGCCGTACGTGCGGCAAGAACATATGGGTGACTGGTCGGAATACCTCTCTTCAGAGTATACAGTATTCACCTCTGCAGCGGACCTTTACACGTATTTCATAGAACACGGATACGAGGTTTTGAGACAAGGAGCCCATCTCGGCTACATCGTTTCCAACAAATTCACACGGGCAGAGTATGGCCAACCCCTCCGTAATTTCCTGCGAACACGTACCCGATTGGAGACAATATGTGATTTCCATGATCTTCCAGTGTTTGGGCCGACTGTTTCTGCATATCCGATGATACTCTCGCTTGAGGTATCTGAGCCGGATGAGGATCAGAAAGTAACCGTTCGAAACATGCAGTCATTAAAATTCGGAAACCTGCGAAGAGCTATTGATTTGGATGGAACGCAAGTTCAGCAAAAGCAACTCAGTTCGGGGTCTTGGCCAATATCTAATCCGAGTTCAATCCACTTGTTCGATAAGCTTGAGTCGGAAAGCACGAGGCTGGAGGATATACTTGAGACAGAAATCCTCCGCGGGGTACTGACCGGGCTAAACGATGCGTTTATTATCGATTCGGAGTCCCGGGACCAAATTCTACAGAACGACCCTGACTCTGAGAAATTCATATTTCCCATTATGAAGGGAGACGACGCACAGAGGTACCTCGCCGATTTCTCCGATCGATATCTAATCCGTATCCCCTCAGGTTGGACGACTTCAGTAGCCAGCGTTGATTCGGAAAGACAAGCTTGGGACTGGCTCAACGAAGAGTACCCAGGACTAGCAAGTCACTTAGCTGAGTTCGAAGAGGACGCTAAATCTAGATATGACCGTGGAGAATTCTGGTGGGAGCTACGCCCATGTGGGTACTACAATGAGTTCGAGTCCGAGAAGATAGTATACCCTGAGATATCTGATGGGCCACGGTTCAGTCTCGATACGAGCGGCAGATACACCAACAACAAGTGCTTCATCATCCCCGTTGCCAGCAGAGAGATCGTTGCTCTGTTGAATTCCTCTGTCGGAGAATACTGGGCTGAAAACAAGCTATCGAGCGTCAGAGGTGGCTATCTTGAGTACCGAGCAGTGCACGTTTCTGACTTCCCTGTCCCAACCATAGATCATTCTCAATTAGAGGAGTTGGTTGATCGGATCATTGAGGACTTAGCCAAACGAGAGAACCTCAACATCGAATTATTGGACCACTTCGGCAATTATAGAGAGGGGGTCAAGATCGCAGATATCGGCTTCACCCAACCCCCTGAGAACGCCGCCGACTCCATCCTGCAAGAAACGACCGAGCAGAAGCCGAACCTCCGCGTCGGCCACGCGGACGTAATCCGCGAGACCGACACGACGGTCGAGATCCGCCTCACAGCACGGTACAAACCAAGCGAGACTCGACCAGCGGGAGAGTCTCGAACCGTAACGGGCGAAGCCCGTGGAGGCGACGACGAGGACGCTCACGAGACGGACCAGTGGGGCTACACGGAGACCGACCCGCTCCCGGCGCTGCGGATCACGGACCTCACCGAAACCGAGGCGGACCTCATCGAGGCGTTCGTGCCGGTCGCCGTCGACGAGGCGGGCGGCTTCGCCG
>Ga0207733_100553_pt1 | contig 20421 bp, 17 predicted proteins | sample A23P3SouthBayCA_FD_187735 | JGI IMG/M metagenome (GOLD analysis project Ga0207733, IMG submission 187735) | Aerobic enrichment media microbial communities from Eden Landing Ponds, California, USA - A23 P3 (SPAdes) | ecosystem: Environmental > Aquatic > Marine > Unclassified | place: Emeryville... | reverse complement strand
CCGGCCAGTCGCTACCTTCGATGAGGCGGTTGGGTTCTTGCATGGACACCAGGAACTGACGGCCGCCTCACTTTTCGACCTTATCTGAACACTGCCCCCCCAGGCGTTGCCCGGGTTTATTGGGCTCACCCGCGTACCGTATCGTATGACTCTCGACGTGGCGACGCCGGACCCGCCGGACCTCTCGAACCGAGGTGCGCCGAGCGAGTTCGAGTGGGACGAAGAGACCCTCGGGGCCGAGGACTTCCACCGGGAGGACCTCGAAGACCTCCTCCAGGAGGGCGCGTGGGAGGAGGGATTCAACGAGTGGGCCGCGTACACGGACCTCGACGAGACACAGGTACGGGCCGTCGACGAACTCGGCCTCTTCCAGGCGTTCGACTTCTTCCGGGATCCCACCGACGGCCGGTTTCGATTCGAGGCCCCCACGATTCCGGCGGACTGGCGGGAACGGGACCCGACCGAGTCCCTCGACTCCAGCACGGTTTCGCTGATCGACAACGAACTACAGGAACTCGGCCGAGCGGTACACGAGAGTCTGGAGGGCTACATGGAACGAAACGAGGACGCCCTCGACTCGGACTGGGACACGGAGGCGTTCGGGCGCCGCGACGAGTGAATCCAGCGGGCAATAGGCTCCCACCCCGACCGACGGACCGGGCGCACGCGCTGTCTGTCACTGGCGACGGGTCGCGCGACCACCGGGGCGACGGGCCGGATCAGCACGCGCGAACTGGACGCCCGGAACGCTACCGGCCGGGTTCGTGGGAGTAGACTCGGGGTCGTGGGAGTAGACTCGACGGCAGTGATAGATCACAACCTGAAGCGGCCCCGTCAAAAGGTGCAGGGAGTGATGGGAACGACGAGATAACAGAAAGGGAACGTTCGGCAGCCGACAGTTCCCGTTGCTGCAGAGTGGCGGCTACACAGAGCGGGAATCCCTCACGATCGACAGTCAGCCCCGGGGAAGACGTTAATGGGCGACTCTGAAAAGGGAGATTGTATGGGTTCGCTTCGGTCGCTACTGACGCGGAGCCGTCCCGGAAAACTTGGATTACTCGAAGTCGTCGCGATGGGCGTCGGAGGAATGGTGTCCGGTGGAATCTATGCTGTGCTCGGTGTTGCGATGCGACAGGCCGGCAACGCGGTTTCGCTTTCGTACCTCATCGCGGGGGTCATCACGTTGCTGACCGCCTACTCCTACCTCAAACTCACCCTGCAGTTCGGGGAACACGGCGGAGTCTTCTCGTTTGTCGAACACATCGTCGACAGTCCGACGGTCGCAGCCTACATCGGATGGGTCCTCGTCGTTGGGTACGTCGGCGTGATGGCGATGTACGCGTTCGCGTTCGGCGCCTACACGCTCACCGCGGCACGGGTCGTCGTCGGAATCGAACTCCCGCAGCTCCTTCGGCCGCTTTTCTCCGTCCTGGTCGTCGCGGCCTTCGTCGGACTCAACCTGCGGGGCGTCACCGAAACGGGCCTCTTCGAAGACGTCGCGGTCTACATCAAGGTCGTGATACTGTTCTCGCTCGCCACGCTTGGGATCGTTTTCTACGACGGGAGCGCGACGGCCGTCAGTTTCTTCAGCAAAGGTGTCGTCAGCCCAATCACTGGATTCGCGATCATTTTCGTCTCCTACGAGGGATTCCAACTGCTCGTCTACGACTACGAAGACATCGACGACGTCGAGCGGACGCTCCCGATCGGGATGTATATTGCCATCGTCATCGCGATCCTGATCTACGTCTCCGTTTCGTTCATGGCGACGCTGCACCTGACGCCAGAACAGCTCGTCGCCCACGAGGAAGTCGCACTCGCCGAGGCGGTTTCCAACATTCCGGTGTTGGGCGGTGCCGGGTTCGTCCTCGTCATCCTGTCGGCGATGAAGAGCACGTCCTCAGGTATCAATGCCACCCTGTTTGGAACCGCCCGCCTCGTCCACAAGATCGCCACCGAGGGTGCGCTGCCACGGCTGTTTTCCTTTCGTAACCGCGAAGGGATCCCGGTCTACGCGGTCGTGATCATGGGAGGTCTGACCGCGGCGTTGGCCGCCCTCGGAACGCTCAAACAGATCACGGAGTTCGGCTCGGTAGCGTTCTTGATCTCGTTTGCCGTCACGAACTATACGAACGTCCGGCTTGCCGACGAGACGGGATCAAACAGGATCGTTCCGGCCCTCGGTCTCGTCGGGACTGCCGCCGCAATCCCCATCGTCCTCTACCATCTCTATCGCACGGATCTCGGCATCCTGGTCTGGATCGTCGGAACGTTCGTCGCAGTGTTCGTGTTGGAGTTCGCGTACATCGAACGGCACCCGTTCGACGTTGACGCACACGGAGAAGGGTAATGGGGTGTCTTGAACCACTTGGAGTTCAAGCGGCTCCCGGGGGCCTGTTGGGACCGACCAGCTCCCGGGGCACCGGGCGCGGAGACCTGGTACAGTCCGTAGTCGTCTGGGGTTCGACAGCAGGACCGAGAACGGAATGGCGAGGCTCCGTTGACACCCGCAGGTGATCGTCAAAGTCAGTACGATCCCAACAGGCAAGAATATCCCCGGGTATTACCAGACACAACAGGGCAGTGAACTGTACGATGCACGACGAGCAAAACGAGGAGTATCGGGAATGAGCGAGACCCGGACTCGATCCCCGGAGGCCGAACTCGGGTTGCTCGACGCGACGATGATCGGGATGGGGGCGATGATCGGGGCCGGCATCTTCGTCCTGACGGGGCTGGCCGCCGAGATTGCCGGTCCCGCCGCGATCCTCGTGTTCGCGCTGAACGGCGTCGTCACCGCCTTCACCGGGCTCTCGTATGCGGAACTGGCCGCTTCGATCCCGAAAAGCGGCGGCGGATACGCCTTCGTTCGGGAGATCTTCGAGGACCTCTCTTCGTTCATCATGGGCTGGATGCTCTGGTTCGCCTACATGATCGCAGGGGGGCTGTACGCGCTCGGTTTCGCACCGAACTTCCTCGAACTGTTGCACGTCTATCGGATCGTTCCGCCTCCCGACGAGGTGGGGGCCGTCGTGATACCGGTCGTCGAGGCAGCGGTGCCACTGGCCGTCCTGCTGGCGTTCGTCGCAGTCCTCGGTCTCGTGGCGCTCAACGCCGTCTCGACGGCCGCCAGTGGAAGCGCCGAGACGATATTCACCATCGTCAAGGTGAGCATCCTGGTCGTGTTCGTCGGCTTCGGTCTCGCGTCCCCGATGTTCTCCGGCGCCGAGTTCCAGCCGTTGTTTCCCACGGAAGCCGGCGCGGCCGCGGTCCTGCCGGCGATGGGGCTCACGTTCATCGCGTTCGAGGGCTACGATCTCATCACGACTGTCACCGAGGAAGTCAAGAATCCGCGTGAGAACATCCCGAAAGCGATTTTCGCGAGTCTGGTCGCGACCGTGATCGTCTATCTGGCGGTCGTAACCGTCGCCGTCGGCACGCTCGGGGCGGAGGGACTCGCCGACGCCGGAGAGGCAGGTATCGCCGCGGCGGCGACGTCGTTTATGCTGACCGGACTGCCGATTATCCAGAACGGCGGGGCACTCATCGTCTTCGGAGCGGTGTTCTCGACGCTGACCGCCCTCAATGCGGTCGTAATCGCCTCCTCGCGGGTGGCGTTCTCGATGGGCCGCGAAGGACAGTTGCTGCCGTCCTTCGGTCGGATTCACTACCGCTACGGGACACCGTTCGTCGCGATCCTCGCTAGCGCGGTCGTGATGCTCGGGTCAGTGGCACTGCCGACACAGAGCGCCGGGAACATGGCGAGCCTGTTTTTCCTGCTGTCGTTCATCATCGTCAACGTCGCCGTAATCAGGCTTCGGCGGGAGCGACCGGATATGAACCGACCCTACGAGATGCCCTACTACCCGGTTCCGCCGCTGCTCGGTATCGTCCTCAATCTGATTCTGGCAGGGGTGCTCGTGGAGTACCTGATCCGGACGGATCCGCTGGCGCTGACACTCAGCGTCACGTGGGTCCTGCTTGGCGGAGTTGCGTACGTTGCGCTCGACCGTCTGAGAGCGCAACCGGACCGTAACCAGACAGCGGCCGGTACCGAAATGACACCGGAGGGAGAAGAGTAACACATGACTGGCAACCTCGATATCGTCATCGCGGGCGGCGGGCGTGTCGGCTTTCAGACCGCCAAGATACTCGTCGACCTCGGTCACAGCGTAACGATCATCGAACAGGACGACGGAGTCGTCTCGGACATCGCCGACGAGTGGATGGCGACGCTCATCCAGGGCGATGCGACAGATCCAGACGTCATCGAACAGGCCGACATCCGGGGGGCCGACGTGATTGCAGCGCTCACGGGGGAGACCGGGATGAACCTCGCGGTCTGTCTGGCTGCAAAAGAGCTGTCGCCCGAAATCCGGACAGTGGCACGCATCGACCGCGCGGTCGGAGAGTCGTACACCCGGTTCGTGGACGCGGTGCTGTTCCCCGAGCGGGCCGGCGCCCGCGTTGCGGTCGACGAGATCCTCGGCAGCGACGTTCAGACGCTGGCAGGGGTGACTGGTTCCCTGGATATTATGCACGTCCGGGTCGCCGAGGGGGCTCCAGCCGCCGGAAAGCAACTGAGTGACGTGCGCTTTCCCGCAGGGGTGCTGATCATCTCCGACGGCGACGGGGACCGAATCGCCCGGCCCGACACGACGTTGACGCCTGGCAGTCGCTACCTCGTCGCTCTCGAACCGGACGTTGCCGACGAAGTGATGAAGTTGATTCGGGGGTAATGCCATCGCTGTTTCGCCCCCATATAGGGTCGACACGGCGGGGCCTCGCAACGACCGTCAGTTCCACCGCTGGACATGCGGGCTGTATGCAGCACGGACAGCCAGCACAGGTTCACGAAATGCACGCCCGAAACCTCGATTCAGTCGGACGACACCAACAGGCGACACGCAGAGTCAGCGGCGCCTGGAGATGTGGACGGGCGCCTCGGGTACGTCGATGTCTTCTCTGGCGAAGGCGGCCATCGAGCGCTCTGTCACATCCGAGGCGAACGGGAACTCGTCGCGCAGGTCGGCCACATAGGCCTTGCCGCGGATTGTCCGATAGTAGGATTCGTCCTCGACCAAGACCGCGAACGGGTGGTCGTCGTCGACGTAGACGTACTTTGAGGTCACTATGGCCTCCTCGACGATTGCACTCGCCTGATCGATGTCGGCACCGGCGGAGACCGCGAGTTCGACGACGACCATCATCTCCGGGTGTCCATCGTTCGCGTTCGAAACGTTTGCGGTGAACAGCGTGGCGTTCGGGACTCTGACGGCACTGTCGTCGGGCGTCATCAGTGTCGTCGCCCGGAGCCCGATGTCGGTCACTTCACCGTAGTCGCCGTCGATGGTGACCTTGTCGCCGACCTGGTACGGACGCTCGGTGATGAGTACTAGCCCGCCGATCATCCCCGCAAAGAGGTCCTTCAGGCCGAACCCCAGGGCCGCCCCAAGCAGTCCCGACACTGCGAGCAACTGTGTGGTCGAAAGTCTAAGCAACGGTCCCAGAATCAGAAACACCGCGGTCCCGTAGATAAGAAACCGCGCGATTGGAACCAGCATCTTGATACTAATCCGCCGGCGAGGACGGCGCTCGGCGACCGCGATGAGCGCGTACCCAACCACCCGGCTGACCACGTACGCGGCCACGAGTACTCCCAGAATCCCCAACAGCGTCTCTCGGTCAATTCCTAAGTCCACCAGCATCTGAAGCGGGGTCACAGTATCCGCTCCCGTTCAGTCGTCGCGGCGACAGCCGGCACCGCCGCCGGTTCTAGTTCCACGATACCGTCCTCGAGTGTGACGAGGCCGTCGCGCACGAGGCGCCCGAGGACCCGGTCAAGTCCGTCAACAATCCCCGTGAGCTGTTCCCGGTCGACCCGCTCTTTCGCGAGTACGATTCGCAGACAAAACGCCTCCTCGCGGTCCAGGTCCCGGTCGGATGCGGGAACCGCGATGTCGCTCGGGCGTACTTCCGACCCGTGGCGGGTCTGCCATATCGCCGTGGCGACACCGAGGTTCCCGTTCGAGACCGCAGCAAGCCGGCCGAACGTTACGTCTTTGGGATCCAGGTCCCCGTCCGAGAAGAGGTCCTTGACTGCGACTGGATCCAGTACAGGGACCGGCACCGATACCGACCAGTTCCGCCAGCCGAGGTCGCGACGTGTCGTGACGACTAAACCGCCCTGTTCGGGGTCGTCTGCGACGAACGCCGGCATCTCGTCGTATCGGCCTAGAACGAGTTCCGCGATCCGTTCTGTGGAAACGGACTGGATTTCAACCATGACGGGAAACTCTCGATCGAGGTCCTGCACAGCCGTGAGATACGCCCACGCATACCGATTCCAGCCGGTCACCACCCTCACATCGACGCTCGCCATATCGTCGAGAAACGCAGACAGTTCCTCGAAGCCGCCGATGCGACGCTCGTAAAGGTGCTGGCAGTTCTCAATCACGACTGGCCCCCCGTCGATCCTCGACCGTATGTGGTCAATCCCGTCACCCGGGCCAAGGCTGATCCGGGTTGCATCCAGTTCCTGCACAGCACGGTCTATAACTGACCCGCGCCCGGAGAAAGGCTCGCCCACGACGGCCATCGGCCCGGGCACCTCACCCGAGAGGAATGTGTCGAACGCCTCGTGGTCGTCACCCAGGAGCGTGGAGACGTCGACATCGAGTCCCTGACGTTCCTTTCCGAGGGCACCAGCCATCAATAGTCTCCTGTTTTTGCGCCGAGGGGATTGAAAATACCGAATCCGGGTTGACCCAATCGGACGGTTCCAAGCGTCTTGTCAATCCGTCCGGATCGCGACCCGACACAGTTTTGAGAACTTCAATAGGGCAACTGATTGTCACCTCGTTTTTGGAAGTTCGACGACAAAAATGGAACCGTCTGGATCGTTATCTTCGATCCACACCTCGCCGCCGTAGCTGGTGACAAGGGTGTCAACGAGATACAGCCCCATCCCACTCCCTGCACTTTCCAAGTCCCGTTCGCCTTTGCCGAAGAGGGTCGCTTTCTGGTCATCAGGGATGCCGGGGCCGTTGTCCGCAATTCGGACAGCCACTACGTCGTCTCGCTCGGTTGCCGAGACCGTTACTTCTGCCACCGTCTGCTCGTTGTGCTGGATGGCGTTTTTCAGCAGGTTCCGGAAGACCGAGGAAATCATATCAGTGGTTTCGATGACGACAGATGGAATCGTCGTGCCGTAGGTTACAGCCGCGTCCGGGTATGAAGATTGTACCTCGCTTACCTCTTTTTCGAGGACATTTCGTAGATCGACCTGCTGGGCTTGCTCGGTGGCCGAGAGCATCACGTCGGCTATCTCGCGCGCGGTCTCAGTGAGTTCAACGGCATGGTCGGCACTCTCCTGTATCGTGGTGATGTCCTCTATTATCTCATCGTCTTCACACTCTTCGACAAGCAGGTCGGCATACGCAGTGACGAGTTGCAGGTCGTTGCGAACGTCGTGACTGAGTACTTCGTTCAAGATTTCGAGATTGTCTCGTTGCTGTTCGAGCTCCTGCTCGTATTCTTTTAATTCGCTCACGTCACGGGCGTATACAAGTACCGCGTCCTCGTCATTTTCCGTAGTTTCGAACGGGATTCTCGTCGTCCGGAAGACGTGTTTTTCACCGTTGGGATCCCTCAATTCCTCTTCGGAGGTCATGGGCTCGCCTGTCTCGATGACCGCTCTTTCCCGCTGTCGGTACTTTTCGAAATCCGGGATGTTCTCGACATCCGATTCGATCTCCCGCTCCCGCCGGCCCTCAATTTCGCCCGGTTTCATGCCGTGTAACGCGGCGTTTGCCTCGTTCGAGAGCAACACCCCGTCGTCTCGGTTTTTCGCAAAGAGTGGATCCGGAATAAGATCGATGATCTGGCGTAACTCTTCGCGAGCCTGTTCAAGCGCCTGTTTTGACTCTTGGCGCTCGGTGATGTCTTGAGCGACTGCCACGAATCGCTGGTGGCGGCCGTCCTCGTCCATGATTGGGGCGATTGTCTGCTCAAGTAGGATCTCTTCACCGTCCGCCCGCTGATCGATTATTTCATCCTTCCACTGCTCGCCTGCAACGATCGTCTCCCAGAACTCCTCGTAAAACGCCTCATCGTACTCCCCTGACTGAAGGATTCGCGGCGTCGCGCCGACAGCCTCTGCCTCGCTGTATCCTGTTACAGCCTCGAAGGCAGGGTTGACGTACTCGATGGTTCCGTCGGTATCCGTGATGTAGACGGCGTGGGCTGTTTGCTCGACAGCCTCGCGGAACTGTTCGAGTTCCCGCTTGCGTTCCATTCGATCGGTTACATCGGTGAAGATGAGTACTCGTTCTTCTCCCGACTCGATGGACAACTCTCGGTATTGGTAGTGCCGTATTTTCGGGTCCCCACCGAGTTCGACAGTATCCACCCCTGCCGCAATCTGCTGAGCGACATCCGCAACGAGGATCGTAGTCAGTTCTTCACCGACTGGATCTGTATCCCGAAATAGTGGCTGTGCTGCACTGTTCACATCGACCACGCGATCGTTGCCGTCGACGACAATGACCGCGTCATCGATCGCTTCAAACACCAGTGATCGAGCGGCCGGAGAGACCTCAACGAGTTGTGTAGAAAACAGTCCGAATCCGAGGAGCAGACAGGTCACCGCAAACCCGATCGGCGTTGGATCCAGGGCCGGGGAAGGCCAGTTCCACCCAACATACAGAATATTTGTTATCCAGGCAATCCCGATTGCGGGGAGCAAGACGAGCAGTTGGGCCCAATAAAACCGGGACCGTGTGATGCTGGCATGGATGAGTAGTCCCGATCCAATAGCGACTAACCCCCAGCCATAGGCGACATAGAGCCAGTACCACGGGCCGACCGTTTGTACAGAGAGAACAGTCACATTGTCGACGGCTGTCGTCATATAGTCACTGTAGAACAAACCGTGGAGCTGCGCTGTCCCGACGATGGGGACAGTGATCGCTGGAATCACAAGAAGTGAGGCCACCATCCGTCGTGTTACCCACTGCGTTTTCCCATCGTAGAGCAGAGCGAACAGGACAAACAGCACCGGTGCCGTAACTATCCCGACGTATTTGAATGTCGATACCGCGACAAATCCATCGGGGGTACTGGTGAAAAACCGCGCAAGGGAACCGAACGTCCAGATGCTAGCCGAGACAAGTAGCACCGTGAAGACCTGCCCCAGCGACTTGTCCCAGTGGTTACGGGCGGTGTAGACTGCAACGCTCAGGCTCAACATCGTAGTAAGGATATGAACGACGGTGTAGCTAAGGAGAACTGGCGATCCAACGAATCCGTCGACCATTTTCTGCTGGTTGATAGTGCTGTTGAAAATAGTTACTGATCTACAGACATCTCCCCACATCTGAAGCCGTGAGCAACGTTCGGCTCATCAGAAACAACGGCGAGTACAGGGACCCCGTGAGATAGAAGTAGTGGGTGCAGTCACTCCCCGACCATATTCACTCCTGTCCTGATCAGAGGGAGCACAGTTGCGAGTTGCGCGCTGTGTATTCAGCACGGACATTCAAACCTAGCAGACATATTGTACTCCCGCCAGACATCATTCCAGCCTCGTCATCATCAACTGTGCTCCCGAGGATACGACGAGGATGGGCTCAGTGGGGGATAACCCCTCTCAACAGTAGGCGACAACCATACCTGCAAACAGTATTGACGGATGAATCTAATATCATACCCAAACTGTGCGCCCGGAACAGTACTGGGAGAGAATCGACTAGTAGGCTCGGTGGTAATGAAATCGAACACTCTTGGCCTCAGACAGCGAACATACGTCACAATAGTCTGAATCCAATATTGCGAATGAGTCTCTGTCAGGGGACCGGGTTCAGGGGGGCTATGACCTGTCGTCTGATGTTCTATCGGGGCTCAGTCAGAACCAGTCTGCTGAATACAGAGCGCGAGTCTTACACGAGGGGGCCATTAGATCGGGAAATCAAATCGGTCAGTAGAGGGCGCAAATGTAACTCTCACACCGACTGTGGTTGAAGTCTGTCAGAGTGCTCAGTGTGCGAACGGAAGCGAGTCTTTCGCAGACTGGACGGCGATTCGACTGAGCATGTGAACTGGCCCGCGTTTGGGGAGGCTCTTGGCCACGTCAAGTGTGCCGGGCGAGTCGCTGCCAGCCAGTGAGAACGTCCAGTCCGACTCCGTCTCGAACCGCTCAAGTGCATCTCTGACGCGCTCCTGGACAGCACTCGGCTCGATGGTCAGGTATTCACCGTGGTCCAGCAAGATGGAGCCGTCAACGAGGACCGTCTCCACGTCTGCCGGTGCGGCGTGGCCAACGAGGTGCCCGGACACGTTCGTCGAGGGAGTGAATTTCGGGACATCCCAGTTGAGGACAATCAGGTCTGCGCGCTTGCCGGGTTCCAGACTACCGATTTCGTCGCCGACGCCGAGTGCTCGCGCACTCTCGATCGTCAACATCCGCAGCAGTTCCACGGAGTCGAACTGGTTGGTACCCTTTTTGAGGTTGGCCGCGAGCCGCGCTTGTCTCGCCTCGCCGAACAGATTGTAGGAGTCGTGCCAGTAGTGGTCGTCAATACCCAATCCGACATCCACACCTGCAGCGCGAAGCTCCGGGACCGGCGTCCACTGCATGTCCGGGTCAACGTTCCAGTGACAGAAGACCGACGGACAGTGAGCGACTGACACGCCCGCCTCGGCCGTTCGTTCGATGTCTTCCTCGTCCGCCATGCGGTAGTGTGCGCCCACGAGGCGGTCGTTCAATAGCCCTACATCCTCAAGCAGGTTCAGCGAATCCTCGCCACCGTTTGAGCGCGCGACTGTATTGCTCTGCTCTAATTCCAGCAGGTGCGTATGGACCCTGATGTCTGGATACTCCGCCGCAAGATCCGCACACTGCTCCCACAGGTTTCCCGTGACCGACCAATCGTCGTGCGGACAGAGCGTCGCCCGGATACGGTCACCGTAGCTCCCGTGGTACTGCTCGGTTAACGACCGAAATCGTTCGACCTGTTCGTCAACGGGATGGTCCCAAAAGAGGTCCGAAATACTTGGTCCAAAGAACCCCCGGAGTCCGGTCTCGGCGTATGCGTCGATACCCGCTCGTGGCCGAGTATCCATCGAATTGACTGTCGTCACGCCGCCGCGAAGGAAGTTGAGTGCAGCTAACTCAAAGCCTGCCTCTATGAGATAGTCGAGATCGCCGGTCCAGAGGTCGTCGTACACCGCCGTCATCCGCGTCATCATCTCCGTGAGGTCCATGTCACTGAACGCGCCGAAGAATGGCGTCACCTCAAGGTGTGTGTGAGCGTTCACGAGCCCTGGCATCACGAGTTTCCCGTCGCCGTCGATAACGCAGTCAGCACCGCAGGTCGGATCGTGGTCGCGCGTGGGCCGCACCTCGGTAATCACGTTGTCATCGATTACCACCGTCCCATTCTCGAAGATTCTGTTGTCCTCATCAACCGTCACAACCACTGCGTCGTGGATCACGATGTCCGCGTCGTCTGCCGTGCTGACGGCACCGACCGAAGAGCCTTGATCTGTTGGTGCTGTCATATTTTGATTCACGCTCGTCTAAAGGTATATATGCTGGAAGAGGATTTCAGGTCCTGAAACAGAACGGTGTCTCTGTCCAGCATCTCAGCAGTGAATACGGTTTTTGCCCCCTACGCGATGGTTTCACGGATTATATCAGAGTGCTGCTGAATCGTTCCTCTGTACGTAGCGATTCGACTCCGACCGTTTGACCGACACGAGCACTGTCTCCAGCAGGGTTATCCAAAGCTGACAGATGTCAGTACTCCCGGCAGACCTCATCCCAGGCGACTCATCATCGACTGTTTCCAAAAATTCGGCAGGGAGAACGGATACTACGGAACACCCGGTTTCATCTGGAGATCGTTGCCGAAGTTCTACACATTATTTTGATATGTTATTGATAGCATACCTAAAATGTGCGCCTGGAACACGACCGGGCAAGGATCTACTAGTGGGCTCGGTGGAACTGAAATCGAACGCTCTGGCTTCCACACATCGAAAATACGCCACAACGGGCTGAATCCGATATTGCGGATTGGTTTCTGTGAGGGACCAGTTCAGGTGAGCGATGGCTTGTCGTCTGATCTATCGAAATTCCCCAGAACCCGGCTGCTGAATACAGAGCGCGTATCCATCGAATGGGGTCAGGAGCGAATGTGCTTGAACACACGGGATTCTATCTTTTGGAGATGTTCGCCCACGGTCCCCACAGAACGGTCCAATCGCGCAGCGATATCGCCGTGAGTCGCCTGTCGGGGAACCTCGTAGTATCCGAGATCCAGAGCGATATCCAGCACCTCTCGTTGGCGATCGGTCAGCAGGCCCAAGATGTGCCCTCCTGCATCCGGATACGGGCCGATACGCTCGATAGTCGCGTCGAGTTCCGGTGGCACGTCAGCAAGCGCCTCTCGTAACACATCGTTCGTCTCCCCAAGCATCTCTACGCTGAGCCGTCCGTCGCTTGTACTCCCTATGGGGAAGTTGAAGAACACCTCGTGGATTCGGGGGATCTCCAAGAACTGCTTCATGGCGGGCGGTGGCCGAGCATGCACGTACACGAGCCCGTGCTGTGACTCCTCGCTGGAGATATTGGATCCGAGTACGTCTGTGTGGTCGTCCAACAATCGTCTCGCTTCGTCGAGGTCACCTCGAAGTCGTCCAAGGAGGATGACGGTTTCATCCGCGAGGACGTTGAACTGGTAGATCTGTTCTCTTTCGAGCTCCGAGTCCGCACCAAACATCCTGTATACGAAGTGTGAACCGTCCGGTTGGTCGAGCGTGAAGGTAACAGCCCGCATACGATCGTCGGTCTCCGGTTCGGTGTTCTCTGGATTCATTGCCCCTGGGTTCGTTCCGCTTCAGCATATAGAGTACCGATAATACTAGGCAGTCACGGGACCTGTCCCGTCACCATATCACTTGTAGAACCAGAGCTATGTCACGAAAAAGACCGATGGGAGACGAAACGACGGATCAGGCGTATAACTACAGGCATTTCGGCCCGGAATACTACGACTTCAGAACATTCGATGGGCCCGAACCCGGCGACGACGCCCCCGATTTCGAGGCAGTTACGCTGGAGGGGGAGACAGTCGAGTTTTCGGAGTTCAAGGGGAGTTGGGTCGTCCTCGAAACCGGCAGCATCACGTGTCCAATTACGGATTCGAAAGTCCATGTGATGGACGAACTCCAGAAGCAGTTCGAAGACGTGGAGTTCATGCTGCTATACACGAGGGAGGCTCATCCAGGAGAACATTACGATGCCCACGACTCGTTCGAAGACAAACTCGAACGAGCACGGACGTTTGCAGCCGAGTATGACGTCGAGCGGACTGTCCTGGTTGACGACGTCGAAGGAACCGCCCACAGAAAATACGGGGGGATGCCGAACTCGGTACACGTTGTGAATCCCGACGGCGTGGTCGTTATGCGAGGCGACTGGAACGACGTACAGACAGTGAAGAGGGTACTCGAAAACAGGGACGAGAACCGGATCTACGAGCGCGATATCTACCGAGGTCGCCCGGTATTCAGCACACAAAAGAAGGGGATCGTGAGAGTGCTACTCGACGCAGGTCCACGGGCTGTTTGGGATTTCATCAAGAATGCGCCAACACTCGCACTGATGCATCTGAAAAAAGAGTTCAGAAGTAAGCAGTCGGATAGATAGCCCGGTGGATACGCGCTGTGTATTCAGCACGGCCCTACAAACCCATCAAACATCTTGTACTCCCGGCGGACATCATCCCAGGCTCGTCATCATCGACTGTTTTCTCGAAAAGACGTCGAAGATGTGGCGCAGCGGGGAGAACCTGTCTCAACAGGAGGCTTCAGCCCAAGCAACATATATTATTTACAAGTAATTCTAATAGCATACGTAAAATGTACGCCCGGACCACTACCGGGCGAGAATCCACTAGTAGGCCCGGTGGAAGTGAAAGTGCGAAAAGAGAAGTGATATCACTGGACATCTATAGAGAACGATAGAACCGACGCACAAGAGTTAGCGGCTGGGTGCAGCATCGAAAACGAAAAGAGGAGACGACGGTCCGTTCGACGGGTCGGCCACCGACGGGGCGCACGATGGCTGACCCAGCAACGGGTGCCACCGGAACGGGGATCTACCGGAATGCCCCCGACCTAGCGATCAGTCGTTCAGATGTCGAGGTCGGATGTCCGGAACGCTCCTTCGTCGAGAGTAGGCTCGTACTCTTTGATAGCCGACAGGATGATTTCGAGCGTGCCAGCCGAAGTCCAGCGACCCGTGTTGATCACGAGATCGTAGAACGAGTGGTCCGAGAGGTCGATGTCGTAGTAGGACTCGTAGCGAAGCTCCTCGATGACTTCTCGGACCTGCATCTCGGCGGTCATCTCTTCGCGGTCACGAGTCCGCTCAGCCCGGACTTCATCGGGGGCATCGAGCCAGATCCGCAGGTCCGCACGATTGCCCGCAATCCACCCCGCTAGCCGGGACTCAAGGATGAAGGCCTTGTTGGCGCTCCCCCACTTCTCGGCGATCGTCCGGAGACGCCGGTCCAGCGCCCGATCGATCTCGTCGGACTCACTGGCCTCAGCGACGAGTTGTGTGAGAGTCAGATCTCGGTCGTCAGCTATCTCCCGAAACAGCTCTCCCCCCGAGACGTAGCCACAGTCCAGTGCCGTCGAGAGTGCCTCACACAGCGTGGTAACCCCCGATCCCGGCGGCCCCGACACGGTCACAAAGAGGTTTACGTCGCTCAATCGATGCGAACCGCCCTCGGTATCGGCCATGCCATTTTGTCCGACCTGAAACGGATAAACGCATGGGTACCGCCTCTCTTCCAGGCCGACAGTTTGCTGCACCCCGGTGTGTATCGTGAATCAGTGCTGAATACGCGCCCTGCATCCAGCACGAGCCTCTGAAACTTGTAGAGGGTTCTATTTGCATAGTTGAAATGGACGCCCGGAACACTACCGGGTGAGAATCTACTAGTAGCTACGAACGGCGCAGAGCCGGTAGCAACATTTACCCAGTAGAACATTCTACTGAGATGTATGGCTACCTCGGTGAAGATGGATGACGACACGAAATCCCGCCTGGAACGCTTGCAGGCGGAAATACGGCTAAAGACGGGGAAACGAATCACTCAGCAGGAGATTTTGGCACGGGTCGTCGAGAACGCGATCGAATCGAAGGCAGATCTCGTAGACTCGTTTCGAGACGAACGTGTCCCCGTCTCCGATACCGACCGCGAGGCGTTCCACGACGGGATGATCTCCTCCGGGACATCGACGGCCGAAGACGACATCGACGACGTGCTGTACGGATGAGTGTCTTCGTCGATACCGGCGTTTTCTTCGCCCACCACGACACCGACGCCGAACGACACGCAGACGCCGTAACCGCGTTTGATCATCTTCTCGATGGGAAGTACGGACAACCGTACACGAGCGACTACGTGCTGGACGAGACGGTGACACTCACCCGCGTCCGAACCGGTTCGTTCGATGCCGCAGACACCGTCGCCAGCCGCATTCTGGGCGAGAATTCGTTTCCGAACGTCTTCGAGATTATTCACGTCGAACCCGACGACGTGAGGGCATCGATGGAGACGTTTCGGAAATATACGGATCAGGAACTCAGTTTCACGGACGCGTCCAGCGTCCACATGTGCGAGTCGCGCGGTATCGACGTGGTGTTGAGCTTCGACGACGACTTCGACGGCCTCGTAGAACGAGTCGAGCCAGAACGCTGAAACGTCATCACTGTTCGCACATCCGAAATGTGCGCCCGGAACACTACCGGGCGAGAATCTACTAGTAATCTCGGAGGAAGTGAAATCGAACGCTCTAGACGCTATCCAGCGAAGATACGCCACAGCAGTCTGGAGGGTCTCTGATCCTGGTCAATTCCCCTGAATCGCATCTACCACCACTGCCCCTGCCACGATCGGATCTATTGGCACCGAGCTGCGATCGTTAATCGTGATTTCGTACTGATCAAACACGGCGAAACCACTCTCGATAGTCCCAACAGAATTGCCTTCCGCATCAGTTATCTCGAACTTGTGTCCGATCAACTGGCCCACTGGCAGGATCTTTCGACCCACTGTGAAGAGTGCGCCTCGTGAGTTGATCTCGGCGATGAGCGACTCGTCGTCGGCGTCGCGGATTCGCCAAGTGTCCTGAAAGAGTGAAAAGTCATTGTCCAGAACGACGAGCTCCTCTCCAGTCTGGCTATCCCTGAGCAGGTAGTCGCCAGCGATGTCCCAACTCTCGCTGGCCTCGACAGTAAACAACTCCGTTCCGTCGGTGTCAACGAAGGGGAAGCTATCGTTCCCCTCATACATCTGGTAGGTGCAGCGGAAGATGGTGTCGCCAGTGACGTCCCTGGCTTCAAATTCGGGGCGAAGGTTCTCGTCCGTCCCCGTCTGTTCGACGGTGTACTCGGTACCAGAGAGACCGAGGGCGGCTATCTCGTATTGTTCTGGAGCTCCCATAGTTCGAGATGTATTGCTGGTGCCAATCTTAAACCAGGGACAACAGTTTCACTGTGAGCAATGGACAGATATAGACATGAACGGACCAGCACCCGCAAATCATCCCGGGCGGAGATGTGCTTCATATCCATCACGCTAACCGATCAGGGATGCATACTGGTGCGCGACCGATACGCGCCGTGTATCCAGCAGCGGTGTGTGGATTTGACATTCATACAGTACTCCCGGCAGGCATCACTCCACACTCTTCGTCATTATTCTTATAGCATACTCAAAATGTGCGCCCGGAACACTAACGTCCGGCGTCATCCCGTGGGTGCGTCCCGAGTCTGCCGGCTAACCCTCGTGCCGGGCGGCGCCGCTTGGGGCGGGCGCGGCCCTGTCGCACACCCGGGTTCTCCGCACTGTCATCGCTCCCGACGTAGGACTGCTCGGGCGGGGACTTGAGGTGTGCGTCCGACCGTACGCGCCGCCCGTTGAAACGGGTTGCGGCCGGCGGTGGCCGTCAGTAGGAGTATTCGGACTCAGTTAGCTGGACGTACCGGCCGCTCCGGAACTTCCACTTCTGCCAGCGGTACCCGAGCAGGAGCTTCATCGCATCGACGCCCGCGACGAAGCGCTTGTCGAACATCCGGAAGCCGTCGGCGTCGGCGAGCATCTTCCGGGCCGTCGCAAACACCCGGTCCCAGTCGGCCGGGCCGTAGCCCCGGGCCATCTCGGCGAGCGTGACGTTCCGGAGCATCTCGTCGCCGATGGCGGCCTTCCAGGCGTCGTTGTACCGGTCGAGGTTTCCCCCGGCGGCGAGGCGGCCGGCCTCCCGCCCGGAGGCGACGGCCACGTGGTCGCCGCCCTCGTGGAACGCCGACGTGGTGCCCATGGCACCCCCCGCGACGGCGACACCGGCGTCGACCGGGGAGTCGATCGGCCGGGTCGAGGAGATGGGGTACGTCTCGGTGCCACCGGACTTGCCGTGGTCCTCGACGAGCGGGAAGTCGGCCTCGACGTCGTACTCGTCGCCGTACTCGGCCTCGAGCAGGCGGCGGATGTACTCCCGACCCTGGGGGAGCCGATCGTCCTCGGGCCGGAGAAGCCTGTACGCGTCCCTGTCCTCGACGGCGTCCAGTTCCATCCCGATGGGCATCGTCAGGCCGACGCGACACACGCCGTCGTCGTTCGGGAACACCCAGGGATAGGCGGTGTGCCCGGGCATGTACCCCCACCAGAACGTGATGCCCGACCTGACCTCCTCGAACACCTCCGGGGGGAAGCGGCGGTACTCCTGGTAGGCGATGTGGTTGGCGCTGGTCGACGCCAGCCGGTCGGTGATCGGGAACTCGGTGAAACGATCGAGGACGCGGTTGGTGATGGTCCGCTGGGGGCCGTCCGCGAGGATCAGGTAGTCGGCGCCGACGTCGCTCCCGTCGGCGATCCGGACGACGTGTCGCGGGTCCGACCCCCCGCCACCGGCGCCGGCCACGAGGTCGGTCTCGACGTCCCTGACGCTGGTGCCGACGCGGTACTCCGTGCCCGCCTCTTCCGCCCGCTCGCGCATCCAGTCGTCGAAGCGAGCGCGGTGGAACGTGTACCCGAAGGAGTCGTAGGAGGACTCGATGCCGGTGCTGTACAGCGTACACGACTCGGTCGGGCCGATGAACTCGGCGCGGTCGAGTTTCTGGAGGACGACCCCGTCGGGGAACTCGTCGGGGTGGATCCCCATGATGTCGACCCAGTAGTCGAGGATGCCGGCCGCGTCGGTCGAATCGGGCCCGAGACCGTCCCTGTCGGCCCGGGGAACGCCCTTCTCTATGACGACCGCCGACGCCCCGGCCGAGGCGGCTGCGTGTCCCGCGGAGGCCCCCGCCGGCCCGCCGCCGACGATCGCCACGTCCACACGATCCATACCCCATACCCCCCCGCGGCGGGTATTAAACCTCCTGAAGCGCTCGGAGCGAACCGCCACCCGGGACGGTGCCGGGTGACCGTGGGGTCGACGAAGGGTCTGGCGAACGACGGTGTCGGCGGAGAGCGAACGACTCGGCCGACGGAGCCGCGGCTCGTCGACGTGGCGGGTCGGAAAGGTTGTGCGTGGGTGATGTCCCGGATGGGCATCACCGCATCGGTTGCGTGGCACGTACGGCCACGAGTGCGATGCGTGGGACCGGATTCGAACCGGCGGACCCCTATGGGACAGCGCCCTCAACGCTGCGCCGTTGGCCTGGCTTGGCTACCCACGCTCGCAGTGTCTGATGCACGTTCAGCTACCCCACCGCGCATTAAATGACTTTCCTTTCGGGGCAGGGGTGTCGCCCGTTGGCGGACCGCCCGCCGTCGGAGAAAACGCCGGGGTGCCGGCCCAAGTCCGAACCGTTTTGCGGATCCGGTGCCTCGCATGAGTATGTTCCAGTTGCGCGAACACGTCCGGGGAGTGACGGCCGCGCTGTCGATCGTCTCTCTCGCGCTCGTGTTCGGCGCCGTCGGCGGCGCCCTCCCGCGCGACCTGCTCCCCGCGGCGCCGGGGCTCCTGTCGCTCGTCCCGCACGTCAACGCCGCGGTGTCGACGGTCGCCATCGCGACGATCCTGCTCGGCGTTCGGGCGATCCGTCGCGGCAACGTTCGACGGCACCGGCAACTGATGCTCGTCTCGCTCGGCCTGTTCGGGACGTTCCTCGCCCTGTATCTCTACCGCGTGAGCGTCGTCGGCACCACCCCGTTTGCCGGCCCCGACTTCCTGTACCGATACGTCTACCTCCCGACGCTCGCGGTCCACATCCTGCTCGCCATCGTCTGCATCCCGCTTTTGTACTACGTCCTGTTGCTCGCGGTGACCCGGACGCCGGCCGAACTGGCCGACACCCCCCACCGCCGCGTGGGCCGGGTCGCGGCGACACTCTGGCTCGTCTCGTTCGCGCTCGGGAACGTCGTGTACGCGCTGCTGTACGTCGCGTTCTGAACGGCACGTTCGAAGAAAGAGAGGCAACCCGAACCGACTGCCGACTACCGACAGACGACCCGCGACCGTGGTGTCACTCGGCGACGACGACGCCCTTCATGCCGAGGGACTCGTGGGGCTGACAGACGTACTTCGCGGTGGTCGCCTCCTCGAAGGTGTGCTCGAAGGTGAATCCCTCCTCCGAGGAGAGTTCGGATTCGAAGTCGCCGCCCTCCTGGGCGACCACGTTGTGCTGTTGGCCCTCGCCGGTCCACTGCCAGACCACGGTAGTCCCGGTCGACACCCGCACCGCCGGCGGGGCGAAGCCGTAGTTGCCGCCGTTTGCCTCGGTCCCGACGTCGATGACGACTTCGTCGGATCCCGTCTCGTCGACGACCGTGCCGTCGTAGTTGTCGGTTTCGTCGAGGAACCCGTCGAACTGGCCGCCGGAGCCGCCGTCCGAGCCGCCGTCGGAGGCGGTCGTCGTGTCGGTCGGCTCCTCGGTCGCGTCGCTGTCACGACCGTCCCAGTCGATCTCCGAATCCCCGCTCACGTTGGTCGAGCCGTACGTCAGTTGCTGGTCGGGACTCGTGAAGTCGACGACGAGCGCGGTGCCGGAATCGGTGCAGTCGAGCCGGACCGGACCCGAGGCGGCGGGGATGCTGCCGTTCGACCAGCGGTGGACGCCCTTCGGCGTCGAGGCGTCGTCGTAGTAGACGTCCATCGCCAGCCGCGCGGACTCGTCTTCGTCGCCGCCGCTGCAGTAGTTTCCGGTCCCGCTCGTGACATCGACAGCCGCCTGATAGGCGATATCGCCCTGTTCGACGTAGAACGCGATGTAGAGGTTGTTGAACGATCCCGTGTCCCGGTGAACGGTCGACTCGAAGTCCGTCACCGAGTGGCCCTCGGCCATCCCGCGAACAGCGACGCTGTCGCCCTCCTGCGGGAACGGGAACGACCCGCTGGCGTCGG
>Ga0207733_100549_pt1 | contig 20508 bp, 18 predicted proteins | sample A23P3SouthBayCA_FD_187735 | JGI IMG/M metagenome (GOLD analysis project Ga0207733, IMG submission 187735) | Aerobic enrichment media microbial communities from Eden Landing Ponds, California, USA - A23 P3 (SPAdes) | ecosystem: Environmental > Aquatic > Marine > Unclassified | place: Emeryville... | reverse complement strand
CACCTCGAAGGGGAGGTCGTCGGTCCAGTCGCCGCGGTCGCGGGCGGGTTCGCCCAGCGTGTTGCCGTGCTGGAAGGTGTTCATCATGGCGTCCTGGACCGGTTCGCGCATCTGCCCGGTCTCGGTCAGCCGGCGGTTCATCTCCGTGAAGTGGTTCAGGTGCTCGATGTCGACCGGACAGGCGTCCATGCAGGCCATGCAGGCCATACAGGACTCCATCGTCTCGGCGTCGACGACGGAGGTCCCGCCGTCGGCGACGATGTCGATCTCGTCGCGGTCGCCGGCGTCGACGCCCTCGCGGTAGGTCTTCAGGTCGAGGATCACGTCACGGGGGTCAAGCGGGCGCCCCGAGGCCTTGGCCGGACACACCGAGGAACACCGGCCACATTTGGTGCAGGCGTCCATGTCCAGCGCCTGCTTCCAGGAGAAGTCGTCGGCGGAGGTGTAGCCGATGTCGTCGGGGTCGGCGTCCTCGGGGACGCCGGGCAGTCGCTGTCCCGCCTTCTCGTCGGCGGCGACGAGGTTCGCAAACGAGGAGAGCATGTGGAACGGCTTGGCGTAGGGCACCGCCGCGACGAAGCCAAGCGCGAGCAGGGCGTGGGACCACCAGCCGACCCAGTACAGGCCCTGTGCGAGGTCCGGCCCCAGCCCCGCCCCGCGGAAGACGAGCGCGACGAAGTAGCCGACGAACGACACCGTCTCGAAGTCGGGGAAGCCGGTGCCGAGGATGCGAAGCCCCTCGATCAGGTAGCCGCCGGCGCCGAGCGCGAACAGCGTCCAAACGAAGGCGTCGTCCTCCAGCGAGGTGTGCTTGCCCCAGAGGCGGCCCTCGCGGACGGCGTACCGCCGGTAGAGCGCCATGCCGACGCCGACGACGAACAGGAACCCGAGGGCGTCCATCACCAGCGAGTACGAGAGGTAGAAGTCGCCGACGAAGAAGGACTCACCGGCGACCCGCTGGTAGATGTCCATGTCGATGGCGAGGATCGTCGTCCCGATCAGGAGGGTGAGAAACCCCCAGAGAACGAAAGCGTGCATCACGCCGGCGTAGCGGTCCCGGTCGAACTGGCTCTCGTTCGAGAGCGCGATCCGGGCGGCCCGCAGAATCCGGGCCGGCAGGTCGTCGAGGCGGTCGAACGGGTCGTCGGTGCCTGCCATGTACCGCGAGACGCGCTCGTAGATCCCGTACAGGAACACGAGGATGGCGACCGCGGCGAGGTAGTAGAAGACGGCCTCGCCGACCGGTCCGATGGTCCAGAACGTCTCCCTGGTGACCGTCTGTGCGACGGGAACGGCCGTTCCGACCACGAGTGAGGATGACATACCCGTGTGCGCGCACACGACTCGGTTAAAACTTGCCACCGACGTGTGCGTTCCGCGGCGGCGCCACCCCGGTGAAACCCCGGACATCACCCGATAGCCGCATTCGAGCGGTGGGCGAGCCGACAGTCGAAGAGCCCGGACGGTCCCGGGGCCGACCCCACCCACGACGGACCCGGCCCTCGAACTGTCGATATGCGGAGAGGTCGTGGATGAAGCGCCGCAGATCGGCGCGGTCAAACCACCGCGGCGGCTCCTCGCTCACGAACCGCACGTCGTCCGTCGACGTTGCATGGGGCGAGTGCTCGGCCCCCGGGACGAACGCTCCAGTCGGCGACCCGCTCCCGTCGGGCCACCGGGGCAGTGCCGGTCGCCGTGGCGTCACGAATGTCAACCGGCTGACTTCCAACGCCCTTTTGTGTCTGTTCGGCCTACGTTTGCCGCCCATGGACGAGAAGACCGAGGAACTCCGGGACATCTTCGTCGAGACGACCGGGTCGGAGACGGTCACCGAGCGCCAGGAGGCGGGGCGAGGATCGCTCGCGGAGTCCGGCGAGGTCGACGGGGGAACGCTCGACCGGGTGGCCGAACTCGTCGCGACGATGCGCGAGCGCTACGAGTTCGGGACCGACCTCGACGACGGGGCGCTGGTCGAACTGGTGCGCCGCTACCACGAGGGGGCCGACGACGACGCCCTGGCCGAGACGCTCGGCGTCGACCCGGAAACCGCGTTCCGGGCCCGGATAGACCTGCATCTCGTCCGCGAGGCCGACCGCGAGGTCCCCGTCGACCGGGAGGAACTGCGGGCGCTCGTCGCGGCGGGGCGGGACGACGAGGCGGTGGCCGACGCGCTCGACGTCGACCCCGGGACGGTCCGGCGCTTCCGGGCAGTCCTAGCAGCCGAGACCGAGGCGACCCGCGCCAACGACCGCTTTCGCGACGAGTTCGCCGAACTGCTGACCGACGCCGACCTCTCCGGGCGACTCGCCAGCGACGCCCGCGAGGACGGCCTGGAGGAGGCCACCGAGGACATCGAAACCAACGTCTCGCTGTGACCCGGTCGACGCCTCCCGCCGGAGTTCCGATCGACGCCGCGACCGTGGGACGGCGGCGTTTAAGGAGCAGGCCCCAATAGGTCCCATATGCGCGGCATTCGTATCGGTAGCGCGTTCGGCATCCCGATCCGTCTCGACGTCACGTTCCTCATCGTCCTCCCGCTTTTCGCCTGGCTGATCGGCTCGGACGTGGCGAACCTGGCGACGGTGCTCAACGACCTCCTCGGCGCCTCCTTCTCCGGGGAAGCGTTGAGCGCGGGCGCGATGCGGTGGTATCTGGGCGGGGCCGCGGCGATCGGGCTGTTTTTCTGCGTGTTGCTCCACGAGCTCGGCCACTCGGTGATCGCGATGCGGTTTGGCTACGAGATCGAGTCGATCACCCTGTGGCTGTTCGGCGGCGTCGCCCGCTTCACCGACATCCCCGAGGACTGGAAGCAGGAACTCCTGATCGCGATCGCCGGCCCGATCGTCAGCGTGGCCCTCGGGGTCGCCTCGTACGCCGCCTTCCTCGCGCTCCCGGGCGGCCTGGATCCGGCCGGGTTCGTGCTCGCCTATCTCGCGCTAACCAACGTCGCGCTCGCGGTGTTCAACATGCTCCCCGGGTTCCCGATGGACGGCGGCCGCGTGCTCCGGGCGCTGCTTGCACGCGATCGTCCGCACGCCCGGGCCACCCAGATCGCCGCCGAGGTCGGGAAGGCCTTTGCGTTCCTGCTGGGCATCTTCGGCCTGTTCGCGAACCTCTTTCTGGTGGCGCTTGCCTTCTTCATCTACATGGGCGCCTCCAGCGAGGCCCAGCAGACGGTGATGAAAGCCGCCTTCGAGGACGTGACCGTCGGGGACATCATGACCCCGCGGGCCGACCTCAACGTCGTCGACGAGGACACCTCGATCGCCGAGCTGATGAACCGCATGTTTCGGGAACGTCACACCGGCTACCCGGTGCTCCGGAACGACACCCTCGTCGGCATGGTCACGCTCGACGACGCCCGCTCGGTCAAGGAGGTCGAGCGCGACGCCTTCCGGGTCAAGGACGTGATGAGCCGCGAGGTCGAAGGCATCTCTCCTGACGCCGACGCGATGGACGCGATCCAGACGATGCAGAAACTCGACGTCGGTCGGCTCCCGGTGCTCGACGAGGGCGGCGAACTGGTCGGTCTCGTCTCGCGTACTGACCTCGTCACCGCGTTCAACATCATCCAGACCCGGGGGTCGTTCGCCGACGCCAGCTCCCGGGAACCGCGACTCGACGTCCGCTGACTGCCGATTTCGACAGTAGTCTTTAGACACTCCCGGAAACCGGCTGGCGAATTGCCGTCGACCGCCCGTCGGCCGGCTGTGGCCCGAACGCCGCCAGGGACGGACGTTCCGGAGCAGTCCGGCGGCGCTGGCGCGTCAGCTCCCGGGAGACGGTCCGCGGGGGCGCAGGCGCCGGGAGTCGCGGAGTGCACCCTCGGATTCGGCGGGTTCGGCCCACTCCGAAGCCGTTCCACGCGCCGTTCTGCTCCAGGCGACCGTCACCCCCGGGGGAGACGTCCGGTCGCCCGTCTGTTTGATTACTTCTGTGTTCACTGTCTTCGTTTACCGTTCGACAGCGCGGCGTCGAATCCACCGGTTCCGGGAGACAGGAAACGATCGGAGAGCGAGAAACCGATCCGGCGAACCGAGTTTACGCTCATATGGGTGTAAAGTCGGTCGCGGGGGACGGCCGTGACTCCCTGGATTCGTGAGATCCGAACGGTCGGGGTCTGCCACCCGGGACCGGGCCGAGCGGGGGACTGTCGGTCGCCGCTCGTGGGGTGAAAGAGTCAGAGAATCACCCGACGGCGACGACGAACCCCCCGGCGTTCGGAACAGGCGAACGAGGGGTCCCGGACGGGGGTCCGGCGACCGCCGGTTCAGGCGTAGGTGCGGTTCAGTTCGATCACGTTGACCGCGTTGCGGAGCCGTTCGACGATCTCCGCCCGGCGCCGGGCGTCTTCGAGCCGGCAGGCCGGCCCCGACACGCTGATCGCTCCCTTGACCCCGTCGTCCCCGAGGATGGGAAGGGCGACGCAGACGAGGCCCCTGATGCGTTCTTCCTCGTCGACCGCGTGGCCGGTTTCGCGGATCGCGTCCAGTTCCCCGAACAGTTCCGTCCGATCGGTGATCGTGTTCTCGGTTCTCGCCGGGAGTCCGTGGCGGTCGACGATGGTCTCGACCCGCTCGCGGGGGAGGTGTGCGAGGACGGCCTTCCCCAGTGCCGTGGTGTGGAGGTGGGTGTTCTGCCCGAGGTAGGAGTCGACGTTCACGGCGTCGGGACCCTCCTGCCGGTAGATGATCGTGCCGCGGCCGTGTTCCTCCACGAGGAGATTGGCGATTTCGCCCGTGTCGGCCGCCAGATCGTCGACCTCGGGTTTCCCGACGCGGTACAGTTCCCGGTTGATCCGGGCGAACGATCCGAGGTCGAGGAACCTGAGCCCGACGGTGTAGCGCCCGTCCCGCTCGACGACGAAGCCGTCGTGTTCGAGCGTTCGCAGGTAGTTGTGGACGCTGCTCTTTGGCATGTCCAGGTGCTCGGCGACCTCCGTGATGGTCGCGCCGTCGAGCGCCTTCAGCGCCTCGATCACCCGGAACGTCCGTCGCGTCGTGCGTACCGGCGTGTTCGGTTCCGCCCCTTCGGTTGCCATGTGGCACCACTTGTTGTTCGTCGTAATAAAACCCCTGTTCGACCATGAAGAACTCCCCGATCGCGTTCGCAGCCGGGGGGAGAACGCCGGACGCCGGGAGTGAGGAGAGAGGGACGGCAACCCAGCGACTCTCGCCGCATGGGAACGGTTAACTGCCGGCCGGTCGACGCCCGTACCGAACCATGAAGGCAGCCAGGTTACACGAGTACACCGACGACGTGGGGTCGGCGTTCACGATCGAGGAGGTCGACCGGCCGGCGGTGACGGCGCCGGACGACGTCGTGGTCGACGTCGAGGCGGCCGGCTGGTGTCACACCGACAACCACATCGTCGAGGGGGGAATGCAGGAGATCGCCGAGGCGACGCTCCCGTACACGCCGGGCCACGAGAACGCGGGCGTGGTCAGCGAGGTCGGCGAAGGCGTGACGCGGTTCGCACCGGGGGACCCGGTCGTCGTCCACCCGGCCGCGTCCTGTGGGCTGTGTCGCGCCTGCCGTCAGGGCGAGGACATGTACTGCCCGAACCACACCTTCGTCGGCGTCGACGCCGACGGCGGCTTCGCCGAGTATCTCAAAACGACCGAACGGGCGCTCATCGGCCTCGACGGCCTCGATCCGGTCAAGGCAGCCCCGCACGCCGACGCCGGCGTGACGGCCTACCGCGCGGTCAAGCGGGCCGCCGCCGACCTCGTCGCCGGCGACTACGCCGTCCTCGTCGGCATCGGCGGCCTGGGGCACATCGGCCTCCAGGCCCTCCACGCGATCAACCCCGCAAAGACCGTCGCGGTCGACGTGAAACCGGCCGCCCTCGAACTGGCCGACGACCTCGGCGCGACCGCGACGATCGACTCGACCGAGGAGGACGTCGCCGCCGTCGTCGACGACCTGACCGACGGGAACGGCGCCGCGAAGATCGTCGACTTCGTCGGCTCCGACGAGACGCTACGGTACGCGCTGTCGGCGCTGCGCCCCGGTGGGGACCACCACGTCGTCGGCTACGAGGGCCACCTCGACGTCCCGGCCCAGGCGGTCGTCGGCGGCGACATCGACTACCAGGGGACGCTCGTCGGCACCTACCCCGAACTCCAGGAGTTGATCCAGCTAGCCGAGGACGGCGACGTGGTCGCGCGCACCTCGACGTACGACCTGGAGGAGATCAACGAGATCGCACACCGGCTCGAAACGGGCGACATCGAGGGGCGGGCCGTCTTCACGCCCTGAACCGGCCGGTCGGCCCGGTACGATCCCAAAAAGCCGCGTCCGCGTCTCGCCTCTGGGGCGGACGTGACGCCGAATTCTATGCCGCCGTCGCCGGACGTTACTCGGGATTCTGTGCCGCCGTCGCCGGACGTTACTCGGGATTCTGTGCCGCCGTCGCCCCTTTGGGATACGAACGCGCCTGTTCGCGCTTGCGCTGTCCCTCTTCGGAGATCATGTCCGGCTTCCACTGCATGCCGGCGTCGGTGTCGACGCTGGTCGAGTCGACGCCCGGAAGCCCGCCGACTCTCTCGTCGATTTCCTCGACGAACACCGGCGCCATCATGCAGTGGGGCGACGTGACGAGCAGGTCGACGTGGACGTGGCCGTCGTCGATCTCGATCTCGTCGAGCAGCCCCATCTCGACGATGCTGAGATCCGATCCGTTGGCCTCGCTGCAGGGGTCGACGATCTCGTCCAGGCGTTCCCGGACTGCCGCCTCGGTGAGTTCTTCGGACATGATCAGACGACCTGGTCTGCCTCGACCGACACCGTGCTCCAGGGATCGGCGATGCCGTCGGACTGGACCTCCTGGCTGAACTTGTCGTCGGCAAAGCCCGCCCGGGCCTCCTCGATGTCGATGCCGAGCAGGTCGGCGTAGTTCTCGCCCAGCATCTTCCGCTTGTCCTCGTCGGTGATCTGGGGAACCCGGACCCCGTACCCCTGGTCGCGGTGGTCGTCCGTGTACTCGAAGTCGCGGAACGCCTTGAGCTGGGTCAGCGGGTGGTAAGCGATGGCGGCCGAGGACCAGTAGATGCTGTCGTAGGCTTGCGGCCCGATGATCTTGACCAGTTCAGCCATGATGTCGCCGAACACCTCGTCGTTGCCCGCTGCGAGGATGCCCAGCGCCTCCATGCAGACGTGGACGTTCGGGAACCGGGCGACCTGCCAGGCGGTTTCCTCGGTGAAGGCGAACCCGCCGTGGATGATCGAGAACTCCAGTTCCGGGAAGTTCTCGGCCGGTTCGTCGACGTCGCTCGGGTCGTACGGTTCGCGCGGGACCGGGCCAAAGGGCACGGCCTTGTGGACGGAGATGAGGTCGATGTCCATCTCCTTTGCCTTCTCGAAGACGGGGTAGGCGACCTCGTCGTCGTTCATGTGCCAGTAGTCGTGGCTGTTCTCGGACCAGGACGACGGGTAGAGCTTGATCCCCGAGAGGTCGAACCACTCGGCCTGCTGGCGAAGGTCCTCCTCCCAGTCGTCGTCAAGCGGATCGATCGTGGCGAACGCGTCGAAGCGCTGGGGATACTTTTCGGTCGCCACCTTCGCGTTCTCGTTCGCACAGAGGCCGTCCTCGAAGGCGTACAGCGGCAACGGCTGGAACGTCGCCATGTCCGTCTGGCTCTCGTAGAACAGCTGGTTTGCGAGGTCGTCGACCGACCAGTTACGTTCGAACGCCTCCCGCGTCACGAACGACCTCTCCTGGGTCGTCGCGGCCGCGGCCGAGGACCCGAAGATCATGTCCCGGATGATCTCCGCGTGTTGGTGGTTCACCATGTTGTCGTCGCGGAAGTTGTACGCATGCACGACCGAGTCGTAGATGAACGTCTCGTCGAGATCCAGCGTCATGATCAGTCGCCCCCCGACCGAACGACGGCAGTACTGTCGCGTGTTACCACGGTGGTGTGTGACACCATGACGCTTGACAAGGACACTCTATCGACACTTATAGTTTGTCACGGTCGTTAGTGACGTTTGCTGCCGGAGATTCAGGCAGTCCGAGCGGTCGCCGCGGCGTCGGCGCGGGCCGAGAAGTCGCCGCACCGTCGGCGCTGTTTGAGACAGCAACACCGGCTGGGACAGCGAAGCCGGCTAGGATAGCAGCGGCGGCTGGAATAGATAATGTACGCGCCCACCAGCCGCCGCCATCTGCGGATTCATGAGAGGAGTCCGAGACCGACGGCCAACACAGCCCCCGCTGTCGAGGTGTGTTCTGGCGACGACGTCGGCGCAGCGCTGACAGTGACGGTCGGATCGGTGGATGGGTCAGCTAACTCGTCGGACGCGTCCCCCAGGCCCGGCTCGCCGCCGTCACAGGTCGACCCGGCGACCCGTCTCGTCGGACTCGTAGATCGCATCGAGGACGCGCATATCAAACAGGCCGTGTTCGCCGTCCGGACCGACGTCTCGGTCCGCGAGGATCGCGTTGGCGAAGTAGTCGAACTCCTCGCGGATCTCGTCGCCGCCCGCGGTCAGTTCGATCTCCTCGCCGCCCTGGACGACGCGGAGGGTCTTCTGCTCGCCGGCTTCGTAGGCCGGCTCCAGGGCGAGGCGGCCGTCCGTGCCGAGCACCGAGATGGTGTCCTCCATTTCCGTGTCGTAGCTCGTCCGGCAGGTGACGATCACGCCGTCACCGAACTCCATGGTGAACGACGCGTGGAGGTCCATCCCGTCGAGGAAGTCGTCGTCCCGGACGACCGTCCCGTGGAGGGACTGCGGGTCGTCGTCGAGGAGGAACCGAATGGTGTTCAGCGGGTAGACGCCCAGATCGTAGAGGGCGCCGCCGCCGGCGAGGTCGGGGTCGGTCCGCCAGCCCTGCTGGCCGTCGCGGGCGACGAAGGGGCCGGCGCAGGCGCCGCCGGCCTGGTAGATGTCGCCGATGACCCCCGACTGGATCACTTCACGCGCGCGTCGCATCAGGGGATCTGTGTGCATACGGTAGGCGACCATCAGTTCGACGCCGGCGTCCTCGCAGACTTCGACCATGGCCGCCGCCCGCTCGACGTTCGCCTCCATCGGCTTCTCGCAGAGCACGTGTTTGCCATACTCGGCGGCGGCCTCGGCATGCTCGAGGTGGGCGGCGTTCGGCGTGCCGACGTAGACCGCGTCGTACTCGTCGGTGGCGGCGCCATCGTGGAACTCCCCGTAGGTGACCCCGGCGGCGAGGTCGTGCTCGTCGGCGACCGTCTCGGCCTTCTCGGCGGAGCCGCTCACGACGACGGTCGCCTCGGCGTACGCACACTCCTCGAGGGCGGGCAGCGCGAAGTCCCGGGTGAACCAGCCAAGCCCGACGAGGGCGAAGCGGACCGTGCCGTCCGTCTCCATCTCCCAGTCACGCTCGTCGATGGAATGATCGAAGGGGGTGAGATCCATACGACATCCACTCTGCCAGCGTATTTCAATCCCAGTGTCGGGGAAGGTGTGTGGGGCTCTCGGAGCACCCCTGGTTGCGGGGTCGTCGACGGACCAGTTGCGGACGAACGTACCCCCAGGTCACGACGGGGTTTTCATGGCTCGTCGATGCGGCGTGCGAGGACCCGAAGATCATCGCGTCCGGCGTTCCCGGGGGGCGATTTTCCGAAACTTATATTACGTTTCTCTCTGCTGGTAGACTCGACACATGGCAGTAGGCGCTAGACTATTGATCGGATTGCTGATCGACGGAATCAGTAGCGGGCTGATCCTGGCGATGTTGGGACTCGGCATCACACTCGTCTTCGGCCTGGGTGGGGTCCTCAACCTCGCGATCGGGGTCTTCTCGCTACTGGGGATACTCATCACGATCGAGGTGACGGGCATAGTGTCGAACGTCCTGGTGGCCGCCGTCGTCGCGTTCCTCGCGGCGGGGGTAGTTGGCCTGGTCGTCGACCGGTCGCTGCTATCGCTCGTCTATAAGTCGGAGGGGGAAGAACGGACGCTCATCGGGATCTTTGCGACGCTCGGATTGTCGTTCTTCCTCGAAGGGGTGCTCATCCTCCGCTACCCCGACGTCTACTCGGTCCCGGCCGAAATCGAACTGCTCCGGGTCGCCGGGATTCTCATCCGTGGGTCGTCGCTCGTCAGCATCGCCATCACCGTCGTGATCTTCGCCCTGCTGTACCTGTTCTTCGAGCGAACCTACGTCGGACAGGCGACGCGGACGGTCATGCAGGACGAGATCGGGGCCACGCTCTGTGGCATCGACACGCGGCAGCTCCGGACACTGGTGTTCGTGCTGAGCGCCATGGTGGCGGCGATCGCAGGCATGCTCTACAGCTTCACCGGTGAGGTCGGCGTCGCCTCGGCGTTCCAGCTGACGATCAACGCGGTCATCGTCTCGGTCGTCGGCGGCGTGACGAGCATCGCCGGGACCGTGGTGGCCGGGTTGGCACTGGGCATCATCACGACCTACGCCAGCGCATTCGTGGGGGCGTACTTCGCCGCGATTGCGCTGTTCGCGGTCGCAATCGTCGTTCTCCTCGTCCGTCCAGGACAGATCTCGTCATGAACTGGGAGCAGTACAAGATTCCGGCGGCGGTCGTCTTCCTCGCCATCCTGCCAGCCGTCTTCTTCCAGGAGGGCGCGACATACATCTCGCGGATCTTCACCATCTTCATCATGTTCGCCACGCTCGCGCTGGCGCTCGACGTCGCCTTCGGCCAGACCGATCAGCTCCTCCTCTTCACCGGGGGGATCGTGGGGATCGGCACCTACACGACCGTCGACCTGGCAGCGTCGCTCGGCGTCTCGCTGTGGGCGACGATCCTGATCGGCGGCCTGTTCGCCGGCGTCGTCGGGGCGGTGGTGTGCTACGTCGCCGCCCGGCGACAGCTGAACGTGATCGTGATCTCGATCCTGACGATCTCGCTCCAGCTAGCCATGGTCCAGACGTTCAACGCGCTCAGGGACATCACCGGCGGCAACACCGGCATGGAGGTCCCGGCGCTGACCGCTGAGGCGATCACCTCGACGATGGGGTGGGAGCCGCTGACCTTCCTCTATTACCTGTTCTTGCTCCTGCTGACGGCGCTGATGGTCGTCCACCACTACCTGACCAACTCGAAGTACGGGCTCGCCTTCGACATGATCCGACAGGACGAGGTGTCGGCCGCCTCGACCGGGGTCGCCGTCGTCAGGTACAAGGCGTTCGCCGGGTTCGTCGCGACCTTCTTCATGGGTCTCGTGGGGCCGCTGTACGTCCAGATCGGCGGATACGCCACGCCCGGGATGTTCCAGTTCGCGACGATCGACGTGCTCGTCCTGATCATCCTGGTGGTCGGCGGGATGCGGACGATCTACGGGCCCATCGTCGGCGCCGCGCTGATCGTCTACGTCAACGAGGCGCTCCAGGCCGCCCAGGAGTTCCGAACCATGGTGTTCGGGGCGATGCTGATCGTCCTGTTCCTCTACTTCAGAAACGGGATCGTCCGGTACGCCCGCGATCTGGCCGTCGACCGGTTCGACCTCGGGGATCGGCTCCCGGGCTAATCACGCGATTCCTCCCGGTTCGGTTCGTTCTGGAGACCGAGAATTTATAACCCGGGCCGGGGAACGCGTGGCCATGTTAACCGCAAACGGGGTGACGAAGACTTTCGGCGGATTGACAGCCGTCGACGACGTAACCTTCGAAATCGGGGAGCAGGAGATCGTCGGCCTGATCGGCCCCAACGGCGCCGGAAAGACGACGCTGTTCAACACGATCACCGGCGTCCACCCCCCCAACGCGGGATCGATTACCTTCAACGACGCTGAGCTCACGGGGATGGAACCCCATCAGATCGCCAGGCTCGGGGTCGCCAGGACCTTCCAGACCGCGCGGACGTTCAACGAGTCGAGCGTCCTGGAGAACGTCGTCGTCGGCGCGGTGTTCGGCAACGAGAGCTCGCCCTCGCTCGACGCGGCGGAGGATCGTGCACACGACTGCCTGGAGTTCGTCGGGCTCGACGGCCGCGGGGAGGAGGAAGCCGGGAGCCTCACCATCGCCGACCGGAAGCTCCTCGAACTGGCCAAGGGGATCGCCGCCGAACCCGATCTCATCCTCGTCGACGAGATCGGCGCCGGACTGACCGGGGCCGAAATCGCCACGATCACCGACACGCTGGAGCGGGCGCGGGCCGAGCGTGGCATCTCCGTGTTCTGGATCGAGCACGTCATGGAGGCGATCATGAGCTCGACCGACCGGATCATCGTCCTCAATCAGGGCCGGAAGATCGCCGACGGATCGCCCGCGGAGGTCCGGGACGATCCCCAGGTTGCCGAAGCCTACCTCGGGGGGGTCGAAGTGTGAGTGGAACGCTGGTCGAGGTCGAAGAGCTCGACGTCCACTACGGGGATCTGCAGGTGCTCTGGGACGTGTCCCTGGAGGTCGAGGAGGACGACTCAGTCGTGTCGATCGTCGGCCCGAACGGCGCCGGGAAGTCGACGCTGTTGAAGACGATGTCCGGGATCCTGGAGCCGACGGACGGGCGGATCAGCCTGTTCGGCTCGAACATCGGGGAGTACTCCGCCCACGAGATCGTCGAACTCGGATTCGTCCAGGTGTCCGAGGCCCGGAACCTCTTCGGCGAGATGTCCGTCTACGAGAACCTCCGGATGGGCGCCTACACCGAGCGGGACCACCTCGAGGAGACGGTCGCCGAGGTGTTCGAGATGTTCCCGCGGCTCGAAGAACGCCGGGACCAGGACGCCGGCACGCTTTCGGGCGGGGAGCAGCAGATGCTCGCGATCGGCCGGGGACTGATGGCCCAGCCTGACGTGCTCGCGCTCGACGAACCCTCTGGGGCGCTCGCGCCACAGCTCGCCCAGCAGGTCTTCGAGAAGATCGAGGAGATCAGCGACGACATCACGGTCGTCCTCGTCGAGCAGCACGTCGACGAGGCGCTCAACCTGGCCGACCGGGCCTACCTGCTAGAGAACGGCCGGGTCGTCACCGAGGGGACCGGCGACGAACTCCTCGGGAGCGAGGAGATCCAGGAAGGCTACCTGCGCTAACCACGGCACCGCGACCCGAACGACCGAGTCGGACCGTTCTCCGGATCGGTCTGTCCCACCCCATCGACCGCGAGAGGCGGCGCTACGGGCGAGAACGCGAAAAAAGCGTTTCGTGCCGGGCGCGACCTCAGAGGTCGAGCGATCCGGGTTCGTAGGCCGGCAGCGGATCCGTCCGGAAGGCCTCCTCCAGGCCGAACTCGCTGTCGGGGTACCACTCAAGCGAGCCGCCGGGGTTGAAGCTGTTGTAGATCTGGACGGAGTTTTTGACCTCACCCCAGTCGGTGTACTCGACTGGCTGGGCGTACAGCGTATCGAAGGTCCCCGACCGGAGCCCGTCGGCGATCGCCGACGGTTCGGCCGAGCCCGCCTCCTCGATGGCGCGGGCGATGAGGTCGACCGCGACGTACCCGTTCGCCTGGTTCATGTCGAAGAAGGCGTCGTTCTGCTCGTAGTACGCCGTCGCGACCTCCTGGAACCGGTCGCTGTAGATGTCCGGCGCGTTGAACGAGGCGAAGGGCCCCTCGATCGCGTCGCCGACCGCCCCGTAGTCGACCTCGGTCGCCGTGATCGCCGCGGTGTACAACTCGGGTTCGAGCCCCAGGTCGACGACCTGTGGGTACATCGAGGAGACGCCCGCGGGGTGTGCCGAGCCGAGGATCATCTCGACGTCGCTCGGGAACTGCCGGAGCTGCGAGGTGAAGTCGGTCTCGGGGATGGGCGCGGTGAACGACGTGACGTTGGCGTCGTCCGGGAAGTACGCCTCGACCCCGGCCTTGAACTCGCGGCCCCAGGACCCGTCCTCGTAGATGACGCCGATGTTGGTGTAGTCGCGCTGTTCGGCGATCTGGGCCTGGGCCCGCGCGACCGTCGGGACCGCGGGGAGCGCGGTCCGGAAGGTGTACCGCGTGTCTTTGCCCTCCGTCAGGACGGACGCGGCGCCGGCCGCGTGCAACACCATCGGCACTTCGCTCTCCTCGGCGTAGCGGGAGGTCTGGATCGCGACCTCGGAGGAGCCCGGACCGATCCCGGCGACGGCGTCTTCCTCCTCGACGTGGCGTGTGAAGGCGCTGCGGGCCTCCTGTGCGCCGGCACCGGCGTCCGCCTGGACGATCCGGAGTTGGCGACCGAGCACGCCACCGTTCGAGTTCCACTCCTGGAGGGCGTGTTGGGCACCCGCCAGGTGGCGCGGCCCGTACATGGCGAAGACGCCCGAGAGCGGCTCGATCGCCGAGATGGTGATCGGGTTGTCGCCGCCGCCGGCCTCGCCGGTCGTCGTCCCGGACTCCCCGTCACTCATGTCGTCGCCGCCGTCGCTACCGTCACTCATGTCGTCGCCGCCGTCGCTACCGTCGCCGCCGTCACCGCCGTCACCGCCGCCGTCACCGCCGTCGCCGCCGGAACACCCTGCGAGCAGACCGGCACTGACGCCAGCCCCCGTGACTTTCAGAAACCGCCGCCGCTTGACGCGATCCAATCGTTTTTTGCTCATATCTGCCACACGCGCAAATACAAGAATAAATATATAAATCTTTGGTACAAATTCCGAAAATTCCGCGCGGGGATAACGCCGGGTTGCGACGCCCGGGCCCGGTTACCGATCCGGCGCCAGAGAGTCGACCGTCGAATCGAGCAGCGGCTTCGCGCCGCCCGCGAGCACCAGGACCGCGGCGTCGACGACATCGCGGTCGAGGACGGCGTCGAGCCGATCGGGTGCGGTCTCGGGGGTACCAGCGACCCCGATTGCCGCCACCATCTCGTCGGTGACGCGCTGGCTGGCCTCGTCCCTGTCGCCTCGCTCCCACGCCGACGCGATTGCCTCGGCGGCGTCGGGGAACGACTCCGCCACCGCGTTGCGGTAGCCCTCGCCGCTGCCGACGTAGTACGCGAGGTGGTCGCGGACGGCGTCGCGGGCGACCCCCTCGTCGTCGGCGACGGCACAGGGGACCCACGGAACCACGGCCACGTCGTCGGGCGATCGACCGCGCTCGCGGGCCGTCTCGGCGACGGTGTCGAAGGCCGGTTCCAGCCGGTCGAAGGGGACGTTGTGGGGGAGCCAGCCGTCGGCGACCCGCCCGACGGCCCGGCGGGCTGCCGGCCCCAGCGCCGCCGCGTACACCGGCACGTCGGCGTCGAGCCCGGGCGCCCCGGCGGCGCCGACCGTCTCGCCGTCGTAGTCGACGGCCTCCGCGTCCCCGAGGAGCCGACCCGCGAGTTCGGCGGTCTCGTGGAGCCGCCTGACCGGCCGGTCGAACGACTCGCCGTGCAACGATTCGATCGCCGTCGCCGTGCTCGTGCCGAGGCCGAGCACGAACCGGTCGTCGCCGGCCGCCTCGTCGACGGTCGCCGCCGCCTGTGCCAGCGTCGCCGGGGTGCGCGAGAAGACGTTGACGACCGCGGTCCCCAGTCCGATGGGGGCGTCGGCGGCCCGGGTCAACCGCACGAACGCGTCCTCACCCCAGAGTTCGCCGAGCCAGAGCCGTTCGTAGCCGAGGTCGGCCGCCCGCCGCGCGAACTGGTCCGCGTCGCACCCGTCCGGGAGCAACACGCCGTATGGTGTAGTCACGTCCGTGTCTCGCCGGACACCCACAAAAATCCGTCCGTCGGTGCGCGCCTGGAACTGGCGTCGCCACAATACTCAACGTTCAGACTATAATATTCATCTATCACGTACCCGTGAGCCGAGCGCCCCTCGGCGCTCGAAGAATCCGCCGACCGGGACCCTATTCTGGACGTATTCGCAACGCTCAGTCCGTTGATTCCGACTTATCGGGGGCTGGTCGGGGAGCAGGTCAGTTACCGGCCGGCCGGCACCGCAGACCACGCCGAGACTCTCTGACGGCCGTTTCACCGCCTCATACCGGACTTCTACCGACCTCGACCGGTCTCACTGATCGCTCGCCCCTGTGAGGTCTCTGGGGGCACAGCAAATAGTAAGAATTTGTATTATTATGAATTACTGTTCGATTATTTATCTACATGTCCCGGTCGGCGGGTCACTCGATCGTTCCCTGCGAGGAGTCGTAGGTGCCGACGAGTTGGGTGCCCGCGAGCACCGAACACTCCGTGCGGGCCCGGAGGTCGAGGACGGCCTTGCGGGCCTGGGGCGGGAGGTCGATTTCCCCATCGAGGGCGAGCAGTTTGAAGCGGTAGGCGTGTTCGCCACTGGGGGGTGCGGGGCCGACGTATGCCGATTCGAGCATGTCGTTGTAGCCGACGGTCGCGCCGTCGGCCTCGGGATCCCAGTCCCGCGGAACGTGATCGATCGCCGGGTCGACGTCCCACACCAGCCAGTGGTCGATGGTGAAGCCGACGGCCTCGCGCGTGTCGGGGTCGTCCATCACGAGCACGAGGGACTCGGCGTCGGCCGGGACGCCCCCGACCTCCAGGCGGGGGTTCTCGTCGTCGTTGACGGCGCCGACGTAGTCCGGCATCCGGTCGCCGTCGTCGAAGTCGGGGGCAGAGAGGGTCAGGTCGCCGCGCTGTTCGAGGTCGACGTCGAGGAGCGAACTCACGTGTGATCACCTTGGGCGGGGGTCCGCCTCGGTGGAGCGTTTGCCCGACCGCGGCCTAAAACGTTCGGTCGACGGCGGTCCAGGCCCGCCGGCCTGCCTGCGGCGGGGGTCCGGCCGGCACACGGCTCCAGGGGAGGCTGGACCGCCGATCAGACCGGAAGAGGCTGGACCGCCGATCAGAGCACGACCGCGAACCCGCGCGGATCCTGCGTCTCGAACTTCGTCGGCCAGTCGACGTCGAGGCGGGTCCACGCGTCGCCGGCGTCGCCGGTGCGATAGATGCCGTAGTTGTTGACGGCGTAGAACTCCCCGGCCTCGCGGCCCGGCGCGAGCACGGCCGCACGGACGCCCTCGCCGGTCGGAATCCCCCGGTCGTCCAGGGCCTCCCAGGCGCCGTCGCCCTGGTAGCGGTGGATCGTCGCGTCGGCCTCGTCGAAGTGGGCGGTGAAGGCGTCCTCGGAGGTCGACGTGAGGATCGTGTCGGGGTCGCCCGGGTCGGGCGCGACGCTCCAGAGGTGGTGGGACTCCTCGGGGAGCAGGTCGTCGGGCTGGCTCCACGAGCGCCCGCCGTCGTGGGATTCGGCGTAGCCGTGGCCGGCCGCGACGTACATGCGATCGACGTCGTCGGGGTGAGTGACGATCTGGTGGGCGTCCACGCGGGCGCCGGGGACGTCCTCGCTCCAGGTCTCACCCCGGTCCGTCGAGACGACGAAGGCCCCGAGTTCGATACCGGCGTACACCCGATCGGGGTCGTCGTGGGACACCTCGATCGAGCGGACGCGGTGGCTGTCGGGTCGCGGCGGGAACCACCAGTCGTCGGCCGACGGCAAGTCGACGAGCCCCGGGCGCGCCTCCCAGGTGTCGCCGCCGTCTTCGGAGAGATACAGCCGGCTCGGTTCGATACCCGCCCACACCACGTCGGGGTCGTGCGGGCTGACGGCGACGGCGGTGTACTGTTCGGTCTCGGCGGCGCCCTCCGCGATCCGCTCGAACGTCTCGCCGCCGTCGTCGCTGCGGTACAGGCCGTCGCCGAAGGTCCCGACGAACACCCGGTCGGGATCGTGGGGCGACACCTCCACGCACTCGACGTGCTGGCCGTCGAAGCGGGTGGTCGTTTCCCAGTCGCCGGGATCGCCGGTGACGACGAGCAGTCCCTCGCGCATCACCACGTACATCGCAACCATGCCCGAACGGTGGCGCCCCGAGGGCCTATAATCCTTGCCTTCGCCGGGGCGACCGGCGACACGGAACCGCCGGACGCGACGGCCGCGGCCCGGTCCGTCGGACCGGCCACTGTGACGTGCCGACGGCTACTTCGCGAGGTCGCCGGCGTCGACTTTCAGGGCCGAACCGGTGACGTAGCGGGCGGACTCGCTGGAGAGCCACATGTACGCCTCGCTGACGTCGTCGACCTCGATGTTCTCGTCGGGGTTGAAGATGTTCGCCGGGCCGCTCATCGCCTGCATCTGCTCGAACACCTCGTCGCCCATCTCGGCCGCGATTCCCTTGACCATGTCCGTCTGGATGCCCGTCGGCACGACGCAGTTGACGTTGACGTCGTGGTCGGCGAGTTCGATCGCGAGCGTCTTCGTCAGCCCGCGAATCCCCCACTTGGCGGCGCCGTAGTGGCCGGCCTGACCGAGCGAGGCCCGGAAGCCACCGGTCGAGACCGTTGAGATGATCTTCCCGCCGTTGTCGCGCTCGGCGAAGTGCTGGCCGACGTGCTTGGAGGGCAGCCAGACGCCCTTGAGATTGGTGTCGAGCATCTCGTCCCACTTCTCTTCCTCCAGTTCGATGAGCGGCGACGAGGAGAGCACGCCGGCGTTGTTCGCCAGGAAGTCGATCCGGCCGAACTCCTCCAGGGCCTCGTCGACCGCCGCCTCCACGTCGCTCTCGTCGCGGACGTCCATCTCGATGGCCAGGGCCTCGCTCCCCTCGGCCTCTATCTGGCTCGCCGTGTCCTCCAGTTCCTCGCGGGACCCGAGATCGTAGGGCACCGTATCGAGGTTCCCGCAGATGTCCGTGACGACGACGTCGGCGCCGTGTTCTGCGTACTTCACCGCGTGCGATTCGCCCTGGCCGCGCGCGCCGCCGGTGACGAAGGCGACCTGGCCGCTGAAGTCGTACTCGACCATGTGTGATCTACCCGCACAGTCACCTCCGCGTGTCATAAAAATACTGGTGGACGAACCCGGCGACGGGTCGGCCCTGTCGCCATCCGCCGGCGGTTCGCGGCAGGAACGACAGGCGCCGGAAAGCGGGCCGCGCTACAGGTCGAGGTAGACGGTGTCGTCCTCGACGACGACGTCGTAGGTGGGAACTTTGATCGAGTCGAGCCCCACGTGGCTCCCGTCGGTGAGGTTGAAGTCCCAGCCGTGCCAGGAACAGCTGATCGCGGGGTCGTCGCCGAACGTGGTCACGGGGCGGTCGCCGACCTCCTCCCACTCGCCGACGAGGGTCTTCGAGACCTTCCCATCGCAGACGGGGCCGCCGCGGTGGGGACACTCGTTTTTCACGGCGTAGTAGTCGCCCTCGACGTTGAGGACGCCGATCTCGCCGTGGGTGTCGGTGTCGACGATCGTTCGCTCGCCGGGCGACAGTTCGGAGGCGGGGGCCACCTCGACGCGGCTCATATCCCGAACACCCCCTCCGCGGTCCGGCCGAGCAGCAGTTCCTTCTCCTCCTCCGAGAGGATGCCGAGGTCGTCGATGGCGCTCGGCGGGTCGTAGTCCCAGTGGGGGAAGTCGGAGGCGAACATGAACCGGTCGATGCCGACCGTATCCAACGACTGCCGGAAGTACTCGGGGTCCTCGATCCGTTCGAGCGGCTGGGTGCCGAAGTAGTAGCTGTCCCGGATGTACTCGCTGGGGAGCGAGTCGAGCAACGGTGCCTCGTCCTGGCGCTTCAGGTACTCCTGGTCGAGGCGGTACATGTAGGAGCCGACCCACAGCACCCCGGACTCCTCGAAGACGATGTCCAGGTCGGGGAACTTCTCGGTGACCCCCTGCATCACCATGCTGGTCAGCTGTTCGATGTTGGTCTGGACGAAGCCGATGCTGTGGGACTCGATCCAGCTGGAGTAGCCCTTGCGGTGGAAGCTGTCGAGGCCCGACCCGCCGCCGTGGACGATCACCGGGAGGTCGACGTTCGTGGCGGCCTCGTAGATCTGGTCGTAGCGATGGTGGCCGAGCGGCGGTTCGGCGCCCTCGGCGCCGAGACAGACCCCGATGATGCCGTCCTCGTCGCCGTAGTCGTCGATCAGGTCGGCCGCGGCCGCAGGGTCGGTCGTCGGCGCCGGAATCACGGAGTAGATGCCCTCGTCCGGGTCGACGATCCGGTCGAGCATCAGGTCGACGAACCCCCGGGCCAGCAGTTCCGGCCGGCGGTCGTCGGCCTGGATGCTCGCGATCAGCAGGGCGGCCATCGGGATCATCACGATCTTGTCGAAGCCGACCTCCTCCTGGATGGCGACGACGTCGCCGTGGTCGACCGGGTAGCCGACGTCGTCGCGCCGGATGCGCCCGCCGCGGTAGAGGTCCGGCGTCGGGTTCGGCAGCATGTTCATCCGTGCCTCCTCGAAGCGCTCGGTCCAGGGCTCCTCCTCGGGCATGTACGCCGCCAGATCCTTCGACGTGTCCAGGAAGTGGGCGTCAACGTCGACGACGGTGTGGGAGACGTCAGACATCCGCCGACCGACCCCCGACGACGCTGCTCGCAAGGGCGGGCCGCCGCGGTCCCGTCCCCGTGTTTGTACTCATACGGGACCGGCTTGGGAACCCGCCACCGTAAACATGACGGTCGTTCACGCGGCGCGTGGCCGGGGTCGATCACCCCCAAGCCGGACGGGGACGATCCCCCGACGCGGGCGGGAATATTTATCCGGGGGTGTCGTACCCCCACTAATGGCACAGCAAGACGGGGGACAGAAAATCAAGACGGCGTATCGGCTCGTCCGGATCCTCGAACTCCTGCGGGAGGCCGGGCCGCTGACGACGACCGAGGTGTCGAA
>Ga0207733_100548_pt1 | contig 20518 bp, 24 predicted proteins | sample A23P3SouthBayCA_FD_187735 | JGI IMG/M metagenome (GOLD analysis project Ga0207733, IMG submission 187735) | Aerobic enrichment media microbial communities from Eden Landing Ponds, California, USA - A23 P3 (SPAdes) | ecosystem: Environmental > Aquatic > Marine > Unclassified | place: Emeryville... | reverse complement strand
ACTCGTCAAGCAGTATCGCGATACACCGGTTTTTCTCAAGCCACTCACGGAGCTTGGAAAGTAGTTCGTCGACCGGTTTCCCTTTCCTCGGTGCAGGATACCCGACCTGGATCAGCAATTCGGTAAGTAGTGCGGGACGGCTGGAGTATTGCCAGCAGTTGATCTTGATTGTCTTCACGCTGGTTTCCCGGTCCAGTGCGTCGAAAACATGGTTGACACAGGCGGTTTTCCCGCTTCCAGGGGGGCCGTAGATTAACAGGGTTTCAGGTGTATCTCGTTTTATCAGCGGTCGAACGCTGTCACGGATAGCGTGGAGTTCAGCATCCCGGCAAATCGGTGCTAGACTGTCTTCACCGCTCAGGAAGCGTTCGGCACGGATTATATCGGTAGTAGAGGAGTTGTCGTCAAACATAGATCAATCACGCCTAACCAGGTGTCTATCGGTGAGAGTTCAAAAACAGCAACCCCGGACCCCATTTCGTATGCGGAGGAGTGTACCTGCCTCTGAAGGCCGTTCCACTCTAATATTACATTGGAATTTAGCAGAAGAGACGGCTAATGAATCGGGTGGTCATTTCCCATTTTTCGTTCTGCCAACTGAAGCTTGGTGACCACAAATCCCTGTGAATTCTGCCTTCCCAATTGAGACCCATGAAAAATGTTATTGAGAATTCGGACCTGTTGGATAGAACCTATCTTCCCGCCCAGCTAGTCGATCGTGAACCTGAACAGGAAACACTCTCAGACGCATTTGCTGTAGATACCGAGACACGTCTTCAGAACCTCCATATCTATGGGCCACGCGGAACCGGGAAAACCCACTTAGTCAAACAGTTTCTGACCACGTTCCCCTCCACCGTCACCACATGCTATATCTCCGGAAGAAACCACGATACAGAGTACAAAGTACTAGAGAAACTGCTCCAACAACTTATCGGGGAGAAGACTGGAACCGGTCACCACGTCGCCGATCTCCAACGCAGGCTGCAGAAAGCAGTAAACCTGAAGACAGTGATCGCCCTGGACGAACTCGACTTTCTACTGCTGCAGGACGGAGACGACTTGTTGTATTTCCTATCACGGCTCGAGAACACAGCTGTAATCACGGTTTCCGCGAACCATCGAAGCTTGGAACCTGAGCTTGATGATCGGACCTACAGTTCGCTCCAGCCCCGAGTGCTTTCTCTAAATCCCTACACACCATCACAGGTCCAGCAAATCCTGGTCGAACGAGCACGGCGATCGCTCCAGCCGCAGTCTCTGGAACGTGCAGCACTATCACGGATCGCATCTACTACACCGAATATCGCGATTGGGCTTGCTTGGCTGCGTGTAGCGGCTGAAGAAACCGAGGACGCAATCACCGGCGAACTTGTCGACGAGGTCAGACCGACAGGGTATAACGAGTACGTCACGGAACTGCTTGAGGATTTCACCCCTCATCACCGGCGACTCTACGAAACGATCGAACTATTAGACCAGGATCGGCATGGAAGCTTTCTCTCAGGTACTGTCTACGATTCCTACCATGAACGGTGTACCGACGCCAATGTCTCGCCGTTAAGTGAGCGGCGTATCAGCGATTTTCTCACCCATCTTGAACTCTTGGGATTGATCGAGGCTACGTATCATTACGGCGGTCGAAAAGGCAAGACACGGGAAATCGAACTGGCAGATTGGAACGGTGGTGGATCTTCAGAGTAAGGCTGAGAGATCGGTGTCATTGAGTTCGGCGAGTTCTCGTTGAAGTCGGCGTTTCTCCCGGCGAAGCTGCTGACTGTCCTTCCAATGGTTTTGGTGTGCATCTTGGAGCCATTGTTCGAGTTCTCGGATCCGTTGTTGCTGGGCATCTACTTTCTCGGTCGGCGGGAAGGGACGCTGCAACCGCTTTAATCGGTCTTCTTCCTGCTGCAAGGCCTCTTCCAATTCACGGGTTTCGGTTTCGTGGATACGTTCTCGGTTTTCTAGCTGGGACTCGATCTCTTTGAGTTCATTCTCTATCCGCTGTTGCTCCTGTTCTTGCGACTTGGATAGCAACCCCGCGAAATCCTGATCTTCAACATTTGAGCGGTGTTGATTACCTGTTGGTTCAAGTGTATCGGGGCGTGAATCGGCCAGCAACTCTTCATACTCGGAATACCGCATAAAGGCTCTACGATAAATAGAGCCCGCCAGAGTTACTTCGGTTCGGTGTCGCCCCCATTCACTAGCTTACGATACTGGAGAGCGGTCTCTCGGTAGAACCGAGGGAGCGACTCAATCTCGTCTTCCGACCACGACGCAACCTTCCTGAGGAGTCGTTCTGCCTCCGCAACTTCATCTAATGTCAAATAACACCACCTCAATCGCACGCGAAACCGACTTGATCTACCTTGTTAGAGTTTTCGAGGGCGGTTACCAGAAGTCGTTGATCCCGGACTGGTCCATTAGGACGTCAACCGCGTCCTCTACCTTCTCAATTTTAGCTTGGTAAAGGCTGAGGTTCTCGTAGCTGTCCACGTCGTCTTGGCCAGCTTGTTTCTCGAGGTAGGTTTCTGCCTCACCGACAGAGCTGAAGAATGGGTCCGCCTCGTTGTCGTTGACCCCGGTATGATAGAGGAGAGCACCGGTGTCCGGGTCAAACCAGTAGTAAACGGTGTTCCGCCTACCGTCCAGATGTAAGTCCCGTGACCCGCCGTCTGCCGCCACCCTCTCTTCACGGTACAGCTTCAGAGGCCTGATTATTTCTTCGATAGTGAACCACCCGATTCTTGGATCGCTTCGAACTCGGTTTCCACAACCTGAGTTAGCTCATAGCCGCCATCAGGGAACAACTCCTCGTCGCTGGCGATCGAGGTATCTACCCGGTAGGCGCCAGCAGTTTCGAGTTGATCACGGCTGAAATACCCGTATTCCCAGCGGCCGTAGGTATTCGGGGATTTCACACGGCCAAAGTACAGATTTTCCTCTTCTTTTTCATACGCTTCCCACTGCCAGTCGGGAAGCAAGAGCGCCTCCCAAACCGCCAACGGCTCTTCATCATCATAGTCATCAATCATCGCAAAATTCACCCATTGATCAGGTGTTGCGGGAAGAACGGACAAGTGGATTACCGGACACCGGATTTCGGATGGGGGGAATCGAGGAATGCGTAAGGGCCAGAGAGATGAATCGCGGTAGATGACGTTTTATTCGATTACATCTACTGTTTCAGGAGAGCTCGGTGGGACTCCCGTTTCGACGTCTTCTAGGCTGGTCTCTGTTTGGACATCAAGTTCGTTCACTGCGATTTCAAGCCGGTCGTCGTTTGACTGGTTGGCTGAGTGACTTTGGAAGGTGTGTATCTCTCCCGGTTTTAACTCGGTGTGAATAGTTTTTTGAGCCGGTTGTTCTCCGTACAATGTGGCGGTGAAGTTGCTGACGGAGCTGGAACCTCTATTGGCGAACGAAACGGTGTAGTTCCCCGTCTCTTTGTTGTACTTCACGTTTACAATTTCGAGGTCTATCTCTACTGCGTCCAGTAATTGGCTTTGTTGCTCATTGTTTCCTTCTTGCGCCGTCTCGACGGTTTGAGTGAAAAATGGGCCGACAAGTAAGGCGATCGTGAGCGTGAACGCGATTAACAGGACTGCAGCGATTATAGGTGAAACCCCTTTCACGGCGTGATGCACCCCGTTGATGGATCGCTTGCACCGAACTGGTTGTACGAAGCAACATGGAAACAGGTGTAATCACCGTACTCAAGTCCGGTGATGGTGTGATGGAATATCTCTATGTTCTCGTCAACCGTGCCTACCTGTTCGAAGCTTCCGGAGGCATTGCTGTAGATCCGGAACCCGTCTTCGTTAGTGGAGTTGTCCGACCAAGTGATCTGGAAATCAATCCCCGGTTGTTCATATCTGAGTGTGAAGTTGTGAGGGCTGCCCCAGTCACTGTGCGTCCAGGAAACCGTTCCTCCTGAGTTAAACAATTGGCTGCCTTCACCGTCGACGTATAGGGTGTATTGGTTAGAACCGGTGGATGGGAGACCTGTAAAGCCGAAATCCACGACGGTGCCGTCGCTCGAATCAGTCTCGATCTTCAGTACTTCGTCTCCCGTTTGAGGACTTGATGCTACGCCATACGTGTAAAGAATGGAATCCACTTCTTGACCTATCCCTGGTGCTATCGAGATATTTCGATTCGGCCCATTACTGTAGTTGAGCTCCAGTGTGTCGCTGTAGACATTGTATCCGGAGATATCGAAGACAAACTGTTCTCCCCTCCCTTCAATACTGAGTTGATCGAGGACGCCAAGATTGGAATACTAACTTATACCAAGACGAACAGAATTTTTAACGAAGGAGCATCTCTACTAATACATCAGCCTGTAACCGCCCCAATCGCTACTGATCGTAAACGGAGAAAATCGCCACTTAATATGCTTCCACCGACCGAAAAGCTAAGTTTAGTGTTAAGCTCCTTCGACGAACATGATAGACTTAAAACCCATTCGAACCAAAGTGAGTTCAGTGAACAATTGACATCCGAGAGTGGATCACCTGAAGGAGAATTCATTTTCTATATCAAGGAGTCACAAGGCGGATTTTGGCTTACCTGTTCGGAAAAATTGACTCACACAAGGACCTTGATGAAAGGGACATTAGAATACGATTTCCAATGGAAGTCACCTCGACTTCAGACGAAGTTGGATGAAATCGTGGACTCTCTCGACACCAAACATTACTTCTCCAACACAGATATGAACTCCATTGCTTCTATCCATATGAAACAGCCGATGGGGAAAAACGAAGATCCATACCGTGGAAGGATGGCACCCCCTCCAAGTAATGAAGATGTCGTTGGAATGATTAACACAGGAATTGCATTAGTTGACACGGTTCAAAGACTCGAACAGGGCTTTGAGGGAGAAGTCGACGATGTCTCCGCTAGGGACGTAAAATCAATATCACGTAAATAGCTCTCTAAGCTTTTCGACCAGCAACTTATCTTCGATCTTCCCGGCCTCGACAAGATCAAAACACTGCTCCTTGGTAAGAACATACGCACACTTTTGAGCCGAGGACAGCATTTGTCCATGAACCAGATACACTAATGTATCACCTTTCGACAAATCTATTCCAATTCTATCAATTACGTCCCCTTGTGGACGAATTCTCCCGTTCGTCTGATAAACTTTGGTACGTCCACCATGTGGGTATCTATCTGACGGTAATTCCTCGTTCGCGACGACCATAATCCCGGTATCTTCGTCGATATGCCACTCAACACACTTCCCACTCAACTGGTGGTTCCGAACGATCTCTTCCCTCAGCAATTCTGGGAGCTTTAGTTTATTTTTATCTTCTAATGTTACCGTTTCAATCATCTCCCAATCCGAATTCATTATATTGTCACTCAGTTCTGTACCAAGAAAAAATTACGGCCATCCAACTCCTTCATATGACAGAAAATAAATAATAATACTTCTACCCCGACCGATGCAGCGTGTATGGACATTAAAACCGCTGTCCAGAACGAATCACTTGTCCAAACCAATCTCTTCGAAAACACGGTTATTCTATCCCATGATACGCTCTCCTGCTCACCACCGGACTCATTGACTCCTCTGCTAGAGCTGCTGCACAGCTTGACCGAGCTCGCGTTTATCGGCGGGATGGTGGTTGGGACGATCGGATTTCTGTTCGCTGGGACCTGTCTCATGATTCCTGGAGAAGATTGGAACCGCCGGGGAAAGTCCGTTGCATCGAACACGTTCATCGGCATGGTACTCCTCCTGTCGGCGAACATGATTGTCGGGTTCCTCATCAGCCAGATGGGAGGTGCCATCTGCTGATGAAACGAGTCTTGATCGTTCTGGCATTGATCCCGGTACTCCTGTGCGCACCCGCAGCCGGCGCGGAAAACGCAACTGTTGACAGCCAGGAGGACGAAGACGAAGGTTCCGGTCTGGATCTAGGAGAGGTCGTGGGTGCGGTCGACAACCTGATCAATGACTTCGAGAGCTTCACCAGCAACTGGGATGACAAACTGGCGGAAACAGTGGAAATCACGATTTTCGGCCCGTTCAAATCGCTTTTGAAATATCTCATTGAAATCATTGCCGCGGTACTACTGCACACGCCGGATGTCCATGGCAACCCCGGTGTCAGCGAGGTCTACCACCAATCTCTACTCATCGCATACCTGCTCACCGGAACCATCGTAACCGCCGCCGGACTCCTCCACATAACCGGTCCTGTCCTTGGCGTCAGCTACCAACAGGCACGACAGATACTGCCGAAAACCATTGCCGCCGCCATTTTCTCCAGCGTCTCACTGCCACTTCTCCAGTACGCCGTTGATCTTACCAACGCACTGGTGCACGCATTTCGGCCAGACGGTCTCGAGGCGTCACTCAGCGAAATGTTCGGCACTTCCACCGTCTTGGCTATTGTCTGGGTAGTCAACTCGTCGCTGCTTCTCCTCGTCGTCGTCATATTCGTTGTTAGAGCAGTGTACGTCCTGTTCGTCGCCGCGATCTCCCCGCTCATCGCCATGGCTTGGAGCCTCCCAATGACCAAACCGTATGCAGACTCGTTCATCGGCGGCTGGTTCACGGCTCTCGCCATGGCACCTATCGACATGATTGCATTGAAATTCAGCTTCTCAATGATGACCGCGCAAGGCGCAACCTTCGGACAAGCACTTGCCAGCTGGGTCTACGGAATGGGCGCCGCCGTCCTCATGCTCTGGATACCATACCAGCTGTACGGCGCCAGTCAAGCCGCCATTAGTCAAGCATACGGGATCACCAACGGCGTCAAAAACCGGTTCAGGAAGTATAAAGCCGGGAAACGCCACCAAGAGCGGCTTCAATCCAACCAAGAGAAAGCCAAGTTCTATAGCCGGGTGAATCGGCGAATGCGGCGACGTGACCGACTGAGAAACCGGGCTGCGGGAACCAGGACCTGGCAAACGGAGGAAGAATGACGGATGCCATCCGAATGCCGGGAAACTTGGATGTCCCTATCAGGCTCTTCGGCCAGTTCAGTATCGTCGACCTCATCCGGCTATCCGCGCCGACGCTCATTGGCATCGTGATCGCAGGGCTACCTAGTGCCGGACTCGGATTGGTGGTAGGCGCGACGTGGTATCTCTGGCGGCCGTGCAACCAGCCACTCGATCATCATCTCCGGCACTCACTTCGATGGCACGTTCTCAACCGTCGGATCGAGGGCACTGATCTTCGAAGACATGATGCCGCCGAGAACAGTTCGGAGACGGCGGTACAGACCCAGTCCGGTGCAGTTGTCGGTGTTATCGAGGTTGACCCGACGAATCTTGACCTGAAATCCAGGGCGGAACAGGACGCGCTCCACTCTGTTTACCAGCATCTCTTGGAGACCCCTACCTATCCGATTCAAATTCATTCGAAGCAGCACAGCTTCGATCTTGACAGCTACATCGACCACCTCAGACAGAACTCATCCCGGGACTCTCCCCTCAGAGATGACTACATAAGCTACTGCCAAGACCACGCCGACACCCGGATCAGTGATACCAGGCACTACCTGACGGTTCGCGTCGAACCCGATCACCAAGAATACCTCAACCAGAATCTCAACATACTGCTCCAACAGGCGAAGGACAGACTACCCGAACCCGTCGGCAAACAGCTACCGACCCTAGAGAAATCCAACACTCCGACTGCGGATATAGGCGAACTCGACAGCCGCTGCCAGGAACTCATCGACGCCATCACCTCAGCCGATCTCACAGCCGAACGCGTAACCGGCCATGAACTCAACAAATTCGCTTCCACGGCTGACCGACACCAACCACAGCCCACGCCACACTGGACCGCCCAGCCCGCACTCCGGCAGAACGAATACCGACGAACACTCTACATCACGGAATTCCCCACCGCTCTCAGTCTCGGCTGGATTCGACAACTGCTCAGAACCGACGGCTACGTCGACATCACGCAGACAATCCACCCACAGAAACCAGACGACACAGTCGAAACCCTGGATCGAACCACCGAGAAGCTAGGCGCCGAGATTTCCTCCTTGGTCGCCGCCGGCCACACCGGCACCAACAAGCTCGAATCACTGCTCGACGACGCCGAATGGTTCCTCGATCTGCTTGCAGACCGGCAGGCACAACCCGTCGACTACGGCTGCTACATCACCGTCCACGACACCGACCAAACGCGCTGCGAAACCACGTTCGAACAGTTGAAAACCCGGCTCGACACCATGCACATCGAATACCAACAACCAGTGTTTCGCACCGACCAAGCATACCGCACCCAGTCACCGCTTCACCCCGACACCCTGAATGAAACGCTGCTGATGCCGTCAACCAGCGCCGCCGCCGGATTCCCCTTCACCACCCACCAAACCTCCAACCAAGGTGTTCTCCACGGCATCGACAGTTACGACGGTACACCCGTCCTCGCCGATCGGTTCAACTGGAGCAGCCACGCAATGGCCCGGATGGGAATGGTCGGATCCGGGAAAAGCTACGCAACCAAACTCGAACTCCTGCGCTCAGACCTCGTCTACGACGATCTCCAGATCATCGTCATCGACCCTAAACAGGAATACCAATCCATCATCAGGGAACTCGGTGGCGACAGCCACGTCCTCGAACCTGACGCCGACTACTCATTCGAGGCGGAAGTAACCGGATTCACCGTCGCCGACCGCGGTGACGATGCCAACACCGAACAACTCGTCGAGATCACGCAACAGGTATACCAGGTTGTCAGCCAGGACCAGCGGAAAACCCTGGTCGTCATCGACGAAGCACGAATCCTGCTCAATGACGACACCGGCCGGCAGGTACTCAACCAGTTCGTGCTCGAAGGCCGGGATACCAACACTGCGATCACACTCGTCACCCAGAACGCCTCCCACTTCACCCATAGCCGGAAAGGCCGCGAAATCCTCGACAACACCCCGGGAAAGCTCTACATGCGGCATGACCGGGTTCCCGACTCCGTCGTCGACTACTTCGACCTCTCGAGGAAAGAACAACAGCAGTTGTACCAGCTCAAAACCGGGACCGATCACCCATACAGCCAGGCACTGCTTAGGATCTCCAACCGGGAGAAAACCCAGCTCCGCATCGAAGGCACCGACACCGAACACCGAATCATCAAACGAGGTGAAGCCGAAGAATGACGGACCTGCCCCCATTTCAAGACAGCTACATCCACCTCAATGAAGCCGAAGCCACCCGGCTTCAAAAACCGGCGACGACTGGCTTCGCGGTCGAGGTACATCCACCTCGCGACACCGAGCTACCGGAGACTGTTCCGAAGTTTATCCGTGGCATCCAGGAATACCAGACCCGTTGGCTCGGCCTCAGAAACGCCTCACCCATCACCGCATATGAAATCCGCCGTGTGAACGGAGAGCTCACGCTCCAATACGTTGCGCCAACCCAGCGCCTCGAACGAAAAATCCGGCTTCACCTCACAAACCAAATCCCCGACGTCTCATTCACACCCGGCGTCAATGGACTGCCCGTCACCACCGACACCACCATCGGCGGCGCCATCCTCACCACCGGCAGACGCGACTGGTACCCTATCCAGACCGAATTCGACGATTCACCGAGCAACGCGCTCACCAGTTCACTGCACCGCCACGCAATGCAGGACACCGACGTCATCATCCAAGTCCTGTTCCAACCGGTGATCGGCCAACCTCTCCGACGACGGTGGTGGCGGCGCCGAGCCTACCAACGCATCGGCTACCTCCGGAAACAGAAAGCAAAGCTGTGGGGAAACCGGGCGCCGACACCTCGGGAGAAACATCAGGCCAATGCCATCGAGGACAAGGCCGGCACCAACCGATTCTGGACCACAATCCGGATCATCGCCCTCGGCCCAGAGGAGTACACAGAGAGCCGGATCAAGGAATTGAGCAGCGGGTTCAACGTCTACGAGAACCCGGACACCAGTCAATACTTCAACACCGTTACAGTCGAATCCGTTCGGCGAAAACCGGTATTACGATTCTGCAAAGCAGTGGCTGATCGCCGGTTCCGATCGTGGAGCCGCCGATTCCAGACATCGGTTCCGGAACTCGCCGCACTCGTCGCACTACCCAGCACCAAGAACGCCAACATCCATCACGCCCAGCCATGAAACCCGAAGAAACCCGAAAACTGATAGAAAGCACCGAAGACCTGAACACCACCTACCTCGGCAGCCGGACCTCCCAACTCGGCGTCGAAGAAAACGTCGGCATCTCTGACGACCATCGACTTACCCACGTACTCAATATCGGTCCGACCGGGTACGGGAAAAGCCAGTTACTCACCCATGCCGCCTTACAAGACGCAGAGAAAGGTCACGGCTTCGCGATCATCAACCCGAAGGGCGGACTCATCGACGAACTCATCGCTAAACTCCCGGACAAAAGGGTCGAGGATATCATCTATATCAATCCTGCACAGGAGCCCGTCACCCCGATCAACGTCCTCGAACCACAGCTAGCGGAGGAAATGACGCAGGCCCAACGGGAAAACCAGGTCGAAATCATCGTCTCCGACGTCATCGACCTGTTCAAACGCCAAAGCGAGAACTGGGGCGCACAGTTCGGCCGCGTCCTCGAAACCCTGCTCAGAGCACACCTCAACCAGAACATCCACCACGACACCTCAAACACCCTTATGGACGTCTTCCACTGCGTCATCCAGGAAGACGCCTTAACCGAGTTAATCGACCAGACCCGTGACCCGGTGATCCGCGAACAACTCGTCCGAGTCAAAGAAGACATGTCCAGCTACGAAATGGAGCCCCTGCAGCGCCGGCTCAACGACTTCGTGATGAACCAGACGATCCGCCGCGTGATCGCCGCCGAGGAAACCGGGTTCGATTTCCAAGACGCACTCAACCAGGGCAAGATCCTGCTCGTCGACATCCAGAAAGGCGAGGTCGGCGGAACCGTCTCCGAACTCGTCGGAAGCATCATCATCACCAAAATCTGGGCAGCAGCCCAAAGCCGGATCAACCAACCAATCGAAAACCGCGTCCCGTTCTACCTCTACATCGACGAACTCCAGAACTTCGCCGGCGAAGCTAGCAACTTCACCAAGATACTCTCCGAAGCCCGCGAATACCGACTCGGATGCTGGCTCGCCACCCAGTACCTGCATCAACTCGTCCCCGAAATGCGTCGCGCCGTCACCAACAACTGCCGGACCAAAATCACGTTCAACCCCCAAGGAACTGAAAACCTCACCCAGATCAGCCGCCTATTCCAGGGCATCGAAACCTCCACACTTACCTCCCTCGGAAAATACCGGGCTGCCGTCCAACAACCCAGCGAAACCACGCAACGCGACGCCGTCATCATCGACACCTACCCACCCTGGAAAACGGACCAGGATGAAGTCGAGCAAATCAAAAACCAGCAAACTGCTGCAACCTCTTCCGGACAGGACTCGATCTCGTTCGAACAGTCGCTTGGACGCCAGGCGAACGCGGGAGGTGAATCCCACCAACAACTGCTCGCAGCAGCAAAAGAAGAGTTGGAACAACGCGGCTTCCATGTCAACCTGCTCTACCAGGACCAAGGCGACGAGAAACCGGATGGCCACGTCACGATGCCCAACGGCGACACCGCCCATCTCGAAGCCGAACACAGCACCCTCTCGAAACCCGCAAAAGTCCTGAAAAACCTGCGACGCGGCCAAAAACAAGACCGAGAAGTACTCTTCGTCGTTGAACCAGGGAACACCGCAAAACTCGAGAACATCGTCTCCGACCCCGTCAACCGCCGCGGCACAGAACACGAAGACGAAACCGGCAGCTACAGCTACTACACCGACACCGACGGCAACCCCATCACCGACATCGAACAACTCCAGCAAGTGGAATATCGGATCCTCGAAGCAGACAGCAACCAATTACAAGAACACGAAGAAACCGAGTTAGAATGCCCAGAACTCGAAAACAGCAGCCGCGACCAACTCCACCAATTCTGCCTCTACCGCGATGAAGACGGATTCTGCTCAGCACTCGAAACCGAATGCGTCCTCCCAGAACCATGACCGACCAACTACGAGACAAAGATTGCACCGTCCTCACCGCCATCGACGACGGCCACGACGACACCCAGAAAATCAAGGCAGCTACCATCCTCGAAAACCACGAAATCCGATACAGCCTCACAAAGCTTGCAGACCTCGGACTCATTGAAGTTCAGCAACCGGAAGGTAACGTCGAACGCATCATCAACGGCCAGAAACGAGTTTTCCAACACCCCAAACAGGCAGAACTCACCAAAAAAGGCTAACAACACCTCCAGCACCAGGAAGACAAGGCTATAGGCGAATACAGTAACCTGAGCAACCGAGAACTTGTCGAAAAAGTCCACCGGCTCGAAAACCGGTTAGATGATCTCGAACAGCGGTTAAATCTATTCCAAGAACAGGTACGGCAATCGCTTCGGAATCGGTGAAACGTTCTCACGCCTATTTTCGGTTCTTCAAGGACCCTGGTAGTGGAAACCGCGTCCAAAATCCTTCTCTTTCTCTTGTAGTTAGGACATGGACCCTGGTGATTTGGTCTTCTGTGATGATGAGTTTCTCTCTTGCCGGTTCGTCCTCAAAGTCGGGAAAAACTGGTGAACGAAGCACTAGTTGGCGCTCTTTTTCGATTCTACTGAACTCAGCTAATCTCCCTGTCACATCATCGCCGGTCTCCATTTCGACCATTACCTGGTCTGCGTCACGCAAACCACCAACCCATGGCTGCCAAGGATTGCGATGATGACTTCGATATAGTGCGATTTTCTCCCGGAAGTAATGAGATATATTATAGGTTAATCCAAGCCCGTAGGCAACGCCGAGACCGATTGAAACCAGGGCCAATAGTATCGCAGCACCGACGTTGAACTGCTCTGTCCCAAAAAATACCTGCTCCAACGATGCACGATCCGTTATTTGGTATCCACCGAAGGTTTGTATTATTCCAATGAAAATTAGATCGATAAATATGCTTGAAATGAAGCTGGTCAGATAGAGCTTGTCACGGCTGATTTTCTGCTCAACGACCCCCAAAGTCACACCGATTAGAACTGCCAGTAGTCCTGGCGCGATCAGAAGTGCCGCGACAGAGAGCGTCTCAACAGTAACCATTCAAACCCAGAAATCAGACTTCAAAAAATACGATCATTCCTCACCCGCATCATTCGTCTCCGACTCACTGCCTCTATCCGGATTATTAGGGGTAGGGGCAGTCACATACCCCTCCTCCGGCACATCACCCGGGTCGGACACTTCCCCACTTTTCTCAACCCGCTCAGAATTTGCCCGTGGCTGTGCCTGCTCCGAACCAGTTACTTCAGCCTTCCGCGATTCTGAGAGTTTACGGCTTTCCGATAGGGCCTCAGTATCCTCGGAACCATCGGATTGGTCTTCGGTCATATACCGTACTAGCTACGCTATTACCTCTTAACGGCGGGGAAGCCGGAGTGAAAGTGGTAGTCGCGGTAAATCGATTCCAAGGGAAACGCTTCATTCGAATTTCCAGCCATCTTCAGCCATGTGAACCGAGGTTTCTCTCCCAGCTGCGTTCCACAATGGGCGGATCACCGGGATTAATTCTTCCCGGTATTCCTCACTCCCGATTCGTGAAGGCTGGACGCGAATAGTGTCATCAGAGATTGTTAACCCACGTGGATGGGCGTTACCTCCGGTTAGCCGCACATTTTCCATATTCCGATACGTGACCGTGATCAACGATTGCTCGTCCGTATCATTAGAAAAGCAGCGGTGATATGTTTCTGCCAATGCAACAAGCGACTTCTCCAACTTTTCCGTCGCAAGGATCGATTTTGTACTTTCACTATTGGCGTCACTGAAGATGGTAGTACTAATCGCCTCGAGGACCCCATGACGCCCGATCCGCGTGACCGCTTTTCCCTCATCATAACGACTATCAATTTCGGCAGTAACACCGGTAGCTCCGAGAACACTACGCTCACCTCTCTGCTCTCCCGCTTCGATCAGTGGAAACCGATCTTCCTCATTCTGTATACTGGCCACGTCCACTGTTCGAGTATTTATCGGGTTGAGGAAACTCGGCGCGCCGATATGTAGAAGGACGCATCCATTCGCTGCATCGTCAAAACTTGAATCGTTGATCAACGAATCTTCCCGTCGGAAATGGTATTCCTGGAATGCCTCGATTTCAGATCCCGTCCTCGTCTGAGCGTAGTGTAGGTCCCGAAACTGATCGCAAGTCATGGATAACCAGCTCTCATGCTACAACGGTAAACGTACTCCAACCGGTGGTAGTTTCTAGAGCGGGCACCTCCCCAATGAGGCGCTGGAATCAAGTACTGGATTTTTACCGGACCTGATTGTGGTAGACAAAGGACTTACCTGCAATCTTCAGTAACACCAATCAATGAAGCGGCTCGCCTGCTACTTTATCATACTCTGCATGGTAGCTAGTATTCTCCCCGCGGCAGCTCAAGCGTCACAAGTTCACAACAGCGGCTGTATCGCCAGTAGCGAGAGTGTTGAAACAGACTTCGCGGAGATACCCGCTACAGTAGAACAGGCACCGAATCGAAGTGACGTAATCAGAATCACTTACAACCGTCTCTCTTCAGTAGATCGTCTCAGCGTCCAGCTTCCCAGTGATGTCTCGATCGTACGAGCGACCGGATTCACGAACGAGACGGACGCCGCATCTGTGAAATACGTAGGGGGTGATCAAGCAGTTCTCGAATATCGAATCGGAACTCAAAATGGCGGAACCCAGTATGCAAATGGCAGCAACTGGATTTTCGCCGCCGCACCCACCCATATCGGAACCGGTGTGGATCTAGAATTCAAACCTGCCGGTGTCGCAGGTAACGATTTCATCTACATCGGGAACTACACAGAATATTCGACGGTGAACGGCTGCCATGAAATCTCCCTCGTCAACTCCGAGGCAGGTGAACTAAGCGAAAACCCTGACCGAGTCATTAACGCCTTGGGATACACCGCGAAACACCTCGATGTCGGTCATAAATATGGCGACGTTACGATCTTCGCAACCCCTGGATTCGCCAAGCCACCCCACCCTGGTTTCGCAGGCACAAGCGACGCCTGGGTAACCAAATCTACCCTCAGTTACCCGAACATGAGCCATACCCGGATGATTCTCCACGAATACATCCATACACGGCAATCCTATAACCAAGCGTCTGTCAGCGACACAACTTGGATCACGGAAGGTTCAGCCGACTACCTCAGCGTGAAATACGGTATAGAAACAGATGCTATCAGCGCTGAACGATACAATCATTGGCTTTCTAACGGCAGTAACATGAATGGCTCTCTATCGGACCGGGCTACATGGGAATCTAACCAAGTCGAATACCGACGTGGCGGAGCATACCTCGCTGTCTTAGATCAGAAAATCCAGACCGTTTCAAATAACTCGGTTGAATCCGTGTTCCGTCTTGTTAATAGCAAAGGGGGTGAACGCACCCACGTCATCATCCAACGTGAGATGTTTCTCGATAGAATCGAGAACGTTTCATCTCCTTCTGTGAGGAAATGGGCAAACTCGTCAATGGACTCCACTTCCCCGTATAATATTAGCTCAGCAAAGTTAGAGACTGGTTCTAATGGGTTTCTTGGTCAGTTAGGCGGTCAATTTGAGAAGCGAATTGCAGCGCAACCGTACATGGGTGTCTTGATCGCGATTCTTCTCGGCATTTTGCTAGGTTGGCTAACCTCGGATATATCAGTTGGCCAAGATCAGGAAGCCTCGAAGGAAGCTGAAGAGTAGGAGGGTTGGTAAGTGGGCCAACTCTTATAAATCTGTGAGTACAATGTATGTACAATAGGTGAATCGGTCAATGGGAAACACACGTGTCAACTTCCGGCTGCCCGACAACCTCGTGGAGAAAGCCGACGTAGCCGCAGAAGTCACGCACAAGAACCGGACAGAGATCATCGTCGAAGCACTGCGTGAATACCTGGGAGAGGTTGAGGACGACGAAAAATTCCAGGAAGCTGTCGTTGAACTCTACCTCGACGACAAGATCGGCTTCGAAGTTCTCAAAGAATTCGTCGGGCGGCAAGACGCCGAATCAGTCAAAGCCTCGAAAACCATTCTCGATCAAGGCGAAGATCTAGCTGACGAACTCGCAGAACTATAGAGGGATTCTGAGAATGATCGTCGCGGACACAAGCGCCCTCATCTCCATAGCCTCAATCAACCTCCTCGAAACATTCCTCACCGAGTTCGACGTCCACACCACTAACGAAGTCGTCGAAGAACTCCACACCACTGCAGAGTACGATGACCAGCACGGAGAAGCCGCACAACACGTTATAGACGAACTTGAACAGCTAAAAATTCACTCGACCACGGGAGAGCTAGAATCCTCCAGAGTAGATCACGGGGAGGGAAGCTGCGCACTCCTCACGAAGGAAATCGACGCCCGGTTCCTGATCACTGACGATCTCCGAGCACTTCCAGAGCTTCAAACAGTCAGCGACGCCAAGGTTGCGATTTCCCCGATCATCCTCCGCGCACTCGTAAAACGCGAGGTCCTCAAACACGAGGACGCAGTAGCAAAACTCGAGACACTCGCCGAACAACGAAGCTGGCTGGGCGCCCCAATATACCGCAGAGCCAAAACCCTATTCGACCAAACCGATTGAAGACTAATCGACTTCCTTGTACCCTTGATCTGTCCGTATCGTCGGAATGAACTCACCGGTCTCAAGCCTGTTCGCAAACTCATCCAAACCTAGTTCCCTTCTATCACCGGGTGTGTCCTGTGAAAGCACCACCCGGTAACGATTCTCCTCTTGCTTTAACCGCCAGCCATAGAATTCTCGATCACCGGTGTCCTGGGGAACGGACACACCGTCGAAATCCGCTAAGGATTTCCTCACACCGTCCAACTCATAACGGTTCGGCAGGTCTAACAGCTCCAGATATTCTTCGATCGATACCATAGAAATCCGATCTCGAGCTGAACGCTATTGTCTTCGAGGTGACTCCGTGTTTCTCTTGAAGCCATTCCTAAGATACTATTCCAAGGGAAACCATAAGGAATACTTGAGATGGATGTCGAGATCGGTGATCGGGTGAGAATCGATATCCCTGACAAGACCGATCCCGACCACCACTATCACGGAGAACACGGAGTCGTCGAAGAGATAATCCAAGACGACGCAGGGCTCATCACGGGCAACGAAGACGACTCTCAATTGATTCGTTTGCAGCTAGAAAGCGGTGAAGTCGTGGATTTTCGATCCACGGATATCCGATCTCCGTTCAAATAGTATCGCGGTACAACGCCCACGAGAAGAACTCAGGTATCCGCCGATCGATCAGCTGAAGTCACTGAGTAGGCTGGATAAGGTCTTGCAATGACCAAACATGCTTATAACATCTATCCAAATACGAAACCAAAGTATGAGCGACCCCGATCTACAATTTGAGGAACTTGAACCCTATAGATCACTTATTTTAGCCAAGATGAAATCGTCTACGACGAAGGGGGAGCTGGTCGATAATTGTTTGACGGATATACGGGAAATATTGAAATTAGATTCGGACCGGGGATCCCGATCCAAGACACGTCGTGAACAGGGACAGGGACAGACGACGTACAAACAGACCTTGGAACACGGGTTCATACATTACGAACTCGAGAAAAATGTTCCCTGGACCAGTAACAGCGACGTCAGGGACGTAGAAAACCACTTGGCTCTCATCACCAGAAGGAAGGGAACCAATTACGCCGCACTCTACTTTTCAGAAAACTCTCGACGGCGGAAAATACGAGACGAATTCGGAACCGACAGTTATGATGGATTGGGCCAATTGAAAGAAATCCCTCCAGAACGGTTGAATGCAGTGTTTTTCGGCGACCAGGTGCGTACGTTATGGATGTCTGGAATGCACCGTAGAGTCCCCGTGAAAGCAGATTCTAAGATTCTCTCGGGAACAGACTTAGAATATACCTTAGACCCAATTAACGATCAAACGTTCTACTTTTCAGCCGCTCGAAGCCGTCACCCCGATATCGAAAACGCTGTCGGAATATCACCGAACAAATCCAGGATCTGGACCCAACGCAGTTCAGATTGGCCTGACTATCAAAACAGTGTCAAAACGCTCCTAGACCTGCTAGAAGAGAATGAGCGGACAGAAAAACGGCCGATTCCAGTACTAGCGGAATTCGCTGACCCAGATAATGTTTCTGATCCGTACGATCTCGTGATTCAGGCGCCCGAGATTTTCAGCCAAGACATCGAGCAGCAACCCGAGACGCTCAAACGGGTAGAAGAGTGGTCGTACAATACGCATTTCGACGTAGGAGATGAATCTTCCCCGAGTTGTATTGAGGCCGGGATAAATTACCGAGGGAAGCAGATAGGGGATCTAACAATCGAACTCAAGAGCTCTGACCCACTTAACGTAGAAATCGATTCTGTGACAACCGATCTCACGGTAGATCAATTACCGAGAAATTTGCGGGATACTGGCAGTGAGGACTCTGGTACGGACGAGTCCGGTGAAGATGAGAGCGACGAAGAGTCATCTGAACCACTATCTGAATTGAAAGAATTGTGTGAAGATCCAAGGAACGTTAAAATCTATTTCGACACTGGCCACACACTGTCCAACGGCTCTCTGTTCAAAGCAAGATTCCGAGATCAACCATTCCAAAATTTCCTTTGGGCCGACTTCGACGACAATTACGACATCACGAAAGAGAAGCCAGACGGCTTTCCGAGTGATGGTGACGAGGTCGAATGGGACGACACTCCAGAGCGATCACTGTTCAGATGGATCCGTGAAAACTGGCCACCAGACTCCGAACCTTGGCAAGATGCACGCAGTGCCCCGAGTGGTTGGTTAGCTTGTGAGGATGGTAGTACGGAAGCTGCGGATTTCGTCCATTTGACGACCAAAACGGACACACCGGTCATTTCGCTGATCCACGCGAAGGCCGCCGGAAACGATTCTCCGGATCGGGAAATATCTGTCGCGAATTACGAAAAAGTCACCGGGCAAGCTGTCAAGAACCTACGGAACTTAGACCATGAGACTTTAGGTCCAAATCTGAACGAGGCGATCACTGATAAGATCGGTACCTATGTCTGGAAAGACGGGGAGTACGCCGAGCGCGAAGAGATGGTGACGGAGCTGGAAGATCTCGGTAGTGACTATGAGCGTAGGGTCGTGGTTCTCCAACCGCACATCCAAGAAAGTCAATTTAACGACATAAGTGACGAAGATGATTCTGAAGATGCTCAACGGCTAAAGCAGTTACAAACATTGTTGCTTGGTGCGGAAAACTCTTGCAACGGCCTCGGCGCGGAGTTTCACGTAATTTCAGCTACGGAATGATTCCATAGTGGATACGCATCTAATCGAGGGCAGGCCGAAGAGGGGAGAGACCGGACCTTCAGCCACTAAAATCTCCAAATAAGCCGCTATCGGTCGAAAGGAAATCATCAACCGCCTCTAGGCAGCAGAAGCCATACTGGATACGCCGGAGTGTATCTGGCAGACCAATTGCGACGAAAACAGAAGGGAAAAATGATCTTGTATAATCATAGTAGGATTGTCATAGAAATCCGCGGAGGAAATGGCAGCCCTTAGTTTAAACCATCTGCCAGCTCAGAACGGAGTATATGACTGATAACCGCCGAGTTGACCCAGATCTAGTCCATGAAATCGTGGTAGAAGAGAAACGGATGGAAAACCCGTACAACGACCTGCCTACACTTGTAGACAAGCTCAATAAACTCAAACCATACCTTGCCTCAGTTGCTCAAGAAGGTGGATACACCACCTATATGGAAACGGCAGAAGAGCTGGGAATATTCACAGCCAGACAATCTCAAGTTCTTGGAGTCCTCGGGTTACACGAAGACGAACGAGGCAACCCACCGCTTTCTGCCCTGGTAGTCCAGTCCCGAGATCCTCCGATGGTCGGGGACAAGTACTTCCTCATGATCGACGTATCCCGAAACCAAACCAACGATATTCCCACAACACCCTCCGGTAAAAGAAATCTCTGGCAAAACCACGTCCAACAGGTAAGATCGCACTGGGACTAACAACTAGGGACCACTCATGCTACATCACCCAATTCTCCCTGAGACTTCGAAAAGCTAGGAGCGGAGGACTCCTACTACATCCATCACATGGACTTGTCCTTGGGGGAATGGTTTGTCTATCATAGTCCCTACACTATTCCCTGATGACTCCTGATATTCTGCAGTGTATTGATCATTCAAGATAGGTTTTTGTCGCATCGTGGAGCGTGTCGTGATAATCCTGTAGCTCGCGTGCTGCTGTGATCGCGGACTCGACCGATTGCTCCCATCCTCCTTGGTCGTAGTCTTCTGGAAGATCCATGTCGGCTACCCCTGCTGTGTCTTCGACTTTAGGTTCGAAGTAGGGTGCGGAGTGCTGGGTTACGATATTGTCTTCTACTTCACGCACTTTTGGCCCGGTAAATTCGTCTATGAAGGCGAGTTCTGCTTCAATCATTCTCCC
>Ga0207733_100540_pt1 | contig 20696 bp, 19 predicted proteins | sample A23P3SouthBayCA_FD_187735 | JGI IMG/M metagenome (GOLD analysis project Ga0207733, IMG submission 187735) | Aerobic enrichment media microbial communities from Eden Landing Ponds, California, USA - A23 P3 (SPAdes) | ecosystem: Environmental > Aquatic > Marine > Unclassified | place: Emeryville... | reverse complement strand
TCGCCGGCTTCCGCGAGACCGCGACGAAGACGAACTCGTTGGTGGACCGCCTCCGCGCGCTGACGCTGCCCGCCGTCGACGACGTTCGCGACGGACTGGAGAGCTATCTGGAAACCGAGGCTCGCGCTGAAGAACTGGAAGCGCAGATCGAGCGGATCGACGAGTTGATCGACGAGATCGTCTACGAACTGTACGGCCTGACCGACGAGGAGATCGAGATCGTGGAGGAGGCGGTCGCGGAGTAGGTGTTGGACCGCGAGCGAGGAGTGCAACGACGAGCGAGCGGCCCTTTTTGATCCACAGTTTTCGAGGAGCGGTCGCGCGGAGCGCGACCCGACGATGAAAAAGGTGGGAGATCGTGAAGAAGGCGGTCGGGGAGTAGGCGTCGAACCGTGAGCGAACGAATGTCTCGTGAACGACGTGAACGAGCGGACACGGGACGAACTCGGACTGACCCGATATCGTGCCCGTCTCGACCCGGAGCCCCGGGAGTGTATTTAATGACCGGCCGGGTACAAGAGTCGGGAAATGGCAGGCGTTTCCTTCGAGGGCGAGACACTCGTCGTGGAGCGTCCGCCGAACGCACTCGACGAGCTGGCACTCGAGTTCTCGGCGGTCGCCTCACGGTGCGATGTTGACCACGCGTTCATCGCCGGCTACCTCGCCATTCTCACCGGTCGTGCGCGAGCGACTGACGACGTCGACGTCCTGATCGAGGAGCTATCGGCGTCGGAGGTGAACGCCCTCGTCGACGAGCTCGAGGACGCTGGCTTCTGGGGGCCGGCGATGCCACTCGAAGAGATGCACGGCAATCTCTCGGCGGGGACGAACATCTGGGTCGCCCCGGCGGATCAAACGACCCCCCACTTGGAGGTGAAGTTCCCGACCGACGAGTTCGACCGCGCGTCGCTCTCGAACTCCATCAACGCACGAGTCGGCGGGCGCGAACTGCCGATCGGCCCGCTCGAACTGCAGATCGCATACAAGCTCTACTTGGCCGCCGAGAAGGACTTAGAGGACGCAGCGCACCTGTACTTGCTCTTCGAGGAAACACTTAGGATCGACCGGCTCGAAGACTGGGTCGGACGACTCGGCGTCGAGGACAGCTATGAGCGACTCAAATCGATCTGAGCGGCTTGCCGAGAAGCACGCACGGAATCAGCAAGCCCGTCTCGAGGGCATCAAGCGGTGGGTCGAGTACATCCGGACGCATCCGCCCGAGGAATGGGGTCCCCAGCAGAACGCAGTCGTGAACGAGCAGCTCCGGAGTGCACAGGAGACCGAGCTGTCGGTCGAACACGAGAAGCGCGTTCGTGCGTTTGCACGAGAGCACAGTTCCGAGTGACGTCCTCCCCGCGCTACCAGTCGAGGACTCCGCCGTTGGGGCTCGGCTACTGATCTACTGAGGTGACGTGCAGGTTCGTGCGCGGATCGAATGCCTCCGAGCGCTGACGCTCCCCGCGGTCGACGACGTGCGCGACGGACTGGGAAGCCTTCTGGAGACCGAGGCTCGCGCTGAAGAGTTGGCGGGGCAGATCGAGCGTCCCGACGAGTTGATCGACGAGATCGGAGGGACGGAGACGGTCGAGGACCGATCACCCACGTCGGCCGAACCCAAGTGGTAACCCTCCTGCGGTCACATCACGGAGCACATGGGATTCTTGGACTCCTTCGGTGCGTTAGTCAGTAGTATCATCGCGTCGCTCGTCCTGCTCGTGTTCGCCATCCTGAGCTTCTTCATCACGGTGTTCATCGTGCAGGTCGGCGCCAATCTCGCGGGCTACTCGCCCAGTGGCGACTTCATCGTGCTGTCAGCCGCGATCCTCGCGACCGGCGCCATCGTGGCCGGTGCGACCCCGCTGTCGGGGCTCAGCGGCATCTCCGAGTAACGACGAACGACGACCCGCGGCGGTCACCCCGCTACGCCCAGCGTTCGATAGTACGACACCGAGAGGACGCCGAAGAAGCCGCCGAACAGCGTCCCGAGCACGACGACCAGCGCCGAGACGCCGACAGCCCCCAGCGACGGCACCGAGACGGCGAAGGGGTCGACCGCGCCCTGCATCGACGGCGCCGCGAGCGCGGACCCGAGGCCGATGACCAGCCCGAACGCGCCCGCGAGCACCCCCACGAGGAGCGTGTATCCGAGCACGCTCACGACGTTGCGGCGGACGAGGCGCACGCTGTGTTTGATCGACTCGATCGCGTCGTGGCCGTCGATCACGATCGCCTGCGCGTAGAACTGGATCAGGAACGCGACGAGGAGGTACGCGAGCACGACCGCGAGCACCACGAGGACGACGGCCGCAAGCAGCGCGGTGTTCGGTCCGCCGGCTCCGGCCGCGCCGCCGGGGTAGAAACTCACGACGCCGACGGCGCCCGCGACGAACGCGATCGCGCCGAGCGCGATGTTCACGCCGAAGAGGATCAGGTACACCACGAACACGGACACGAAGTGCCCCTTCCCGGCGGCGACGAACGTCGCGAGGGACGTGCCGCCGTCGAGCGCCTCGTCGGCCATGCCGATGAGCCCCGCCTGAACGAACGGGACGAGGACGATGTACAGCGCCGACAGCGCCAGCGAGACGAGACTCGCGAGGATCGGCGCGCTCGACTGGAGGAGCAACTGGGGAACCTGCAGCAGTGCCAACACGAACACGGGGACGAACAGGACCGGGTTGGACGCGAGCGTGGAGGGCGTCCGTCGGAGAGCTGTCTGGAGAGCCACGGCTGACCACTCGTTCAGCTCCAATTAAAGCTACTGACTGTTCGATGCCTCCGGGATGAGACAGTCGTGCATTCCCCGCTGAGACGGGGCGAACGAGACGATATCGTCGTGGATCGCGACGACATCGTCGACGGATGGTGTCCACAGCGGATCGCCCATCAACTCACGCGACGGCGACAGCCGATAGAATCAGCTACCGATCGCTAGTTCGCCTTCGCCTGCCAGTCCCGCACCGTGTCCGCCCCGACGCCGTTGACCTCCTCCGCGAGCGTGTCCGGCTCCATCTCCTTGAGCGAGGCCACGTCGTCGACGCCGGCGTCCTTCAGCTTCTCGGCGGTCTTCTCGCCGATCCCGTCGATCGTCTCCAGCTCCGACCCCTCCTGCTGGGACTCGTACTCCCGGAAGTTGCAGATCGGACAGCCCAGCTCCCACGGCTCGTCGCCCGAGTGGACCACCAGATGCGGAAGGTCGTGCTCCGCACAGCGCTCGTCGGTCACCTCGATCTCACCCCTGCGCGGCAGGGGCAGCGAGTAGTCGCAGTCGGGATATCGGGTACAGCCGACGAGCCGCGATCCCGAGCGCAGGCGCTTGATCGCGAGGTCGCCCCCGTGCTCCTCGCCGCAGTCCGGACACACGCCGATGACCTCGTCCTCCTGCTCGTCCGCCTCGTCGGCCTGACACTGCGGACAGCCGTGGACGAACGTCTTGCGTCCGGCGAGCATCTTCACGTGGTTGAGACCGTGCTCCTCGCACTCGTCGTCGAGGATGAGCGGCTTCCCCGTCGACGGCAGCGGAAGGGTGTACTCGCAGTCGGGGTAGCCGTCACAGCCCACGAAGTACGACCCCGCGCGCGACTTCCGCACCAGCAGTTGATGGCCGGACTCGGGGCACGGGCCAAGCTGTTTGTCCGCCTTCAGCGACTTCTGGAGGTGGTCGCCCACCTCCTCGCGGGAGTCCGCCAGCTCCTCGAACACCCGCGCGAGCATCTCTCGGGACTCGTCGGCGACGTCCTCGAACGCCTTCTCGCCGGCCGCGATCGCCTGCATGTCCGCCTCCAGTTGGGCGGTCATCTCGTCGCTCACGATCCGGTCGGCGAACTCCTCGCTGGCCTCCACGACGGCCTTCGCCAGCCCCGTGGGTCGCGGCGGGTCGCTCTCGATGTAGCCGCGGTCGTACAGCTTCTGGATGGTGTTGTGACGGGTGGACTTCGTCCCGATCCCCAGGTCCTCCATCGTCTCGATGAGCCGCGACTGGCCGTAGCGGCGCGGCGGCTGGGTCTGTTTGGCCTCCGACCGCGTCTCCGTGACCGCGAGCGCCTCCCCCTCGCGCACGTCCGGCACGAAGCTCTCGTTGGTCGAGAGGTACGGATAGACGGCGTGGTACCCCTCCTCGACGAGGCGCTTCCCGTTGGACTTCAGCCGCAGCGGGCCGTCGTCGATGCCGACCGGCTCGGCGGCGTCCTCGATCTCGGTGACGACGCGGAGGTGTTCCCACTCGGCGTCGGGCGCACACGTCGCGAGGAAGCGCCGCACCACCAGCTCGTACAGCTCCCACTCGTCGTCGGACAGCTCCGAGGGCGCCGGCAGCTCGCCGGTCGGGTGGATCGGCGGGTGGTCGGTCGTCTCCTCGTCGCCCTCGGTCGGCTCGATGTCGTCCAGCTCCAGCAGGGATTCGGCGTCGTCGCCGAACTGACGCCCCATCGAGAGCTCCTCGAGCAGTTCGCGCTCGTCGAGGTCCTCCGGGTAGACGGTGTTGTCCGTCCGGGGGTAGGTGATGAAGCCGGCCGTGTACAGGTCCTCGGCGGTGCTCATCGCGCTCTGGGCGGAGTAGCCCTGCGAGGAGGCCGCCCGGATGAACTGCGTCGTGTTGAACGGGGCGGGCGGCTCGTCCGTCCGGCTCCGCCGCCGCACCGACGACACCGCGGCCGTCTCGGCGGCGGCGAGACGGTCGGCCACGGCCTCGGCCGTCGCCTCGTCCCACACGCGCTCGGCCTCGGTGCCGTCGTCGGCTTCGTAGAAGAACTGCGCCTCGAACGCCTCCTCGGGGTCGGCGGCGCCGGCCGGCGTCTCGCGGTCGTCCGTCTCGGTCGCGGCGTCCGACCGCTTCAGCAGGTCCGCGAACAGCTCCCAGTAGTCCTCGGGGTCGAACGCCTCGATCTCCCGTTCGCGGTCGACGATGAGCTTCAGCGTCGGTCCCTGCACCCGACCGACCGAGATGAAGTCGTCGCCGAGCTGTCGGGCGGACAACGAGAGGAACCGCGTCAGCGACGCCCCCCAGATGAGGTCGATGATCTGCCGCGCCTCCCCCGCCGCGGCCAGGTCGAAGTCGATCTCGTCGCGGTCCTCGAACGCCTCCGTCACCTCGCGCTCGGTGATCGACGAGAAGCGCACCCGGTCGACGGGCACGTCCTCGTTCACTTCGCGGATCAGCTCGTACGCCTCCTTGCCGATCAGCTCCCCCTCGCGGTCGTAGTCGGTGGCGATGACGACCCGGTCGGCGTCCCGCGACAGCAGGCGCAGCGCCCGGACGATCCCCTCCTTCGTCGGTCGCTTTCGGACGGGCGCGTCGATGAGTTCCACCGGCTCCACGTCCCGCCAGTCGTCGTACTCCGGCGGGAAGTCGACCGCGACGACGTGGCCCGACAGGCCGATACAGCGGGTGCCGCCCCAGCGGTAGACGTTGACGCCGGCGCGCCGCTCGGTGTCGAAGTCCCCGTTCGAGAGGATCTCCGAGAGGCGCCGCGCGGCGTTGTCCTTCTCGGTGACGATCAGTTCCATCAGTTGCCGGGGAGTATGCCGAATCCACTTGTAACCCTTTCGCGGGTCGGGGTCACACGGTCCGACCGGTGGCCACGGCGACGGGGCGAGACGGCGACGACACCGACACGGCCGAACGGCAGCGACACGGACGCGCCGGGAGGGCGGCTACATCGACGCCGTGGAGCCGTCGCCGACCTTGTGGAGGTGCCACCGGTCGTACAGGAGGTCGACGCCCGACCCGGTGCCGTCGTCGACGCGGAACTCGACGGGCACCCGCTCGCCGGCCTCGTTGGGCGTGAAAAAGGCGTAGGGGTCGTCGCCGTCGGCGGCCGTCAACGGGAGCGACTCGCGGCCGAGCGGCCCGGACAGGTCGAGCCGCAGGCCGCCCCCGTCGCGGACGACGATCGCGCGCTTCACTCCCCGATACGAGGCGTACTCGCCGGTCAGCCGGTCGAAGCGGCGGCGGCGCTCGAAGAACGGCACCGCCGCCGACGGCTCCTTCCCAAGCGCACACGCGAACACGCCCTGGCCGAGTCGAACCAGCGGATAGCCAGGTGCGGCGTTGGCGGCCACCGCGACCCCCAGCCCGGCCTCCGGACTGAAGCCGACGTACGCCGTCGAGACGGCGATGGATCCCGAGTGGCCGACGAGCTCCCGGCCGCACGACTCGCGGGTCCGCCAGCCGAAGCCGTACGGTCCGCCGGGCGTGTCGACGCGCCCCTCGACGAGCGTCGCGACCGACCCGGGCGAGACGACCGCCCGGCCGTCGAGGGTCCCGTCGTTCAACAGCAGGCGAGCGTACCGCGCGAGCCCCGAGACCGAGGCGAACAGCCCGCCGGCCGGCCGCGACAGCTCGCGGACGGGAACCGACGCCGCCACGAGGTCGTCCCGGCTCCCGGCGTCGCTCGCGGTCCCGCCGCGGGCGGCCGCGCTGGCGGGGCCGGCTTCCCGGTCCTCGCGCAGGTACATGGTGGCGTGGTCGTCGTCCATCGCGAACGTCGCGTCGTCGAAGGTGGCGCGGTCGAGGCCCAGCGGGTCGAGGACGTGTTCGGCGACGTATCGGGCGTACGGCCGACCGGTGCACGCCTCGATCACGTCTCCGAGGAGGACGTACCCCTCGTTGCTGTAGGCGAACCGCTCGCCCGGGGCGCCGACGCGTTCGTCGCCGCCGGCCGTCGATCCGCCCGCCGCGCCGCCGCCGATCCCGTCGCCGCCGACCGCGCCCTCGACGTGCGCCCGGAAGTCCCCCGCCGTCGACAGCGGGAGCGTGTCGGTGTCGCGGCGGAGCCGCCGGCCGATGAGCGCCTCGCTCGTCCCCAGCGACGGAACCCCGGAGGCGTGGGACAGGAGGTGTCGGAGCCGGATCGGGTCGTCCGGGCCGTCGCCCAGGTCCACGTCGAGGTGGTCGGACACTCGGTCGTCGAAGTCGAGCATTCCCGCCTCAGACAGTTGCGCGAGCGCCAGCGCCGTCACCGACTTGGTGACCGACCCGATGCCGTACAGCGTCTCGGGCGTCGCCGGTCGGTTCCCGGCCAGATCGCGGGCGCCGAAGCCCTCGGCGTAGCGGATCCCGTCGCGGTCGACGACGGCGACGCTGACTCCGGGGAGCCGGTCGCGCCGCATCGTCCGCCGGATCAGGTCGGCCGTCGCGGCGCGTGCCTCGTCGTTCATGCTCGCGGGTCGGGTCGGTGAGCCTTCAAGCCGCCGGGCCTCGGGCACCGCCGGGGTGTCGGCGCCGTCGCGACCCTCGCGTGCCGGTTCCCCAAGGAGTATCGTTCGGGGCGCCCGGTGGGGCGGTATGCCGGAGACCGAACACGATCTCGCGACGATGACCTGGGAGGACGCCGGCGACGCCTTCCTGAGCGCCGACGCCGTCGTCGTCCCCACCGGAAGCACCGAGCAGCACTCCGTCCACCTTCCGCTGTCCACCGACAGCCTCCGCGCGGAGCACCTCTCGGCGGAACTCGTCGAGGCGGCGCCCGACCACGGCCTCGATCTCCTGCGCGCGCCGACGCTCCCGTACGGGTACAGCGAGCATCACATGCCGTTCCCGGGAACCGTCACGCTCTCTCAGGACACGTACAAGCAGGCCCTGATCGACATCGGCGCCTCGCTCGCGGAGCACGGCGCCGAGCGCGTGCTGTTCCTGAACTGCCACGGCGGCAACAAGGAGGCGCTCGCGCTCGCCAGCGACCGCCTCAACCGAGATCACGACATCGGCGCCCACTTCGTTCACTGGACGGACTTCGGGCGCGACGAACTGGAGGACCACTTCGGCGAGGGCTGGGGCCACGCGGGCGATCACGAGACGAGCTTCGTCGAGCTCGTCCGCGACGACCTCGTGAAAGCGGAGCGGAAGGAGCCGCAGGACGCCGACGATCTCCCGGAGACGCGCTCGTGGACGTACTTCTCGGACGTGACCGAGTTGGGCGGGCTGGGCGACCCGACGAACTCCGACCCGGAGTTCATGGCCGAGGTAGTGGAGAACACGACCGACCGCATCCTGGAGGCGCTGAACGGGGACATCGAGAACGGGTGGTGAGCGTCCGGGCGGACCGCCCTCGCCGTGTCGATCGGTCACACGCCCACCGAGGCGTTAACTCGACGGCGCCGGACGGGCCGATATGCGCGACGACGCGATCACCGAGCCGGAGCTGTACGACCTCCGACACCGGGACGCCGAGCGCGGCGACGTGGAGTTCTACGTCGAACGCGCGCTCGAGGTGGACGGCCCGGTGGTGGAGCTCGCCTGCGGCACCGGTCGGATCCACCTCCCGCTCCTCCGGGCCGGCGTCGACGCCGACGGGGTCGACCTGAGCGCCGAGCGGCTCGACCGACTCCGGGCGAAGGCCCGCGCGGAGGGACTCGATCCCTCGGTCCGCGAGGCCGACATGACCGCCTTGGACCCCGACCGCAGGTACGACCTCGCGATCTGTCCGTACAACTCGCTCCAGTTCACGCGGACGCTTCCGGCCCTGCGGGCGACGCTTTCGGCCGTCCACGACGCCCTCGCGCCCGGCGGCCGGTTCGTGTTCGACGTGTTCGTGCCCGACTTCGACCTGATCTGTGAGACGTACGGCGAGTGGGAGGAGACGACCGTCGACCGGGCGGGGCGGACGTACGCCGTCCGGTCGCGGGCGACCGTGACCGACCCCGTCGAACAGCTGTTCCGCGTCGAGCGGGAGGTGGCGACGCCGGAGGGCGACGTCGTCCTCGAGGACGCCTTCGAGCTCGCGATGCTCCCGAAGCGTCTCGTTCGGGCGGTGGTCGACGACTCGCCGTTCGCCTCGGCGTCGGTCGCCGGCGGCTTCGACGGCGACCCGATCGCGGGGGACGACGGGACCCAGGTGTGGACGCTTGAACGGGCGGGCGACCGCTGAATTCGGTGCCGGATCAGACGTGCTCGTCGAGGAACCCGGCGATCGCCTCGAACTCCGTTATCAGGTTCTCGCGACTCGTCGTGTGGTGGCCCTCGTCCTCGAAGATCAGCGTCTCGACGGGGACGCCCCGTTCGCGGACCGCCTCGGCCACCTGCTCGGCCTCGCCGACGGGCACTCGGGGGTCGTTGGCGCCGTGCTGGACGAACAGCGGACAGCGGACGTTCTCGATGCTCGTCAGCGGCGAGATCGATTTCAGGAACTCGTAGTCGTCGCGCAGGGAGCCGTACTCCGCCTCGCGGTGGCTCCGGCGCCACTCGCCGGTGTTCGCGAGGAACGTCGTGAAGTCGGCGATGCCGACGAAGTCGACGGCCGCGGCCCACAGTTCCGGGTACTCGGTGATCGCCGCGAGCACCATGAAGCCGCCGTAGGAGCGGCCGTAGGCGACGATCCGTTCGTCGTCGACGGCGGCCTGCCCGTGGAGCCACTCGACGCCGGCGGCGACGTCCGCGACCGAGTCCATCCGGTTCTCCACGTCGTCGAGGTGCGCGTACGCCTTCCCGTACCCCGAGGAGCCGCGGACGTTCGGCTCGAGCACCGCGTACCCCCGGTTCAGGAAGTACTGCTTCGTCGGGTAGAACCACGGCCGCCGCTGGTGTTCGGGGCCGCCGTGGATGTCGACGATGGCCGGCACCTGCTCGGTGGGATCATCCGGGTCGACGCCCGGCGGAAGCGTCCAGTACGCCGGGATCTCGCGGTCATCGAACGTCTCGTAGTGGACCGTCTCCGGCGCGTGAAACGCGGCGTCGGGGAGACCGTTGCGGCCGACCGGCGTCCAGTTCGTCTCGCCGACCGACGCGTCGCCGTCGTCGCCGTCGTCGCCGAACCCGACCGTCCGAACGCCGTACGGCTCCGTCGGCGACGTGTACGTGTGCGCGAGCCGATCGGCGTCGGGACCGAACGTGAGCCCCTGAACGATGCCGTCAACCGCGGGCGTCTCGACCGAGTCGAACCCCGGGTCGTCCGAGTCGTCGGCGAGCGTGCCCGCGTGCAGCGACGAGTAGCCGCCCTCGTTGACGGTGTACGCGACCCGGACGGTCTCGCGGTCGAACGCGAGGCCGTCGACGTCCCAGGCGCCGGTCCCCGGCTCGCCTGCGGACCGATCATGGCCGGCGACGGGCGTCACGGCGCCCGAATCGAGCGATATCCGGCCGACGTAGGCCGTGTCGCTGTCGTGGTTCGTCACACAGAGCAGGCCGCCCTCGCCGTCGAAGTGGACGTGCGAGTACGTCGCCTCAGAGTCGTCCGAGAGCACGCGGGAGTCGCCGGAACCGACGTCGAGGAGCGTCAGCTCCTCGTCGTAGCTGGAGTGCGGCTTCGAGAGGACGAGCCGGTCGCCGTCGGGACCGAACGCCGCGACGTTCAGCCAGCCGCCGGGCCCCTCGTACACGCGCTCGGGCTCGCCGGCCCGCTCTTCCGGGCTCCCCGCCGCCTGCACGTACACGTCGAACCGACCGTCGTCCTCGCGGTTGGCGGTGTAGGCGACGCGCTTCCCGTCCGGCCCCCACGCGCCCCACGCGTGCTTCGACTCGGGGTCGGCCGTGAGCGCGCGCTCGACGCCCGTCGCGAGGTCGTAGTGGATCAGCTGGTCGCGCTCGTCGCTGCCGCGGTCCATCGCGTACACGAACGACTCGTCGGCGGGCGAGGCCGCCAGCGCGGAGACGCGCTCCTCGTGGGGCGTGAGCCGCGTGGGCCACCCGCCGGGCTCGTCGACGGTCCACACCTGCGGGGTTCCGGAGGTGTCCGTGAGGAACAGCAGGCGTCCGTTCGGGGTGAACGCGGGCGAGTCGACGTGTTCGACGGCGAGGAAGCGGGCGACGCCGTAGTCGGCGTCGGCTGTGTTCGACATGCTCTCACGCCGTGCGGCTCGCGGCTAAAGCGTTCGGCAGGCGGCGAGGGAGGCGGCGGTCCCGCTACAGGTCCGCGTCGGCGACCCGCTCTAGGAACGCCGCGGTCGTCCGGATGCCGTTCTCGAAGCAGTCCAGATCCAGGTGCTCGTTCGGCGAGTGGTTCCCCTGGTCGGGGTTCGCGTACGGCACCACCAGCACCGGCACGTCCGCCAACGCGTCGACGCGGCGGAAGAACGCCGCCGGGAGCGACCCGCCCAGCACCGGCAACTCCACTGGCTCCGCCCCCCACACCGCCGACAGCGCCTCCAGTACCGGCGACGCGACCGGCGTGTCGACCGGCGTCTTCATCGGCGGGAAGCCGGTACCCTTTGCGACCTCGACGTCCGGGTGCACGCCGGCGACGTGCTCCCTGATGCGCTCGAAGGCCGTGTCGGGGTCCTGTCCGGGGACCAGCCGCGTGTCGAGCTTCGCGGTCGCGGTCCGCGGGATGACGGTCTTGCTCCCCTCGCCCTGATAGCCCGCATCGAGGCCGTTCACGGTGATCGTCGGCTCCAGCAGCAGACGCTCGTAGTAGTCGCGCTCGGTCGCGAGGTGAGTCAGATCGAGGTCCGCCCGCACCGCGTCGGCGTCGTCGGGGAGTCGGTCGACCAGTTCGCGGTCGGCGTCGGTCACCGCGATCCCGTCGTGGAAGCCGTCGACGGCCACGCGGTCGCCGCCGCTGGGATAGCCGCGGTCGGGGTCCGTCCCGTCGCCGTACTCGGTGAGGGAGGCGACAACCTCCGCGAGTTCCGTCGCCGCGTTGGGCACCGGGCCGCCGAAGTTACCCGAGTGGAGGTCCGCGTTCGCGGTCTCGAGGTCCAACTGGAACGTGAGGATCCCCCGGTTCCCGTAGATGAGCGTCGGGCGCCCCGAGCGGTGCTGGGGGCCGTCGGCGACGTACACGAGGTCCGCGTCGCGGACGGCCGCCGCGGGGGCGTCCGAGTCGATTCCGGGGTCGCGGATCTCGGCCGCGCCGTCGAGATACGCCTTCAACCCGAGACTTCCGCTCTCCTCGCCGCCCTCGACGAGCAGCTTCACGGTCACCGCCGGCACCGCGTCGGCGGCCGCGAGCGCGTCCAGCGCGAACGCGTGGGCGAGGAACTGACCCTTGTTGTCGCCGGCCCCCCGACAGTAGACGCTCCCGTCGCGAACCGTCGGCTCGAACGGCGGCGACGCCCACTGGTCGGGGTGCTCGGCCGGCTGCACGTCGTAGTGGCCGTAGAACAGGACCGTCGGCGCGTCCGGGTCGTCGGCGACGCGCTCGCCGTACACCAGCGGATACCGGTCCGTCTCGATCCGCCGGGCGTCGAGGCCGTGGTCGGCGAGCAGGCCGCGGACGGCGTCGGCGCCGGCGTCCATCCCCTCGCCCGTGGCGCTCACCGTCGGCAGGCGCAGGAGGTCGAACAGCGACTCGCGGTAGCCGTCGAGACGTTCGGCGACGACCGGGTCGGCGGCGCTCGCGGGCGTGTCGGTGTCGGGCATACCCGTTACTGTGCGACCGACGACTTCCCCCTTTCCCCGTCGGTGGTCGTCCCCGTCGCCATCGCGGGGTGCGTCGCGGCGACGGCGCCGAGTGACGCGGTGGAGACGGCCCTCCGGCCGACCGGCCCTTTCATATCGGTCCCGAAACAGGCCGCCCTATGGACGCCCGCTCGCGCGCCCGCCTCGCGCTCGCCCTCCTCCTCGTGACCGCGCCCCTGTGGGGACCGCCGCTGGACCTGACCGGCCCCGACTACGAGTACAGAGCCGTCGACCTCGTCGTCGAGGACGGCACTCTCACTGTCGATCGCGACAGTCTCGACGCCGAGGACCGGCCGATCGACTACTTCGAGGCGCCCGGCGACCAGATCGCCTGCTTCTCCCGGTGGACGACGGTGGATCACGACCGGGGCTGTCTCCTCGACTCGCACCTCCGCGACGACGAGGTCGCCGTCGACTACCCGCCGATCCGAGGGTTCAGCGGCACCCTCAGGACCGACGACGCGCCGTACGTCGTCTTCGGCCTCCACGGACCGGTGTACGAGCGGACGCTCGCCTACGACGACGCCGACGGGACGTTCGTGCTCGGACTGGAGCGCGTCGACCCCGAAACCGCCCTCGCCGACGTCGCGTTCGACGGCGATCGTGCGCCGTCGGTGATCCGCCAGGCGTTCGAGGACGGAGCGGCCCGCCGCGCCGACGCTATCGAGGGGTTCGAAGGGAGCCGCATCTACCGCCACGACGGCGGCTACGTCCTCGTGTACGAGGACCCCGTCTACGACGGCTACTCCGAGCAACCCGGCGTCGAGCGCGCGTTCGAGGCGCTTTCGGTCCTGTTCGGCGCGCTCACACTGTATCAGGTCGGTCGCGACAGCGTCCGTGCGTCGTGACGGCGCGCCCGTCCCGGAGTGGAGGACGGACGCCCGATCCCGGCCGCGGCGACCGCCTCCACAACTGTTAGGCGCTAGGGAACCTCCGAACCGATAGAGACCCGCATGGCGAACACCGACGCGCGCGTCGACATGACCGAGGGGGCGGTGGCCCCCCGGCTGTTCAGCCTCGCGTGGCCGCTCGTCCTCGGCAACCTCCTCCAGACGCTCTACAATCTCGCGGACGTGTTCTGGGTCGGTCGCGTCAGCCCCGAGGCCGTCGCAGCGGTGTCGCTCATGTTCCCGCTCTCGTGGATGTTCGTCTCCACCGCGATGGGCCTCACCGCGGCGACCATCGCGCTCGTCTCCCAGCACGTCGGCGCCGGCGACGACCGCCGGGCCGACGAGGTGGTCGGTCAGACGACGCTGTTGGCGATCGGCGTCTCGGTCGCGCTGGCGGCCGTCGGCCTGCTCGCGCGCCGCCCGCTCCTGAACTGGATCGGCGCCGAGGGCGTCGTGTTCGCCGAGGCGCTGGCGTACATCGAGGTGATCTTCCTCACCCTCCCGCTCACGTTCCTGTTCTTCGCCTTTCGCGCCTCGCTGCAGGGCGCCGGCGACACGAGGACCGCGATGTGGCTCGTGGCCGCCTCCGCCGGCGTCAACATCGTCATCGACCCCGTGTTCATCCTCGGGTTCGGACCGATTCCGGCGATGGGGACCCGCGGCGCCGGGATCGCGACGTTCATCTCTCGCGCGCTCGCCGCCGGCGCGGGGATCTACGTGCTCGTGAAGGGCGACTGGGGCATCCAGCTCCACCTCGGCGACCTCCGGCCGAACCCCGCCGTGCTCCGCACACTCGTCGATATCGGGTATCCGGGCACGCTGGACGGCTGGGCGCGCTCCTTCGCCGCGGTGGCGATGGCCGCGCTGGTCGCTCGGTTCGGCCCGGCCGCGACCGCCGCCTACGGCGTCGGCGTCCGCCTGATGTCCGTCTCCTGGACCGTCGCCGGCGCGGTCGGACAGGCGACGGCGACGGGCGTCGGGCAGAACCTCGGCGCCGACACGCCCGACCGCGCGAGCCGAGTGGCGTGGACCGCGACCGGCGGCACGATGGCCGTCCTCGCGCTCGCGGGCGCCGTCGTCTGGTTCCTCCCCGCCCTCGCGATCCGCGTGTTCGTCACCGACGCCGCCGTCGTCGAGGAGGGCGTCTCCTTCCTCCGGATCACCGCGCCCGCGTGGGCCGCCTTCGGCGGGCTGATGGTGTTGCAGGGGGCGTTCCGCGGCGCCGGCGACACCCGCACCGCGATGGGGCTGTCGCTGCTCTCTCGGTGGGGGCTGCGCATCCCGGCGGCAGTCGTGCTCGCGTACTCGTTCACCGTCGTCGTCCCGGGAGTCGGTCCGGTGTCGGGACTGGGACTCGGCCCGGACGGCCTCTGGTGGGCGTGGACGTTCGGCGCCGTCGGGTCGCTGGTCGTGGGGGCGCTGTGGTTCCTCCGCGGGGGATGGGCCGAGGGCGTCGTCGACGACGAGGACGGTCCCGGAGCGGTCGACTCCGGAGGAACCGCCGCGACGACGGTGGAGGACGACGGACCGCCGACCGTCGACGACTGAGTCGCGCCGTTGCTCCTCGCGTCGGCCGCGTCGACGTCCACGGGGTCGTTCGTCGGGTGGTCTACTCGTCCAGTCGCTCGCGCAGCATCGCGTTCACGTCGCCGGGGTCGGCCGAGCCCCCGGTCTTGGCCATCACCTGCCCGACGAGGAAGTTGACCGCGCCGCCCTCGCCGGCGTGGTAGTCGTCGACCGCGTCGGGGTTCTCGTCGATCGTCTCCTCGACGGCCGCGGCGACCTCGTCGTCGCCGGCGGTGCCGAGGTCCTCGCGCTCGATGACCTCGTCGGGGGACAGCCCCTCGTCGAGCATCGTCCGGAGGACGACCTCCTCGGCGTTCTTCGTCGTGACCGCCTCGCCGTCGACGAGCTCGATCAGGCGGGTGAACTCGTCGAGCCGGTCGGTCACGTCCTCGATCGCCATGTCGCGGTAGTTCAGCTCCCCGAGCAGGGTGTCGGCGACCCACGCGGCGGCGAGGTCCGGGTCGAACTGCTCGGCCACGTCCTCGTAGAAGTCGGCGACGGCCTTGCGGGAGGTGAGCTTCGATGCCGCCTCGGTGTCGAGGCCGTACTCCCCGCGGAAGCGCTCGCGGCGGGCGTCCGGCAGTTCCGGGATGTCGATGCGCTCCTTCCAGTCGGACACCCGCAGGGCAGGCAGGTCCGCCTCCCCGAAGTAGCGGTAGTCCTTCTCCTCCTCCTTCGAGCGCATCGAGACGGTGTTGCCGTGCGTCTCGTTGAAGTGGCGCGTCTCCTGTTCGACGGCCTTGTCGCGCTTGATCAGGTTCTCCTGCCGGTTCCGCTCGTAGCTGAGCGCCTGTTCGGCACCCCTGTGGCTGGAGATGTTCTTGACCTCCGTCCGGTTGGCGGACTCGAGGACGTCCTCGTCGATCGCGCCGTCGTCGCCGACCTCGCTCGCCTCGATCATCGAGAGGTTCGCGTCGATGCGGAGGCTGCCGTCGCGGCCGGCGTCGAACACGCCGAGGTACTCCAGCACCTCCTCGAGCTTCTCCAGGAAGGCGCGCACCTCCTTCGGATCGCGGAAGTCGGGCTCGGTGACGACCTCCATCAGCGGCGTGCCCGCACGGTTGTAGTCGACCAGCGAGTAGTCCGCGCGGTCGACGGAGGTGGTGCGCACGTCGAGATCCGCCGGCCCCTCCCGGACGTGGCGCAGGCTCCCGGGGTCCTCCTCGAGATGGGCACGGCGGACGCTGACGGTGCGGCGCTCGCCCTCGTGTGAGAACTCCAGCTCGCCGTCGGCACACAGCGGCGCGTCGTACTGGGTGATCTGGAAGTTCTTCGGGAGGTCGGGGTAGTAGTAGTTCTTCCGGTGGAACCGGGTCTCCTCGGGGATGTCGGCGTCGAGCGCCTTCCCCACCTTGACGGCGGCCTCGACGGCCGCCTCGTTGAGCACCGGGAGGGCTCCGGGGAGCCCGAGACAGGTGGGACAGACGCGCGTGTTGGGCTCCTCCTCCTCGACGGGCTCGGTGGAACACCCGCAGAAGATCTTGGTGTCCGTCTCGAGCTGGACGTGGACCTCCAGCCCGATGACGGGCACCAACTCGGCCCGTTCGGCTGCTCGTGCCATCGTTGAACCGGGGTTCGCGACGCCGCAGGTAAAGCCTGACGGGACGACGGCGGGGCGGTGATGTCGAGAGGCGGTCCTCGACCGGCGCCGCCTACCGCGCGTACAGCTTCGCCCCGAGCAGCCCCGTCAACCGCGAGCGGTCCGTCGGCGACACCGCGACGTAGGGACGCTCGACCGGCCCGAACACGTCGACGACGCGACCGACCGTCGAGAGCGACTCGTCGACGACCTCGCTGCCGACGCGCGCGGGTTCGGCGTCCTCGGGGACGCGAACGACCGCGAGCCCTTGGGCGGTTCGGACGACCTCGCCGACGCGCTTCATCTGTCCACCACGGCGACGCGTCAGTCCCCGCGGATGACGCCGAGGTAGGCGCCCACCGCCTGCACGAGGTCGTTCTTGGCCGTCTCGTCCGTCCCCGTGACGACGACGCGTCCGCGCGGCTCGTACTCCCGGCTGTACGTCGTGTTCCGTTCGATCCGCGCGTCGTACCCGACCTGCTGGACGGCCTGTGCGACCTCGTCGACCGTCGGCTCCGACACCGCGAGGTCCTCGGGGACGCGGCGCCCCTCGGCGCGGGAGACGGCGGCGTCGAAGTACGCGGGGTAGAGGACGTTCTCGACCATACCGGAGGGGCGGCGTCCGCGCGGAAAAAGGGTGCTATCGGCGGCCGAGACCCCCGGCCGGGAACCGTGGCCGCGACCGGCACGCTACTCCCGTTCGGTCTCCGGCCGTTCCTGGTCGTTCGTCCGGCCGGCGCGCTCGGACCGGTCCTCCACGTCCTCCAGCGACTCCGTCTCCAGCAACCGGTCGAGCTTGCGCTCGAACTGCTCGTCGGTGAGCTCGCCGCGGGCGTAGCGGTTGCGGAGGGTCTCGAGAGCGTCGCGCGTGTCGGGGTCGGCCGGCGGCTCCTCGGGGCGGGCGTCACGCTCCCGGTCGGAGTCGTCCACCCCCTCGACGCCCTTCGCCTCCTCGTCCCACCACTCCTCGATGTCGTCCTCGTCGCCGAACAGCATCGCGGTGATCGGCACGACGACGACGTAGCCGAACAGCAGCGCCGCGAGCCACCAGTCCTGGCCGGTGAACATGGCCGCGAGCCAGATCCCGGTGACGGCCGTGCTCACGATCCCGGTGGCGTTCTCTCGGAGGCGTTCGGCGGGGCTCGCACTCATGGGAGAGCGGTCCCGGCAGGGGAAGATAAAACTCGTGGAGCGTTACCGCTCGCGACGCGCCAACAGCGCCGATCCCAGCACCGCCAGCACCGCGAGCGCGACGCCGAACCCGGGTCCGGAGGCGGCGGTCTCCTCGGCGCCGGTCGTCCGCGTCTCCGGCGTCGTCTCGGTTGCCGTGTCGGTGATCGACTGACTCTCGGTCGCGGTCGGCGTCTCGGTCCCCATCGCGGCGACCACCTCAGCGCGCGTCTGGAAGTCGGCCTCGGCGGCCGCCTCGGGGTGGAAGCCCTCGGTCAGCGTCCGCACGCCCATGACGACCGAGCGCGGCGCGGGCTGGTTCATCCAGTTGCGGTTCACCCGGATCGTGTTGTTGTTCTCCACCGCCGGCGTGCTCGCGTACGGCTCCTGTCCGCGGAGGTACGACGAGTAGCCCGTGAGAACGAGGTAGTCGGGCGCGAGTTCGAGGACGACCTCGTCGTTGATCTGCGGGTAGCCGGTGAGGTCGCGCTCGCCCGCGACGTTCGCGCCGCCGGCGGTGTCGATCATCGCGGAGATGAACGTCTCGCTGCCCGCGATGTAGCCGCCGCCGAGCGGGTACAAGGTGCGCCTGTCCTCCGCGTCGGCGGTCGCCTCGCGGGCGGTCTCGACGTTCGCGTTCATCCACGCGTTCGCCTCGGCGGCCCCCTCACAGTTGCCGGTGAGCCGGCCGGTCAGCGTCGTCTTCTCGCGGACGTCCTCGATCGTCGTCGACCCGGAGAAGTGGAACACCGTCACCCCCGCGTCGCGAAGCGCCTGCACGGTCTCGAGGGAACTGGCGTTCGGCGCGAGGACGAGGTCGGGGGTCGTGCCCACGACCTTCTCCACGCTCACGCCGAAGCCCGACGCGGAGACGTTCGTTCGGGAGTCGGCGCCCTCGAGGTACAGCGCGAACTGGGTCACGCCGACGACCTGGTCCTTGCCGCCGATCTCCCACATCGTCTGGGCCGCGCTGGGGTTCAGCGTCGTGACCCGTTCGGGACGCTCCTCGATGGTCACGTCGGTCCCCGTCGCGTCCGTCACGGTGATCGGGAACTCGCAGGTCGCCCCGGTCTGTGCGACCGGCGCGTCGCCGCCGAGGGCGGTCGGCTGGTGCCCGGTCGCGCTCGGGACGTCGTTCGATACGGTTCCCGTCGCCGTCGTCGCCGCCGCCCCGACCGCCGGGACCGCCGCGGCGACGACCAACAGCGTCGCGATCAACAGCGTCCGTGTTCGTCGTGTCACGTACCCAGCGTCCGGACAAGACAATAAATATTTGTCTAATGCAAACAGAATTGAGGTCGTGACCCCCGTCTGGCGACGCGCCGCCGGCTACTCGGCCCTCCTGTCCGCGCTCCTCCTCGCGGTCGTGACGGTGAGCGCCGGCATCGGGCCGGTGTCGATCCCCGCCGGGACCGTGGTGGCCGTCGTCGCCAACGCCGTCGCGGTGCCGGTGAGCGTCGAGTGGGCCGCGACCGCCGTCGGCGGCGCCGGGCCGTTGACCGCCGGCCTCCCCCTCCGCGTCGAGTTCGCGCGACCGTTCGCGTTCCCGGTGTCGAGCACACAGGAGGCGATCGTCATGCGAGTTCGGCTCCCACGGATCCTGCTGGCGGCGTTCGTCGGCGTCGGCCTCGCGTCCGCCGGCACGGTGATGCAGGGCTTCTTCCGCAACCCGATGGCCGACCCGGGGATCATCGGCGTCTCCTCGGGCGCGGCGGTCGGCGCCGTCTCGTGGATCGTCGCGCCCGCCGGGGTGCTGGCGCTGCTCGGGCCGCTCCGGCCGCTGCTGGCCGACGGCGCCGGGCTCCAGATCGCGGCCTTCTGCGGCGCGCTCGGCGCCGGCTTCGGCGTGTACCTGATCGCCAGCCGTGACGGCCGCACGCCCGTGGCGACGCTGCTGCTGGCGGGCGTCGCCGTGCAGACGTTCCTCGGCGCCGTCGTCTCGTACCTCCTGCTCCACTCGGGGGAATCGATCCGCCGGGTGACGTACTGGCTGATGGGCCACCTCAGCGGCGCGAACTGGTCGGAGGTGGCCGCCGCCGCCGTGGTCGTCCCCGCGTTGACGCTCGTGTTGTTCGCGTACGCCCGCGACCTGAACGTGCTCCTGCTCGGGGAGACGGACGCCGTCGCACTCGGCGTCGACGCCGAACGGAGCAAGCGCGTCCTGCTGGCCGTCTCGTCGGTGTTGACCGGCGCGGCCGTCGCCGTCTCGGGCGTCATCGGCTTCGTCGGCCTCATCGTCCCCCACGGCGTTCGACTGCTCGTCGGTCCGGACCACCGGGTGCTCCTGCCCACCAGCGCGCTCGCGGGCGGGAGCTTCCTGGTCGCCGCCGACACGTTCGCGCGCTCGGGCGTCGCGGAGCTGCCGGTCGGCATCGTCACCGCCGCCGCCGGCGCACCCTTCTTCCTGTACCTGTTGCGGACCCGGGAGGTGTACGACCTGTGAGCGGGGGGAGCGACCCCGGCGACGGTCCACGCGACGCCGACGCGAACCGCGGCAGCGACGGCGAGGGCGGCGAGCAACCACTGATCGCCGTCCGCGACCTCGTCGTCTCCCGCGGCGGCGAACGCGTCCTCGACGGCGTCTCGCTGTCGGTCGATCGCGGGGAACTCGTGGGGCTCGTCGGCCCCAACGGCGCCGGCAAGACCACGCTCATCGCCGCCGTGAACGGCACGCTCGGGATCGACGGCGGGACCGTCGAGCTCGACGGCCGCGACCGCCGGGAGCTGTCCCAGCGCGAGGTCGCCCGCCGCGTCGCCACCGTCCCGCAGGAGACGAACACGGCGTTCGAGTTCCCCGTGGAGTCGGTCGTCGAGATGGGGCGAACCGCCTACGTCTCCCGGTTCGGGACGACGACCGAGGCGGACCGCGAGGCCGTCGAGCGAGCGATGGAGCGCGCGGAGGTGACGGAGTTCGCCGACCGCTCGGTGACGACGCTGTCGGGCGGCGAGCGCCAGCGCGTGCTGTTCGCCCGGGCGCTGGCCGCCGAGACGCCCGGCCTCCTCCTCGACGAGCCGACCGCCAGCCTCGACATCAACCACCAGGTCCGGACGCTGGAACTCGTCCGAAGAAGCGTCGACGAGGGCAAGGCCGCGCTCGCGGCGATCCACGACCTGAACCTCGCGGCGCGGGTGTGCGACCGGCTCGTGTTGCTCGCGG
>Ga0207733_100539_pt1 | contig 20733 bp, 19 predicted proteins | sample A23P3SouthBayCA_FD_187735 | JGI IMG/M metagenome (GOLD analysis project Ga0207733, IMG submission 187735) | Aerobic enrichment media microbial communities from Eden Landing Ponds, California, USA - A23 P3 (SPAdes) | ecosystem: Environmental > Aquatic > Marine > Unclassified | place: Emeryville... | reverse complement strand
GGAAGCCGATGTCCGCGAGCGCCTCCGCCAGCGTGACGCCGTCGTCGTTCGTCAGCGCGAGCGCCTCCTCGACGGATCGGTCGCCGACGGCGACCGAGGAGCCGAGCAGGCCGTCGGCGAACCGCTGTCCCTCCTCCTCCGTGAACGAGACGACGGCGACAGGGCGACCGGTCGAGACGCCGGCGTCCCGCATCGCGCGGACGGCCTCCAGCGCCGAGTAGACGCCGAGCGGACCGTCGAAGATGCCGCCCTCCGGGACGGAGTCGAGATGGCTCCCCGCGGCGACGGGGGCGGCGTCGGGGTCCGCGCCGTCGGGGACCCACGTGCCGGCGACGTTGCCGACGGCGTCGACGGTCACGTCGAGCCCGGCCGCCTCCATGCGGTCCAGCAGGTACTCGCGGGCGCGGCGGTTCGCCTCGCTACCGGCGAGGACGGTTCGGCCGCGGCCCTCGGCGGCGTCGATGTCCCCGAACGCGGCGGTCGCCTCGATGTCGTCGCGGAGGCGGTCGGCGTCGACGGTGAGATCCATGTCGCGGCGTTCGACCCCGCAGGTGTTGGCTCTTTCCGAAGCGGGGATACGGGCGGAACGACGACGGGACCGAGGCCCGAGCCGGCGCCCAACGCGACCGGCGCCGGGACGCTCTCGCACGGTTCGACAAGACTTATTCGCGCCCCCCGGCACCGAACGCGTATGAGCGACATCGTCGTCACCTTGCCGGACGGCTCGGAACTGTCCGTTCCGGAGGGTGCATCCGTCGAGGACGTGGCGTACGATATCGGCCCCGGACTCGGGGAGGACACCGTCGCGGGCGTCGTCGACGGCGAACTCGTCGACAAGGCCGCACCGGTCCACGACGGCGCCCGGATCGAGATCGTCACCGACCAGTCCGAGGAGTACCTGCAGGTGCTTCGCCACTCGGCGGCGCACGTGTTCGCGCAGGCACTCCAGCGAGTGTACCCCGAGGCGAAGCTCGCGATCGGCCCGCCGACGGAGGAGGGGTTCTACTACGACGTCGCCGGCGTCGACATCGACGAGGACGACTTCGCGGCGATCGAGGCCGAGATGGCCGACATCGTCGAGGCGGACCACGAGATCCGGCGCCTGGAGGTGTCGCGCGAGGACGCCCTCACGGAGTACGAGGACAACGAGTACAAGACGGCGATCCTGAACGAGGAGGCCGCGGGCGAGGACCCCGTCTCGGTGTACGAACAGGACGACTGGCGTGACCTCTGTAAGGGGCCGCACGTCGAGTCGACCGGACGGGTCGGCGCCTTCGAACTGCTGTCCATCTCCTCGGTCTACTGGCGCGGCGACGAGGAGAACGACCAGCTGACGCGCGTGTACGGGACGGCCTTCGAGTCCGAGTCCGACCTCGAGGAGTTCCTGAACATGCGCGAGAAGGCCAAGGAGCGAGACCACCGCAAGATCGCCCGCGAGATGGACCTGTTCTCCATCCCGACGATCACCGGTCCCGGCCTCCCGCTGTATCACCCGGCGGGGAAGACGATCCTCTCGGAGCTGGAGGACTACGTCGACGAGTTGAACGACGACGCCGGCTACGGGAAGGTGGAGACGCCCCACGTGTTCCGCACGGAGCTGTGGGAGGAGTCGGGCCACTACGAGAACTACGAGGACGACATGTTCCTCTTCGACGTGAACGACGAGGAGTACGGCCTCAAGCCCATGAACTGTCCCGGGCACGCGACCATCTTCGACCAGGGCTCGTGGTCGTACCGAGACCTCCCGGTCCGCTACGCCGAGCACGGGAAGGTGTACCGCAAGGAGCAGCGCGGCGAGCTGTCGGGGCTGTCGCGGACGTGGGCGTTCACCATCGACGACGGCCACCTGTTCGTGCGCCCGGACCAGATCGAAGCGGAGGTGCGGCAGGTGATGGACGGCATCGAACAGGTGTTGGAGACGTTCGATCTGGACGTGTCCGTCGACCTGGCGACGCGCCCCGAGAAGTCCGTCGGCGGCGACGAGGTATGGGAGCAGGCCGAGTCGCAGCTCGAGGCGGTACTGGAGTCGTCCTCGCTGGAGTGGGGGATCGAACCCGGCGACGGCGCCTTCTACGGCCCGAAGATCGACTTCTCGTTCGAGGACGCCCTCGGCCGGTCGTGGGACGGGCCGACGGTCCAACTCGACTTCACCATGCCCGAGCGGTTCGACCTCACGTACACCGGCGAGGACAACGAGGACCACCGTCCGGTGATGATCCACCGCGCGCTGTACGGGAGCTACGAGCGGTTCTTCATGGTGCTCATCGAGCACTTCGGCGGCGACTTCCCGTTCTGGCTGGCGCCCGAGCAGGTTCGGGTCCTGCCCATCTCCGACGACAACCTCGGCTACGCCCACCGCGTGAAGAACGAGCTCTCGGAGTTCCGCGTCGAGGTCGAGGACCGCGACATGACCGTCGGCCGGAAGATCCGCGCGGCCCACGACGACCGCGTCCCCTACATGGTCGTCGTCGGCGGCGACGAGGAGGAGGCCGGAACGATCTCGGTTCGCGACCGCTTCGAGAACGAGCGCAACGGCGTCGACCCGAGCACGTTCGTCGATCACCTCCGTGCGGAGGTCGACGAGCGGACGGTGAAGCCCGACTTCGTCACTGACCACGAGGAGTAGCGGTCGCGTCGCGGCCGCGGCGACAACTGTTTTCTCGCCCGGAGTGATCGCCGACGCCGAATCGACGGAACTGTTTCTCGGTGCGACGGCGACGGCGTTCGGTACCCGAGAGTGTCGCCGACGGTGACTTCCCCACGTCGGGTCGGCTCCGGAGCCGGTGCAAGTATCACGGCCACCATACCGTGGTAACATTTAACACCATCTCGCTCATACTCCACTTCGATGGTCGGACGGTCATTCGTCTGTCGCAAGTGCGAAACGAGCGTCAGCTCTCTCTCCTACCGGGCGACGTGTCCCGACTGCTCGGGTCCGCTCGAACACCGGACGTTTACGGGGACGTAGGTCCGCGTGGCGCAGTCAGACGGCTCCGATCCCGCGGTCGTCCGCCAACTCGCGGTCACCGCCGACGACGTGCTCGCCGCGCTCGAGGCTCGAGACCGCGGGCGCCGAGAGGCGGTGCTCAGGATCACGCCCCCGTTCTCCGGTCGGATGCGCGCGCGCCTCCACGTCGCCGGCGCCGAGGGAGCCGACGGGTACGGCGGCGACGCCGATCCGGTCCACGTCGAGCCGCGGGCGTTCCTCCCCGAGGGGTTCCCGCGGTTCCCGGGGACCGGCGCCGACGGCTGGCGCTGTGCGGCGCGTGAGTCCCTGCAAGAACGGATCGAGATCGACGGTTCCGACGGACCGCTGACGGTCCGGGTACGATACCTCGGGTAGCGCGTTACAGACGCTGGAGGTTGGTGGCCCGGGGCCCCTTCTCTGCCTCCTCGATGTCGAACTCGACCTCCTGTCCTTCCTCGAGGTCGGGACCGCCGACGTCCTCCATGTGGAAGAAGACGTCCTCGTCCGCGTCCTCGGTCTCGATGAATCCGTAACCGCCAGTGTCGTTGAAGAAATCGACCTTCCCAGTTGCCATTCGCGTGTACCTCGTCTTTCGAGAAGTCGGGGATAGTATTTATATCTATGGGTTGGGCTGGCACGATACCCGGCAGCAGCCCGGGTGACGCTGCCGCCTCAAGCGTGGTCGGCGACCCACAGCCGTAACGCTGATAACAGACAATGGAGTTATGGTGAACTGCCTGCGGACGGCCGTCCCGTCGTGTGCCTCTCTCATCCCCCCCAGGTACGACGTGGCCCCCGCGGGCATTTTCGATCTCGACGCTCCGTTCCACGCTCCGTCGGTTCCCCCGAACAGCTCGACCTCGCTTCCCGCCTCAGCATCGCCGTTCGACTCACCGGCCCTCGGACGCGAGCGACGCCTTCCGGCCGTACCGTACGACCCCCTCCCGTTCGTAGATCCGTCTGAACACCGTCCGAACGCGGTCGCCGGCCTCAACCGCGTTCGGGTTCGCGTCCGCGACCTGAAGGGGGACGCTCGCGCCGGCGCCGTCGCGCTCGAATCGGACGATCGCGACCGCGTAGTCGCCGCCGCGCTCGGCCTGACGCGCGAACTCCGGCGGCGCGCCCCCGGGCGAGACGCCGGTCGCGGTCTCGACGACCCCGTCGGTCGGGAGCCGGACCGACTCGTACGAGCCGAGTCTGTGACACTCGGGACACGCCCCCTCGGGCGGGAACGCGAGCGCCCCGCAGTCGGGACACCGACCCGCCAGGAGCCGGTAGCGCGCGGGCTGGGATCGCCGCCACGTCGGCACCGACACCGCCGCGCCGCCCCCCGCCGGCGGCTCGTCGGCCGTGATCTCGCCGCGGCGCCTGAGCGCCGCCGGATACGTCAGCTCTCGGTCGGTGGCGAGGTCGCCATCGACGGGCGCGAGCCCGTCGACGAACACCGCATCCGCGCCCGCGCCGCTGCCCCAGCCGACGACGAGCGTCGGGGTGGCTCCCTCCCGAAGCGCCGCGGCCAGCCCGAGGAGCGGTCCGGCGGCTCCGGTGTCGCCGAGGGTGGCCGCCGGCGTCGAGACCGCGTCGGCGTCCAGTCCGACCGTCCGCGCCGCCCGAGCGGGGAGGTCGCCGTCGGGCGCGGTCACCGCGAGCGCGGCCGCCTCGCGTGGGTCGGGCGCGTCAGCTTCGTCCCCGAGCAGGTCGACGGCCGCGCCTATCGGCCGCGTGAACGCCGCCCGGTCGTAGGTCGTCACGCCGAGCCCCTCCGTCTCCTCTCGGCCCGTCCGTCTGAACCTCGTTCCCGGGTAGTCGGCGGCCACCTCGGCGTCCCCCGTGAGGCGGGCGCCGCGGCCCGATCCGGGGCCCAGAACGAGCGCCGCCGCCCCCGCGCCGGCCGCGTGACCCTCCGGGGAGTTCGGCGCCGCCGGCGGCGCGTCGGCGGCGACGACGAGCGTCGGGACCGCCCCGGCGTCGCGCGCGGCCCGCAGCGCGCGCGTCCCGGCTCGGGTGCTCCGACCGGCGTAGTGGGTCCGCGCGTCCGCGGGGACGCCGAGCGCGGCGCCCAGTCGCGGCAGGAGATCCTCCTCGGCGAGCGGCGGGGTGGTCGTCGCGAACGCGAGCCCCGCGAGGTCGCCCGCGTCGATACCGGCGGCCGAGAGCGCGCGCTCGGCGGCCGCCACGCCCATCGTGAGGGTGTCCTCGTCCGGTGCCGGAACCGCGACGGCGTCGACGCCGCGGGCGCGCGACCGACCCCATGCGTCGACGACCGCCTCGCGTGCCAGGCCGGCCGAGGGAACGGACGTTCCAACCCCGAGGATCCGCGCCTCCGCCTCGGGCGCTCCGTCGGATCCGGCGGATCCGATGGCTCCCGGCTCGACTCCGGGTACGGGGTCGCTCACGCGCCGGTCACCCCATCGGTCTCGAACACGTGAACGACGGCCGCGCCGCCGGAGCCGCCGACGTTGTGGGTCACCCCCCGCTGGGGGTCGTCGAGCTGGCGCTCGCCCGCGTTCCCGGTCAACTGGTCGAACGCCTCCACCGCCTGCCCGGCCCCCGTCGCGCCGATCGGGTGGCCCTTCGACTTCAGCCCGCCGGAGGTGTTGACCGGGAGATCGCCGTCCGCGGCCGTGACGCCGTCGAGCGCGAGCGCGGCCGCCTCGCCGCGATCACAGAACCCGAGATCCTCGTAGGCCAGCAGCTCGGCGATCGCGAAGCAGTCGTGGACCTCGGCGAAGTCGAGGCCGGCCCGCGGATCCGCGACGCCCGCCCGGTCGTACGCCGTCGTCCCGGCCGACTCGCTGGCCGGGATCGCGGTGTAGGTGTCGCGCTGGAACAGGCCGACGCGGTCGGAGGCGGCGCCGACGCCGGCGATCCGAACCCGCTCGTCGAAGGAGGCTGCCGCCTCCCCGCTGGCGACGAGCACCGCGGCGGCGCCGTCGCTCGTCGGACAGCAGTGATACAGCGTGAGCGGGTCGGCGACGACGGGCGCCGTCTCGGCGTCCTCGACCGAACAGTCGAAGCCGAGGTGCGCCTTCGGGTTCGACGCGCCGTTGGCGTGGCTCTTGGCGGCGACCGCCGAGAGCGCCCGGCGGGGGGCGTCGTACTCGCGCAGGTACGCGTCGGCCATCTGGGCGTACACGCCCGAGAACGTCGTTCCGGCCATACGCTCCCACTCCGTCTCCCCGGAGACGCCCAACCAGTACTTCGTCGCCTCCGCGGACGCGTCGGTCATCACCTCCACACCCCCCGCGAGGACGAGGTCCGCCATTCCGGATCGAACCGCCATCACCGCCTGCCGGAGCGCGGACCCCGAGGCCGCGCAGGCGTTCTCCACGCGCGTACAGGGGACTCCGTGGAGCCCGACGTGTTCGGTGACGGCGGGGCCGGCGAGGCCGATCTGACGGCCGCCGACGCCGAGGGTGCCGACGAACGCCTCGTCGACGTCGACCGCCCCGAGGTCCGTCGGCACCGCGGACTCGTACGCCTCGCGAAACAGGGTTCGATACGTCTCCTCGGGGAACGAGCCGAACGACGACTGGCCGGCCCCGACGACGTAGGCGTCGGTCATGTCGGAACCCCACTTCGAACTGTGGTAAGTGTTATCTGTCGATCCTCGAAGCCGAGCGAAGGTGAGCCCCGGCCCGGCGACGCTGGCAAAGATTTATCAATAAGCTACGACGGAACGTTCCGAACTGCTTTTATCCGTACACCGGCGGTTGAACGCCGTGGCTCGTTCGACGAATACCGCCGTAATACGGCTCATAGTGGCCCAAGAGGGCGTGAGTGGTACACACACGTAAGCCAAACATTTATATACTTGCCCTGTGTAACAAGTAGTAAGGACGACACGGTCGGGGCACGTTATTCACCCCCGGTCCGCCGTCGATCCGGGAGCACACAATGAGCGAATCAGAAACCACGATCAGTAGATACTCGCAGCGCGAGGACGAGTCGACGGAACGATCGAACGAACGCACCGAAGAGACCGAATCCGTCCGAACCTGTCCCGAGTGCGGCGGCAACGTCGTCGCCGACGAGGGACACGGCGAGACGGTCTGTCGGGACTGCGGGCTCGTCGTCGAGGAGGACGCGATCGACCACGGGCCGGAGTGGCGGTCGTTCAACAGCGACGGCGAGAGCAAGTCGCGCGTCGGCGCCCCGAGCACGAAGATGATGCACGACAACGGGCTGTCGACCAACATCGGGTGGCAGAACAAGGACGCCTACGGCAACACGCTCTCGACCGAGCGCCGCCAGCAGATGCAGCGGCTGCGCACGTGGCACGAGCGGTTCCGCACGCGTAACTCGAAGGAGCGCAACCTGAAGCAGGCGCTGGGCGAGATCGACCGGATGGCCTCGGCGCTGGGGCTGCCGGACAACGTCCGGGAGACGGCGTCGGTGATCTACCGGCGCGCGCTCGACGAGGACCTCCTGCCGGGCCGCTCCATCGAGGGCGTATCCACGGCGAGCCTCTATGCGGCCGCCCGGCAGGCGAACACCCCCCGCTCACTCGACGAGCTGACCGCGGTGTCGCGGGTGGACCGAATGGAGCTGACCCGGACGTACCGCTACATCGTTCGCGAGCTGAAGCTGGAGGTCGCGCCCGCGGACCCGGCGCAGTACCTCGCCCGGTTCGCCTCCGAACTCGGGCTGTCGGACGAAGGGGAGTGGCGCGCCCGCGGACTGCTGGAGACGGCCCAGGAGGCCGGCGTCACCAGCGGGAAGTCGCCGGTCGGCCTCGCCGCCGCCGGGGTCTACGCGGCCGCGTTGCTCACTAACGAGGCGCTGACCCAGAGCGAGGTGAGCGACGTCGCGGGAGTGAGCGAGGTGACGATCCGGAACCGGTACAAGGAGCTGCTCGACGCGGCCGAGGACGCCGAGGGCGCCCCCGGAACCGGCGGCCCCGACCGCGGCCGCGCGAACGCCTGATCCCGCGCTCCCGTCGACGTGCGGTCCCGGCGGCGCTCGACGACCGCCGACTTCTCGTATCGAACGCTTCCATCGCCATCGACTGATCCGAGTTGATTCCTCCACGGCTCCGGTCCGCCGCCGCCAGCGGCATCGCCGTCAGTCGATGTTCACCGGCGGCCACCGCGGACGGATGACCGCCCACAACGCTTTACAATCCGCCGCGCAACGGTTCGGGGTATGGTGGAGGCCTTCGTCCGACTACAGTGTCCCGAATGTCCGAAGAACTGGGAGGAGGCGCCCACCGACCTCCCGAACCACAGGGAGAACTTCTCGTGTCCCTCGTGTCACGCGACGCGGCGGCTCGCGGAGTTCATGCGGACCGAACGGGACCTCGACGCGGTGAAACAGTTCGAGTGAGCCCCGCGGGCGGTCACGCTTGCGGCGGCGTCCGCGTGACTACGTTCCGAGACCGGTGATCGCGCCGCAGGCGTCGCACTTGAGCACGTCCGCGCCGCTCTGCTCGATGATACGTGTGTCGGGGAGCCCGCACTCCGAGCAGATGACGTACCCCTCGGTGTACGCGTCCACGGCGTCGGCGACGCGTTCCCGCTTGAAGTCGCCAGTGAGCCGCGCACGACCGGACTCATCGATACGTGCGGCCGTCCCCAACTCGTCCTGGAGGAACCTCAACAGCGCCGACTCCTCGCGGTTCAGCGTGTCGACCAGCGTCTGGAAGTTTTCGACGACCGTGACGCTCCCCTCCGGGCGAACCTCCGGATCGGGGACCTCGAATCGGGAGCCGCGATCGTCGATGTCGGGCGTCTCCTCGATCGCGCGGTCTAACATGTCGTCGTACTCCATACGCGTTGGTAGGCGGGTTCCGCCCTAAAACGTTCGTGGCACTCCGGCGGGAGCGACGCACCGCCACGACGCCGACTTCCGCGCGAGGGGCCGATCGACCGCCGAACGGGTCCGTTTCTCTCCGAACTGCCCGATATCAACCTCGCAACCCCTTCGAAATCAGACCGGTTCGCTCGAACAACGTAAATCCGCCGGGGATCGTGCTAACGAGACTCAAGATAAGTCTTTAACCCTCGGGTCGCAACCGAAATTCGTCCATGAAGAAGCAGGAGCTCATTCACCTGCACGGCCTTCTCAGCGAGGTACGCAGCGAGTACGAGCAGTGGGGCACAGACATCGACCTGACCGAGTACAAGGAACTCGGCGTCAAACCGACGTCGATCCACCGATCCAAGACGGATCACAAGGCCGCGGTGTTCAAGCTGGCGTCCGGCATCACGTCGTCCGCAGCGGAGGAGGAAGAGACGACCAAGCCCGTCGCGCCGACGGCCGACTGAGTCGCGGAACTTACTCCCCCGCACCGACCGACCGACCGCCAGCGACGGCCTCGGCTCGCGGACGGCCGCCACGCCTCCCGGAGCTACCGCTCGTCCTCGACCATCTCCTCGAACTCCGGGAGCAGATCGTCGCCTCCGTCCGCGTCGATCGAGCCCTCCCGTGATCGACTGCCGTCGCGCCCGTCCGCCGCCGAGCCGTCCACCCGGGAGTCGGTTCCGTCGTCGTGGTCGCCCCCGCCGGCGTTGTCGTCACCGCCGTCGAAGTCGCTCCCGTCGTCGCCGAGGTCGCCGTCCTCCTCGAGCAACTCGACGCGGACGACCGTGAGCGGGATGTCGTGGAGGCGTTGGCCGATCTCCTTGCGTGCGATCCGGGCGGCGTGTTCCTCGCGCTCGACGTTGAACACGGACATCTCCAGTTCGAGCGCCACGAGCGCCTCGTCGGCCGCGACGAACGCCGGCGGCAGTTGCTCCCCGTCGGGCGACGTCCGCGTCCCCATCGAGATCTCGACGTAGTTGAGATCCGGGTTCAGCATCTCTCCCGTCTTCGAGATCGCGATCCGGACCGCCTCGTCCGTCGTCTCGACGTCGTACACCGGCACGCCGGCCTCGACGACGACCCTACAGTCCATGGCAGATCGTACCACGGGAGCGGGCAAGAATGTTCGGCCGCCGCGGCGTGAGAAACGGTTAATAGTCAGTGGTATTACTAGGTGGTTGCATGCAGTTCGACGGCTTCACCGACGCTGGCGAGGCACAGGTCACACGCGCCATCGGCGACTCCTGGCACGACGAGTTCATGGCGGGAACGGAGACGGACGTCATCGTGGTCGGCGGCGGCCCCTCGGGGCTCACCGCCGCCGCGGAGCTGGCCGACAGGGGGGTCGACGTGACCGTCGTCGAGAAGAACAACTACCTCGGCGGCGGGTTCTGGCTCGGCGGGTTCCTGATGAACAAGCTCACCGTTCGCGACCCGGCACAGCGGATCCTCGACGAGCTCGACGTCCCGTACGAGGAGAGCGACGAGGCGGCCGGCCTGCACGTCGCGGACGCCCCGCACTGTGCGTCGGCGCTGATCGAGCGGGCCTGCGACGCCGGGGCGCGGATCCAGAACATGACGGAGTTCACCGACGTGGTCGTCCGGGAGGACCACCGCGTCGCGGGCGTCGTGATGAACTGGACGCCGGTGCACTCGCTGCCGCGCGAGCTGACCTGCGTCGACCCGATCGCCGTCGAGTCGGACCTCGTCATCGACGCGACAGGCCACGAGGCGGTCGTCGTCTCGAAGCTCCACGAGCGCGGCGTGATCGACGCTCCGGGGATCGGACACGCCGGCGAGCATAACACCGGGATGGACGGCACCGCCGAGGGCGAGTACGGCGCGCCGGGCCACGACTCGCCGGGCCACGACTCGATGTGGGTCGCCGACAGCGAGGACAAGGTCGTCGAGCGGACCGGCGTCGTCCACGACGGGCTGATCGCGACGGGGCTGGCGACGGCGACGACCCACGGGCTCACCCGGATGGGACCGACCTTCGGCGCGATGCTCGTCTCGGGCAAGCGCGCCGCCGAGGTCGCGCTCGAGGAGCTCGGCGTCGACGCCGCGCCGGTCGAGCTGGGCGGGACGACGCCCGCCCCCGCCGACGACTGAGCCGTGGCCGAGGACATGGCGGACCACGAGCCCGCGACCACCCCCCGCGACCCTGCTGCGACCCCGCCGGTCGCCCTGACGGTCGCCGGGACCGACAGCGGCGGCGGCGCCGGCGTCGCCGCGGACCTCAAGGCGATGGCGGCCCGCGACGCGTTCGGCACGGCCGCCGTCACGGCCGTCACGGCACAGAACACGGCCGGCGTCGACTCGTCACACCCGGTCCCGCCCGAGGAGGTCGCCGCCCAGATCCGGTCCGTCGCCTCCGACCTCCCGGTCGCGGCCGCCAAGACGGGAATGCTCGGCGACGCCGACCGCGTCGAGGCGGTCGCGGAGGCGCTTCCCGAGTCGCTCCCGCTGGTCGTGGACCCCGTGGTCGTCGCCGCCTCCGGGGCGCGCCTGCTCGACGAGGCCGGAGTCGAGGCTCTCCGTGACCGACTGGTCGAACGGGCGACGGTCGTCACCCCGAACGTCCCGGAGGCGGAACTCCTGACGGGGCGCGAGGTGGCGACGCCCGCGGACGCGCTGGCGGCCGCACGCGACCTCCGGTCGGCCGGTGCGGAGGCGGCACTGGTGACCGGGGGTCACCTCGACGGGGACCCGGTCGACGCGTACGTCGGCCCCGCCGGCGAGACGCGCTTCCGGCGCGACCGCGTCGACACGGACGCGACCCACGGCACCGGCTGCACGCTCTCGGCGGCGATCGCCGCCGACCTCGCCGGCGGCGCGGACCCGCGGGGCGCCGTCGCGGCCGCGGAGTCGTACCTCGATCGGACGCTCCCCCGCGGACTCCCGTACGGCGAGGGTCCGGGGGCGGTGAACCACCTCGGGGCGACGCGGACGGACGCCGCGACGCCCGACGCCTGTGCGCGGCTCCGGGCCGCAGTCGGCCGCCTCGAGCGCACGGGGGCGGCGGTCGCCGACGCGGTCCCCGAGGTGGGCACGAACGTCGCGCTCGCGCCACGTGGCGCGCGTCGACCCGAGGAGATGGTGGCCGTGGCGGGACGCCTGCGGTCGACCGGCGAGGGCGTCCGCGCGGCCGGCGGCGTCGCCCGCGGTGCCTCCGATCACCTCGCGCGACTGCTGTGCGGCGTGCGGGAGACTGACCCGTCGACGCGGGCCGTGGCGAACGTCCGACCGACCGACGCCGCCGTCGACCGCCTCGGCGGGATCGGCGACGTGGTCCGCGTGGACCGCCGCGAGGAGCCGCCCGACGCCGGCGGGACGATGGACTGGACTGCCGTGACGGCGATGGCTGACAGGTCACGCGCGCCCGTCGCGGTCGTCGACGACGGCGCCCACGGGAAGGAGCCGATGGCGCGGGTGTTCGGCGACTCCGCCGAAACCGTGGTCGATCGGGTGCTCGTCGCCGCCGGCGTCGACTGGTCCTGACTCACGGCGCGGTCGCTCTGCCCCCGTATTCCCCTGAGGTCCCGTTCCACGTGACGCTCCTGTCCCCCTGACGCCCTTCTTCACGTGACACCCCTCCACGACGGCCGACGCGCCGGCGGCTCACTCGCCGCCGGCGCGGAGGTAGTAGAACACGTATGTTTGTGCGTACCCGGCGTAGTCCCCGCCGAATCGCTCGCGGATCGCCCGACTGGTCTCGGCGTAGCCGCCGGCGTCGCACTCGGGGTAGTGGTCGGCGATCGCCGTCCGGATCCACGTGTCGAGCGGCACCGCCTCGAGGAAGTCGAGCGAGAACAGCAGGGCGCAATCGGCCACCTTGTCGCCGACGCCGACGAACCGCGTGAGGTACTCGCGGGCGTCCTCGTACTCCATTCCGCGTGCCGCCGCGGGGTCGGCCTCGCCGTCGGCGACCATCTCCGCGGTTCGTTGTACGTAGGGAGCGCGGTAGCCCAGCGACAGGTCGCGCAGTTCCTCCTCGGTGCGCTCGGCGAGCTGCTCGGCCGTCGGGAACGCGTGGAGCGTCCGCCCGTCGAACGCGACGGGGTCGCCGAACTGCTCGGCCATGCGCATCTGCATCCCGTGGATGCGGCTGACGCGCATCTGCGCCGAGCAGATGAACGAGATCAGACACGGGAACGGCGGGTCGCGGACGAGCCGCATTCCCCGGTACTCCTCGTACGCACGGTTCAAAAGCGGCAGATCCGGCGTCGAATCGAGGATCGCGTCGAGGTCGTCGTCCAGCCGCAGGAGGTGCGAGAGTACAGGCACCGCGTCCGTCGTCGATTCCCACTCCAGGACCTCGTCGGTCTGGCGAACACGGACGACCGTTCGCTCGTCGCTGACGCCCGGGATCGGGGGAACGACCGTCTCGTACCAGGAGTCGCCGCCGTGGGCCGACATCGTCTCGTACATGTTCCCGTCGGCGCGGTCCCACAGGTACGTCTGGCCGCTCTCGACGGTCGCGTGCAGGTCGAACGGCCCGACCGACTCGAGTGGGATCGCCCCGGATTCCATTGCCGGACACAGGGCGGCCGCGGTGTTGCGGGTTACGGTTCCGGCGGGGGTTCCTCGACGGGGACGGGCTCCTCGACGGCGTCCGGCGCCGGGGGGTCGTCCTCGCCCGGCCCGTCAAGAGGTGAGAGCCCGATCCCGGTCGACTCCCGGTAGTCGCGAACCACGAGCAGGAGCCCGAGCCCGACCAGTTCCCACGCGACGATCGCGGGAACGACGCCGCCGAGCGGGTCCGACACCAGCTCGAACTCGAACACCGAGAGCGCGACCCGATGGAGCGTCAGCCCGAGCGTCGTCGATGGGTCGCTCGCGAGCGTCACGCCGAGCAGCGCGGCCGCGACGGCGACAGCGCCGGCCTGCAGGACCCGGCCGACGGTGCCGGTCGGTGGGGATCCGCACTCGTCCCACAGGTCGGGTCGGCGGACGGGCATCGCCGCCGCGGTCACTGCGACCGCGAGGTACGACAGCGCGAGCCCGGGGACCGCGACGTACAGCGCGGGGGCGACGAGATCCGCGACCGCGAGCGCCGCGGCGGCGCCGTAGACGACGACGAGCGCGACGACCGGCGGCTTCGTCGGACCACGCTCCAGCGGCGGATACAGCTCGGCCACTCCGACGAGCGTGCGGGTGGCGGGCACACCGAGCGCGACCAGCGCGGCGAGGCCCGTCGCCGTGGCGACGACGACCGTCAGCGCGACCGGATCGACCGGGAGGTACGCGGCGACCGCGTTGGCTGCGGGGATGTCCGCGAGGGTGAGCCGAGTCCAGTCGATGACCCCCAGCGCGACGAGCGCCGTCAACGTTACGAACGCGCCGGCGACCGCGGCGGCGACGACCGGGGCGGCGGCGCCGCGGACGTCCTCGTCCTCACCGGCTTCCTTCCCCGCCCGATCGCCCACGACGGTGTAGGCGGTGGCCTCGACCCCGATGAACGCGAACAGCGCCGCACCGACGCCGCCGACGAGGCTCCGCAGGGGCGCCCGACGGAGCCCGGACGTCGGGTACAGCGGGTCGAAGTTCGCCGGGACGAACTCCCCGACGCCGGGGAGGAACGCGGCGACGAGGAGCGCGCCGACGCCGATGACGACCCCCCACGCGGGCACGGCCGCCGCGAGAGCGGCGCGACGCGTCCCCGCGAGGTGGACGCCGAGCGCGATCAGACAGACGACGGCCGCGAGCGCGTCGCCCACCGCCGGGCCGGGCACCCCGACTCCCGAGAGCGCCGCCAGCCCCGTCGGCGCCCCGAGGGTCCCGGAGACGTACGCGCCCGTGCTCGCCGGGAGCGGCGCGACGCGGCCGAGCCACTCCGCCAGCAGCGCCAGCAACGCGACGTAGCCCGCCAGCGCCCCCCACGCCGCGAGCGCGCCGAGGCGTCTCGACCCCCACACCCGCGCCACCGGGCCGTACACGGGGCCGCGCTCGGCGAACGGGCCGGCGGCGACGACCGCGAACGCGACCGCGAGGCAGGCGACGCCGCCGCCCGCGAGGAGGTACGAAAGCGGCGCCTGCGGCCCGGCACCCTGTGCGACGCCGCCCGGCACGTACAACAGCCCGCCGCCCAGCGTCGCCGCGAGCCCGACGCCGGCCGGGCGGGCCGTCCGGGCCGCGAGCGCGCCGATTCGACCCCAGTTCATGTCCGCACTGTGGCACGGAGTAGCAAAAGTCCGCGGGCGCCCCGGGCGGTCGACGACCCCGTCGGCCCCTCAGCGGCTCCGGCTGACCGGGAACGCCACGCGGTCGGGCGCCGCGTTGAACTCGACGAGCACGCGCTCGTACAGGTCGTTGCGGACGCGGGTCGCCCGGCGGTGATGGACGAGGTAGCGCAGGCGGAGCTCGACCCAGGACTCGCGCTGGACGACGTTCACCGAGGGGCGCTCGGCGACCTCGAGTTCGACCGCTGTGTCGGCGAGTCGGTCCCGATACCGGTCGATGGCGTCGGCCATCTCGTCGCCGAGGTAGTCGTCCGCGACGCCGGTCATGCGCTCGCGGGCGAACCCCAGGTCCGTCTCGTAGGCCACCTGTATCGAGAGCTCGTTCCACACGTACGGGAAACCGTCGCCCGAGAAGTTCACCACCTCCGAGGAGAGCACCTGACTGTTCGGGACGGTGACCACGCGGCCGGACGGCTGGTTCGTGGAGACGAGGGGACCGTTGATCTCCCACAGCGTCGTCACGAAGAAGTCCACCTCGATCACGTCGCCGCTCACCTCGCCCATCTGGACGCGGTCGCCGACGGCGTACGGTCGCTTCAGCATGAGGTAGAACCACCCGACGAGCGACAGCAACGGCTGCTGGAGCGCGAACGTGATCGCGAACCCGACCACGCCCAGCGAGACGAGGAGTCCCACCCACTGGTCGGTGAACACGCCGAGGAGTCCGGCGAGCGCGAGCACGCCGAAGGCGAGTCGCAGAACGTTGCGCAGGTCGTGGGCCCGGCGCTTCGTCGCGCGGCGGACGGCGATCGCGTACACGATGAAGTACGCGCCGTTCGCCGCTAACACCACCGCCGCAGCCAGCAGCGCCGTCGCCGCCGCCGCGTCCGCGGGGATATCGCCGAACGCGGGCACGGCGAGGTCGGAGAGCGGGGTCGTGGTCCGTACGATGCCGGCGGCCGCCGCCGAGACGAGGGCGGCGGCGACCGAGGCGTAGCCGATCGGTCGTCGCACGGGCGGACCTGTCCCGGCGGACGCAAAGCCGTTGGCATCGACGCGGGTCGGTCCGACCGCCGGATCGGGCGGGGGCGGACGTGCAGAGGCCCACTCGGGCGGCGCTCACGGCGCGCGGGACGGACCACGGACCGGACCGGTCCGACGCCGACGAGCGTCGCCGCCCACGCTTTTACCGAGCGCCGCCCAATCGCCGCCCATGACGGAGACACTGTTCCTGACGAGCGAGGAGATCGCCGGGCTCGCCGACCCCGCCGAGTACGTCGACGCCGTCCGGGACGCCTACCGCCAGATCGGCGAGGGAGCGCCAGCGGAGCCGCGGACGAAGCTCGTGAACGACGAGCCGTCGGGCTTCCTCACCACCTACGCCGCGGTGTTGCCCGAGACAGGGGCGATGGGCGGGTACACCTACTCGGCCGGGTTCGGCGAGCGCGACGCGTGGTTCATGACGCCGCTGTTCGACGCGGAGTCGGGCGAGCCGCTGGCGTTGCTGGACGGCGCGTCGATGAACCCGTACAAGACGGGCGCAGCCGGCGCCCTCGGCGTCGACGCGCTCGCGCGCGAGGACGCGGACTCCGTCGCGGTGATCGGCTCGGGCGCGCAGGCGCGAGGGCAGCTCAAGGCGACGGCGACGGTTCGGGATCTGGAGACCGTGTGGGTGTACTCGCCGACGAAGGACAACCGCGAGGCGTTCGCCGGCGACCTGAACGGGACGCTCGACGCCTCGGTCGCGGCCGTCGCGAGCGCGGCCGCCGCCGTCGAGGACGCCGACGTGGTGATCACCGCGACGAACGCGTCCGAACCCGTCTTCGACGGGGACGCCCTGGAGCCGGGAACCCACGTCACCGCTATGGGGCAGTACGACCCGGCCAAGCGCGAGCTCGACCACGCGACGATCGAGCGGGCGACGTACGTTCCCGACCTGCGCGCCCGGGCGCTGCAGGACGCCGGCTCGTTCCTCTCGGCGATGGACGCCGGCGTCGTCGACGAGGACCACGTCCACGCCGAACTGGGGGAGGTCGTCGCGGGCGTCGAGCCGGGGCGCACGAGCGACGACGAGGTCACCGTCTTCGACTCGGGCGGCACCGGGATCGAGACGGCGGCGGCGGCGTATCTCCTGTACGAGAAGGCGCGCGAGCGGGGGCTGGGGGAGACGATCGAGTTCGCCCCGGCGAGCGAGGCGTTGACCGGCGAGTAGCGAACGGACAGAGGGCGGAGGGTCCGGGGCCCTCGGACGTGTCACGGGCCCTCCTCGCTTCCGCACGGGCGGCGGTCGAACTGCTCGGACGGACGGAAGCCGGTTGACAGCCTCTTGACGGTCTCCGACGGCGCGTGGTCGCTTCAGTCGTCAGTCGGGGTCGCGCCGGGGGCGGGCGCCTCCGGGTCGCGTCTGCTGACGCGCACGTGGAGCGCGATGGCACAGATCGTCGCGATCACGCCCCCGAGCACGACGATCCCGAACGCGACTCGATAGCCGGCCACGGAGTACGCCCGCGCGCCGTCGACCACGCGGCCGGTCCAGTAGGCGTCCAGCGCGGCGCCCAGCACCGCGGGGAAGACGGCCGCCCCGAGGTACGCCATCCCGTTGACCGTGCCCGTGGCCGCGCCGCTGTCCTCGGCGTGGCGCTCCTTCGCGACGGTGTAGGCAACGGACGCGCCGCCGGTGATCCCCATCCCGACGAACAGCGCGAGCGCGACGACGAACAGCGGCGGCGTCACGGTGACGAACACGACGCCGTACGCGATCACGAACGCGAGACAGGAGCCGACGATCACCTCGGTTCGGCGGCCGGTCCGGTCCGAGAGCGCGCCGAAGGCGGGCGACCCGACCGCGAAGCCGATGTTCGCCGCGAGCACCGCCAGGGCGGCTCTCGAGACGGGCACGTCGTACAGGTGGACGATGTACGGCACCCCCCACAGCCCGACCACGGTGAAGTTGAGCCCGAAGATCAGGAACAGCGCCGTCCCCATCAGCCACGTGTCGAGGTCCCCGAGCACGCGCCGCGCGCCCGCCAACACCTCCCGCATCGATTCGGTCTCCGTCCCGGAGTCGGCGCCCTCGGGACGGTCGGCCGGGTCGGCCGGTCGGTCCCGGACGAAGGCGCCGACCGAGAGGCCGGCGAGCAGGACGCCCACGGCGGCGGCGTACAGCACCGCGCGCCAGCCGGCGGCCCCCGCCGCCAGCGCCAGCGGCGTCGTCGCCAACACGCCGCCGATCCCCGCGGCGGCGATGGTGAAGCCCGTCATCGTGGCGAACTCCTCGGGCGCGTACCAATTGGCGCAGAATCGGAGGACTGCGACGTAGATCGACGCCCCGCTCAGGCCGGCGAGGAACCGTGCGGCGAACCCCACGGCGAGCGAGTCGGCCGCGGCGAAGCCGGCGACTCCGACGGCCATGCCGACGAGCCCGACCGACACGACCCGGCGCGCCCCGTACCGGTCGACGAGCAGTCCGGAGGGGAGCTGTGCGGCCGCGTACACGTAGAAGAACGACGAGTGGAGTAGCCCCAACTCCGAACCGGTCGCGTCGAACACCGCGGCGAGGTCGCCCGACAACACGGCCGTCGAGTTGCGGAAGAAGTTGACGAACAGGAACCCGAACGCGAGCGTCGCCCACATGAGGTGGCGTCGATATCGGCGGGGGATCGCCATCGTGTGTCAAGTGCTACACAACGGGGCTTGTAGCTTCGGGCCACGGCGACCTGATCGATGGCGGGAGCGGTCGGGGCAGCGGGAAAACCGGGAGCGGTGGAGGAGGGACGGGAGGGACGGCGGTAGAGCGGGACCGCCGCCGCCGACTCAGAGCCGGCGTCGCATCCGGACGTGTTCGATACCGTCCTCGTCGAAGGTCCCGACCGCGTCGTCGACGGCGTAGCCCAGGCGTTCGTAGAAGCCGGCCGCCCGGGTCTGTGCGTGGAGCACCACCTCGTTCAGCTCCCTCTCGCGGGCGCGCTCCTCGACGGCCCGCATCACGCGCGCTCCCCACCCCTCGCCGCGACGGTCGCGGGCGACGACGACCCGTTCGACCTTCGCGATCCGCCCCCTACCCTCCTGGAGCGCGCCGTAGTCGTCGGCGTCGACCGCGCGGAGGCGGGCGGTCGCGACGGCCTCGTCCGCGGGGGCGGTGTCGCGCACGAGCAGGTGATCCACGTCCGAGTCGAGCGGGTCCTCGTCGTGCTCGTCGAGTTCGAGATGCTCCGGGACACCCTGCTCGTCGACGAACACGCGCATTCGGAGGTCGACGACGGCGTCCCAGTCGGACTCGGTGGCGGCGACCGTCGCGGTCCAGTCGGCGTCGGCCGGGGCGAGCGTCCTGTCGGCCGGAGTCTCGTCCTCGTCCATCGTCACTGGAGCCGGTAGCGCAGAAGCGCGGCGACGCCGCCGAGGTTCTTCAGCTGTTGGCCGGGCGCGAACTCCTCGGAGAAGACGACGACGTCGCCGCCCTTCTGCTCGGCGGTCTCGACGAGGTCGTTCACGTCGATGTCCCAGTCGCCCTCCCCCTGCCGTTCGGCGCGCAGGCGCTCGTCGACGATGAGCAACGTCTCGATGGCGCCGAACTCCGCCGCCTCCATGGTCTCGTTCACGCCGTAGGTGGCCTTCGCGCCCTCGGCCATCCGCTCGGTGAGCTCGTCGATCAGTTCGGCCTCGCGAGCGATGCGCGTCTCCCGTTGCACCTCGTCGACGGCGCCGCGCTTGAGCACCTCGTGGACGCCGCGGTCGCCCGCGGCGGAGGTGTCGACGACGGTGACGCGGTCGCTCAGGTCGCGGTAGTGCTCGTCGACGTAGTCGTTGGCGTCGTTCTTCGTGAACCCCGGGCCGGCGAGGATGATCGCCTCGGGGTCGAGATGTGCGAGCGCCGAGCCGAGCTCGTCGAACAGCTCGTCGCGCGGGCGGGAGAACTCTCCCTTGCCGGTCGGCTTGGTGAAGCTCGCGTACTCCTCGGTGCCGTACTGCTGGACCGTGTGGATGAACGCTGCACCCTCCTCGACCGTGGCGATGGCCACGTCCGGCGCGCCGGTCGCCTCCTCGGCCTCCTCGATGCGCTCGATCTGGTCGGGCTTGAACCGCTTCTCGACGGTGAGCTCCGTGCGCTCCTCGACGTTGATCGTGTGGTGATGGCCGATCTCGTCCTCGCGCGAGCAGCCGACGATGAGCCCCCCGACGCGCAGGCGGTTGGCGAAGCGGGCGAACTCCACGTCCTCGACCTCGATGGTGACGCGCATGTGCTCGCGCTCGCCGCCCGTGTCCCGAAGCTGGTCGTCGTTGCGGGTGACCCGACGGGTCGTGTCCGCCTCGACGTGATCGCCCGGCTCGAGGACGTGCGAGAGGTGCCACAGGTCGTCGGTGGTCTCGGGCGTGACCGTCAGGCGCTCGCGCCCCTCCTCGCCGCGTCCGCGCGAGTCGATTCGCATATCGGCGAGTGCGTCGGGCGCGTACAAAGGCCCTCCGAGACGATCGACCGATCTGCGTCCGCGGCGTTCGACGGCACGGTCGACGGTAACCGGACGGAGCTACAGCGTGTCCGTCTCGGACCGGTCAACACGCGTGGTCGCCGGGTCGGCCGTGCGGCCGCCGCCGGTCGACTCCGCGAACCCTCGCGCGAAACAGTAGTAGGAGACGACCTGTCCGTAGAACAACATCGGGAAGCCGATCAGCACAACCGCGAACGGCCCGGCGACGGTTCCGATGATCCCGTTGATCACGATCCCGAGAAGGACGCCGATCAGGTACTTCCCGGAGAGCGCCGCCTCGCGGATCGTTCCGAGG
>Ga0207733_100538_pt1 | contig 20831 bp, 17 predicted proteins | sample A23P3SouthBayCA_FD_187735 | JGI IMG/M metagenome (GOLD analysis project Ga0207733, IMG submission 187735) | Aerobic enrichment media microbial communities from Eden Landing Ponds, California, USA - A23 P3 (SPAdes) | ecosystem: Environmental > Aquatic > Marine > Unclassified | place: Emeryville... | reverse complement strand
TCACAAAGTGACCTAATTCTGATGGTTGCAGAATCAACGAACTGTACTCCTCCCACATCATCCAGATCTCAAAACCATCAGTACAGGAGTTCTAACGCCCTCTGCCTGAATATCAAAATTTCAATACTGCCGCCGTCTTGCGTTCAACAGAGCATGATGAAAGCCTTCGCCGTCTTGCCCGAGGTAGCCGTAGTAGCTGCCCGATTGCTCGAGGACGATGTTGTCCTGCTGTCCATCCGAAATCGTTTCGTGTGTCGTAGTCGTAGCTGACATTGCCTTGTCTCAAGGCACGGTCGGCGGCGGTGGTGCGCCGCCGGCACAGACGTTCATCTGACCGTATCCCGTGCTTCAATCTACTCTACGATCCCGGACTACATAGAACTTACGTAGTAAGTTAATAGGAAGTTCTATGTGTTCTTGAAACGATTACGCTGATAGTCATGGGTATACGAGCATTTGATATGGTTGAGCTGGATGACCGAGATCGATCTGTACTTGATGTCATGATCGACGGTCGAGCGAATCCATATCTGATTCGTGAGGAAACGGGATTGGAAAAGGGGGATGTGAACACTGTGCTTGTGAGACTCGCTCGGTTAGGCTATGTGGAACAGGTAACTCGAGGTCTGTACGAAATCACGGACAAAGGGCGCACGGCTGTGAACAAAGCGGATAGCGAAAAATAAGCTTGCTATCAACAATCAAGAAGACGCCAGTTCACGAGCCTCGAAGAGTTCCTTCACTGTCACACCCGAATTTCTCTTGACTTCGTCTCACCTGTGGGTGCTTTACGAATACGAATGGTTTCCTGGTGGGTAATACCCTCTCCACTACCCTTTCGTAGATATCTCAAGCCGCTTCTATAACCACTTCTGTTGACACACTAGATAGGTGTGAAGACGTGTATGATAGAGTAATAATCATAATCGGCCTCGATATCAGTACACAGGAAGACGTTCTCGTCCATTCCGCGTATCGCCACTGTTCACCCTCTTCGAAGATGACCATCTGTAACTCCTTGAGAGGATCAATGAGGAACTCACTCTCTTCCACCTCTCTCACTCAGGACTCATTCAGTTCGCCGATCGAAGTAATATCTGGAAGGACGGTTGACGCCTGGCTGCGGAACCAGTAGCGAGTGTAAACTGGTTTAAGACTCATAGAGATCAGCAGACTAGTTCAGAGTTTCTCTCGTCGTGCGGTTTTCCCAGTCCACTGTTTTCCTCGTGAGGACCTCCGAATATCCACGCTGATCCCTATCAGAACCACGATTAAGGGCAAAAACCGTTCACGATGCACGATATATTCAATATGAATTCACTTACTCATCCGATATTGAGAAAGTGATAGAATCCTTTATGTGCGTATGACGTTGTTATCACAAAGTGTGTGGAATGAAAGAACTGTTCAAATCACTGCTCTTCAGGACCTCGGAGTCAACCGTTATCCGTGAGTGTCGCCGGTGTGGCACCGAGGTCTCAGCGTCGGACACCCGCTGTCCCCAGTGCGAGGTCGACACGATTTCTGAATATAAAATCAAGTGAGAGGCCCCCGTCGACGCAGATCAGATTGGTGTCCGACTCACGCGTGAACGATCACGGGTTGGTCAGTCATCGCTTTCCACATCGTGGTTGGACTCAGTACTGGCGACGGCTGTACAGAGACGCTGGCGCCACTCGATTTGGTCGTCGAGATCTGCTTGAATGGTGTCAAGCCGAGCATGGAGTTCATCTGTTTCCCGTCGAAACTCGTTAGCTAGGTTCTCCAGCGCGCAGTCGATCCGCGCAATCTCCGCGTCAACCTCGGTCGCTGATGGAGTGGTTGCTTCCAACTCTGTGACTCGAGCGTGCAGTTCGTCTCGTTCATCAGCTCCCGACTGAAGTTCCTCACGAAGGTCGTCCATGTCCGCCCGCAGGTTCTCGAGGAGCTGTTGTGCCGTCCCTTCCTCGTCAAGGAATTCTTCGAGCGAGTCGATATATGCCGCAAAGGTGTCCATCTGCGATTGGACATGGTCCAGTCGCACCGCGACGCTGTTGGCCGACTGCTTCTTATCAAGTTGATCACGGAGCGCCGTCACATCCTCAGTGTTCGCGACATCGAGATCGAATTTCTCTGGATCAATTTTCCAGTACGCGACGGTATCGATACAGTCGTGGTTGAGTGCATCGACGATCGTCTTTGGACTGATCCGCGTTTCGACTATTAGCTCTATCACAAAATCAGATGAGGAAATCCCCTCTAGTTTCGGCTTAGTCCTCCAAATCTCGAGCGCGTCACCGATCTCGGAGAGGATTCTCTTCCGGCGATTCAGTTGCCGATATTCATCATCGCGATTGAATTGGATGCGAAAGAAACACAATTGAGCATCCGACCTGATTGCTCGAGATGTTTCTGCAAGAAGCTCTTCTAACGTTTTGTGAACCTCTGTCTTCGACTCCCCCGATGCTTCACTGGTGACCAGCGTCCCCTCGTCGCTTTCCATTTCGCTCCCTTGCCAAAGTGCATGATAATCTCATTAATATAAATTGTTGTCAGATTCTCCGGGTCGCAACTAATTTCTTCTACATTGAGTGCTAATCAAATAATTTCCATGAAATCATACCTGTTATTATTTATTTAGATGGAGGTTTGTATATGAGGCCGTATTTATTCTGAGGGCCAGTAATCAGCCGTCAAGAGCCTTCAGGAGATGATATTCCTCTTTTGAGACAGACTCGAGGCCAGTTCACGCCGATGGCGTCGCCCGTGAACTATCTGCTTACAGTGTTTTGCTGACGGTGTGCTCGAGTCCGCGGCGCACAGCGCCAAGTCCTGGTGTCCCATCGCGGTACCAGACGACGAGTGCGACGAGGACCAGTCCGAGCTGGACTCCCTCATACCAACCCATCGAGTACCGCAGAAAGCCGTCGAGAATACTGCCGGGTGAGTGGTATGCTGGCGGCTCGAGGACGGGCCAGAATAGAAACGTCGTTGACGAGAAATCCTGTAAGAGGAGCACGGACGGCGGAATATCGGCGAGCAGGTGTGCGAGATGCCCGATGGCGAACGCAGGCCCGATCGCGGGCCGATCAACGCGATGGGCAAGCAGGGCGACAGTTGGGAGGAGGAGCGCAGCGAAGAACACTGAATGAGCGAATGTTCGCCCACCGGGGAGGACTCCAAACGACCACGCGAGCGGCTTATCGATCAGGTCCGGAAACTGCGAGCCAATCGCGAGGACGACGACCGGCAGTGCGCGTGGTCTGTGACCGTCGCGGTGAGTGTAGATCGTGTACAACAGGTACGCGACGGCGAGGTGTCCCCAGGGCCACATCACCTCGGGTTTTTAGGGGAAGTTCCAAAGGTGTGTCGTTTACAAGCGGTACGAGGCGAATGCCACGGGGCTTGACCCCGGGATGAAGCCGACACAAAGTGAACCAACCAATTAAATCGAAACACCACGAACAAAGTGGTGTGACGGCACAATCCGCGTCTGGCTTAGTCGGCGAAAACAAGCCGGGTCAGACGCTTCACCGTGACCACCGAGTAGGAGTGGGAGCCTCCGAATACACGCCTGCGGAGACTGCGTTCCCTGTGGATTCCCTCGTGGAATCTGCAAAGCGCGTTTGTCGAGGGAACCTCGACAGGCTGTCAGACGGAGTCTGACAACGTCGTAGAAACAGGAAGCCTTGGGGCTTGACCCCGAGGCACTTCACAGGAGGGCGCGGTTTGTGCAGATCCACTGGAGGTGGACGAACACGGCTCAGATTGGCAGGCACTGTCTCATACAATTGGTCACGACGGTGCTCGTACCGCTGACTCGTGTGCTTAGGGTGTACCTCGAGAGTGGGAAGGAAAGCGTGTCGTTGGTATTGGGACCAATAGTCATATGTTCTAATAGTGTCAACTGGCCACCACTGTTATTACGTCATGATTTTAAGATATCGGTGGCGGGGGGAGAGATCTGTCGGAGACCCCGGCACTGATCCGCTGCGAGGCGATACCCTTGCCGTTTCGAGATCGGTCCACTCCCACCAACGTTAATAGCCAAACTGACCCGATCTCGATCCTTCCGTGAATCTCACTGGAAGGGGGCTCAACGTCGGCCTCCCGGCTGACGTTTCTGATGCGACCATTTATTCCTGAGTGGTGGGTTTCGGCCTACTGCTCGAGTCTTCCTCTTGCAATTGCCTCCATAACGCGAATCCGAAGGCGGAACTCGAGCTGATCGAGTGCTGCGTAGACAGAAGTTCTCACGTCAAGAGGTTCGCTCCTCGAGATTATTCTACGACGTAATCGGTCGACGCCATCTGACCTCCCGCTGACTGGCTTGGCTGTGCGACTGGATCCGACAGAAGACGTAGTATCCGGAGATTGAACAGGTCGAGCTGCTGCTTGGCGATCGAAGGCGAGTCGACATCGCCGATACGATAGAGAAGACAGTCTTATGATCGCTGCGTAACTTGGATCTCGAAGAATTACTCAAATCTGTGTTTATACACCTCATACATCTAGTACGACAATAATAAGTGGGTTGTACTATCTGAATAACTGTATGGAGTCGATCTCGGCTGTCGTCCTCGCAGGTGGGGAGGGCATGCGGCTGCGGCCACTTACCCAGAATCGCCCTAAACCGATGCTAGCAGCTGCAACGACGCCGATCCTTGAACACGTATTTGATCAGTTACTCGATGCCGGCGTGACGAACATTACTGTCGTTGTCGGCTACAAACGCAACCGCGTTCAGGCCCACTTTGGATCGACGTACAAGAACGTACCGCTCACATACGTCACACAGGAGCAACAACTCGGCAGCGGCCACGCATTGCTTGCCGCCGAAGCTGAAGTTGACGGGCCGCTGCTAGTTGTGAATGGCGACCAGCTGGTCGAGAGCCGGATCATCAGCGACGTCCTTGAGGCACACGCCAACGCTGATGCAGCGGCGACGCTTGGGCTGCTCAACCGTGCGGATGTCGACAACTACGGTGGCGTAATTCTCGAGGGCGGAACGGTCACGGAGATAATCGAGAACCCGCAGGACGACCGCTCATATCGCTTCAATGCCGGTGTCTACGCGTTCGAGACGCAGATTTTCGAGGCAATTCGTGCTGCCGAACCACGTGCCGGTGAACAGTCGCTAATCGACGGTATTTGCGAACTTATTGACTCTAATTCTGAGGTCCGAGGTATTGTTTCGGAAGGCTTCTGGGTTGACGCGACGTATCCGTGGGACCTGCTTGATGTCTCGTTCGATCTGTTTGAAGCTGGCTTGGTCGATGGAAGTCAAAGAGACGGTAGTAACTCGTCGACAACAGTCCATGAGTCAGCCGTAATTCGCGAGCCCGTTGTGATCGCACCCGACTGTGAGATTGGGGCAGGAGCTGTCGTCGGACCATATGTCTGTCTCGGCGAAAACACGACAGTCGGTTCGAACGCGGTCGTCGAACAGAGCGTTATCGATGCAGATACACGCATCGGTGCTGGGGCTACCGTGGTCGACTGTGTTACTGGTGTCGGCGTGACGATCGGTAACGGGACGACTATTCCCGGTGGGCCAGGGGATGTCCGCGTCGGGAACCGTGTCTTCGAGGATGAAGACCTCGGCGCGCTGTTGGCTGACCGCGTAGAGGATCAAGGTGGGTGTGCGTATGTTCCAGGTGCGATTGTCGGCTCGGACACGGTTGTAGAAGCTGGTACAACTGTCCGTGGCACCCTTTCGGAGGGAATGGAGGTGCGGTCCTAATGTGTGGCATTATCGGCTATACTGGGACTGACGGTGCCGTCGGTGACGTGTTGCTGACTGGCCTGTCGGGTCTCGAGTATCGTGGCTATGACTCTGCCGGTGTCGCGGTTTCCGACTCATCGCTATCGATCCACAAGCGACAGGGAGAGGTTTCAGAACTCGAGGAAGCCCTTCCTGACACTGGGATTGATGGTGTGGCTGGAATCGGACATACACGCTGGAGTACGCACGGGCCACCGACAGATACGAACGCACACCCGCACACCGACTGTACTGGTGATGTGGCGGTCGTCCATAACGGGATTATCGAGAACTACCAGCAGCTCCGGTCGGATCTCGAAACTGGCGGCCACGAGTTCATAAGCGACACAGACACTGAGGTCATCCCGCACCTGATCGAAACGGCACTCGAGACCGGTGCTAGCCGTGAAGAGGCATTCCGGGAAGCAGTCCATCAGCTCGAGGGCAGCTACGCTGTTGCAGCAGTGTTCCCTGGTAGCGAGACCGTGTATGCGGCGCGAAACGAGTCGCCGCTCGTACTCGGGATTGGTGACGACGGTCATTATCTGGCAAGCGACGTGCCCGCGTTCATCGAGTACACTGGTCGCGTGGTGTACCTCGAGGATGGGCAGTTCGCGCGGATCAATCCATCAGGAATCGTCGTCACTGACGAGCAGGGGGCCGTGGTTGAGACGGCCGTCAAGACCGTCGACTGGGATCCGGAAGACGCCGGCAAGAGTGGCTACGACCACTACATGCTCAAGGAAATCCACGAGCAGCCACAGGCGATCCGCAAGTGCCTACGTGAGCGTGTCTCCGAACTAGACGGTGAAGTGACGGTCGACGAGCTAGACGAGCTCGAACTCGAGGGTCCAGTGCAGTTCGTTGCCTGCGGGACCTCGTATCACGCTGCGCTGTACGGTGCGCGGATGCTGCGCGAGCACGGAATTCAGGCTCAGTGCTTCCTTGCCAGCGAGTACGATGTGGATATGATTCCGATGACTGAGGAGACAGTCGTCATTGGAGTTACCCAGAGCGGCGAGACGGCAGACACGATGAGTGCGCTCCGAGCCGCAAACCGAACGGGGGCGACGACGCTGGCGCTGACCAATACGGTTGGGAGTTCGGCCGCACGGGAGTGCGATCACGTGATGTACATCCGCGCCGGGCCAGAGATTGGCGTGGCGGCGACGAAGACCTTCGCCAGTCAGCAGGTCGCGCTGGCGATGCTGGCAAGTGTGCTGTCGGGAGAATGTTCACCCGAGTTCGTCGAACGGTTGCGTGATCTTCCTGACCTGGTCCAGCAGGTGTTAGATACGTCGAACGCGCGTGCAATCGCTGAGGAATATGAAGAGTCAGACGCCTACTTCTTCATCGGCAGGGGATACAACGCGCCGGTCTCGCTCGAGGGTGCGTTGAAGATGAAGGAGATCACGTACAAACATGCCGAAGGGTTCGCCGCTGGCGAACTGAAACATGGCCCGCTCGCGCTGGTTGACGGGGCAACGCCTGTGTTTGCGATGGTGACTGGAGACACAAATGCCGCGAAGACGCTCGGGAACGTGAAGGAAGTGGAGGCACGCGATGCGCCTGTTGTCGCGGTGACTGACGCGCCCGAGGAGGTTGGCCAGTACGCGGACTACGTACTAGAAGTTCCAGCAGTGGGCCCGCGGCTCACACCGATCCTCGCGAACGTGCAGTTGCAACTGGTTGCGTACTGGGTCGCGAATCGATTGGGACGATCGATCGATAAACCGCGGAACCTGGCGAAGAGTGTGACTGTCGAGTAGTGGGTAGACTGGCATTCTGGTAGCGACAACACTATTTTTGATACTGATTCGCAGTTTCCTGCGCCCCTTGGCCGTGCTCAAGGGCCTCTATCCCGACGAGTTGTCAGCAAAGGTTGAACTACGCTAACCGAAGATGAAGCTATCGCGTCGACGGCTAAACGCCGCCGACAGCATTGTCACTCATCGTGGAATGTCCCGATCGTGATTAGCGGTAGAACCGGTCGTTTGGGAGCCGGTTCGCGGGGACTGCCTAACGCACCGCGAGGGCCGTCCACGCAGCCGCCGGATCATATTGATCCTTGTGCGGCCGTGTTTGTTGCGCGTGTTAGCGGCTTGTCCGCAGATGGTAGAGAATCGTGTTCGCTACCGGTGAATTCTCACTGGAGCCACACAGCGTCAAGACCGAGGTCCTGTCGGCGCACGCGCCAACGAGAACCTCGTAGATGTCCTCAACACCGATTTCAGCATTAGCGCCGAGGTTAAGAGTAAGTTCCTCGTCGAGCGTATTGACAAGGTTAGGGAGCTGGTCTTCGTGGATTTCACTTTCTGCTTGCTGCTGTTTGATAGGTACATTCGCAGTAAGTAGACGTTCTAACTAACTGGTTTTGTGAGGTACTGATAATATGATCAGACTAGGATATCTATTATGGACGAGGTTACCGTCGTCGTTCCTGCGTATAACGAGGCTGATCGGATTGGGCCGATAGTTCGGGAACTAGCTCAGACATATTCGGTTCTCGTAGTAGACGACGGATCGACCGACAATACTCCATCTGAAGCCCGTGCTGCAGGGGCGACAGTGGTCCAACAACCACAGAATAGGGGCTATATCGCTGCACTGAGACGGGGATTTCGAGAAGCCACATCAGAACTTATCGTTACGTTTGATGCTGACGGAGAACACCGTCCGAGGGATATCGAGACGCTCATCCAACCGATCAAGCAAGACCGCTTGGATCTTGTCCTCGGGGCAAGAGCCACGATCCCGCGCCCCTCTGAACGGTTCCTCAACGAGCTGACGCGGCTGAAGATTGATGTGGAGGATTCGGGCACTGGACTTCGTGCCCTCCGCCGCACTCTCGCTGTTGATCTCGACCTCGATACGGCGTGTACCTGTGGAACATTCGTCTTGGAAGCAGCCGCGAAGGGCGCCAGAATCGGAGAGATTCCGATTGAAACGCGGCCGGTTCAGAAACCGCGAGGAATTGCCTGGCAGCACGGCAAGCAATTCTTCCACGTCTTGCGATACCTTTTGTTCGCCTGATATTCAGTGCTGAGCAACCGGTCATGGCTACTGCAGCACTACTAGGTTACCAGAGTTGCACGATGGGCGTGCCACAGTCCTCGCAGAGGACCGCTTGGTTGCCCTTGTACTTTTCTGAGTTGAGCCGGCCACCGTCGCAGAAGGTACAGGATTGACCCGTTAGCTGATCGACTATTACGTGTGAGGCATCCTGCTCTTCGATATGTTGCATTCTCTACCAGTATATTTCATACAGAGTGTATATAATTACTGTGGCTAAAAGGTGAGCCTGATGAACACGAAAGCGCCTATCCTATACGTGACCGTGACTCCGTTGTACGGTTGTTGCGCAGGTCGGCGGGCCAAATGCTATTTTCCAATAGAGACCGGGTCGTTATTCAGTTGTTGATAAGAAGACTTGTCTACTGACCTTCACTGCGCCGATACCCTAACAGGTCATAGCCCAAGATCACAACTGGCCTCCAACAGGTCCGCTCAAAATACTATAATTGCTTGATTTCTTTATCGAATGACTTTAACGATTCTCTTCATAATTCGGAGTTATGGAAGGTAAAAGAATCTTAGTCACTGGGGGTGCGGGATTTATTGGTTCCAACTTGGCAAACAACCTTGCAGAGCAGAATGACGTCACCGTTGTTGACGACTGTTATTTGGGTACGCCAGAGAATTTGTCCGACGATGTGGAGTTCGTAAAGGCAAGTGTGTTGGACGACGATCTGCCGACAGATGTCGATGTCGTCTTCCATCTGGCAGCATTGTCATCGTACGCGATGCACGAGGACGATCCGACGGCAGGTGCTCGAGTGAACGTCGAAGGGTTCGTTAATGTGGTCGAGCAGGCCCGTCAGGATGGCTGCGAGACGGTCGTCTATGCCTCGACCTCGTCTATCTACGGTAGTCGCACGGAGCCATCGCCAGAAGATATGAATGTGGGCGTAAATACTGGGTATGAAGCGTCGAAACTCGCACGCGAGCGCTATGGCGAGTACTTCTCGAACCACTACGACATGTCGATGGCCGGCATGCGCTTTTTTTCGGTGTATCAGGGCTACGGCGGTGCCGAGGAACACAAAGGCGAGTACGCCAATGTGATCGCGCAGTTCGCCGACGATATCGCCAACGGGGAGTCGCCAGTGCTGTACGGCGACGGCACCCAGACGCGGGACTTTACACACGTCTCAGATATTGTCCGCGGTCTTGAGCAGACCGCAACGAACGAACTCGATGGCATCTACAACCTGGGAACTGGCGAGGCCTACGATTTCAACACCGTCGTCGAGATGATCAACGACGAACTCGGCACCGACGTCGAACCGGAATACGTCGAGAACCCGATTCCAGAGTCGGTGTACGTCCACGACACCTGCGCCGATGCCTCGAGGATCAGCGAGGAAACCGGCTGGGGGCCCCAGATTGACTTCGAGGAAGGCATTCGGCGGGTCTGTGCGCAATACCAGTAGGATCACGAACTTCCGAGTGCCGCGCTTTTAGTGCTGCGTGTCAACCAAATATAATAAGGACGACACTAGTCGTCGCTTCGTCGATCACCTATTTTCTCCCAAATCTCGACACAGCCAGCGCCGTCTTCGATATCGTCCAAGTGCTCCCGATCGATTTTATCTTCCGACTCTGTGTTACTCATCTCTCTAGTAACGGGAGTGATGGTAAGTAGTATAAACATTATGGTTCTGTATAGTATATTCGCTGATGTATGTGGGACGGCCGGCACTTCGCAACCTGTCAAGGCGAATCCGACCGGGCTTAACTCTAAGATGGTTCACAAAATAGTTGAGATACTTACAGCTCTGCAACCGGGAGTTTGACAATGGTTGCAAGTAGTTCCGTGGACTATGACTGACGACGCTGAGGCGGTGTTTGAGCAACTTGAGCTAAAAGAGTATGAAACGACAGCGTTGAAGCATATCCTAACACTTGGCCGAACGACAGCCCCGAACCTCGCAGAGGCAACTGGCATCCCAAAGGCGCGGATTTACGGAATCCTCGACACACTCGCTGATCGTGGATTTATCAAAATCATTCCTGGCCGTCCGAAAGAGTACCAGCCAAAGCCTCCTGCGACAATTCTTGACCAGGCGAAAATAAACAGACAACAAGAATACGAGAAGTTCTGTGCCGATCTCGAGGCAGTTCGAGACCCATTCATCGACCGGTTCCAACCGCTGTACGAGCAGGCAAGCGACGATGTTACACCCGCTGATGAGTTGTTCTATGTCGTTTCTGTGGGTGAGCCAAGCGAGCGCGAAACAAAGTCGCTGTATCGCGAGGCCGCAGACAGTGTCTATGTCATCACGAAAAGCTTCGAGTACTTTGATGCTGTTGAGCCAGCGATACAGGACGCGTTAGATCAAGATGTCTCGATTCAAGCACTCTTTCTCCATCCTCGCCACCTCTCAGCGACGAATCAAGAGATACAAAGTACAGTTCTAGACTACGTAACTGACAAGTATCCCGAAATAGCGATACGGTTCAGTACCGAATTGCTGCCGTGGCGCGGGACACTGATCGATCCGAGTATGGACTATGAGACAGGTCAGGCAATCGTCTTAGTCGAAGAGAAGGATGTCCCGCTCCATATGCGGCAAGCCGCAGTCACCGAGAACGGCTCGTTTGTTGCCGGACTGCACCGATATTTCGATCTGATCTGGGAATACGATAGTGTCGAGAAAATCGAGTGAGACGACTGTCGAATTGTGTCTCACCCTACGCAAAATATACTACTCTGTCGTCTCGTGCTTACGGATGAGTTGTCTGATCGAGTCTTCGACGGTGAACTTCGGTTCCCAGCCAAGTTCGTCGTGCGTTCGTGTCGTATCAACAGCGAACTCGTCGACCAGTGTTTCTCCAGCTCGCGGATTCTCAACGAGTTTGACTTCGGGACTCTGTCCGAGTTCTTCCTCAGCGATTTGTGCAACTAATTCAGCTGTTTCGTGGACGCTCGGATCCTCATCGGTCGCGAGTGCATACTTGTCGACCCCAGTATCACCCTGCTCAAGTTGACCCTGAAGTCGTTCAGCACTCCGAACGTACGCGCGGGCGACGTCTTTGACGTGGACGAAGTTCCGTGACTGGGTGCCGGGTTCGTAGACGGTCAGTGGCTCGCCAGCAACGGCCTGATTGACGAAGAAGTTGATCACAGTCCCCTTCGAGACGGTCTGTGAGCCAACCTGGTGTTCGCCATAGAGATTCGATTTGAGATATATATGAGCCGGGAACGCATCATCAGCGAGCGTTTCGATCGCTTGCTCGCCAAGGACTTTGGTCCGGCCGTACCAGTTCAGAGGATCACGGCGATGCTCAGTCGTGATCGGGAAGGATTGTGGGTCACCGATGATTGCCATACTCGCAGGGAAAATCAATCCTGCTCCCTGCTTGCGACAGAACCACGCAATGGTATTCGTCGCATTGACATTGATCTCGTGAGTGAGATCAGGGTTCGTCTCACAGTCATCGACACCGCTGAGCGCAGCCAGATGCATGACGATATCGGCACCCTCGAGTGCCGCTTCCAACTGGTCGTGATCACGGATATCGACGTGCTCAACGGTTACGTCCCCAATCTCTCGAACTGTACCCCGATAGAAATTATCGATCGCCGTGATAGACCAGTCAGGATGCGTCGCCTGAAGCCGGTCAACGACTCGGCTTCCGATATATCCTGCTGCACCAGTTACTGCGATCGTTAGTTCGTCGTCAGTTGTCATTGTTCTCTATAGGTGTCAGTGGTTGTCTATCGGCTGTGTCCATCGCCTCGCCAAATTGCGATTCAGCGGTGAATCGAGTTGCTAAGTCGCGGACTCCATCGCGAAGCGTCCACTGTGGCTCAAATCCGGTTGTTGCGAGCCGATCGAAGTTGACGTGATACGACGGACCAGGATTCTGGTCTTCGAGATACGTTAACTCGAGGCCGGTATCCAACTCATCGCGGACAATCTCGGCGATCGTCTCGATGCGGTAGTTCTGATCGTTTGAACCAACGTTGTACACGTGCTCTGACCAGGCATCTGGCTCACAGGCGGCCTGATAGTACGCTCGTGCGGCATCGCGAACGTGAATGAACGGCCGCCAGTTACTACCGTCCCCATAGACTGTCAGCGGACGATTCGTCAGTGCACGGAAGACGAAATGATTGACGACGAGATTGAACCGGATCCCGGGCGCATAGCCGAAATTCGTACTCATCCGGAGCGCGGTTCCGGTGAATGCACCCTCATCAACGTACTCCTCGAGGAGGGTTTCAGCTTCGTACTTCGTCTCCGCATACGGATTGAGCGGATCGGGTTCAGTCGCTTCGTCGAGATCGGTACTGGCCGCTCGGCCGTAGTTGTTACACGAAGAGGCGAACACGACACGGTCCACGTCGACTTTCCGTGCAGCGTTGAACACATTGCGGCTCCCCTCGAGATTGACTGCCCGCGTCTCCTCGACGCGATCATGAGTACTCTCAGCACCGGTAATCGCGGCCAGGTGGATGACGCGGTCCACGGTCCGCATGGCGGTTTCAACATCACCGTAGTTACGGACATCGCCACGGACGAACTCAAGGCTGCCGTCGAACTGAGCAGCCATGAGGTTCGCCGGTGAGCCGGCCGCGAGTGAGTCAAGGACGGTGACCCGGTCGATTCTCTCGTCGGCCTGCAGCAGGGGGATGAGGGCACTGCCGATATAGCCACATCCGCCCGTGACGAGGACGTGCATTCCAGTGTCGTCGCCGTCAGTTGGCATCGGGTGTGAGTTCAGCCTCTTCGGCAGCGTCGTCCTCGTACGAGAGTTCGGTTTCGTCGGCAGTGTCTCCTTCCTTCTCCCAGTCGTCGAGCACGCCTGGCAGGAACCGGTCTTCGTGGGCGGTGATCGTCTCTTCGTGTTCGACAAGCGTCTCGAGAACGTCGCGAACTCCTTCGGTGAAGTCCTGACGCTGCTCGCCGATCAGGTCCATGTACCGTTCGTTCTCCATCTCCATCTTGTGCGTCTCGTCCTCGTCACGCGGATTCTCGAAGTGCTCGACGGAGACATCGAGGTCGAACTCATCGCCAACATCGGCGATGGTGTTCGCGATTTCGACGATACTGATAGCGCGCGTGACCTGGTTGTAAACGACGTGGTCATCGGGACGTTCGTCGGGATCGCTAAGCGCTAAGCGGGCGAGTCCTTCGACGGCATCCTCGAGGCTGATGAACGGTTTTCGCTGCTCGCCTTTCCCGTAGACGGTCGTGGGATAGCCGGCGATGGCCTGGGCACAGAAGCGGTGGGCAACGACGCCGAAGTAGTAGTCGAAATCGAACCGAGTGGCGAGGCGTGGATCAGCAGCCGTTTCGGCGGTTTGGGTGCCGTAGGTGATGGCAGTTCGGACGTCCGAGATCGGGATATCGAACTGCTTGTGCGCGAGGCGCATGTTGGCGGCGTCGTGACTTTTCGTGAGGTGATACCACGAGCCCGCCATCGCAGGGAACGGCACTTCGTCGCTTTCGCCCTGGTTTTCCATCGTCGCACCGCCTTCGGGAATGGGGAACTCTGGTGCACCGTAGACACCCGTCGTGGTCGTTTCGATGAAGTGGGTGTTGGTCAGGTCGTGCTCCTCGAGGCCCCACAGGAGGTTGCGCGTCGCCTGCAGGTTGTTGTGCTGCGTGTAGTTCGCGCGTTCGCCATTGATCTGGGAGTACGGCGCGGAGGGTTGGGCTGCCGTGTGGACGATGGTCTCGGGTTCGTGTACCTCGAGAAGTTCGTCGACGAACGATTTGTCGGTGAGGTCACCTTCGACGAACGAGAGGTTGTGGAGACCGTGAACCTCTTTTGCGGCCTCGAGGCGTTCCTCCGGCGTCGCAATCGGCGTGGCGCTCGTGCTGCCGACCTCTTCGACCCACTCGCGGCGGGCGCCATTGTCGACACAGACAAGTCGGTCGTCAGTACGCGAAGCAATGCGGAGTGCGGTCGGCCAGCCGATATAGCCATCGGCGCCAGTGAGAAGTATCGTCATCTGTTACTCAACTTCTGAATGACTATACCACTTGAAAAGTTTTGCTGTTCTGATTGTATACCAATACTAAACAAAATTGGGCTGTGTGACAGTGCGTTAGATAGTAATCCGATAGTACTATAATAAGATAGAAAGACCAACCAGTTGACGTGCTCATTCAGCATTGCGTATATAATACGGAGGACAGAAAATGGTCGGGGTGACGAACCTATTGCTTGGTGGTGTCGCAGCCGCCATTCTTGGGTGGGGGTTTGAACGATATCGAACGCGCTTTGTAAAATCAGATCTCGTAATTGCGGGGGTACTTGCATTCGGAATCTTGGTGTTTGTAACGCTTCCAGGCGTGTACGACTCCATCGGGAATGTACTCGATATTGAACAGCGATTCGTGTTGCTTTCGCTACTTGCCCATCTCGTTACGCTTGCTATTGTTCTCTATCTCTTGGCAATGATTCGTGACACGAACGCTTGCTTTTCTGATCTCGTTCGAAACCTCTCAGCCGAGCAAGCGCCGCAGACGGACGGTGGAACACGGACAATTTTCATCGTCATCCCGGCCTACAACGAGGGTGAAACGATTCGGTCAGTCGTCGAATCGCTTCCGGAGACGATCCGTGACTACGCTGTTCAGCCGGTGGTCGTATCCGACGGGTCGGCTGACGACACTGCCGCAAACGCGGAGCATAATGGCACAATTGTCGTTGAGCATCCGGTGAATCAAGGTCAGGGCGGCGCGCTGAAAACCGGGTTCCAGATCGCACTCGATCAGGGCGCTTCTATCGTTGTGACAATGGATGGCGACGGCCAGCATCCAGTCAACGGACTCGAGCAGTTGGTCGCGCCAGTGATCGACGACGAAGCGGATTACGTGATGGGGTCGCGGTACAAGGGCGAAGACTACTCCGGAAACAGCGTCGTACGCGAAAGCGGGATTCAGGTATTCACCTGGTTGATCAACGTGCTTACCAAATCCGATATTACGGACTGTACAAACGGCTTCCGTGCGATTCGAGCCTCTGGACTTGAGGAGATGCGACTGACTGAAGAGCGGTTCAGTGCGCCCGAATTGATCATTGAAGCGCGGAAAAGCGGTATGCGGATTCAAGAGATTCCAATTACAATTGAAGAGCGTCAGGCTGGCGAGACGAAGAAGCCACAGCTGATGTACGCCGTCGGGCTGACGCGGACGATTCTGACGACGTGGATTCGATAACGATGGTAGGACAGCATGACTCTTCTACCCAGGAAATCCTCTACGTCACGAAAACATCGATCCTCGGCGAAGGCGGCGGCGGCGAGAAACGAGCGAAAGAGGTCACCGGTCGCCTTGCCGATCGCGGTCACGACGTCACGGTGGCCTGCGGGCGGACGGATCAGGGCCTCTCGAAGTGGACCACGAGCCAGGGCTGTCTGATCCGACATATCACGTGTGCGCCGGAGTATCTGTTACAGTTTCCCCGCGTCGGCTTCTACCTCCCGCGATACCTGTTCGCGTTCACCAGCCTGCCGGTGCTTTGCTATCTGCTATTCGAGGAGGACTACGACATCGTCGTCGAAAACATGACACCGTACCCGACGTTGACGGTCATCCTCGCGAAACTCTTCGGCGTGCCGATCGTCGCCGTCCAACACGAGTTCCACGGTGACGACGCCGCCGAGATGTACGATCCCCTGACGGGACGGATTCAGTTGCTGGTCCAGAATCTACTGCGGCTTTTCGACTACGACCGGGTTATCGTTCCGACCCGGCACGTGCGGGCGCAACTATCAGCATACGGCGTTCCGTGGGGCCGCATCGATGTCGTCCCGAACGGCATCAACTACGAACGGTTCGCTCGAGAGACCGAGGACCGCGATCGGAAACGGCTCGTCACGGTGAGTCGCTTGGGAACGCGAAAAGGCGTCGACGACGTGCTCCGCGCGTTTGCGACCGTTCGGGAGGAACATCCGGATGCGACGCTCGATATTGTTGGAAGTGGTCCGGAACGCGATACGCTCGAGGAACTCGCGAGCCGCCTCGATGTCGGTGAGTGCGTCACCTTCCACGGCTACGTCAGCCACGAGCGGAAGGTTGAACTGCTGAACCGTGCGGACCTCTTCCTTTTCGCCTCTCGGCAGGAGGGATTCGGGCTTGTGTTGCTTGAAGCAATGGCAGCTGGACTGCCGGTCGTCGCTCGAGAGCTGCCTGTCTATCACGACTTCTTCGAGGACGAAGTCAACGGCTATCTCGTCGCGGGTGAGCAAGCCCAAACCGAGATCGACACCCGAACAGTCGAATTACTCGAAAATCGGTCGCGAGTGACACAAATCCGAAAACACAATGAACGAACGGCCGAACGGTACGGCTGGGACAACACGGCACAGATGACAGAATCAGCCCTGCTGGATCTCTGACTATGGTCGAACCAGAACGAACCCCGATTATCTTAGTGAGCATCGATGCACTGCGCGCTGATCACCTCGGATACCACGGCTATGACCGCGATACGTCGCCGTTTCTCGATCGCCTTGCCGATCGTGAACTCCAATTCCGAACGGCTATCTCCGCGAGTTCCCATACTCGAGAAGCGGTCCCAGCACTACTGAGCGGCCGCTATCCGGACGTGTTCGCATCAAATAACTACCACTACGTCCCGGAGACTATCGCAGATAAACTTTCGGAGGCAGGGTATCGAACTGCAGGATTTCATTCGAATCCGTACGTCTCTCGAGCGTACGGTTTTGATAGTGGATTTGACATGCTTGACGATGATCTGCTCTTAGGACAGAATCGATTTTTAGCGCTTGCACAACGAGCGCTTAATAAGTTCGTTCTGAAGAAGGGCGAGTACCACGCACGAGCCGCTGAAATCAATGAACGGTCCTTGTCCTGGGTGGATTCTCAGGAGGAGGAACCATTCTTCCTATGGAATCACTACATGGATCCACACGGGCCGTACAATCCACCGGAGGGATATACGTACGCCGACCGTGACTTATCGAACGACGACGCTCAGACGCTGTATCAGAAGACAATTGATCAGCCGGAGGAAATCACTGAGGCTGACCGCCAGTTATTGATCGATTCGTACGATGGGGAAATCCGATATCTAGACGAGCAGTTACAGGCGTTCTTCGACGCTCTGGAAGACCGTAACCTCTTGGAGTCCAGCCTCATTATCGTTACGGCAGACCACGGAGATGCCTTCGGTGAACACGATTATTACACCCATCCACGACATCTTCACGAACAATTGCTTCATGTTCCATTGTTGGTGTCGCCACCTGGTGAATCAGTTGATGTTACTGTTGAAACGCCAGTGAGTACGCTCGATATCGTCCCTACCATACTCACGTATGCAAATCACCCGAGTGGTGACCTGCCCGGCTCTCCGCTCATCACCGAAAGCGGACTTCCAGATCGAGACGACGACTCCGTCGTTTACTCGAGTGCAACCGGAGAAGACGAACACCAAGGAGTCCGACGATTTGCCGCTCGCGAATCACGGTGGAAAGCGGTACTCGAACGAGAAATAGCCACAGGAGACATCCTCGACGAGCGGATATTCGACCTTCAGGAAGACCCAGAGGAACAAATTGAACACTCTCCGTCGGAAGTAGACGCTGACGGCTTGGTAGAAGAGATTCGAGCCTTCAGCGCATCCCGACTCAACGCAATCGACTGCGATGCGATGGACGTGACCGCAGAAGAGACCGAAGAGATTAGCGAACGGCTGGAAGCGTTGGGTTACAAATGAGCGATTCCACTGACGAAGAGACGCTCAACGTATTGATCTTAGCAGAAGATTTCTATCCGAAGGAATCCGGCGGTGCATTCATTGACTGGAACGTTGCCCAACACTTGGCAGAATGTGGTGACTCCGTAACCGTCGTCACGCCCAGAAACGAACAGACACCATCAATTGAACATGTCGATAACGTCGAAATTCGGCGACCCCTTCGAAGCCACGGGTCAGACACGCACCCCAATTCAATATTGGGTCTTATCTGGCGAATAGTGTTCGCGATTATTCTTATACCATACTTGCTCTACTTTGCTCGCAATCGGAATTTCGATCTGGTATATTCTACAAATCATCTCTTTCATTTCCCGGCCACGCTTTTAGGTACAGTATTTGGTCTGGTACACGTGTCGTTTGTCGGATACTCACCGAGCATTCAATCTAATTCTACGATTACAGACCCACTTGTGATTCTAGAACGCATCAACTTCCGGTATTTCATGGGGAATGTGGCGCTTTGCCAAACCCCGTCAATCTCATCTCTTCTTTCAAAACTTTCGAGGGCCGAAGTAGACCGAATAGACGGATGTGTCGATTCTAATGTCGTCCAAAAAGCGATTCCGGATAAAAGACCCGACCAAACAGATACTAAAACCGGTGATGAGATAAGGTTAATATTCGTAGGTAGGCTCGTAGACATAAAGAATCCAATTGAAGCTGTGCATCTTCTTTCTACACTTCACCCAAAATATCGATTGGAAATTGTTGGAGCTGGTGCAAAGCGAACAGTCGTTGAAGAAGCAATACTGGAGGAGAACGTTAGCGACCGCACACATTTAGCTGGCTTGCTTTCTCATGAGCAGACTCTCAAGGAAATTTATGATTCGGATATACTCATTCTTCCCTCAAAGGCAGATGCATATCCAGCAGTAGTCTTTGAAGCACTTTCGCTCAATACTCCTGTTCTTGCGACACCAGTCGGCGTCCTTCCCACTATTGATCATCCTCATCTTACGACTGCTAAGTTAGAGAATTTCGATAATGTTCTTCCAATGATCGATCTTGAGACAGGAGATGGAATCGATGAGAATACATTAGAGCGGTTTTCAGTCGAGAGATTTACTCAAGACGTACGTACCCATATGGTGTCAGCAGTATCTGATATTCCTGATAGTTAATTAGTTATGGTATCACAAATATCATATATTTTTAACATCTTCATTGAGTTCTTTCATTGTCTTAACTTCAACCTCTCCTTTGTTTCGGGTCTGGGAAACCCGATGTAGAAACTTCTCAATTGGTGGCCACTGAATGTCGTTTGCAGTCTCCCAAAGATGAGACCACAGATGAGCATATGAGTCGCGTCTGATCGCCGTTGAAAGTGTTGTATTCATATTCCGATAATGCAACCGCTGACGAACAGATTGCGGAATCGTCTTGAAAACGGGATGGGGATCTTTCTGTCCGGCTTCCAGAAATGGTGTGGTTAGTGATGGATATCGTGTACAGTAGGTTTCGACAACTCCATCAACCGACCTCGGACGAACAATAGGTTGTGCACCAGTGAGCAGATCTATCCCGAGCTGGACCCGATTTGATGCTTCAGACGCGCTTGGAGCGCGTGAACGGGGTGACCGAACGATTTCGAAACCGTATTCTTGCAAAATCTCTCGTGGGGGGTGGCTATGACGGGGAGGAACAATCGAAATCGGGCGCTCGAGTCCGTACTCATCGTGTATTTCGAGCACATTATCAAATTCCCATCGAAGAGTCTCATGTGAAACATCTGCGCATTCGACATGCGAGAACGTATGGGTGCAGATTTCGTGATCAACATCGGCTGATTCGATTCGATCGACTAAATCTGGTGCATAGAATTCGAGATCGTCTTCGGGACCTGTCTTTGGTATTACACCGAACCAGTCCGCCTCATGGCTGGTGTTGTAGTCAGATAGCGGTTCATCCAATAGGAGATGGCCGACGACATTGAACGTGATCGGAATCTCGAGTTCGTCACAGAGTTCCAGCAATCGCTCGAGTGCTCGGGTTTCTTGCTTCCGATTCGGACTTAAGGCGTCGAGTTTTCCGTAGTGGACGAGCCCCCATCCGAGCTCGAGTTCCATACTAAATGTTATCGTCGCTGACACAGGTAGATATTAAAAATCGATCGGTAATTATGTTACTATGTCAGTAGTCGTGGTGACGACTATACTTGGAGAGATACACCTAATTTGTGGCTGTTGTATGAGTTTACCCCGAAGTCCCGACAGCCGGCACAGCGTGATCCCGTGAGAGCATCTCATTGTTGTTGACGACTCGACGAAGTTCTTCGTATGGATTG
>Ga0207733_100537_pt1 | contig 20850 bp, 17 predicted proteins | sample A23P3SouthBayCA_FD_187735 | JGI IMG/M metagenome (GOLD analysis project Ga0207733, IMG submission 187735) | Aerobic enrichment media microbial communities from Eden Landing Ponds, California, USA - A23 P3 (SPAdes) | ecosystem: Environmental > Aquatic > Marine > Unclassified | place: Emeryville... | reverse complement strand
CCCATCGAGATGGTCGAGGCCGTTCTCGCTCGATAGGGGACATCCCACCTCGCCGGTCACCGGTTAGGAGTACGTCAGACTGAGTTCGATCAGGTTGGCCGTATTTTTCACCGCGTCGACGAACTCGTGTTTGTCGGCGTCGGTCGCCATGCGGCTCTTCGGGGTCGAGAGGCTCACCGCGCCGCGAACCTCGCCGTCTTCGGTTCGGATCGGCGCCGCGACACACCGGAGGCCTCGCCAGCGTTCTTCGTCGTCGTAGGCCCATCCCTGTTCCTCGACGGCTTCGAGTTGCTCGCGCATCCGCGCTGGATCCGTGATGGTGTTTGGCGTCTCGGGTGGCAAGCCACGCTCTTCGATGATCTCGTCGATTTGCGCGGGGGGCAGGTGGGCCATCATTGCCTTCCCCAGGCCGGAGTAATGCAGTGCGAGTTGGGACCCGATGTGGGTGTCGAGTTCGACGGCGTTCTCGCCTTTCGCTCGATAGAGCACTACCCCCAGGCCCCGCTCGTGGGTCGCGAGCGTGACGAGTTCGCCCGTCTCGGCAGCGAGGTCGTCGACCTTCGGTTTCGCAGCCCCGAACAGGTCGACGTCGTCACGGAGTATTCCACCGATGTTGAGAAACTGGAGACTCAGCTGGTACGCCTCGCCGTTTTTGATCACGTACTCGTGCTCGCGGAGCGTGCTGAGGTGGTTGTGAACGGTACTCTTGTTCATATCCAGTTCGTCGGCGAGGTCACGGAGGTGGGCGGAGCGCATCTCTTTGAGCGCCTCGATGATGGCCACGGTCGTCTCCAGGGATTTGACCGGGTGACGGGCGTTCTCGTTCATGGCCGTGTCATCGGTGGGATCGATAATGAAACTGTTCATTGATAGAGAACGCGGGCCTGAGTAGCGGGTCCGCCTCGCTCTCTCAGGACCTGCCGGATTGCACGTCCATTCCAGCCGATCACCGCTGATAGTGGGTCAGTACTGTCACTCGAACGAATAGTACCGCTCGCCCCCAAACACTTATGAAATTTTGCGGCGACACTCCAATCGCTATGATTGCACAGCAGCGGTTCATCCAACCCGACGAAGTCGAGACGCTGGAACTCGACTGGGGGTCGATAAAGTGGTTGAGCACGCCGGAAACGACCGGTGCCGAGACGTTCAGCACGGGCCTCGTGATTTTGGAGCCGGGCAAGGCCCACGAGCGACACACCCATCCCGACAGCGAGGAAGTTTTATTCGTTCTCAGCGGTGAGGGCCACCAGACGATCGCGGACGAAGAGCGGGACATCACGCCTGGGGATATGCTGTACGTTCCGGCGGGCGTCGAACACAGTACACGGAACACGTCGTGGGAACCGCTTCGGTTCCTGGCGATGTACGGGCCACCGGGGCCGGAAGCCGAACTTCGTCACCTCGCCGAGTGTGAGGTCATTCCACCGGGCGAGCGCCCCGACGACGAATAATCGACTGTCCAGCCTGAGGTCGCGCCGCTGGTACTCACCCGTCGCCGACGGAGATACATCTTCACCACGCTTCCGGATTTCGGAAGCACTCCCCCCCTCCAGTTATCAATCGAAAAAACCACGACGAGAAATACGCGAAATTGCCCACGTTACTTAAGTGAGTGGCCGCGATTCGCGTCGCTGTCATAGTGAGTTTTATTGTTGATTATATTCTCCTAGTTGTATGGCAACAGATGGCATATCCCCCACCGATGCCGACACCGACCCTGGTGAGGCGGTGGCGAGTTGGCGATACGACCCGGCGGCCGACGAATTCGAGTTGAGCGAGGACGCAGCCGAGGTGTTCGACGTCTACGACGACGCTCCGTCCCAGTCGCAAATCGTCGCCCAGTTTGCGGTCGAGGACCAACAGCGCGTCCGGTCGGCCTTCGAGCGTGCGGTTGCCGAGCAATCACCGATCACCGTCACGGCGACGCTCGGCAACGACGCTGATCGTCAGACGGCCCGAATCCACGCGACGCCCCTCGTCGAGGACGGGGCGGTGGTCGCGCTATCGGGGATCGCCGAGGATCGGTCGACGACGGAGACGCTGAAACGACGCGTGGAGGTTCTGCGGGACGCCAGCCAGGAGTTGATGGGTGCGGAGAACGAGACGGACGTCGCCCAGATCGTCGCCGGCGCCTCGAAGAACATCCTCGGATACGTCAACACGACGATTCGACTGGAGGATGATGGCGTGTTGCGGACCACCGTCGCCACCGAGGAGTGTCTCGAAAAGGCCGGTGAGCGTCCGGACTACGACGTGGACGAGGAGACTGCGGCCTCCCGCGTGTTTCGGACCGGCGAACCGGAAATCCACCAGGATCACACCGCGACGGAGGACGGCCACGACCGTGGCGAACTCATGTCCGGATTGTACGTCCCCATCGGGGACCACGGGGTAATGAGCGCCGGTGACACGACGGTGGCCGCGTTCGATCAGGGCGACCTCGAAGCCGCGGAACTCCTCGGGGAACTGGGCTCGAAGGCCCTGACTCGCATCGTGTCCGAGCGCGAACTGAAGGCCCAGAACGATCAGCTCTCGGAGTTCATCCAGGACACCACTGCGACCATCGAGGAAGTGACGGCGACGACCGACACGGTACGGGATCTGGCCAGCGAGGCAGTCGAGAAAGCCGAGGACGGTGACGAAGCGATCGAGTCCGTCGCCGAACAACTGGCGGATATCGAGCGGAAAGTCGAGGACGCCGCCACCGAGGTCCAGGAATTGAACGACGTGGTCGCCGAAATCGACGAGTTCGTCGACCTCATCGACGACATCGCCGATCAGACGAACATGCTCGCACTGAACGCCAACATTGAGGCCGCGCGTGCGGGCGAAGCAGGACAGGGCTTCGCGGTCGTCGCCGACGAGGTGAAAGAACTCGCCGAGCACACGCAGGAAGCGACCAACGAAATCGAGACGCTCATCGACAACGTCGAACAACAGACGAATCAGGCAACCGAGAGTATCCTCGACACGACGAGTTACGCCGCGGAGGGTCGCGAGACCGCGGACACCTCCAGTGAATTACTGGACGAGATCGTGGCCGTCGCCAGGGAGACCGAAGACGGTGTGGCCGAGATCAGTAGCGCGATGGACCAACAGGCCAATTCGATCGAGAGCGTCGCTGCCACGCTCGACCGCTGGTAGCCCCGACGGGCAGTCTGGGGGGCTTTCCCGCCGGCAAGCGCCGACCCCAATCTTGAATACACGCTCCGATAAATTTCGATCCGTCCATGAAGTTTACTCGAAGCGAATCACTGGATCGACTGGAATCAACTATCGAGAGCGGCGATCCGGTCATCGGCGCTGGTGCCGGGACGGGGATCTCGGCGAAGTTCGCAGAGCGTGGCGGTGTCGACCTCCTCATCATCTACAACTCGGGACGCTACCGGATGAACGGTCGCGGCTCGCTCGCCGGGATCCTTCCGTACGGCGACGCCAACGAGATCGTCCTCGACATGGGCCACCAGGTCCTGCCCGTCGTGGAAGACACGCCGGTCCTCGCTGGCGTCTGTGGCACGGACCCGTTCCGGGACATGAACGTCTTTATCGAGGATCTCCGCCGCCGCGGCTTCTCCGGCGTCCAGAACTTCCCGACCGTCGGTCTCATCGACGAGGACAGCACGCTCCGGAAGAACCTGGAGGAGACCAACATGGGGTACGACAAGGAAGTCGACATGATCCGCGAGGCCAGCGAGCAGGGCATGCTCACGTGCCCGTACGTCTTCAGCGAGGACCAAGCCACGGCAATGGCCGAGGCTGGCGCCGACGTCGTCGTCTCGCACATGGGACTGACGACCTCCGGCGACATCGGCGCCGAGACGGCGCTGACCCTCGACGAGGCGGCCGAGCGCGTCCAGGCCCACCACGACGCCGCGAAGGCGGTGAACGATGACATCAAGGTCATCTGCCACGGTGGCCCGATCGCCTGGCCGGACGACGCCGAGTACGTCCTGAACAACACCGAGGGCGTCATCGGCTTCTTCGGTGCATCGAGCATCGAGCGTCTCGCGACCGAGGAAGCGATCGAGAACCAGGCGCGAGAGTTCAAGGAGATCGACTTCTGATGTCGATCGGCACGCCAACGAGGTGACTGCGATGAGCGTCGTCATCGTCGGGACTCTCGACACGAAAGGTGAGGAAATCGACTTTGCCAGAGACGTCATCGAGGACCAGGGCGTCGACGTTCACCTCGTGGACGTGGGCGTGATGGGTCCCTCGGACGTCGAGGCCGACACGACTGCCGAAGCAGTCGCCGAGGCTGGCGGTTCCACCCTGGAGGCGCTCCGGGAAGCCGGTGACCGCGGGAAAGCCATGGAAGTGATGGGTGACGGTGCCGCCGCGATCGTCACTGAAATGTACGAAGACGGCGTGCTCGACGGCATTCTCGGCCTCGGCGGCGGCGGGAATACGTCGATCGCGACCGGTGCGATGCGCGCACTGCCGGTCGGCGTTCCGAAGCTGATGGTTTCGACCATGGCCTCGGGGGACACCGAACCGTACGTCGGCACCAAGGACATCGCGATGATGTACTCGGTGGCAGACATCGAGGGATTGAACCAGCTCTCGCGGACGGTTATTTCGAATGCGGCGCTCGCGATGGTCGGGATGGTCTCGAACGAACCCGACGTCGAGGTCGAGGACAAGCCAACCATCGCGCTGACGATGTTCGGTGTGACGACCCCCTGTGTCCAGACCGCGCGCGAGTGGCTGGAGGAGCGTGGGTACGAGACTATCGTCTTCCACGCGACGGGGACCGGCGGGCGCGCGATGGAGAACCTGATCGCGCAGGGTGTCGTCGATGGTGTGCTGGACCTGACAACGACCGAGTGGGCCGACGAGCACGTCGGCGGCGTTCTCGGTGCCGGTCCCGACCGCCTCGATGCGGCTGGTGAGGCGGGGATTCCGCAGGTGGTCTCCACTGGCGCGCTGGACATGGTCAACTTCGGGCCCGAAGACTCGGTGCCCGAGAAGTTCGCCGACCGGCAGTTCCACGTGCACAACCCGCAGGTGACGTTGATGCGCACGACGCCGGCGGAAAACGCCGAGATCGGGCGGATCATCGCGGAGAAACTCAACGCGGCGACGGGACCGACGACGCTGGCGTTACCCCTTGGCGGGGTGTCCATGCTCGACGCCGAGGGTGAGGAGTTCTACGATCCCGAGGCGGATACGGCGCTGTTCGACGCGCTGCGTGACAACATCGACGAAACCGTCGACCTGCTGGAGATCGAGGCGAACATCAACGACGACGAGTTCGCGGTGGCAGTCGCCGAACGGCTTCACGAGTCGCTCACGGACAGCGCCTGAACACTGTCCGGTGGCCATTCGCCTATCACGCTCTCCATAACCGCACGACGAGACGGTCGTTCCGAATCGACCTGGGCGTGGAACGGTCGGTAAGCAACAAGCATTTGCAATGATTATCCCCGAAGTAACGAAAGTTTTAAGGGTTGGATGGTACCATATAGCTACGAGTTGCCCAATCAACCATGACGGATCACTCAGACCAAGCAGACGAATCCAGGCGGAATTATTTGAAAGCAATTGCGGCCGGTGGCCTTGCGGCCGGCTTTGCCGGTTGTCAGAGCGACGGTGGCAACGGAAACGGCAACGGTAACGGAAACGGCAACGGCAACGGTAACGGAAACGGAAACGGAAACGGTAACGGAAACGGCAACGGCAACGGTAACGGCAACGGTGAAGGCGACTCGATGATCGACGAGGCGGACCCGATCGGTAACTGGCCGCCAGAAGGCGACTCGGTTACCATCAGCTTCAACGGTCCAGAGTCCGGTGGCCTCGGTCCTGACGGTCAGGACCAGCGACAGGGCTTCGACCTCATCATCGACCACCTCAACAACGGCGGTGGCCTGGTCGACAATACCGACCTCCTGAGCGGGGACGGCATCCTCGGCTACGAGGTCGAGTCGACCGCGTACGACACCGCGACAAACGCACAGACCGCGCGTGAAAACGCAAATCAGCTCATTCAACAGGACAACGCACAGTTCTGGACCGGTGGCATGTCCAGTACGGTGACCATCGCGATGGAAGAGATCGCGGCCGCGCAGAACGTGCCGTTCATGGCCGGGAACTCCACGTCCTCGTCCATCAGTGGTGAGAACTGCTCACGCTACTACTTCCACCCGACCTTCCACGCCGAGATCATCGGCATGATGATGGGTGAGGCTGCGCCCCAGGAACTCGGCGAGGACCGCTCGCTGTTCCACATCTACATGGACTACTCGTACGGCCAGTCCAACAGTGCCGCAGCCACGAAGTACCTCGTGGACAACGGTCCGTGGGAGCTCGCTGGCGAAGCGCCGATCGCCGAGGACGAGACCGACCACTCCTCGCAGATCTCCGAACTTCAGGAGTCCGACGCGGACGTCGTGTACTTCTCCAGCTTCGGTGGCTTCGCAGCGAGTGGCCTCCAGCAGATGGTCGACGCCGGCGTCACCGAGAACGTCGACGTGATCATCCCGCACGTCAGTGCGTTCACGCTGAACCCGATGGGCTCCTCCGCAGAGGGTGTCTACGGTGGCGAGCCGTGGAACCCAGGCGCGGACAACGAGGCCTCCGAAATCTTCATCGAGGCGTTCGAGGAAGAGTACGACGAGACGCCCAACCAGAGCCACCTTCACACGTACGAGAGTGTGCTGGTGTACGCGATGGCAGTCGAGCAGGCTGGCACGTTCCACCCGCCGACGGTCATCCGAGAGATGGAGACCTTCGAGTGGAGCCAGGCGTGGGGCGACTCGGTGTTCCGCGAATGCGACCACCAGGTCGAGCGCCCGTACTACTTCGTCCGTGGCGTCAGCGACGAGCGAGCGGAGGAAATGGGTATCCGGACGGAAGTCGTCCGAACCACCGACCCGCTCGTCTACAGCTGTGACGAGCCGCCGGCGACGAACTGTGAGCTGGGCCCCTACGGCGACGAGTAAGCCCACCCTCACGGTCCTGTAGGATCGTTCACTTTCGAACGATTTTTGCGCGTAACCGTCACTTGCTACACTGGCGATTACGGCGTTCGTTCGGCATTTTTCGGCCGACGACGGGATGGACCAAACACGGCGTAAAGACAGTAAGATTCATCACGGAGCGGAAAAACGGTTTATCATATCTCATGGTGCATACTGCCACGATGGATTGGAGGCGAGAATAGGCATGGTTCTGGAAGGCTTGATCCAGTTCAGTTTCAACGTCCTGTTCCGGGCGTCGATTTACGTACTCGTCGCGGTCGGGTTCTCGATCATCTTCGGCTCGCTTCAGTACGTGAACATGGCCCACGGGGCGTTGTACCTGGTCGGTGCGTACGTCGGGTACGTCATTGCCGGGACCAATCAGTATAGTGACGGGATCCTCAGTGGTGCCGGGCAGTTTGGCCTCGACTTGGGCTTCATCCCTGCGCTCATCCTGGTCCCGATAATCGTCTTCGTGGTCGGCATCCTCATGGAGCGGTTTATCGCGAAACCGTTCTACGATCGGCCGTTGCTCGATCAATTGCTGGTCACGTTCGGAATCCTGCTGGCCTTCCAGCAGGTGATCGGTGAAATCTTCGGCAAGTCGTCGCTCCTGTACCCGCGGCCGGACTGGCTGCAGGGCGCGTTCGAACTGCCGGGCATCGGGATTCCGCCGGGCTTCGCCTCGGTGTCCACGGTGCGTGTGCTCGCGGTGATACTCACCGTCATACTGATCGGCGTGATCATCGCGTTCTATCGGTACACGAACTACGGACTGGCCGTTCGTGCCGGGACCGAAGACGAGGAGATGACTCGGTTGCTCGGGATCCGCGTTGGCCGCCCATTCCTGCTGATCTTCGCGATCGGTGCCGCGTACGCAGGAATCGGTGGCGTTCTCGGTGGCTTCCAGTTCGGCTTCAGCTACCAGTCCGGGGTCGAGATCATCATCCCCGCGCTGGTCATCGTGATTATGGGTGGTGTCGGCAGTTTGCGAGGAACCATCATCGCCTCGTTCCTCGCCGGACTCAGCGTGGCGACCGTCGGACTGTTCTTGCCGAGCATGTCCACGGCAAGTATCTACGTGCTCGCCATCATCGTGCTCGCACTCAGACCAAGTGGCCTGATCAAAAGTGAGGCGATCGCACAATGAGCGGAGATAACGTCAGCGAAACGTCGGAGACCAAGGCTGGATTGTTCAGTCTGGAGCGATGGGATCAAGTCAAACACACCGAGCGATTCATCGCCGGTGCCGCGATCCTGTTCGTCGTGTTGTTCTCGTGGGCGATCTCGAGTGCACCGATCGTCTCGGACTTCGCCGGTGGCTATCACCGCCTCGCACTGAGCATGTTGACGTGGATGCTGCTCGGTCTGTCGTTCAACCTGCTACTGGGCCAGACAGGGCTGCTGTCCTTCGGTCACGCCATGTTCTGGGGTGGCTCGGGATACGCCGCCGCACTGTTCGCGATCCACGTTTACCCCTCGCCACTGCTGATCGTCATCGTCGGTGTGGCGTTCTCCGTCGTGCTGGGGCTCCTGTCTGCACTCGTGTTGCTTCGCCTGCACGGCGTCTACTTCGCGATCGTCACGCTGGCGATCGCACAGACCCTGTACCGGGTCGCTCGTGAACCGCTTGAACCGCTGACGAAAGGTATCAACGGGCTTCGGGTCGAGTTCGAACCCCTGCTCGGCATCTTCGAACTCGGCGAGTTCCGGGGCTTGCTGGAGTTCCTCGGCAGTGGGATGTACGTGTTCATCGGCATCTTCTTCGTGGCTACGATAATCCTCGTGGCGCGAGTCAGGAAGTCGCCGTACGGACTGATCTTCAAGGCGGTCCAGGAGAACGAGACGCGCGCACGGTTCGTCGGGCTCGACGTCTGGCGCTACCGCTACGCGGCGTTCATGCTCTCTGCGTTCATCGGCGGGCTTGCGGGCACCCTGTTCTTCATGGTGACCGGCCCGGGCCTGATGAGCGGCTCCGTCGTTCCGGAACGCATGCTGTGGACCAACAGCGGGAACCTGGTCGTGATGGTCGTCCTCGGTGGCCTTGGGACCCTGGCCGGCCCGCTGATCGGCGTCTTCGCCTACCAGTGGATGGGTTCGGTCCTGAACGGCCTCGGCATCGTCGTGCCTGGCCTGGCCTTCCTTGGCCCCATCGGCCAGTACTGGCAGCTGATCGTCGCACTGGCGTTCACCATCGTCGTGTGGACGTACCCCTCGGGTCTCTGGGGGCTGATCACGGACTTCACGGCGGCACTGCGTGACCCCGGCTCCATGCCGGCGAAGGCGAAGCGGAAGTTACCGTTCGTCGATGCGGAGGACGAGGACGGAGGTGATCGATAATGGCGATACTGGAAACACGCGGTCTGACGAAGGAGTTCGGTGGATTGCGCGCGCTCGACGAGGTCGACATCTCCGTCGAGGAAGGTGAGCTCGTCTCGCTCATCGGCCCGAACGGCTCGGGCAAGTCGACGCTGATCAACACGATCACCGGCCGACTGGAGCCCACCGAGGGCGACGTCCACTACAATGGCGAGGACATTGTCGGCCTGGCACCGAACGAAATCGCACAACGTGGCGTCGGCCGGACGTTCCAGACGGCCTCGATCTTCCCGGAGCGAACGGTCCGGGAGAACATCGAGATCGCGGCCCACGCGTCGGAAGAAGGGTCGTTCAAGATGAACTTCCTCCGCCGCCGTGATTCGTTCGACGAAGTCCTCGATCGAACCGAGCGCGTGCTCGAAACGATCGAACTGGACGATCAGGGCGAGATGGAAGCACAATCGCTACCGTACGGGGACAAGCGACGCCTCGAGGTGGCGATCGGTCTCGCGACCGGTCCCGACCTGATGTTCATGGACGAGCCCACGGCGGGGATGTCGCCCGGTGAGACGGCCATGACGGTCGAACTCATCGAGCGTCTCCGCGACGAGCTCGGCATGACGATCTTCCTCGTCGAGCACGACATGGACGTGATCTTCGGTATCTCCGATCGCGTCTTCGTGCTCAACGAGGGCGCACTGATTGCGGAGGGCCCACCCTCGGAGATCAGGGAAAGCGAAATAGTCAGGCGGGCCTACCTGGGAAGTGAGACTGTATGAGCTTGCTCGAACTGGAGGATCTCCACGCCAGCTATGGCGAGAGTCACATCCTCCGTGGCGTCACGATGGATATCGAAGAGGGCGATATCGTCGCGCTCCTCGGCCGGAACGGTGCCGGGAAGACGACGACGGTCCGAAGTATCGTCGGTGTTGAACCGCCCGAGATAACTGGCGGGTCGGTGCGCTTCGACGGTGAAGACATCACTGACTGGGAAGCCGACGACGTGATCATGAACGGCATCGGCGTCGTTCCGGAGGAGCGCCGCGTCTTCAGTCACCTCACGGTCGAGGAGAACCTCAAGCTCTCGAAGATCACCAGTGGGCGGTGGAATACGATCAGCCGCCGCGTCCAAACCAGCGGTGAGAGCACGATGGACGAGGAGGAACTGTTCGAACTGTTCCCCCGACTCGACGAACGTCGTGGCCAGAAGGCCGGAACCCTCTCCGGCGGCGAGCAGCAGATGCTGGCTATCGCGCGAACGCTCCGGCTGCCGGACCTCGACCTGCTGTTGTTGGACGAGCCGACGGAAGGGCTCGCCCCGCAGATCGTCGACGCCGTCATCGAAGCGATCGACGAGATCGCTGACCGTGGCCTCACGGTGATGATCATCGAGCAGAACGTCCGTCAGACGCTGAAACTCTCGGACCACGGGTACGTGATGGACCAGGGCGAAATCGTCCACGAGGGGACCGTCGAGGAACTGCGCCAGCAGGACCTCGACCAGTACCTGGTCGTCTAACTCGCGTCGAGTTTCATCGCAGCCGAGCGTTTTTTCTTGGCGACGTCGCTTGCAGCGACTGCGCTTCGAACCTTTCCCGCCAGTGGGCCACGCCTGACGGTTGTGGCTCCCTCGCGAACCGCGCCAGTCCACAGGGTTATTAGTAGTCACACGTAACCTCTCCTGAAATGGTACGGAGAGACCGGCGGCGTTTTCTCGCGGCCCTGTCGACGGCGGCTGTCGGCGCGGCGGCCGGGTGTGTTTCACCGGGGACCGTTCGTTCGGGGACCCATCCGATCACCGAACCGGTGACCGAGTGGCCGAGCTTTCGCGGCGATCAGTACAATACGGGCTATGCTCGCGGCGGTGAACCGACGAGTGCCGACCCGGAGATGGTGTGGACGTTCGACGAGGCCGATTCGTACTGGGGGAGTCCGATCGTCGTCGATGGCACGGTGTACGTCGGGAGCGTCGACGGGTCGCTGTACGCACTGGATGCTGACACTGGCGAGCGCCAGTGGGCGTACGACACCGGCGGCCGGCTCGAGGCGACGCCGGCGTACGCCGATGGGGTCGTGTACATCGGGTCGTACGACAAAGGCATGTACGCCGTCGACGCGGCGAGCGGCGAGGAACGCTGGACCCGGCAGCTCGGCGGGTTGATCCGTGGGAGTCCGACGGTCGTCGACGGGACGGTGTACGTCGGGGTGGGCTGTCACAACCTGGCGTGTGCGTGGTACGCCGAGGAGGCCGACGTCTCCGAGAATGGGTGGGTGTACGCCCTCGACGGCGCCAGCGGTGACACGGTCTGGGAGTTCCCCGTTGGGAACGAAGTCGTCAGCACGCCCGCGGTCGACGAGGACACAGTGTACATCGGCGCCTCGGACGAAAACCTGTATGCACTCGACGTCGAGAGCGGGGAGCCCGTCTGGACCTACGAGGCATCGGACATGGTCTGGTCAAGTCCAGCACTGGCTTTCGATATGGTCTACGTCGCGGATTGGGACGGCGAGATACACGCGGTCGACGCGCGCAGCGGTGAGCCGGTGTGGACGGCGTCACCGTTTGCCCAGTACATCTCGGGTTCGGTCGCGGTCGACGAGGACGCGGTGTACGTCGGCGATACGCCGTACAACTCACTCGACGATCCGACGACGTACTTCGCGGAGATGTACAAGTTCGATCGCCAGTCCGGCGACGAGCTCTGGCGGTTCGAAACGACGGCCATCGAAATCGGTTCCAGCCCCGTCGTGACGGAAGATCGCCTCTACTTCGGCACCCACAGCCAGACCAAGGGCGAGGGTGTCGGTGTGTACTCGCTGACGACCGACGGAGAACAGGAGTGGTACATCGAAATCGGTGGGCGGGGCGTCGGGTCGAGTCCCGCGCTCGTCGACGGTCGGCTGTATTTCAGCGGCACCGACGGGACGATGTACGCCGTCGAATAACGGCCGGTCTGTTTTTCGCGCTCAGACCCCTTCGCTGGTCGCTGGCCCGCCCGCCGCCCATCGACGGAGCAAGGCAGCCGTCACTGCACCGAGGGTAGCGAAGCCAGCCAGGGTCGCGAACAGCACGACGACGTTGGCGTAGGTGAGGATCGCACCGGCGAGGGCGCCACCCAGGGCACCGACGCCAAACACGCCGACGTAGGTGAAGCCATAGGAGATACCCCGGCTTCCCGGCGGCGTGTGCTCGGCGACGGCCGCCTGGTAGAGCGGTTGGACGACGAAGAGGAAGATGCCAAGCAGCGCGCCGACGACGATCAGCGGCCCGAGCCCCATCCCGGATGCGGGGACGAAGGCGACGGCAAGCACGGCAAGGATGAAAAAGGACACGGCGAGGCCGTATTCAACGCGGACCCGATCCGTTAGCTTCCCGCCGGCGTACTGTCCGACGACACCGATGAGCAACAAGCCGGCGTAGAAGTAGTCCTGGGGTTTGAGCATTCGGCCGTCCCCGCCGCCATCGACGAACGAGCGGAGTGGCTGTGGGAGCAACGACTCGATCGGCACCGGTGCAAACCCTGGCAGGTCACTCAAAAGCTCCGGGAGGAAGGTGAGAAAGCCCCGGTAGTACAGTCCAGAGCACATGACGATGACGAAGACGAGCACGAAGCTCCCGGTGAGGAGTCCCTTTGACGCCCGCAGGAACTCCCCGATGGAATCGACGTGGTTTCGCGCCGAGGACGTTTTCGAATCGGTACTGCGGACGGCCGCTCGTTCGTCGAAACTCGCCCTGAAGGCGTACACTGCAGCGAGCAGTGCCGGAAAGCCGAGCACGAGTGAGAGGGTTCGCCAGTCGACAAAGGCCAGCGAAACCGCGGCAAAGAGCGGTCCGAGACCGATCCCCAGATTGCCGGCGATACCGTGGTACGCGAGTGCGGTACCGCGGTCGCTCGCCCCGTTGCTGATCAGTGTGAGTCCGGCGGGGTGATAGACGCTGGCGGCGATCCCCCAGCACAGCAGCGCAACGGCGACGACGAGCATGTTGGGGGCCAGCCCCAGGAGGACGTAGGACCCGCCCATTCCGAGAAGACTCGCACCGATGAGGCGGCGAGAACCGACCTTGTCGACGAGAATGCCACCGGGCAAGGAACCGACACCGAAGAAGACGTACCCGATGGTGACGACGATGCCCACCGTCGCGGTCGTGACCTCGAGACTCGTGACGCCCAGCCCGATGGTCTGGAAGTCGACGAGCCAGCTCACCACGAACAGCGGGATGACCATCTCGTAGACGTGGACCGCCCCGTGCGCGAGCATGACGAGAGCGGTGATTGCGCGATCGTTAGCGTTCACAATCGGGAATTATCGACAGCACGTATGAGCGTTCGGATATTGTCTCGGGCCTGACACATCCTCACTATCGTTCGTGAGGATACTGGCGCCATCGACCGCCGCTGACGACCGTGCCGCGCACCCGAGGATTCTATACACTCTGGTACTCGGTTCGGCAGCGCGGCCTCAGTCGCGTGTCTGGACGGTATTTCGCAGTGTGCCGACGCCCTCGTACTCGATTTCGATGGTATCGCCGGGCTCGATCGTGCCGGGATTTGCTGGGCTCCCGAACGCGATGACGTCACCCGGTTGGAGGGTAAAGCGGCGCGAGAGAAAGGCGATGACGGTGGCCGGATCGAACAGCATCAACTCGGTGTTCGAATCCTGGCGAACCTCGCCGTTGATCGTCGTCCGCACGTCGATTCCGGTGGGGTCGAGGTCCGTCTCGATCCAGGGGCCCAGCGGCGCGGAGCCGTCGAAGGCCTTCCGCGCGGTTCGGCCGGGCTGATCCAGGGCGTCCACGTCGTTCATGATCGTGTAGCCCCGGACGACGTCGAGGGCCTCGTTCTGACTCACGTTTCGGCATCGCTGGTCGATCACGGCAGCCAGTTCGCCGGCGTAGGTCAGCTCGTCCGTCCAGTCGGGGTAGGTAATCGCGGTGTCGGGGCTCAGAAGCGAGGCGGGCGGTTTGATGAAAAACGCCGGCTGCTCGGGCCGGTCGTACTCCATCTGGTCGAGGGTTTCCGCGAAGTTCCGCCCGATGCAGTACAGTGCCGAGGGGTTGCAGGGGTAGGTCAGCGAACCGTCTCGTCCAACCTCGTAGCTACCGTCGTCGGCGATAACGTGGCCATCTTCGTAGCGGCCCGTGACGGGGCCATCCGGCGTCTGGAGCCGAGCGAGTCGCATACCCGCGAATCACACTACCCGGTCTTGAAAATGGCGACACTCGTGGGCCTGCCTCGTGAAGAACTATCCAGCCGGTTGAAATAACCGTAAAGCTTTGATAGCTACCTGCAAATATACAGCTATGTATAAGGTACTTGTACCAGTCGACTCGAACGAAGAGCGATCGCAGCGCCAGGCCGACTACGTCGCTAATCTTCCCGACAGTAGCGAGAACGTGGAGGTATTCCTGCTGTACATCTTCTCGGAATCCAGCGAGAATCCGCCGAAGGACTTCGACGGGACGAAATCGGCCTCCCGCATCCCGACGGTGCGCCGGATGAACGAATTCTTCGAGGACGAGGGCATCGAGGCGTCGATCCTGGAAGATTCCGGTCGGACCGCCGACCGAATTCTCGAAGAAGCCGAGGAGTACGACGTCGACGAAATCGTGCTCGGCAGCCGGAAACGATCCCCGGCCGGCAAGGTGCTGTTCGGTAGCGTCGCCCAGACCGTGATCCTCGAATCCGACCGACCGGTCGTCATCACGCCGTCGTAGGCGGCGTCGCCACTCGCCGACGCCTGCCCACGACGGAATGACACGCACAGTACTGCTATTGCAGGTGGTACCGCTTCGATCCCGTCGAATCGCGGACCAACGAACGCACCGAATCAACGGTCCGGGGTGGCACCAGTGGAACCTTTATAGGATTGGCCTCGCTCGTCTGTGGCGACATGCTCCTCACTGGGACCGTCGTCGCCGAGGCCGACACCGTGATTCACGAGGGCGGCGTCGTGGTCTCGGGTCGGACCATCGCGGCCGTCGGCGACGGTGATCGGCTCCGCGAGCAGTATCCGGACCACCAGGAGCGGCAGTTCGACGTGGTCACACCGGGCCTGGTCGGTGGCCACGTCCACTCCGTCCAGAGCCTGGGCCGTGGAATCGCGGACGACACGGCGTTGCTCGACTGGCTGTTCGACTACGTACTCCCGATGGAGGCATCGCTCACGGCTGACGACATGGAAGTCGCGGCCCGACTGGGCTATCTCGAATTGATCGAAAACGGCACGACGACTGCGATCGACCACCTCTCGGTCAATCACGCCGACCGGGCCATCGAGGCGGCCGGCGAGATGGGCGTGCGGAGCCGCCTCGGGAAAGTCCTCATGGACCAGCGAAGTCCGGACGGGCTGACCGAAGACACCGGGGCGGCCCTCGCCGAGAGCGAGCGGCTGATCGAACGGTATCACGGCGCCTACGACGACCGGATCAGGTACGCGCTCACGCCACGCTTTGCGCTCACCTGCAGTGAGGCGTGTCTTCGCGGCGTCCGTGAGCTCGCGGACGCCCACGACGGGGTTCGGATTCACACGCACGCCAGCGAGAACCGTTCCGAAATCGAGACTGTCGAGCAGGACACTGGCCGTCGCAATATCCACTGGCTCGACGAGGTCGGCCTCACCGGCGAGGACGTCGTCCTCGCCCACTGTGTCTGGACGGAGGAGTCAGAACGTGACGTACTGGCCGACACCGGCACCCACGTCGTCCACTGTCCGTCCTCGAATATGAAACTCGCCAGCGGCATCGCGCCGATCGCGGACTACCTCGACCGCGGCGTCAACGTGGCGCTTGGCAACGATGGCGCGCCATGCAACAATACGCTCGATCCGTTCACCGAGATGCGGCAGGCGAGCCTGCTGGGCAAAGTCGACGCGCTGGATCCCACGACGACCCCCGCGGAAACGGTGTTCGAGATGGCGACGATCAACGGCGCTCGCGCGGCGGGTTTCGATCGTCTCGGCAAACTTCGCGAAGGGTGGACCGCCGACATCATCGGCATCCGGACCGACGGCGTGACCCGCGCGACGCCACTGCACGACGTCCTCTCTCACCTCGTCTACTCGGCCCACGGCGACGACGTCACGTTCACGATGGTCGATGGCAACGTGCTGATGGACGGGGGCGAGGTCACGGTCACCGACGCCTCGGCGATCCGGAACGCTGCCCAGGAGGTCGACGTCCTCCCTTCTCGTGAATCTTCGTGACGGTGGCTACCGATCGACGATCCGGTCGGAAACCGTGCGCGACCTGAACGCCGACGCGGCGTTCCTCTCACACATCGTCTTGGCCGAAACCCGGTGAGGTCGTTGCGGAACGGGGGTCTCACCGGCCCTCGATCAAGGGAAGCCGTTCACCAAGCCAGTCGGCCGCCGCTGTGACCTCATCGTCGTCCGTGCCGATTATCTTCACGCGGTTGTGGTCGTCCGTCGACGGATAACTCCCGACGATCACGTCGAAGTGGTCCTGGATCTCTGGGAGTGCATCGACGACCGAGGCCTCGGGCACGTCCGTGTAGAGCGTCGCTGTGATAGCATCGCCGTCGAACTCCGACGCCACGAGTTCGAAGAGCGCTTTGACCTCGGCAGGGACGCCAGGGAACACGTAGACGTTTTCGAGGACACAACCGGGACACAAGCCCTCCGGGTTGAGCAGTGCGCGACTGTCCGTCGGCAGTGCGGCCCACGCGGGCACGTCGAGGTCGATGTCCGCTGCACTGGTCGTCTCCGGATCGAGATCCCGAAATTCGGCGGCTTTCCGGACCACGTCCCGCTGAACGGTGTCTTCGACCACGAGACCACGGTCGAAGGCGTCCGCGATCGCGTCGATCGTGACGTCGTCGTGGGTTCCCCCGAGCCCACCCGTGACGATGACGGCATCGAACTCGTCGCCCCAATCCGCCACCGTGGTTGCGATCAGGTCACGATCGTCCGGGACGGTCAGAATCCGGACAACGGTGGATCCGAGTTCGCTCAATCGACCTGCCAGCCACGTCGCATTGGAGTTCTGGATATCACCTGCGAGTACCTCGTCGCCGACAGTCAGGATGGCGACTTCCATTACTCGTCACAAAGCGCGGGTGCAGTAATAAGCATTGGAGCATGGACACCACTCCCGATGTCTGTTCGGCGTCCGTCTCCGTACGGCGGTCCAGTTCCCACGGCCCCGCGACCATGCGTGAAAACGAATGGGCCGACGGCGACGGGACTCTCGGCTGTTGGACATGGCAAGCGATGGTCAAGCGTCACCGTTGGGCGCCTCGATACCGAATGGCACCGGCCGTCCCACCACACTGGCGAAAACCACAGAATAATATATATACTGTAATATTGATGTATTATCGGGAATTGGCAGTGAGATACCTTATCGAAGCCGTGAAACGTCCTCCACTGCGCCGATGCTCGTACCCGCTATGGGCCGCTGCTCCCGGGTCACTCGACCGGCCGAGAACTGAGCGTGAAACTTGGGCCGGGAGGGACCGCTGCGGATCTACTGCGACGTGCTGGTATCGGGCATGTTCCCGTCGAACTGTCCGAATTTTCCCCGTTCAGCAATTCCCGTTCGAACGGGATGGCCGCCACGTGATTGCCGAATCGGTCCTTGGATTCGTTTGCTGGTCGGATCATCGACCCGGGATTGAAGGCAACGTTTGGGCCGCCACTCTGGATTTCACGGTCGTGATTCGAGGAAATTCTATCGTTCGAATCGAGGTTGCATATTTGGTCACCGGAATGTTGGATTTCTAGCTCTCTGATCGCCCAACTAGGCGGTTATTCAGGAGTAGCCCGCGCGAACCGCTCGGTTCACACGGCCAACCGTTCACAGTTGGCGGGCGGTCTCGCTGGGGTCTCTTCATGTGGGTGTAATAATTATCAATATATATTATTATTGGCGGAGATACAAAAAGAATGATATGTAGGGCCATGCTGTTTTCGGGGAGATCTCTCTAGTGAATGTATTCGCTGCCCAGAAATCGGCCTCTTTCTATTACAACCGTATTGATGTAACAGTTATCACGATGGGCAGTATTCCGATCGATTTTCTGCGCCGTTTCCGCCCAATGTAGTGCGAGCAGCCGGAGAGCATGTCAGGGGTCGAACGACGAATTTGGTAATACCAACTGGAATGGATCGCCATCTCCTCCGGATACTTCCGTTCGTTCGTGAAAGGATTTTGAAGATAGGGTGGGAGATAATTCAATCCTGGACACAGAAAGAAATGTCTTCGTATTATGTGGGGATTGTCGCCCTAGCGAGACACGGACTCCCGTGCAACAACTCACTGGCAGCATCTCTACTCGGTGACTCGAATTCACCCGTGGATGTCTACAGGATCACTCGACAGCCGAATCGAGGATCAATCCAATCGGTGGACGCCGTCTGTGTGTTAGGTATTACCAAAGAACTATGTGCAGCGCAGATAATGCACCAGTATGAACAAGGAGGGAGAATCTCGAACCGTGAAGTCGGTCGCCGCTGCACTGGAAATCATTCAGCACCTCCGCGAGATGGAGGGGGCGACGCTGAGCGAGCTGGCCGAGCAAGTTGACCTCTCGCAAGCATCGGTTCACGCTCACCTCACGACGCTCAAGCAGGCCGGATTCGTCGTGCAAAAGGGTCACAACTACGACGTCGGACCGCAGTTTCGGACGCTTGGTGAGTACTTCCTCAATCACTCTGACCTCTACCAGGCATCGAAAGACCAGGTACAAAAATTGGCGGAGGAAACCGAGGAGTGTACGCATCTCGGACTCGCTCAGAACGGGCAACTCTACCTCATCTACGAGTATTTCGGATCGAACGCCGTTGGCGTCGAGTACCACGACAAGAAACGACAACAACCGCTCAACCAACTTCACTCGACTGGGGTCGGCAAATGTATCCTGGCAGCGATGCCCGAAAGCGAAGTAGCGGAGATCCTGGACGAACGCGGGATGCCCCAGTCGACGCAGTACACGATCACCGACCGCGACGCACTCTTCGAGGAACTGGCGGAGGTCCGCGAGCGCGGGTACGCCTTCGCCGACCAGGAACTGATCCCGGGCATTCGAGCAGTCGCCGCCCCGATTGAGGGGCCCGATGGGATCGAGGGAGCGATCGCCGTAACCGGCCCGACCGGCAAATTTCAGGGCGATCGGTTTCGCGAGGAACTCCCACAGATGGTAACAAACGCCGCCAACATCTGTGAAGTCAACTTACAAACCGTACGAATCAAGTGACCGCTGCATTCTCGTAGTGCCGACCCGCTCCCCGCCGATCTCTCCCACGATAGCGGCCTGCCTGCGAGTTGGTAATACCAAATCCCACTCGCACCCACCGGGCGGTCCGCTGTTGGCCTTACTCTTCGCGACGACGTGTATCGTACTCGTAGCCGATCGATCCACCGGCCCCTCGGAGGCCTACCTGCCTGGCGATTTCTTGGATGTCGTTCGGATCGGCGAAGGCGAACAATCCGTCGATGTAGGGAAGGGACAGCGCCATGCCGCGACACGTCGGTTCGTAGGAGTTAGCGGCTGCGAGTGGATTTAACCACAGAACCATACTCGAACGCTTTGCGAGCCAGGCCATGCCTGCCTCGAGGTCGTCGGTTTCGCCCATTTCGAGACCGTCGCTGATCACGATAACTGCCGTGGTCCGGTCGATGGACTGGGCCGCGTCGGTGCGTAGCCTCGTGAGGGCGTGGCCGATGCGAGTGCCGCCACCCCATGTTGCTTCTGCCTGCTCGAGTGCCCGTGCGGCCGCGTCAGCCGAGGGAGCTCCAAGCTGCTCGGTGACCTCCCGAATGTCCGTATCGAAAAAGAAGGTCCGGAGGTCACGCCACTCGTCGGTGAGCGTGCGGAGAAACCGGACGAGAAAGCCACGGTCGATCGTATCGAGCACGGATCGGCTCACGTCGACGAGGACGACGCCGCGGACGCCCGTCGCAGTGCGAGAGCGCCGCGGCATGTCCATCACCGTCCCGCCGGTGGCGATACTCCGTCGGAGGGCCCGTCTGGTGTCGATGCGTGTGGCGTTGTCGTCGTTCGTCCAGCGACGGCCGGGCCGTTCGGCGATTGCTCGGGTCAGGTCACGAACCGCGGCTTCGATTTCGTCCTCGACGGTCACCGGCTGGAGTTCGACCCGTTCCGACTGGCCGTCCGCACTGTACACTGACGTCTCGATTCGACCAGACCCCTGGCTGCCGTCGCCGGCACCGAACTCTCGGCGCTGGCTGGGGTCCATCGTTGCACCCGTTTCCACCTCGTCGGCGGTGGCGCGGTCGGTTCCTTCGGCCCCCGATTCTCGGTTGCCGTCCCAGTCCTCGGACGATCCGTCCGTGGTCTGTTGGGCGATCGCATCAGCGTCCTCGTCGGCCTCCCGATTTTCATCCTGGGTGTCGTCCGTGGACGCGGCGGCCCCCGCGAGGGCGTCTTGCAATTCGTCCCAGAAGCGGGGAAACAGCGAATCGAGTGTTTCTACGTCCGCCTTCCGGGTGAGCAAACTCGCGCGAAGCGCCGCCCGGGCGCGCCAGAAGTCCTCGAAACCGACGGCCGCGAGCGCCCGGGTCGCGTCGATCCCGGCGTTGGCCGGG
>Ga0207733_100535_pt1 | contig 20892 bp, 20 predicted proteins | sample A23P3SouthBayCA_FD_187735 | JGI IMG/M metagenome (GOLD analysis project Ga0207733, IMG submission 187735) | Aerobic enrichment media microbial communities from Eden Landing Ponds, California, USA - A23 P3 (SPAdes) | ecosystem: Environmental > Aquatic > Marine > Unclassified | place: Emeryville... | reverse complement strand
GGCGACGACGGCCGGCGACGACAGCACGACGTCCTTCGGGACATCGACGCGCCCGACGGCCACCCCGCGGGCGTTGCGGTCGCCGCCCCCGGGTCCGCGAAGCGAAGCGACGACGGTACCGGTGGGAACGGTAACGGGGGGGCCGACGCGGACGCGACGATGCCGCGCGGTCCCGTCGAGTTCACCGATGCACCCGCATGTCTCGGGACGGACGCGTTCGCCGCCGGCGTCGTCGCGGCGACGGAAACGCTGTTCGAGACCGAACTGGGTGTCGAGTTCGAGGACGGCGGGGTGATCGGCCGTCTCAGCGCCGGCGTCGACCGCGTCCGCGGTGAGGAGTGAGACGCGCCGAGCCCCGGCTGACGACCGGCGTCAGCGGTGCTATGACTGTTGATTAGCTAACGATAGCGGAGGTCACCGTCAGCGCAGGTCCGAGACGGAACTCATCGTCTCCCCGAGCGCGTCCCGTTTCTCCACGCTCGCGTTTCCGCCGTCAGCGAGCGCGCCGCGGGCGATATCGGTTAGCTCCGGGACGGGTTCGTGCGACTCGACGTAGCTCGCGAGCGCGAACGCCGCCTCGTCGCCGCCGGTCAGTTCGAGCGCGTCCGCACGCGAGATGTCGCCGGAGAGCCAGTCGCGGACCACGCGACGGGCCGTCGGCGCGAGCGGGGAGACGCCCTGTACGCCGCATCGGTGAAGCGCCTTCGCGGCAGTCATCGCGGCGACGCCCGCCTCGCGCGCGCTCTCGCCCACGCGCTCGCCCCGAGCGTGGTGATCGAGCACAACCGCCGTCGCCTCGGGCGTACACGGCAACGCATCGGCGTGGGGCGTGAGCCGGGACGCGAGGTCGCCGTCGGTGTCGTTCACCGAGGCGACCCCGCGTTCCTCCTGCCGGGCGGTCACCTCGATTCCGGCGGCGATGTCGGAGAGCGTCATAGTCACTCTCGATCGGCATCCGGTATAAATTCGTCCCTCTGAAATCTATAATAACGTCGAATCAAATTGTAACGTACCGGTTATCGGTACGCTTAGACCCGATCGAACGGTTCGGGGACTCCGGATCCCCCCACACATAAGTATGGCTTCGGGACCGACGTTCGAGTATGGCAACGAGCACGACGGCGTGTCCGGAATGCGACGGTCGAGTGTACGCGGACGGCGACGAGGCGGTGTGTAGCGAGTGCGGGCTCGTCGTCTCGGAGGACCGGATCGACCACGGCCCGGAGTGGCGAAGCTTCGCGGACGACGACCACGATCCCAGACGGACGGGGGCGCCGCTGACTCGCTCGCGCCACGACCGTGGACTCTCGACCGAGATCGGCCACACGCGCGTGAAGGGTCGCAAGCGTCGCCAGTGGGCGCGGATGCGCAGACAGCACACGCGGGCGCAGATCTCCTCGAAACGGGACCGCAACAAGGTGTACGGCTTCACCGAGATCCGACGGATCGTCTCGTGTGCCGGACTTCCCGATTCGCTGCGCGATCAGGCGTGCTCGCTGTTCACCTCGGCACAGGACGCGGACCTGCTCCGAGGCCGGTCGCTGGAGGGGTTCGCCGCGGCGGCGGTGTACGTTGCCTGCCGGGTCGCCGGCGTCTCGCGCACCCGGGGCGAGCTCGTCGCCGACGCCAAGGCCGACGCCGACGAGCTTCGTGCCGCCTTCGACGCGATGAACCGTGAGCTCGGTCTTCCCGTGGGCCCCATCGACCCGGTCGAGTACCTCCCCCGGTTCGCGACGGAGTTGGGACTCGACACCGAGGTCGAACGCACCGCCCGCGAGTATCTGGACCGCGCCCGCGACGAGGGACTCACGAACGGGCGGAACCCCTGCGGCGTCGCCGCGGCGTGTCTGTACGCCGCCGCACGCGACGCCGGCGCCGACTGCACGCAGGCGGCCGCGGCCGAGGTCGCCGACGTGACCCCCGTCACGCTCCGCTCCTCGTACGTCGAGCTTCGCGGGGAGTGACCGATCGAATCCACGGCGGGTGAACGAGTCGTCCGTCCCGCCTAGGCGACCGCACAGCGACGGACGGCCGCGGCGAGTTCCTCGATCGCTCGAGCCGCGGCCGATCCCGGTCTCGCCGTTCCGATCGGTTCCTCCGCGACGATCGACCGCCCGAGCCGCGGGTCCGCCGGAACCGCCGTCGTCGGCGCGCCGAGCGCGCGCTCGACCGCCGCCGCCGGGGGGTCGTCGACGACGCGGTTGAGTGCGACGGCCGCGAGCCCGCAGTCGAGCTCCCGGGCCAGTTCGCGGGCCGCAAGTGCGTCCGCCAGCGCCCACCGCGTCGGCGACGCGACGAGGAGGCACGCGTCGGCGACGGCCAGCGGCGCGCCCGCGTCGATGCGAAGCCCGGCGGGCGAGTCGACGACGACGTGTTCGTACCCGGCGACCGCGACCGCCTCCCGGAGCCGGCGTACGTCGGCCAGCCGAGCGCCCACGAGGGTTCGACCGCACGGGAGCACGTCGACGGGGCCCGTCCGGACCGCCTCCGCGGGGGTCGCTCGACCGGCGAGCACGTCGTGGAGGTCCGGCCCGCGCTCGCGCCCGCCCGGCAGATCCGCCATCGCGAGGTCCGCGTCGACGACGAGCGCGTCGAGCGCGTCCGCGACGTTGTACGCCAGCGTCGACGTGCCGACGCCGCCCTTCCCGCCCGCGACCGCGACGATCACGCGAGACGCTCCAGCGCGTCCGTCGGCACGTCGACGGCCTCCGCCCGCGCGGCGAGCGACTCGGCTCGCTCCGCGATCTGCGCCACCGCCCGTGCGTCGAGTGCGATCAGTTCCGCCAGTCCGACCGGGCCGATCCCGTCCTCGAGCGCCGCCGTCGCCTCTGGAACCGATCCGCCCTCGAGCGTTTCCGCCCGCGAGATCCGGCCGTCAACCTCCTCGAGGTACCGCGCCACATCCGGCGGAGGCGTCGCCGGGTCCGAACGCGACTCGCGTGGCGTCGATGTGTCGGGAGTCGGCTCGTCGCGGCTCGATCCCTCCGGGCCGGAATCGTCCGCCGTCGACGCCTCGGTCTCGGCCCCGCGGGGATCCGGCTGGCCACCCGCAGGGTCGTCCGGCGGAGCGACCGCGTCCGGCGGGGGTCTGTGATCCGCCAACCCGTCGAGCACGTCGCTCAGCGGGTCCGCCTCGTCGGTCGACGGGTCCGAAACGTCGACGAGTTCGACCGGGTTCTCCGTCCGCCAAGCGTCCGGACCGTTCGGACCGTTCGAAGCGTCCGAGGCGTCCCGTGGGAGCGTCTCGTCCCCGGAAATGGCGCCGTCGCCGTCGACTCGACAGGCGTAGCCGAGGACGAGTTCCTCGTGCGCGTCGACGACGCCGGCGTACCCGTCGCTCGACCACCCCGGCTCGGGCACGCCGTGTCGCCGCGGCGGGAGCACCGAGCCGGGGAGGCGGTTCTCGACGGCGACACGGCGGGCGACCGGCTCCGAGTTCCGGACGCGAACGGAGACGAGCGCGACGCCCCCCTCGGTCCTCACGGTGGGGTCGAGCGAGATCGGCATGCCCGGACTGGTCCCGTCATCGGCGATAAACGTCCGTCCGGTCGGGTCGACGGTCAGCGCTCACCCGGACGCCGAGTTGCCGGGTCGCAGCGTACGGATCCGGCGGTCGATCAGGCGGGAGCGACGAACACGACCGGCGCACGGAGCCACTCGCGGGCCGCTCCCGGGGACGGGAAGCGGTCGACGGCGACGACGACGGGTTCGGCCCGGTCGGCGATACGCACCGCAGCCGCGTGCGCGACCACGGCGTCGCCATCGAAGTCCTCCGGACCGTCGCCCGGTCGAACGGTGAGCGACTCGTCGGAGACGGTGCCGTGGGCGGCGGAGTCGCCGCCGAGGACGTACGCGGCGTTCGAACAGCTCGCCGCGACCGCGTCCACGAAGGCCGGGTACACCTCGCGAGCCAGGTCGCGACGGATCTCTCGGCGGCGGTTCGTGAGCGTGTCCCGAAGGTGGAGGCGACGCTCACGTGCGTCGCGAGCCGCCCGCGAGCGCTCGACGGCGTCGGCGAGTGCCTGGTCGGCCGCGACGCGCTCGGTCTCGGCCTCGGTGAGCGCACGTGTCGCCGCCTCGAACTCCGCCCGCAGCGCGTCGACGTCCGTCTGCGCGGCGTCCGAATCGACCTCGATGTCGGTATCAGCCTCGGTGTCGGCGCCCGTCCGTTCACGCGCCTGCGTGAGCCGCCCGCGGAGCGTCGCCGCCCGCTCGCGCAGCCGCTCCACGTCGGCGCCGGCCGCCGCCGCGCGACGGCGCGCTGCCGCCAGCGCGTCGCTCACGTCCCCTGCGTCGTCGACGGCCACGGCGGCGGCCTCGAGCTCGGCCCGAAGCCGACGGCGTTCGTCGTCCAGCGGGTGCTCCCGGCCGCGCTCGCGAGCCGCGGCGGCGAGCGCACGCCACAGCGACGGCGGTCGCTTCGTGATCGTCGCCAACGGATCGTCCGGATCGAGGTCGAGCACGGCACACGCGCCCTCGACGGTTCCTTCCTCGGCGGCACGTCGAAGCGTGGCCGAGTCCGGCGGGGCCGACCGACTCCCGGGTCGCTCGGTCACAGTTCGGCGTCGCGCATCGTCGCCGGGTCGGGGTGGTCGTCGCCGACGGCGAACTTCGCGTACGGCGTGCTCGGCGTCTCGCGGTCCTCGTAGGCGACGGCGGCCTCGCGAACCGCCGGTCGGACGGCCGCGTACTCGTTGAACGGCTCGGTGCGTTCGACCTGCACGTCGGAGCCGTGCTTCGCGCGGAGGCGACACGCGAGGAACGCACCCAGTTCCGTCTCGGCGAACAGCGCCGCCCGACCGAGCCGCCGGACGACGGTGTCGTCGTGGCTGCGACAGACGTTGCGGAGCGTCGTTCGCGCTCCGCGGGAGTACGTCACGACGAGCAGCATACACTCATGATTTCTTTCCCCAATATAAAGTGTGTCGGACCGCGTATCGAAGTCGGGATCGCCGCCGCCTACAGCGGTTCGACCGTCACGTCGGCTGGGGCTTCCTGGTCATCGCTGTCGGCGAGCTGGACGGCTCGCTCCCGCGCCTCGGCCGGAGTTCCGGCGACGACGACGCGCCCCTCCTCGGCTCCGGCGACGACCCGGTACGCGCGGCGGTCCTCCACCTCGAACTCGGTCGCGTAGGTGCGCAACACCGTCGCGACGCGGCGCTCGGTGTCGGCGAGGTCGGCCTCGCCGTCCTCGAACGCACGGATGGCGTCCTCCACGTTGCGGAGGGCGGAGATGCGGTCCATCTGTGGTCACGTCGTCCGGACGTAGCCCGGCTTCGGCTCGTATATCTCGCCCTTCGTCCGGAACTTCTCGATCTGTTTTTCGGCCTTGTCCGCGTCCATTCCGGCCTCCTCGGCGCGTTCGAGGATCGTGTCCACCGGCGCGCCGGGCTCGTCGTCGTACTCCTGGGCGATCGTCTCGATCAGCTCCTTGACGCTCTTGATCCGGTCGCGCTGGCTCTTGCTGGTCCCGGTCTCGACCACGTCGGCGTCGAACTGGCCCGTCTCCGGGTCGACGCCGATGTCCTGCAGACACGAGCGAACGATCTCGATGATGCGCGTGGCGTCCTCCTCCTCGACGGTGTCCGAGAGGCGGACGCGGGCGCTCGCCTCCGAGAGCCGCACGAGCGCCTCGAGCTTCCGGGCGGTGACGGGGACGGGTGCGTCCTCGTCGGCGCCCTTCGCCCGGAGGTCGACGTAGAACTCGCGGATCGCCGCCCGCGCCTCGTCGGTCATCGTCGGGTAGCAGTTGCGCTTGGCGTACGCGATGTACTTCCGGAGGAGCTCGGCGTCGATGACGGGCGCGACCTCCTGGGTCACCTCGTCGACCTGTTCTTGGGTGAAGTTCGAGGTCGCCATCTCCGTGCGCTGGGTGTTCAACTCGCCCGCGTAGTTCGTCGTCAGGATGTGGTCCGCGAGCTTCGCGTCGTGGTCGGGGTCGGGGCTGTCGGTGACGGTGAAGATGAGGTCGAACCGGGAGATGAGCGCCGGCTCGAGGTCGATCTGCTCGCCGATCGGCTCGTACTGATCGAAGCGACCGTACTTCGGATTCGCGGCACCGAGGAGCGAACAGCGGGACTTGAGCGTCGCGTTGATCCCGGCCTTGGAGACGCTGATCTGCTGCTGTTCGAGCGCCTCGTGCATTGCCGAGCGGTCCTCCGAACGCATCTTGTCCAGTTCGTCGACGGCGGCGATCCCCTTGTCGGCGAGGACGAGCGCCCCCGCCTCCAGCGTCCACTGCTGGCCGTCGCCGAAGTCGTCGCGAACCGCCGCCGCGGTGAGCCCGGCCGAACTGGACCCCTTCCCGGAGGTGTAGACGGACCGTGGGGCGATGTTTCTGATATACGACAGCATCTGGCTCTTCCCTGTACCCGGGTCCCCTATCAGAAGCATATGTAAGTCGCCACGGATACGCGAGCCGTCCGGCAGGTGCTTCGTCACGCCGGAGAACAGTTGCAGGATCATCGAGAGCTTCTCCTGCTCGTAGCCGTAGATGGAGGGCGCGACCGAGGCGACCATCTCGTCGTAGATGTTCTCGTGGGTCGACAGCTCGAGGATCTCCTGTTTGTCCTCGTCGGTGATGTCCATGTCCTCGAACTCCTCGTCCTCGATGACGACGGAGACGCCCTCCATGTACGGGTCGAACACCGTCGTCTTCTCCTGCCCGCTCGTCACCTGCTCCATCTCCAGGCGGCCGACGACGGTGACGTGGTCGCCCGGCGTCACCTTGCCACAGATGTCGTCCTCCAGGTTCACGTCGATGTTCTGTGGCGTCTCCCCGCCGCGCAGGCCCTCCGGGGACTCCTGTATCCGGAGCTGCTGGGAGTCGATGAACTTCGACTCGTTGTTGTTGACGCGGAACGGCCCCTGTCGCTCACAGCCCTGACACTCGTGGGGCTCCTGGAACCCGGAGTCGTTCTGGGGGATGTACGTCATCGTCCCGCAGCGCTGGCACTCGAAGGCGGCCTCGACGATCTTCGGGCGCACGTCCGTCGCCTTCCGGACGATCCCCATCACCGCGACCATCGAGCCGATGTGGTCGTCGCTGACGCGGATGGCGCGGATGTCGAGGGTGTTCTCGCGGGGGAGGTTGCGAAGGCGCACGTGCGCTTGCCCCAGCGAGATGTCGACCGGGAGGTCGTACGTCCGAAGCGCCTCCTCGGCGACCTCCTGCATCTCGCCGGGGCGGTTGAGATACCGCTCTGCGAGGTCCGGGTCGTACGTGTACACGTCGTCGTATTCGACGTACAACGACCGCTGCTCCTTCGGATAGTTCTGGGCGAGACGCGCGATCTCGTCGCTGTAGTACGTCCGATAGAAACTGAGGAAGGCGTCGACGTCCTGGCTCTCGGAGACCTGACTCATTGCACGGAGGTAGCGACCTCATCGGGTAAGAACTGTCGCCTCTCGGCGGAAGTGGATCCGACGTCGGGGTACGTCGACCCGGCCGTGGAGAACTCCGAGAACGGAAGTGGGACCGCCGGGATTCGAACCGGGGTCGTTCCGTCCATGCCGCTCGCTCTACTCCCTGCTTCGAATCCGTTCCAGCCGTCGCTGCTCGCGATATGCTCGCGGCGACAGAAGTGGGACCGCCCGGATTTGAACCGGGGTCACGGGCACCCAAGGCCCGAAGTATACCAGGCTAACCCACGGTCCCCTACCGTCCGATCCCCGCCGGCCGAACTAAACCGTTCCGTTCGCCCCGCCCTCGCGACCGGGTCACAATCCCAGCCCGAACACGACCGGGATCCCGAGGGTCGTCACGATCGCGAAGATCGCCTGCAGCGGCGCCCCGACTCGCACGTAGTCGGTGAATCGGTAGCCGCCCGGACCGTACACGAACAGGTTCGTCTGGTAGCCGACGGGGGTCATGAACGCCGTCGACGCCGCGAACGTGACGGCCATCGCGAACGCGAGCGGGTTCGCGCCGAGGGTCGCGGCCACCTGGAGGGCGACGGGGATCATGAGCACGACGCTCGCGTTGTTCGAGATGACGTTGGTGAGCAGCGCCGTCACGACGTAGAACGCCCCGAGCAGCGCCAGCGGGGAGAGCACGTCCGCGCTCGCGACGATGGCGTCCGCGATCAGCCCCGCGGCGCCGGAGGTCTGCATCGCGATCCCCAGCGGGATGACGCCCGCGAGCAGAAAGATCACGTCCCACTCGACCGCGTCGTACACCTCCCCGGGCTTCAGACAGCCCGTGACGACCATCGCGAGCGCCCCCGCGAGCGCGGAGACGACGATGGGGACGAGGTCGGCGGCCGCGAGGGCGATCGCGAGCGCGACGATCCCCACGGCGAGGAGCGTCTTCGACTGGCGGTAGTCGTGGCGCTCGATCTCCCGCGCGAGGATGAAGTTCCGGTTCGTGTCGAGCCGGTCGATCGAGGCCTCGCTCGCCTGCACGAGCAGGGTGTCGCCCACCCGCAACGGGACGTGGTCCATGCGCTGGCGGAACAGCTCCCCGCCGCGCCGCAGCGCCAGCACCGTCGCGTCGTAGCGCTGGCGGAAGCTCGCGGAGGCGAGCGACTCGCCGATCAGCGACGAGCCCGGGGCGACGACCAGCTCGACGAGGTTGTGGGCCTCCTCGGCGGTCTCCAGTTCCGCCTCGTCGACGACCTCGGGGATGAGGTTGAGCCCCTCCACGTCGAGCAGTTCGACGAGGGTCGCCCGGTCCGTTCGGACGGCGAACACGTCGCCCGCGCGGATCTCCTTCTGTCCGAGCGGTTCGAGGAACGTCCGGTTGTCGCGGACGAGTTGGACCAGATCCACGTCGAACTCCGTCTCCGAGAACGCCGTCTCGACGCGCTGGCCCACGAGCGGCGAGTCCTCGCGCACGACGACCTCCGTCAGGTACTCCGCCATCTGGAACTCCTCCGTGAGGTCCGCACGCGGCGCGATCCGGGCCGGCGTGAGCCACCGTCCGATCGTGAGGAGGTACAGCGAGCCGACGACCAACAGCACCGCGCCCAGCGGAAGGAACTCGAACATCCGGAACGGTCTGGCCACGTCGGCGGGCGCGAGCGTCGCGTACAGGTCCGACGCGAGGATGTTCGTCGAGGTGCCGATGAGCGTGAGCGTCCCGCCGAACATCGACGCGTAGCTCAGCGGGAGCAACAGCTTCGAGGGCGAGGTCCGTCCCCGCTCCGCCAGATCGACCACCATCGGGAGCAGGATGGCGACCGCGGCGGTGTTGTTGATCAGCCCGGATATCGGACCGACCACGCCGATCGTCGCGCCCAGTTGCTTCCGCTCGTCGCCCTTCGTGAGTTGAGCGATGAACGATCCGAGCCGCTGGACGATGCCGGTCATGCGGATCCCCTCCGAGAGGACGAACATCGCGAGCACCGTCAACGTCGCGGGGTTCGCGAACCCCGACAACCCCTCCTCGACCGACACCAGCGCGAACGGCTCCGCGAGCAGACCGACGCCGGCGAGTGCGGTCGTGACCGGGCCGGAGAGCAACAGCGCCACGAGGATCCCGAGCGCCGTGATGTCCACCGGCACCGGCTCAGTGACGAACAGCACGAGCGCCGCGAGAACCACCGCGAAGACGAACAGGATCTCGGGCGCGAGCACGCCGAATGCGACGCCGTGTGCCGGGAAAAAGGATACGGGTACGAACCGTGACTGGACGGTGAAGTGACAGGCCCCGTCCGCGTGGACGATCCTCGTTCGTCTGTGTCGGGAATCGGGATCTCTGTGTGTCGGGAATCGAGTTCGCACGGGTCGACGATCGGACGCGGAGGTATCCGGGGCGGAGGCCAACGCTCGGGGATGCCGGACGGCGAACGGGGACGCGACAAGCAGGCACACGACGCCGAAACGCGCCGTCGGGAGCGAGTACTCGCCACGGATCTGGAGCAGTACGACGAGGAGAAGCCGCCGGTCCACGAGGACGTCCTCGCCGCGATCGAACAGGATATCGAGTCGGCGGCGTTCCCCGCGACCGGAACCCAGGTCGTCGATGTGGTCGGTGAGCTGGAGCTCCCGACTGACGCCGGGACCGTCTCGTCGGCGTGGCCGTGTCCGCGGCCGGGATCAGTCGCGATCGAGGTACGCGTCGAGCCGTTCCTCGACGAGTTCCGTGACGCGCTGGGCGTACGTCCACAGCGCCGCGTTGATCCGCTCCTCGGTCTCGTCGTCGAGGTCGTCGATCCCGCGCAGGACCGAATCCCTCGTCACCTGCGGGTGATACACGCAGACGACGCCGAGTGCGTCGGTCGATCGCCCGCCGTCGGCGGAGTGGATCCCGTACTGATCGGTACCCCAGACGCCGTCGCCGCCGTGCCGCTCCAGATGCGAGTCGACGGTGTCGAGCAGTCGGAGCTCCGCCGCGGCGAGGACCGGATCCTCCCCCTCGAACAGCTCGGTGTACGCCTCGACGCGAGCGCGATCCACCCATCCATCGAGCTGGGATCGGACCTCGTGAACGAGCTGTCGGCGGGAGTTCGAGTCGGACATAGCCTCAAGACGCCGGCGACGGCAATCAACCTTGGTGCGAGCTCCGACGCGCCCGGAACGCGGGTGCGACCGCGTTCCACCCCCGCGCCCGAAGCACCTCCGCGGCCGCACCACCCGTGCCGAAACGGCCGGCCATCGGGCGGCTCGCGCTCGACTACAGTTCCTCGTCGGCCAGTTCCATGTCCGCGACGATCTCGTAGGGGTGGTGGTCCTTCCGGATCCCGTCGAGGATCCGGAACGCGTCGTCCGGGGCGAGGAAGTGCTCGGTGACCGCCCGACCCAGCGGGGTCGGCGACAGCCCGTCGATGAACTCCCACTCCAGCAGCTTGCCGATCGCGTGGGTCGTCGGGACCTCGCCGATCATCCGGTCGTTCAGCCGCTTGGCCTGCGTGCCGGCGACGACGACGTTCGCGAGGGTCTCCTCGGCGGCGGAGGCGGTGTCGTACACCGTCGTCACGTCCTCCATCTCCCCCTTCAGCAGCGTGAACGCGGTCTCGTCCTCAGTTCCCTCCATCGAGGAGTGGTAGCTGGCGTCCGGCTCGACCAGCACGTACACCTTCCCCTGGTCGTGGTAGTCGGGCCGGCCCGCGCGTCCGAGCATCTGCTCGAACTCCTGCACGGAGAGCCACTCGATCCCCATCGCGAGCGTGTCGAAGATCACCTGCGAGGCGGGGAAGTCGACGCCGGCGGCGAGCGCGGCGGTGGTGACCACGGCCGCGAGCTCCTGATCGCCGAACTTCCGCTCGACGGTCTTGCGGCGCTTGTAGTCGAGGCCGGCGTGGTACGGGGCGGAGTCGTACTCCAGCTTCCGGGAGATCTCGTGGCAACGCCTGCGGGAGTTGGTGAAGACGATCGTCTGGCCGCGGTACCCCTTCGAGGACTTCGTGTCGAACTCGCGTTTGACGAGCTTCTTCTCGATCTCGACCTTCTCGCGCTCGTCGGCGAAGGTGACGTGACGCTCGATCGGGACCGGGCGCTCCTCGAACTCGATGAGGGTCGCACCCAGCCGCTCGGCCAGGAACTCGGGGTTGCCGACGGTCGCCGAGAGGTACACCCACTGCGCCGCGGAGTTCCGGTTCTCGGAGTAGTGCTTGAGCCGCGAGATCATCCCGTCGAGGCGGTGGCCGCGGCCCGCCTCCTTCAGCGTGTGGACCTCGTCGATGACGACGGTGCCGATGTCGCCCATGTCCTTGCCCGTGCGCAACGCGTGGTCGATCCCCTCGTAGGTGCCGACGATCACGTCCGCGTTCGGGTCGAAGCGGGTTCCGTCGTCGTTGATCCGGGAGGCGCCGACCCGGATGGTCACGTCGAGCACGTCGCCGTAGCGGTCCTCGAAGTCCTCGTGCTTCTGGTTGGCGAGCGCGACCAGCGGGACGAGAAACAGCAGCTTTCCCTTCCCGTTGAGCGCGTTGTCGATGCCGGCGAGCTCGCCCACGAGCGTCTTCCCCGTCGCCGTCGCCGAGACGACCAGTTGGTCGTCGCCGTCGAACAGACCGTTCTCGACGGAAAGGCTCTGTACCGGGAGCAGCTCGTCGAACCGGTCCTCGACGCGGTCCTGCAGCGCGGGGTGAAGGTTCAGCGAGTCCGTGCGGACGGGATCGATCTCGTCGGTCGTCGCCGAGATGGTGTCGAACTTCGTGAGGTCGGGGTCGAGGTTCCCCTGCAGGAGGTTCGTGATGCGCCCCAGGTCCTGCACCTCGAACAGGAGGTCCTCGAGGCGCTCCTGTGCGTTGCCGGTGAACTGCCCCTTGTAGGAGAGCTCGCGCTCGAGCTCACGCGTCGCGCAGTCCTGACAGATCCAGTCGCGGTCGGCCTTCACCGCGGTGTCGGAGGTGACCGGCGAGTAGCGTCCGGCGTTCGCGCAGTAGCGGCAGGTCCGCACCTGCTTGGCGTCGAGCTGGTAGGCGTCGAGCATCTCGACGAGTCGGTCGCGGGCGCCCGCCGCCGTCTGCTCGGAGATGCGGATGCGACGCGCGTTGCGCGCCAGCTCGACGAACTGGTCGGGCTGGCGCGGCTCCTCGCCGCCCTTTCGCTTGACGCGGAAGCGACGCGGGCGCGGGCCGGCGCCGGCCTCCTTGAGCTCGAGGACGCCCTGGAGGACGCGTGCGCCGTCCCGCTCGACGACGACCGTGAACTCGTCGGCGTCGCTACGCTCGTGGAGGAACAGGGTCTCGACCTGCGGGAGTTGCTCGGACACGGTGATCGCTTGGTGTGGGGTAGGTCGATGCGGTATTTCAGGGATTCGGCTTCCGTGTGTGCGTCCGTGTCAGTGCTCTCGCCGGTGTCGAAGCTGTCGTGCCACCGCCGCCCTCGTCTCCGTCGCGAGGGGCCGGACGATCGCGCACGCCCCCGCCGCGGTCCCGGCCCGTGCCTCGCTGCGCACGTCCAGCCGAACGGTGGTCGAACTGACACGTGCCGGTCACAGAACCCGCCGCAGTGCCCCGCTATTCCTCCTCCAGCACCCGTATCGTGTCGTCGCCGTGGGGGACCACACAGATGAACGCCCCCGGCTCGTCGCCGTCGTTGCGGTACCAGTGCGGGACGCCCGCGGGAATCAGCAGCGAGTCGCCCTCGGCGACGGTGTACTCCTCGCCGTCGATCCCCACGGTGTACTCGCCCGCGAGGACGTACTGCTCGTGTTCGACCTCGTTTGTGTGGTTCGGGACGTGCGCGCCGGGCGCGAGCTCGAAGCGGCGCATCGCGAAGTTGGGCGCGCCGTCTGAGTCGTCGAGGAGCACGCCCTTCGACATCCCCTCGCCGGCGTCGACCTCGCTCGTCTCGAGGTCGGCGCCGCGCTTCACCACGGAACCCGTCGTGGATCCGTTCGTCGTCGGGTCGTCCGCCGTCGCGTCGGTCTCGCTCATGTCCCCGCTTGCGCGCGGCGGGACATAAACGTCGGCGGGCGGGTTTATATCCGACGAGGGAGAACCCCGGAGCATGCGAGGAATCCGTATCGGGCGAGTCGCCGGGATCCCGATACAGTTGAACTGGACGTTTCTGCTGATCCTCCCGCTGTTCGCGTATCTCATCGGGAGTCAGGTGGGGGAGTTCGCCGGGATCGTCGGCGACACGTTCGGCGTCGCAATCCCCGCGGCCGCGCTCACCGTCGGGAGTCTCCCGTGGGTGCTCGGTACCGCCGCGGCCGTCGGACTGTTCGTCTCGGTTCTGCTTCACGAGTTCGGCCACTCCCTGACGGCGATGCACTACGGCTACGAGATCGAGTCGATCACGCTGTGGCTGTTCGGCGGCGTGGCCTCCTTCGAGGAGATGCCCGAGGACTGGAAACAGGAGTTCGCCGTCGCGATCATGGGCCCGGTCGTCTCCGTCGCGATCGGGGTCGTCGCGTACGTCGTGCTCGTGGGCGTGGGTCTCCCGGCGACGGTCGCGTTCGTCGTCGGCTACCTCGCGCTGATGAACCTCGTGCTCGCGGCCTTCAACATGCTGCCCGGGTTCCCGATGGACGGGGGGCGGGTGCTCCGGGCGCTGCTGGCTCGGAACCGTCCCCACGCCCGCGCCACCCAGATCGCCGCCGAGGTCGGCAAGGTGTTCGCGTTCCTCCTCGGTCTGTTCGGGCTGTTCGGCGGCAACTGGCTCACCGTCGGGCTCGCCTTCTTCATCTACATCGCCGCCTCCAGCGAGGCGCAACAGACCACGATGCGTGCCGCCTTCGAGGGCGTCATCGTCGACGACATCATGACGGGGCGCGAGCAACTGAGCGTCGTCCACCCCGGAGACAGCGTCGCGACGCTGATGGAGCGGATGTTCCGCGAGCGCCACACCGGCTACCCCGTCGTGAAGAGCGGCTCCCTCGTGGGGATGGTGACGCTGGCGAACGCACAGGGCGTCCGCGAGGTCGAGCGCGACGCGTACACGGTCAAGGACGTGATGGAGACGGACATCCCGAGCGTCTCCGCCGGCGCGGACGCGGTGACGGCGCTGGAGACGATGCAGCGGCGCGGCGTCGGTCGCCTCGTCGTCGTCGACGGCGACGGCGAGTTGGTGGGGCTCATCTCGAGGACCGACCTGATGACGGCGTTCAACGTGATCCAGCAGGGCGGTCGAGAGTCCCTGGGGCTCGGCGCCGGAACCGGACCGTTGCCGGACGTGGGCGGCCGCGGCCTGTGAGGACCCGAAGCGGCGCCGGATCCGACCGCGACACCCGCCGGTCGCGGGTCGTCGCCCGCCTCACTCGCCGTCGGCGAGCGGCAGCACGAACCCCTCGACGAACGCGTCCTCGCCGTCGCCGTCGACGCCCCGACCCCGCTCCCACACCCGAACGACTCGGCCGTCGGCCCGCCGGACGCGATACGTGAACTCGAACGGGTCGCCGGCCGACAGCGCCGCCTCCATCGCCTCGTGGGTCCACTGCCGGTCGTCGGGGTGAACCACGTCCTCGGCGTACACGATGTCCCCGCGCTCGAAGGCCTCGGGCTCGTACCCGAGCAGCACGGCCGCCCCCGGACCGACGACCTCGGCGGGCCATCCGGGCGCCCGCCGACACCGGTAGAACATCGCGTCCGGGCGTGCGGGCGCCGACGGACCGTCGACGGTCGGGGACGCGATCCCGACGTCGGCGGCGACGCAGAGGCGGTACAGCCCGCGCGAGAGCGACTCGAGCGCGTCGACGCCACCTTTGGCGTACGCCGGCGGCGCGTCGGGCCGTTCTGCGGCCCCCGGACGCCCCGTGAACAGGACGAACGGGAGCGACGGGAACGACTCCCGGACCCGCTCGTAGAGGTCCAGTCCCGACAGGCCGGGCATCTCCTGGTCGCTGAGCAGGCAGTCGTACGACCCGCTCTCGAGCGCCGAAAGCGCCGCCTCCGCGTTCGAAACGCGGGTGACAGAGCCCACCCATGCCTCCCGCTCGAGGGCGAGCGCGACGACCTCAGCCAGCGCGTCGTCGTCCTCGGCGTGGAGGACACGGAGGGGATCCGACGCTCGGTGGAGGTCCATCAAGCGTATTACGGCCGGAAGCCACCAAAACATACCGATCAGACGGGTCGCCGTCGCGCCAGCCGAGCGTCCCACAACGCGAGACCGCGGGGCGAGGATCGAACCGCGGTCGGTTCACGTGTCGTCTCCATGTCACTCCCCGCCGAGCCCCACTGGGACGGGGCATCGGCTGGGCACGCTCGGTCGCCGCGAGAGAAGTCCAGGTGCGAGAATTGAACCCGCGTCTCAGCCTCCACAAGGCTGAAGGATAGTCCACTACCCCAACCCGGACACGCAACAGGCAGTAGTCTGGTGTGGGTGAAATACGTTACGACTCCGTCGCTCTCCCTGCGTGTGTTCCACACGCGAACGCGGACCCGCGATCGGCGGTACGGACCCCGATCGGGAGCGGACCGCGACGGGTCGGAGGGGGGTTCGGCGCCTTCCGGATGCCGCCGGTCGACTGTCGTCCCGTTTATTAGCTGGCCACTCGATCCGCACCACGATGGCCGACACCCCGCCGCGATTCGACGGCGCTGCCGTGGGAACGTGTCTCTTCGGAACCGTGCTCCTCGTCGCGGCGGCGTACCAACACTTGGTCCTGGAGCCGGCGACGGTCGGCGACCGGTCCGTCCCCACGCTCGCGTTCCTGCTCGACGGCGGCCTGGCGGTCGGCGTGCTCGTCGTCGGGGTCGCGCTGACGCGGTCGGAGCGGGACCGCCAGAGCCGGCGGACGGTCGCCGCCTTCGGCGTCGGCACCGGGCTGGCGTTCGCGTTCGCGATGGCACTCACGATGTGGATCCGGGCGGCCGAGGGACGAACCGTCGAGGAGCCGACGTTCGTGCTGCTCACGGCCGTCGGTACGGGGTTCCTCACCGGCGCGCTGGTCGGGTCCTACCGCGCGAACAGTCGGGAGTTCGCCCGGTCGGCGGCCCGCGGGCGCGACACCCTCGCGTTCGTCAACGGGATGCTCAGGCACGACATCCGCAACGACGCCGCGATCATCGCCGGCTACGCCGAGGAGTTCGACGGGCAGGAGGCGGCGACGATCGTTCGGGAGCGCGCCCAGCGAGTCGTCGAGCGGACGGAGTTGGCCCGGGCGGTCGCCGAGACGGTGGCCGGCGACGCCGACCCCGACTCGCGACCGCTGTCGCCGATCGTCGACGACGCAGTCACCTCGGCCGCGACGGCGTACGCCTCGGCGACGGTGATGAACGAACTGCCCGACGACCTCGCCGCGCCAGTGAACGAGGCGTTCAAACCGGCGCTCGACAACCTGATCGAGAACGCGATCGAACACCACGACGGCGACGCGACGGTCCGCGTCACGGGTGAGCGCGACGGCGACCGCGTCCGCCTCCGCGTCGTCGACGACGGCCCGGGGATCCCCCCGGCAGTGCGCGACGACATGTTCGACCACGACGTCGGCACCGCGGAGGGGCTCCACGTCGTCGACACGATCGTCGACGGCCTCGGCGGCGACATCGACGTTCGGGACCGCGATCCGCGGGGGACCGCCGTCGTAGTGTCGCTGCCCGCGGGATCGGCGGCGGCCGACGCCGGCGCGGAAACGGTGACTGACGAGCCGGCCGACTCGGACGACGACGCGCTCGACGGCTTCGGCGACATCTGACCGTCGCGCTTTTCTCGCCGTATCCGCTACCGTCACCCAGCAGTGGCCATCACGGACAAGATCTACCTGAAGAACCACCGGCAGATCGCCTCACAGCTCGACGCGAACGTTCCGAAGGGCGCGTTCTCGGGGGCGACGCTGGATCTGGTGTTCTCGGGCGACGGGCTCGCCGAGCTCGACGAGACCACCCGCGACCGGGTGCTGGAGTTCGCCGAGGACTTCCTCGATTGCGCCTGCGACGACGCGCCGTACTGCGGACACCCGGAGCGGAAGTTCATTCGCTACCTGCTGGAGCTGCGCGCGCAGGGGCTCGGTCCGGACGCCATCGTCGACGTGATGGGTGACGACTACATGCTGTACGCCTATCCGGGCGACGTGCTCTCGTTTCTCGACTCGGCCGTGCGTACGCTGGAGGCGACGGAGTCGCTCGCGGCCGTCGAGGGCGACGAGGAGGCGAGAGAGCGGGCACGGACGGCTCGGAACGAGCTGGCGCGGTAGCCGAGTCGCCTCGGCGGAGGGAACGGACCCAGCGGACTTCCACGCGCGCCTGTACGACGACGTCGACCCGGAGGCGCTCGACACCTCATCGAGCGGGATTCGCAGAGGCTGACGACCGCGTTCCGGTTCGCCGGCCACCGCGTTCTCGTCGACGGCACGATCGGCGTGTCGGAGCCGGCACGCGAGTAGCCGACCCCGTCCGCGCCGCGTTCGGCTCGGGCGAAACCGCACGTTGGCGCGGGGTCACCCTCGAGGACTGACCCGTCGGTTCAGCCGAGTTGATGCGGTTCGTCGTCGCGCTCGCGCTCGTGGTCGTCGTCGAGCTCCTCGAGGAACACGACGTCCTCGCCGTCGTCCGCCTCCTCGAGTCTGTCCTGCAGGTACGTGACGAACGCCTTGTACTCGTCCAGCTGCTCGCGGAGGTGCTCGGCCTCCAGCTCGAGCCGCTCGTGCTCGCGGACGAAACTCTTGGGCACCTCGACGGTCGGCGGGAACGACTCGCCGTCGGCGTCGGTCTCCTTGACGCGGTTCTCCGGGACGACCTCCACCTGCCCGTCGTGGGCGACGAGGGTGTCCACGTAGTCGCGAAACACCGCCGACAGCGAGAGGTCGCGCTCGTCGGCGATCTCCCGCAACGCCTCGAAGGCGTCCTCGTTGACGCGGAACGAGACCGTCTTGTTCTTGCTCCCCATTGTCGAGTGCACGTTCGGGCTGTCACTTAACGGTTCGTCAGACGCTCACGCGGCGAGATCAGGGAATAGAGTGCGAAACCGGGAGGTCGGCAGTCGACTTACGCAGGCGCCTCGCCCTCGAGTTCGTCGGCGTCGTCGAGCGACTGGAGCGCCGCGACGACGGCGTCGCGGTACTCCTCGACGGGCAGGTCGTACTGCTCGCGGGCCATCCGCGCGTACTCGTTGCCCTCGTCGTCGAATGCCTCGATTCGGTCGAGCGTCCGCGCCGCGGTCTCGGCGACCCAGCGGTCGCGCGTGGCGGCATCGACGGTCGTGATGGACTCGGGACGCACGGAGACGTTCACGCTGCCGTCGTCCGTCTCGTAGGTCCGTGGCTTGCCGACGACGGCGACGTACGCGGGCGGCTCCAGCTCCCGGAGGGCGCTTGCGGCCTCGGGCTGGTACTGCCCGGCGTAGGTGAAGAACGTCCCCGTCGGGTCGACGATCCGGCCGCGCCAGTACTCGCTGTCCTCCCCGACGTCCTCCTTCTCGGTGAGGGTGCCGACGATGAACACGCGGTTGGCGCGCTCGCCCGTCGGAAGCAACAGGTACAGGGGGGCCCGCTCGTCGTCGGACTCCTTGAACGTGTAGCTGGCGTCGTTGTACTCGGCCGCGAACACGCGGCGGGCGACCTCTCGGGTGGGAACGGATTGGCTCATTACAGGGACCTCGCGCGGATCAGCAGCGACTCGGCGTCGACGGTCTCGTCGGCGTCGTCGGCGCCGGACAGTTCCTCGAACTCGTCGGCGAGCACGTACCGGCCCAGCGTCGGGCCGCGCACGCGGTAGTAGCGGCCGACGATCATGTCGGACATCTCCTCGCCCACGACGGTCGTGTCGAGCGCGTCCTGGGCCATCTCCTTGGCCTCCTCGAGGCCGATGCCGGTCAGCTCGGCGGTGGCCGCCTCGTTGAAGATGACCTCCTGGACGGCGTCGCCGTCGTCCAGCACCGTCTTGATGCGGAGATCGAACTCGCCGTCGACTTGGCCGTGCTCGCTGCAGCGGCCGTTCTGGAGCACGCGCGTACAGTCGTCCTCGGGACAGCGCTTGATGAGGCCCGAGCCCGACTGGATGTCCACCAGCGCGCCCTCGACCTCGTCGCTGTCGTCGCCGACCTCGATCTCCTCGTCGAGTTCGGTGATCGTGGTCGTCCGGTTGAGCTTCACCGAGTAGTTGCCCTGGTACTCGTCGGTGACGACGTTCGAGAGCGCGTAACTTTCGCCCTCCTCGAGCTCCTCCAGCTCGCTCGTGGAGAAGGAGACGAACTTGATCGTGCCGGACTCGTCGCCGAGGAGGCCCACCTGCGCGATGGAGTCGTGGTTGGGGTCCCACAGGTCGGCCACCGTCACGCGGAGGTCGACCCACTGCTCGTCCTCGTCGATGTCGCCGACGAGCGCCTGCTGGCTCCCGCCGGAGCCGATCTCGTCGCGCTCCAGCCCCGCCTCGTCGAGGTAGGAGTTGACGACGCTCCGGCGCGCCTCGTCGACGGGGACGCTGTACTCGTTCACCAGCGAGGCGAGGCGCTCCTCGATCTCCTCGGTGGTCAGGTCCAAGTGGTCTGAAAACTGCTCGTGTATCTCTTCCGCGTGGGATTGCAGGTCTGCCATGGTTCTCTCGCCTCCGGGTATGTGTTCAGTGGGAGGCGTACGACGGTTGGGTCGGGATCCTATTTAGTATTCCGTGACCGGGGTGAAAGTGGAGATCCGCGACGGCGTGAAGCCGCACCCGCGACCGTTCACGCGGGGGCAACGGACTGATGGTCGGGGCGCGCCCACACGGGAACATGGGACTGGGCGACAGGCTCCGGCGCGTCCTCGAACAGCAGGCACGCAAGGCCGGCCGCGAGTACGCGCGCAGCAAGCGTGCCTACCGTGAGGGCCGTGAGTGGGGCGAGAACCGCGCCGGCGACTTCGACCTCCCCACCGACGACGAGGACCGCGCCCGCGTCGTCTGTCGCCGCCACGCCGAGACGCGCCGCGTCGCCGTGAACGCCGACGGGGAGCCGGCGTGTTTCGAGTCGGGGCACCCGGACTGTGAGGGGTGCGCCGAGGACGTGCGGGAGGGGCGTGTGCAGACGTGGTGAGCGAGGGCGAAGAAGTGAGCCCTCGAGGTGAACGGCGAACGGAGTGAGCGGGCGAAGCGATCGACCGACCGTCTCGACGGCCGACAGCGCGATCCACACCCGCTTCCCGTCGTCCTTATCACCGCACCCGCCGACACGGCCGACAATGGATCGACCCGTCGTCGCCGTGATCCTCGCCGGCGGCACCGGCTCGCGGCTGTACCCCGCCTCCAGAAGCGATCGCCCGAAGCAGTTCCTCGCGCTGGGCGACGCGGACGACGACCGGAGCCTCCTCGCGAGAACCGCCGCCCGTACGGGCTTCGCGGACGCGACGCTGGTCGCCACTCGACCCGAGTTCGCCGCCGAGGTGCCCGAGCACGCCCCCGACGCCGAGGTCGTCGTCGAGCCGGCGGGCAAGGACACCGGGCCGGCGATCCTGTACGCGACTCACCGCGCACGCGAGGCCGTCGACGGCGACCCGGTCGTGGTCGTCCTCCCCGCGGACCACCACGTGCCCGACGGCGACGCCTTCGAGGAGACGATGGCGCGGGGGGCGCGCGTCGCCGCCGACACCGA
>Ga0207733_100534_pt1 | contig 20893 bp, 22 predicted proteins | sample A23P3SouthBayCA_FD_187735 | JGI IMG/M metagenome (GOLD analysis project Ga0207733, IMG submission 187735) | Aerobic enrichment media microbial communities from Eden Landing Ponds, California, USA - A23 P3 (SPAdes) | ecosystem: Environmental > Aquatic > Marine > Unclassified | place: Emeryville... | reverse complement strand
GGACCGGCACTCCGCCCGCCAAGGAACCGCAGCGGGGATCGGTTCCCGAGGCTCCGGCCGAACCGGATCCGCCGGACGGACGCGTTCGGAACAACGGTGACGGGGGAACCGACGAGGCCGACGAACGTGACGGAAGCAACGAGTGAGTTAACGGCCGGCGACGCGAACCCGACACAGAACCCGTGAGCGACGATCCACAGCGACCAGATCGGGACGTCCGCGTCGAGACGACCGGCGGCGTCGACGGGAGCGGCCGGTTCGAGCTTCGTGAACACACCGCCGACGTGGCCGTCGCGGCGACGGCGGACTCGCTGGCGGGCGTGTTCGCCGCCGTCGCGGAAGGGCTGACCGCGGCGATGTGTGATTCGATCCCGACGATCGGCGACCGGTTCGCGATACGCGCCCGGTCGGAGTCGACGGAGGCGGCGCTGTTCGACTACCTCGACGAGTGCATCTACGAGCGGGACGTGCGCGGCGTGTTGCCGGTCGACCACCGAGCGAACGTCCGTCGCGACGGCGACGGCTGGGTCGTCGAAGCCACCGCGCGTGGCGTTCCCCTGGCGGATGTCACCGCACGCGACGTGAAGGCGGTGACGTACTCGGAGATGGAACTCACGGAGACCGACGCCGGGTGGCGCGCGTACGTGGTCTTCGACGTTTGAAGACGCCTTCGGGTGTGTGATACAGTCACAGGATTTACCACCACGGGGGCCGCGCCTCAACACCATGCGATCCCGCTTCCGGAACGCCGTCGTCGCGTCCGTCACGCACGTCGGCGCGCTCGTCGCACTCGTCGCGGGCGCGTCCGGCCTCGCCGCCGCACACGTGAAATACGTGACGGACGGTGGGGGCGGCGACCCGATCGCCTTCATGACGGCTGCGCTGTCCGAGCCGATCGTCGTGCTGGCGCTCGGCGGCGGGGGGGTCGCCGTCGTCGGTGCGATGGCGGCGTACCTCCGCGTTCGACCGTTTCGGAACGACATCGCCACGATCCGTCGGGCGCTGACCGACTACACCGACCTGTTGCCGTGGCTGCTCCGCCTCGGGATCGGCCTGCCGATGGTCGGCGCCGGGTTCGCGGGCTATCTGTTCACCCCGCTGGTCACGGCAGCGGACACCGGTGTGCCCGTCAGGCTGTTCGGCGTCGCCGTCGGCTTCGCGCTGTTGTTCGGGCTGGCGACGCGGTTCGTCGCGGGCGCCGCGCTGGTAGCCTACATCGTGTTGCTCCCGATCCACCCGTCGATGTTCTTCGCGTTCGAGTACGTCGCGGGGCTGCTGGCGATCGTGCTCGTCGGCGGCGGTCGCCCGAGCGCCGACCACGTCATCGCGCGAATGGCCGCGAACGAGGAGACGGTCTACTCCCGATACGACCCGTTCTACCGAAACATCGCCGTCCCCGTCGGCAGCCGGCTCGACGAGTACCGACGGTACGTCCCCACGATCGTCCGGCTCGGGATGGGGATCGTCTTCGCGTATCTGGCGCTCGCGGAGAAGCTCCTCGTGCCCGGCCAGGCGCTCGCGGTCGTCGAGCAGTACGGCCTGTCGACGGTGGTACCGGTGCCGCCGGAGTTGTGGGTACTCGGCGCGGCCGTCACCGAGCTGTTCCTCGGGGTCCTGCTCGTCCTCGGGTTGTTCACGCGGGCGGCCTCCGCGTCGGCGTTCTTCGTGTTCACGACCACGCTGTTCGGCCTCGCGGACGACCCCGTGCTCGCCCATATCTCGCTGTTCGGCCTGGTATCGGTGCTGCTCGTCACCGGCGCGGGCCCGTTCTCGATCGACACCGCAGTCTTCCGGGCGCCGAACGAGCGCGGCGAGCCCGTCATGGGCCCGGACGCGGTTCGCACGGCCGCCTCCGGGGCGGGCGACGTGTCCGGATCGGCCCTCGGGGACGACGACCGGTAGTAACGCTATTCCGTTCGCCAACGGGAGGTACGGACATGACAGAGACCACCGAGACCCGCGAGTACGACGGGATCGAACTCCGCAAGGTCCGTGAGTTCGTCTGGGAGATTCCGCAGGAGGGTGGAATGAACGCGCCCGCACGCGTCCTCGCGAGCGACACACTCCTCGAACAGATCGGCGACGACAAGACGCTTCAGCAACTGCGAAACGCGACACACCTCCCAGGGATCACGACCTACGCCGCGTGCATGCCCGACGGCCATCAGGGGTACGGTTTCCCCGTCGGCGGGGTCGGCGCGACCGACGCGGAGGACGGCTGTCTCTCGCCCGGAGCGGTCGGCTACGACATCAACTGCGGCGTGCGGATGATACGAACGACCCTCACCTACGAGGACCTGCAGGGGTACGAGGAGGAACTCGTCGAGAGCCTCTTCGCGAACGTCCCCTCGGGGCTCGGCGGTGGCGGGATCGTCGATGGCGACGCCGACACCGTCGAGGCGGTGCTCGAGCGCGGGATGGAGTGGGCGCTCGAGGAGGGGTACGCCACGGAGGACGACCTCGCCCACTGTGAGGACGAGGGTCGTCGTCCCGACGCGCGCCCGGAGTTCGTCTCCCAGAAGGCGAAGGACCGCGGCCGGAACCAGCTCGGAAGCCTCGGCTCGGGGAACCACTTCCTCGAAGTCCAGCGCGTCACCGACGTGTTCGACGAGGCGGTCGCCGACTCGTTCGGCCTCGAGGAGGACCAGATCGTCGTGTTGATCCACTGTGGGTCCCGCGGGCTCGGTCACCAAGTGTGCACGGACTACCTTCGGCGGATCGAGAAGGAACACGGCGACCTGCTCGAATCGCTCCCCGACAAGGAACTCGCGGCCGCGCCCGCCGGCTCGGAACTGGCCGACGAGTACTACGGCGCGATGTGTGCGGCGATCAACTTCGCGTGGGTGAACCGGCAGCTCATCACCCACCGGACGCGTCGCGTGTTCGAACGGGTGTTCCGCGCGGACGCCGAGGAACTCGGGATGGAACTCCTCTACGACGTGGCCCACAACATCGCGAAGAAGGAGGTCCACGAGGTCGGCGTCGACGAGGGCGGCACCGCCGTACCCACGGAGGACGCCGCCGCTCACGAGGAGCGCGAGCTGTACGTCCACCGAAAGGGCGCGACGCGTGCGTTCCCGGCCGGCCGCGAGGAGGTCCCCGCGGCCTACCGCGAGGTTGGACAGCCCGTCATCATCCCCGGGAGCATGGGCGCCGGCAGTTACGTGCTCGTCGGCGGCGACGAGTCGCTCGCTCAGACCTTCGGCTCGACGGCCCACGGCGCCGGCCGGGTGATGAGCCGTACCGCCGCGAAGCAGGAGTACTGGGGGGAAACCGTGCAGGACGAGCTCCGCGATCAGGATCACATCTACGTGAAGGCACAGTCGGGTGCGACGGTCGCCGAGGAGGCACCCGGCGTCTACAAGGACGTCGACGAGGTCGTCCGCGTCAGCGACGCGCTCGGCATCGGCGACAAGGTCGCTCGCACGTTCCCCGTCTGCAATATCAAGGGCTGACCGCTCCGCGCGTCGAGGGAGGGCTGACAGGCGACGCCCCACACCGTCCACGGCACGCGGCGTCGCACACCCGTGCTCGCGCCGTGGTGACCGTCACGTCACAGGGACGGTGGGCCCGGATTCATCCTTGAACGTTCGGGGCGGGACCGACCGTGTTCATCCGCAGGGATGGACACCGTCCGTGGTCAGTAGAACCCGCCAGTCGGCCCGGAAGGTCCGTCCGTCCCATCTGGCCCCCGCGGCGACTCCGGTCCGCCATCCTCCGCGAGTTCGACCCGTTCACCATCCGTGTCGGCGCGTCGCGGGTCGATCTCACGACCGTTCTCGAACCGCACGAACGAGAGATAGAACCGCGCTCCACAGCCCTCATCGTCCGCGGCGTCCTCGTCCGCAGGCGACGGGGACTCGCCGCAGACGAACGCGACGCCGTCGGCGGCGCCGTCCTCGAACGGCTCGTCGGGGTCCGCGTACTCCCAGCCCTCGAACGGGTACGGCGTGACGGCCTTGTCCGAGAGGTAACCGTCGCGGTCCAGTTCGACGAGCGTGCCGCAGTGAGGACAGTGGTAGGTGACCGGGTAGCCCATACCGGATCGGACGGGTCGGCGGCACTTGCCTCCGTCGGCGACGGCGTCCGCCGGCGCACGGAACGCGGATTTCAAGCCCCCGGCCCCCCAGTCGGGATCCAATGACACCCGAGGAGACGGTCCGGGCGTACTACGACGCCCTCCGCGCGGGCGAGGCGCTCGCGCCGTTCTTCGTCGAGTCGCCGGCGACCGTGAAGGTGGGGATCAGCGAACGGCTCGTTGGGTACGCCGAGATAGCCAACGCGCTCCGTGAACAGACACGGACCACTGAGGACTGGAGCGTTGAGAGCCACGACCTGCACGTCGTCGAACGCGACGGTGCCGCCGCCGTCGCCGACGCGGTGTCGCTGTCGTGGTACGACGCCGAGGCGTTCGCCGAGCGCTCGTTCGAGACGCGCTGGAGCGGGACGCTTCTCCCCGCCGACGACGGGTGGGCGTTCGCGGGGATGCACGTCTCGGCCGCGACCGAGCTCGGTTCGGGTTCGGGTCGCTGATGGTCGGCCCGAGCATCACCAAGGAGCAGCGCGACGCGACGAACCGACGCCTCAAGGTCGGGTTGGTCCTCCTCATCGGCGTTTCGGGCGGGCTCGTGTCGTTGCAGGCCGACCCGACGCCGGCGCAGATCGCCGCTGCGGTCGGGGTCTCGCTCCTCATCGGTGCGGCGCTGATGTGGTTCGTCGTGCGGACGCTGCGGGAGTACTCGCCGAGGCGGTGATCCACCCGGAGGGCCGGACTCGGAGGGACCACGCCGGCGGCGAAGGTGTCCGTCCTCGGCGACCGCGTCACGGCAGCCGGGGCGGCGCCCTCACGCGACCCGCCGGATCCACGCGTCCGGGTCGTCGAGCTCCGCGTCGCTCGGGAGGTTCTCGGGTCGCTCCCACACCAACGACGCGGTCCGGAGGTCGGTGCGGTCGGCGACGGCCGAGAAGAACGCCGCGCCGCGCTCGTACTGTCGACGCTTCATCCCGAACCCGAGCAGCCGTTTGAACAGGTTCGTGATCGGGTCACCCCCCCGCCGACGCGCGTCGAGCTTCGCGCGGAGGTCGTCGTACTCGCCGTCGAACGCGCGGTCCATGAGCAGTTCGGCGTACCCCTCGACGGCCGTCATCGCCGTGTTGAGGTCGGCGAACGAGTCGATCGGAGCGCTCCCTTCACGACCGGGGCCGGCGAGTTCGAGCAGCGACGATTCGTCGGTCATCGAGGCGATCCCCGACTCCAGCCGGTCCTCGAGATATCCCGGCAGCCACGGCGCCGCCGCGAACTCCGCGGCGTGGGCGACCTCGTGGAAGGCGATCCACCGACGGAACCGCGGATAGCCGACGTCCAACTCCACGGCGGCTTCCCGGATGTTCGGCCGGACGAAGTACAGTCCGTGATCGGTGGGGTCGGCCTCCGCGAGCAACAGCGGGTCGTACTGACCGAGGACGTTCCGCGCGAGGAACGCGACCGTCACGGCCATCGTTCCGGTGTTCAGCGAACGGGCCACGCCCGGGACCCCGCCGCCGGTCACGGTGTCGTCCAGGGGCCGCAGTACCCGCCGGAAGGTGTCGACGTTCGCGTCGACCCAGTGATGGCGGTGTTGTACCTCGATGCTCCCCGGAAGGTCGAACTCGACGCCGGCGGCGTCCCGCAAGCCGTCGCGGGCGGCCCGCACGTCGTCGGCGATAGCCGCGCGTTCGGCCGGTTCCATCCGCAGGTCGCCGGGCTCGCAGCCACCCTTGGCGGCCTCCGCGACGGCGTCCCAGTCGATGACGCCGTCTGCGGGGGCCGCCGCGCCGGCGATCGCACGAACGCTCCGCGAGATGTCCATATCGAGACTGAGCCGTCCGGCGGGATAGACCTTCCCCCGAGCCGCGACGCGACGGATCGATCGATGCGGAACTGCGACGACCGAGGCGGGGACGCTTCGGACCATTTAAGAGCGATCCGCGGTCCGATCGGACCATGCAACGAGTCGACGTCGCCATCGTCGGCGGCGGACCGGCGGGCTCGGCCGCCGCCCACGCCGCCGCCTCCCGCGGGGCCGACGCCGTCGTCCTCGAGAAGGGCGTCCCCCGGGCCGACCGGGAGGGGCTCGGCCCGGACTCGACCGACGCCGCGGGTATCCTCGACTACTGGGTCGACATCATGGGGATCCATCCCGACGAGTTCCCCGAGGGGGTGATCCAAGACGAGCTCGACCGCGCGGAGTTCGTCGGACCGAACGAGGCCTGTACCCTCCGCTCGACCGGCATCGAATCGAGCTACGACCGGTTCGGCTACACGATGCACCGGGCGCGCTTCGACGACTTCATGCGCGATCGGGCGGAGAGCGCCGGCGCGGAGTACCGCGTCAAGGCGTCCGTGAGGGACGTGGAGACGGATCTCTCGGCGGGCCGCGACGACCCGCGCCACGTGCTCTCGCTGGCCGGCGGCGACGAGGTCGGCGCGGACTTCCTCGTGCTCGCGGACGGCCCCCAGCGCACGGTGACCAACCGGGTGCTCGATCGCTTGCTGCCCGACGGGCGGAAGGCCTCCCAGCGCCTCGCGTCGACGGAGAACAACCACATCGCCTACCAGGAGTACCGAGAGTTCCCGCAGGAGGTGTACGACGAGGTCGACGGCGCGATCACCTTCTGGTGGGGCGTCATGCCCGGTCACACCGCGTATCCGTGGGTGTTCCCGAACGCCGACCAGGTCTGTCGCGTCGGGCTGACGATGCCCATCGGAATGGACCTCGACGGGGTCGAGGACAGGGAGAAGTACGCGCTCATCCGAGAGGACGACGAACGGATCCCCTCGGGAAGCGAGTACGTCCGCCGGATCCTCGAGCGCGAGTGGGGAGACGAGTACGACATCGAGGAGGACTTCCCGGTCGTCGATGACGCCGGCAAGACGAACGGCACGGAGACGTACCCCATCTCCTCGACGAACCCGATCGAGAGCCCTGTCGACGCCGGGATCTGCGTGACCGGCGGCGCGATGGGCGCGACCAGCGCCTTCCACGAAGGCGGCGACCACGTCGCCGTTCGCACCGGCGCCATCGCCGGCGAGTTGGCGGCCGAGGGCGACGTGTCCGCCTACAACGAGCGTTGGAAGGAGACCATCGGCGACGAGTTGCTTCGCAACGTCACGCTCGCGGAGTTGTGCCGCGGGTACGGCCCGGACGACTGGGACGACGCGTTCCGAATCGGTCGCGAGATGCTCGCCGGCGAACGAGGGCTCGGGATGTTCGAGCGGAAGTTCGGCGCCGGCTGGGGCGCGACGAAACTCCTCCTGCGGTACCAGTGGATCAAGTGGCAGAACCGCGGCGGCCGGTACGTGCAGTTGTCCGAGGAGGAGTACGCGTACTGAGTCGAAGAAGGGCGTCGCTACCCCGGCGGCCGGGTCCCGCTCACATCCCCATGTCCGTCGCCTCCGCGGGAACCGGAAGGTCGTGAACCGCGACGCCGAGCAGTTCCGCGACGTGATCCAGCGCCATGTCGAACCCGTAGTAGCGCTCCAACTCGTCGCCGGCGGGACCGCCCTCGCGAACTTTCAGCATGGCGTACCCCTCCAGGTTCTGTGCCACCGACGCGCGGCGGCCGTCGCGCTCGAACGTCAGCAGGCGCTCGGTGTCGGTCTCCTCGTAGGTCGTCGTGATGCCGTCGGCCTCGGCGCTGCTCATACGCGACCATGGGACGGCAGATACTCGGCGGTTGCGGTCGCGACCCGCCGGTCGCGGGACGGGTGCCCGAGTTCGGGTGCGGCGGCGCGGTCGCTCCGGGTGTGAAAAGCGGGATGAATGGCGGACGGACCGGAGTTGCCCGGGGGTTCCACCGTGGGGAATCCCAGTCGCTGACTCCGCCCCGCGGCCCGACGAGCGACGGACGTTCGGCGGTGGGCTGCTCGCTTCCGCGCCTGACCCGATTCCGCCGACGAACCGGGGGAGCGCACCCCTGCGGGTGCGTCCCGGCGGACCGTCGTCCCCGGCGGACGAGGCTTCTCCGTCAGCTTCCGAGGCCCGCGACGGGCGCCCCGGACGCCTCCGGCGTTCGGTCCCCGCTGAAGACTCTATTGCGGGAGACGAGCAGGGCCTAACTGCCCGACCTAGTCCATTTCGGCGTAGTTCGGTTCGACTTAAGTCCCTTGCGGTACGGCGCTCCGGCACGCCGCCGGAATCGACAGCCGGCGGTCAGACGACCGCTTTGGCGAACGCCCCCGCGCTGAGCGGGACGAGCGCCGCGACGCCGACGACGAGCCAACGGTGCCAGAGGATCCAGGTCGCCGACTGCGGGAACGAGTAGAGGTTCTGCACGTCGACGGCCAGCGCCCACGCGGTCGCGAGCGCCAGCAGGCCGACCCCCGCGACGAGGGCGATCCCCGCGACGGTGCTCTCGGGGCGACGCTCCTGTCGGCCCGAGAGGAAGACCACGACGAGGAGTACGGCGAGGAACGCGACGCCCGCGGCACCGACAGGGCCGGAGGAGTAGTAGACGCCCAGCCCCGTTCCGGCGCCGGCGATGAGAACGAACGGTGCGGCCAACACGGACAGCAGCGCGAGGCAGGCCACGACGCCCCCGACGGGTGCGGAGTCGGCGAGGTTCATGTGATCGGAAGGCCGTCCGGCGAACACTTAACCTCCGGCGATCGGTCGCCTCGACCGACGGAACGGCGGGGGTATCGGGCCAGCCGGTCGGGATCTGATCCCGCGAAGGGGAACGCCGAAGTGCTCCCCCGCGGAGAGGCAGGTATGGAAGACGTGGCAATCATCGGCGCGTCCATGAGCCAGTTCGGGCAGCGTGACGCGTGGATCCGGGAACTGCTCGCGGAGGCCGGGCAGGCGTGTCTCGAGGACGCAGGGATGTCGGCCGACGCGGTCGACCACCTGTACGTCTCGAACATGGCCAGCGGCGAGTTCGAGGGACAGACCGGCGTCCCGAACGCGCTCGCACACGACCTGCAGGCGGTGCCCGCGTACACCGCCCGCATCGACCAGACCTCCTCCTCCGGCGGCGCCGGTATCTACGCGGCCTGGCAGTCGGTCGCCTCCGGCGCCTCAGAGGTGACGCTGCTCGTCGGCGGCGAGAAGATGACCCACCGCACGACCGCGGAGGCGACCGACGTGATCGCCTCGCTCACGCATCCGTGCGAGTACAAACACGGACTCACGCTCCCGAGTTTCGCGGGCCTCACCGCGCGCCTGTACCTCGACACCTACGATGCGCCCCGCGAGAGCCTCGGAAAGGTGGCGGTGAAGAACCACCGCAACGGCGTCGACAACCCGCACGCGCAGTTCCGCAAGGAGGTCGACCTCGATACCGTGCTCGACTCGCCGATCGTCGCAGACCCCCTACGGCTGTACGACTTCTGTCCGATCACCGACGGCTCGGCGGCGCTGTTGTTCTGTCCGGTCTCCGTCGCCGAGGAGCACGCCGACGAGTACGTCCGCGTCTCGGGGATCGGGGGCGCGACGGACACCCACGTCGTCCACGAGCGCGCGGACCCGACGACCATGCGCGGCGTCGTGGAGTCGAGCGACCGCGCCTACGAGATGGCGGACCTGTCGCCCGACGACGTGGACGTTGCCGAACTGCACGACATGTTCACCATTCTCGAGTTCCTCCAGTTCGAGGACCTCGGCTTCGCCGAGAAGGGCGAGGGATGGAGGGCGATCGAGGAGGGGCGCACCGAGCGCGACGGCGAGCTCCCGATCAACACCTCCGGCGGCCTGAAGTCGAAGGGGCATCCGCTCGGCGCCTCCGGCGTCGCGCAGGCGTACGAGATCGTCCAGCAGCTCCGCGGCGACGCCGGGAAGCGACAGGTCGAGGCCGACGTTGGGCTCGCGTGTAACGTGGGGGGGTTCGGGAACTGCGTTACCACCGCGATCCTCGAGGGGGTGGACGCATGAGCGACGATCGCGAGGGCGAGCAGGGCGAGCCCTCGATGCGAGCGGGGAGTGAAACGACCCGCGAGACCGCGACCGCCGCCGAGGACGCCCCGGACGCCGCCAGCGTCGCCGGGGACGACACCCCTGCCTTCGAGGCAGCCCGCTACCCGGACGGCTCGATCACCTATCCCGCCCACCCGGTCGGTCCGGGCGGCGAGGCGCCGGTCGGGACGGTCGATCTGAGCGAGCACACCGCCGAGGTGATCACGTGGACCACGTCGACGGCGACGCCGCCGGGCGTGCGTGAGCCGAACCACGTCGCGATCGTCGAGTTCGACGTGGACGGCGAACCCGTGCGCGCGATCGGACAGGCCACGACGGGAGACGTCGACATCGGCGACGAGGTGGAGCCGGTGTACTGCGATCGGCTCCGCGATCCGGAGGCCGGGATCCGCGAACCTGCCAGCCAGGAGTGGGACGGGTTCCGGTTCCGACCGGTCGAGTGATCGACCCGTGAGGGTCGACTCGTGAGCGACGACGGGAACGGCGTCTCCGTCAGAACCGGGGTCGCCCTCGGCGTCCTCGGCTCGCTCGTTGCCGTTCGGCTCGCGATGGCGCTGTTCGACGTGCTCGACCCCGGACCCGGGACGGCCGTGTTCCTCCTCGTCGGCGCGGTCGTCGCCGGCGCGGTCGCAGGGTGGGCACGGACGAGCCGCGGACTCGTCTCGCCCGGTGTCGTGCCGGCCGTCGTCCTCCTCGGCGCCGCGGTCGCGACGTGGGCGCTGTACGTCGTTTCGGATACGACGCCGTCGCCCATCGACCCGACGCCGCTCGGCTGGGTGCTGCTCGGGTGGCCGGCGGTCGTCCTCGCGGGCGTCGCCGGCGACGCGGTCGAGGCGTACGTGACGGACCGGGATCGGAGCGCGGACGGGACCTGACCCCGGGATCGCGGTGAACGACCTCCTGCCCTCAGTCGCGATCCGTCGAGTCGGCGGTGTCGTCGCCGTCGGCGTCCGCGTCCTCGACGTCCCCCGCTCGGTCGTCGGCGCCGTCCCGCATCTCGCGTTTGATCGACTCCAGCTCCGAGTCGACGTCGACCTCCGGACGCGGGTCGTCGGCGTCGTCGTCGCGCTCGGCGTCGTTCCGGTCGCTGTCGGCGTCACTCGGGTCGCCCTCGGACGCGTCGTCGCCGTCGTCCGCCCGCCCGTCGGGGTCGCCGACCTCGATGGTGACCGGGCCGTCGTCGCTTCCGCGGTCCGTTCGAGGGTCGCGGCCCGCCCGGCGCTCGCGGTCGCGTTCGCGATCGACGACCTCCCGCGACTCGCGGACGCGTCGCTCCAGTTCGGCGCTCAGCTCGCGGGCGTCGTCGACGAGGTCACGGCTTCCACCGTCCTCGGGGAGGTCCGCCGCAGAGAGCGTCTCGCGGAGGCGCTCCAGCGCGTCCGCCGCGTCGGTGGCCGCGCGGTCGGTCGCTGAGGAGACGCCCTCGCCCAGCGCGTCCGAGAACACCGACCGGGCCAGGCCGCGAGCGTCCCGACGGGTGCGGCGCGAACCGCGTCCGCGACGTCGGCTCGCGGGCGCCTCGCCCGGCGCGGCGAGGTCGATGACTCCCCGGAGAAGTTCGAGCGACTCGATCGTCGCCTCGAGGACGGCCACGACCGTCGGGATGGTGTAGTCGCTCGTGAAGCGGAACAGCTCTCCGGGCGACGGCGGTCGAGGCGGACTGCGGCTGCGGTCGCGCCGGCTCCGACGCCCCGGGACGGACCGGCGACTGCGGTCGCCCGCCGCTCGCTCCTCGCGGTCATCCGCCCTATCGCGTTCCCGGAACTCCGCGCTGAGATCCGACAGCGTCGTCTCCAACTCGGAGACGAGCGCCGCGAGTTCCTCGGCGTCGTCCGGGCCTCGAGGGGAATCGCTCATGCCGAGAATATTGAGCGCGTTCCGTGAAAAGGGTTCACTCGATCCGCCGGTTCGGGACGCCGAGGAACCGGACGTGAGGGCCGATCGGTCAACGCGGCTTCGCGCGGCGATACTGCACGGGCCACTCGACGTCCTCGCCGAGTTCGTCCGCGGCGTGCAGCGGCCAGTAGGGCGAGCGGAGGAACTCCCGGGCCATGAGCACCGCGTCGGCGCGGTCGTTCGCGACGATCTCCTCGGCCTGTTTCGGCTCGGTGATGCCGCCGACCGAGGCGACCGCGATGTCGGCGCCGACCGCCTCGACGTGCTCGCGGATCGCCTCCGCGTACGGGAGCTGATAGCTGGGCCCGGCGTACGGCACCTCCTGTGCCGGCGCGATCCCGCCGGCGCTCACGTCCAACAGATCCGCGCCGGCCTCGGCCAGCAGCGGGGCCAGTCGAGCCGACTGATCGACGTCCCACGACTCCCGGTCGTCGATCCAGTCGGTCGCGGAGATCCGCACGAACACGGGCCTGTCATCGGGCCACACCTCGCGGACCGCCTCGGTCACCTCGCGCACGAGCCGGGTCCGGTTCTCGAAGGAGCCGCCGTACTCGTCGTCGCGGTCGTTGGCGATCGGCGAGCAGAACTCGTGCAGCAGGTAGCCGTGGGCGGCGTGCACCTCCGCGACCTCGAAGCCGGCCTCGAGCGAGCGCTCGGCGGCGACCCGGAAGTCGTCGATCACGCCGTCGATCTCCGCCGTCGAGAGGCTGTTCGTCGGGTGTTCGTCGCCGTCGCGAGGGTACGGGCCCGAGGGAGCGTCGACCTCCCAACCGCCCTCCTCGATGGGGACGGGACCGCCCTCGTCCCAGGGACGGTGCGTCGACGCCTTTCGACCGGCGTGGGCGAGCTGGATCGCGGGCACGGACCCCTGTTCGCGGACGAACTCGGCGATACCGGCCCATTCGTCGGCCTGTTCGTCCGACCAGATTCCCACGTCGTGGGGCGTGATCCGCCCCTCCGGCGAGACCGCGGTCGCCTCGGCCATCACCAGCCCGGCGCCGCCGACGGCGCGCGAGCCGAGGTGGACGAGGTGCCAGTCGGTCGGGACGCCCTCGGTCGCGGAGTACTGGCACATGGGCGAGACGAACACGCGGTTGGGGATCTCGGTGTCCCGCAACGTGAGCGGCGAGAACAGGTGGTCGACCATGCACACGATACAGCCGGGTCGGTACAAACGGCTGGCGACGACAGAGGGGATTGCCACTTTCGGCGAGTGGCGGTCGGAGCCGTCGCCGCTGGCGTCGGCCCCGGCCGAAGCGTCGCGAGCGTCGACGACCGTGACCGAAGCGTCGGCGCCGCCGATGATCCCGGCGCTGTCCGGGCTTCCGGTTCCCTCGGCTTTTCAATCGCGGTCGGTTACTGACGGGCTATGGGACTCTCCACGGACGAGATCATGCAGATCAGCCTCGACCTCGTCGACTGGGACGACACGCCGGCCGACAGCACCGTCTACGTCCCCGGCGAGGACATCGAAACCGCCCTCGTCGGTATCGACCTCGAGTCGCCGGAGATCCAGTTGGCTCACGATCAGGACTACGATCTGGCGCTTGCGCACCATCCGACGGGGATGTCCGCCCGACTCGACTTCCCGACGGTGCTCGACACGCAGGTGGAGTTCATGACGGCCCACGGCGTCCCCGAGGGGGCCGCCGAGGAGGCCGTCGCGGGCCTCCGGTCGCGGATGGACCACGGCGGTCACTCCAGCAACTACCGACACGACCCGAGCGTCGCCGAACTGCTCGACCAGCCGTACCTCAACACCCACCTCGCGCCCGACGAGTACGGTCGGCGCGTCTTCCGGGAGGTCGCCGACGGGATGCCCGAGGACGCGACCGCCGGCGACTTCGTCGACGCGCTGGGCGGGATACCCGAACTCGATGCCGCCGAGACCGACGTCCTGCTCCGCCTCGGAGACCGCGGGAACGATCTGGGGGAGGTGGCAGTCCACCACGCCGCGGGAACGAACGGCGGCGCGTCCGTCGCCCGCGCGTACTTCGAGCACGGCGTCGACACCGTCCTCTACATCCACGTCGGCGCCGGCGACACCGACGAGTTGCGCGAGGAGTTCGCCGGCGAGGCGAAGAACCTCGTGGTCACGGGGCACATCGCCAGCGACGCGATCGGCATGAACGCGGTGATCGACGCGCTGGAGGAACGGGGCGTCGAGTGCGACACGATCTCGGGGTGCGGCATCGGGCGCGAGGAGTGAGGCCCACAGCGAAACGGGGTCCCGATACGCGGCAGTCGCCACGGATCGTTTAGGCCGACCTACCGTTTAGGGCTACCAAAACCTATATCACCGCGTGGGTGTGAGACACCAGTAATGACGCATGATGTCCTCACGGGTCGGGAGGAGGCGGAGACCCCGGAACGCGACCGCTCCGCCGAGACGGCTGTCGCCGCCCTTCGTACGTGTCCCGACAGAACGGTGTTCTCCGAGAACGGCAACGCCGACGGGTGGATATCGACGGATCTGACGGTTACCCCAGAACGGTAACCGACCGACGCCCCCCCGATCGCCGCGACCGGTTCCCCTCCGACACCGTCGGCTCTCGGGCGACGATAGAACGGAGAACGCGAGCCGAACGGTCGACCCTCGGTTGCGCTGCCGACTTACTGCATCGCGCCCTCGGTGACGAGCGTGTCGTCCTCGAGGTAGTGCTCGATGTGGTGGGCGTCCTCCTCGACCTGCACGATGTTCTCGCGGAGGATCTCGCCGGTCGCGGGGTCGCCGAGGCCGTCGGCGAGTTCGACGTGCTCGCGGAGCGTCTCGATGATGTCGCCGTAGATCTCCATGTCGTTCGCCAGCGACGTGCGGATGTCGTACACGTCCTCGTCCTCGGGTTCGACGGGCGCCTCCTCCTGAAGCGTCGTCATGGACGCGTGCGGGACGCCGCCCAGCGCCTGCACGCGCTCGGCGAGCTCGTCGGCGAACGCCTCCGCGTTCTCGGCGGCCTCGCCGAGGAACAGGTGGAGATCGCGGAACTCCGCGCCCTCCACGTTCCAGTGGTGCTTACGAAGCTGGTGATACAGGACGTACGTCGCCGCGAGGTCCGTGTTGAGCGCGTCGATGATCTGCTCGGCCTTCTCGGCGTCCATCCGGAGCGCCTCGCTTCCCTCGATATCTCCCGCCGACTTGAGTACGCGTTTCTGAGTGCTCATCTGTACCCTGAACTACGGGCCGCACCCACATAAAACCCGATGTGTGTGAACTTCTTTTTTCCGATCGCAAAATCTATTTTCGTGTTAGAAAATACCACGATGGGGTTGGCAGCGCTATCTCACTCGCCGTGGTCATCCAGCACCGGGATGAACTCGCGCTGGTCTGCGAGCACCGCGGGATCGAGTTCCGCGATCAGATCGCGCTCGTCGCGGTTGAGCGCCGCCGTGACGTGTCCGTCGGGACGGACGATCGCCGACCGCCCGGCGTACTCCGTGGACGGGGCCTCGGCCAGGTCGCGCGCCCCGGTCCGTCCCGCTCCGACCACCCAGCGGACGCCGTCCAGCGCCCGAGCGCGCAACAGGAGCCGCCAGTTCTCCGAGTGAGCGGCCGGCCAGGCGCCGGCGACGAACAGCGCGTCGACGCGCTCGGCCGCGAGCGCGGCGCTCTCGTCGACGAAGTTGAGATCGTAACAGGTGAGCAGCCCGGTCGACCCCGCGGGCGTCTCGACGGTCACCCGCTCGTCGCCGGAGGTCAACAGGTCCGACTCCCTCCCCCAGAGGTGGCGCTTCCGATACACGGTCGTGTCTCCGTTCGGATCGACGTACGCGAGCGCGTTGTACAGGGAGCCGTCGCTCGCGCCGTGTTCGACGTAGCCCGCGAGGACGGCGAGGTCGTTGGCGTCGGCGACGGCGCGGACCCGGTCGAGTTCCGGCCCGTCGCGGTCGAGTGCGACCGCCTCGACGCGCTCGTCGGCGACGAAGCCGGTCAGCGCGTACTCCGGGAACACCGCCACGTCGACGCCGTCGGGGAGAGCGGCGACGCGAGCGGCGATGGCGTCGAGATTCCCCTCAACGTCGAGATCCGAGACGGAGAGTTGTGGGACGGCGACGGTAGCCATGATCGTCGCGTCGTCGTCAACCGGAATAGTATCCGCGATCGACGAGATGTGCGACGAACCGGGTGCGAGCCCCGCCCCGCTCGCGAGGGGTGCGGTCGCCCGGAATATGGAAACGCCCTTGTAGCCGACACACCCATCCACGGGCATGAGTGACGACGACCCGGCCGAGGAGTCAGGCGACCCCGAGGACGCCGAGGAGACGGAACTCGTCCCCGAAGTGTCCGCCGAGGACCTGGAGGCCCGGCTGGACGAGACCGCCGAGGCGCTCGAGGCTGCCGAGACCGAGACCGACCTCGACGACGTGGAGGCCGACCTCGACGAGGTCGAGGCGGACCTGGAGCGCGCCGACCTCCCGGAACCCGACGAGGACGACGAGGACGCTGAGGACCCGCGAGCCGACCTCGAGTCGCGGCTCTCCGACCAGCGCGACGACCTCGCGGACCAGCGTGGTCCGTACGCGTCCGACGCCGTCGACGAGATCGAGTCCGCACGGGAGACGATCGGTGACACGCGGTGGACCGAGTCGGGCGAGGCCGACCTCCCCGCGGTCGTCGACGAGTTCCTCACCGCGGTGACCGAGGTGCTCGATACGGACCTCGACCGCGCGGGCGACGACGACCCAGAATCGCTGGCCGACGCGCTCGACGACGCCGTCGCGACCGTCGAGGACGCGGATCTGGACGCCGACGAGGACGCGGAGACCGTCGCGGCGCTGCTCGAGGCGACCGACGGGCTGGGGACGGGCGTCGACGACGCCGAGGAGTGGGACGATCTCCAGACCCACGAGCAGCTCCGGGCACAGGGCTTCTACGACGTGCTCGGGCACTACAAGGACTTCCCGCCGGAGCTGGCCGCGCTGAAGCAGCATGAACAGCAGGGCAACGTCGACATGGTGCTGCTCGCGCTGGACTCGCTGGAGTCGGATTTCATGGAGGAGCACTGCCTGGACACGCTCACTCGGATGAACGACCGGGGCGCCTTCGAGGCGATGCACCAGCGCGCACAGAAGCGGGACCAGCCGGCGATCCGCGCGCTCGGGAAGATGGCCGCCGAGGACGCCGTCGAGACGCTCGTCGAGTACGTCGACTCCGACTCGAACCCGGTGCTGCAGAAGGTGACGTTCAAAGCGCTCGGCGAGATCGGCCATGAGGACGCCGTGCAACCCCTCGCGAACAAGCTCGTCATGGACAACGACGAGGTGCGGCCGTACGCCGCCCGTGCGCTCGGGCTGATCGGCGACGCCCGCGCCGTCGACCCGCTGGCCGACGCCGCGGCTGAGGACGACAGCGACAACGTCCGCGCGGCCGCCCTGTGGGCGCTACGCCAGATCGGCACCGAGGCGGCGCTCGAGGCCGCCGCCGAGTTCGACGACGACCGCGCGTTCATCGTGCAGACGGAGGCGGAGAAGGCGCGCGACGCCCTCGACGCCGCGGGCGAGGAACTCGCCGCGTAAGGCCGGCCTCTAACGGCGACCGATTCCTCCTCGCTGCTCCCCGGCAGCACCCGACGCGCTCGGTTCGCCGCTACAGCAGCTCTCCGATGAACAGCAGGGCGAAGCCCAGCGAGACGAGCAGTCCTCCGACCCGGCCGAGGTTCGTGTGTTCGGAGACCTCGTTCGGCGCGATGTCGACGTCGTAGCTGTCCCACTCCTCCTCGTACGAGACGTACGAGGGAACTTGGAAGAACTCCAGCGCGATGAGGGCGCCGCCGACGGCGCCCAGCGCGGCTCCGGCGAGCCTGACCCCCTCGGCGATGGTGACCATACCACTCCTCCGCCGTCGTCGGGGCAAAAACGCACCGAAGCCGGTCGGGGGCGAGCACCGAGTCGATCCGGACGGGTCCGTCGACGACGCGGCGAGGGTTGAAATACGAACACACGACCAGACGGTCGTAGTGGTTCGCCTCCTCGCTCTGATCGCGTCCGTTCTCCTCCTCGTCACAGCGTCGCCGGCGGCGACGGCGGCGACGGCGGCGCTCGCGACGAACGCGGAGCCGACACCGACGACAACGATCGCGGGGCAGTCAGCGGACTCGACGACAGTTGTCACGGCCCCGAACGCCACGACGGGAACGGACGGCGGGGCGAGCGGGCCCCGGATCGTCGGGCTCCTCCCCAATCCCGCCGTTGTTGGCGATACCGGCGAGTACGTGGTTCTGTCGCTGCCGCCCGGGAACTGGACCGTCGACGACGGCGAGGGGATCGTCACGATCCGGCAGCGACGGGCGGGCAGGGTCGTCGCGACGGGCGAGCCGGAGGCGCCGTCCGTGCCCACGTCGGGGCGTGTCGTCGCCTCGGGGCTCGCGCTGTCGAACGCCGGCGAGCGCGTCCTGCTCCGACGGGGCGGACCGAACGGCTCGATCGTCGACGCCGTTGAGTACGGACGCGCACCCGAGGGCGAGCGATGGGTTCGCGACGCGGATCCGCGGTGGCGACCCGTCGGACTCGACCTCCGTGACCCGGTTGCGTTGGGTGCCGCAAACGTGACGACGTTCGTGCTCCCGGACGCCCCGTCCGAGCCGATGGCGCCGATCCGGGCGGCCGACGAGCGGGTGTTCCTCGCCGGCTACACCTTCGCGTCCGAGCGCGTCGCCGAGGAACTGATCGCTGCCCGTGAGCGGGGCGCCTCGGTGCGGGTGCTCCTCGACGGCGCCCCGGTCGGCGGGATCGCCGCGCGCCAGGCCGACCTCCTCGATTCTCTCGTCGCCGCGGGCGTCGAAGTCCGCGTGATCGGGGGACCGCACGCGAGGTTCCGGTACCACCACGCGAAGTACGCCGTCGCCGACGACACCGCGGTCGTGCTCACGGAGAACTGGAAGCCCAGCGGGACCGGCGGCGGTGACAACCGGGGATGGGGCGTCACTCTCCGGTCGGCACGCGCTGCCGAAGCGCTCGCGACCCTGTTCCGCGCTGACGTCGGATGGCGCGACGCCGTCCCGTGGAAGCGGTATCGCGCGGGACGGTCCTTCGAACGGGTAGACGCGGCGACGGGATCGTATCCGTCTCGTCACCCACCGACGGAGGTGCGGATCGAGCGCGTTCGGCTGTTGACCGCGCCCGGGAACGCCGAATCCGCGGTCGTCGCGGCCGTCGACGACGCCGACGCCCGTGTCGACGTGCTCCAGCCGACGGTCGACGACGGTCCGATGCTCGCCTCGCTACGTCGGGCGGCAGATCGGGGTGTACAGGTGCGGCTACTGCTGTCGGGCACGTGGTATCTCGCCGAGGAGAACGCCGCGCTGGCGGCCGAGCTGAACCGCTGGGCCGACGCGGCGGACGTTCCGTTCGAGGCGCGGATCGCGACCCCGGCCGACCGCTACGGCAAGATCCACGCGAAAGGCGTCGTCGCCGACGACACCGCGCTCGTCGGGTCACTCAACTGGAACCCGACGAGCGCACGCGAGAACCGCGAGGTCGTCGTCGAGCTGGAGGACGAGGCGGTGGCGACGTACTATCGCGGGAGCTTCGAGGGCGACTGGCGAGCCGGGCGAGGGGGACGGCCCGGCGTCGGCGATCTCCCGCCGGCGGTCGCGGTCGCCGCAATCGGAGCCGTCGCCCTCGCGACACTGTTTCTCCGGCGACGGCTGACGATCGAGGACACGGACGGGGAACGGGACGGGACCGACCGCGACGGGCCCGTCGGGTGATCGTGACGACCGCCGTCGAGCCCGCGATCGGTACCACTGGGCGGGTTCCCTGTCGATCGTCTGGATCGCGTCGATTTCGAGCTCGCGTCAGTCGTCGAGTTCGATCGTCGTCGACAGCTCCTCGTCGAGTTCGGCGTCGGCCATCTTCTCGACGAGCGCGTCGATGACGTCCTCGCGGCGCCCCTCGACGAACTTGATCGAGCCGACGACGAGGTGGCCGCCGCCGGAGACGCCCCCGCCGACGACCTCCTCGTTGAGTTCGGTGACCATCTGCGGGATGTCCAGCCGAACGCCGTCCGAGCGGAGGACCGCGAAGTCCGGGCCGTAGCCGATCGTGATGACCGGTTCGCCGGTCGCGCGAACCTTCCTGTCGTGGAGTTCGCCGGTCGTGTTCCCCGGCGCGGGGTAGGTGAACCGCTTGGCGAAGTTCTCCAGATCGATCCGGTAGAGGTGCGCGTCGGAGTCGAGCCGCTCGTGTTCGACGTGGGGCTCGACCGCGTCGAGCTGTTCCGCCACGTCGCGCTCGGCGCGGGTCGAGAGGAACTCGACGAGCTCGCGGTGGCGCTCCTCGTCGTCGCTGCCGACGTTGAGCACGTCGCTCACGAGCGTCTTGCCCTCGCTGTAGCGCAGCCAGTGTGCGGCGTAGTCGAGCGCCTCGCCGATGTCCTCGATGTCCTCGCGGTCGTAGCCGGCCGTCTCCGCCAGCTCGAGGAACTCCTCCATCACCTCGGCCTTCGAGCGGTCCGACAGCCCCGCGACCGCGGGGACGTGACGGAGCTCGTCGGTGACGCTCGGATCGATGAGCCGAGCGAGCTCGACGCACATCATCCCCGTCGTGATGCGGTAGTCCTCGTCGTGGATGTAGGGATTGACGTGGTGGTCGAGCAGCTCGTCCACCGCATCGGGGTCCGGGTGGTGGTGGTCGACGACGGCGATGGGCACGTCGTAGTGGGTGAGGTTCTTGTAGGCGGGCACGTCCTCCTCGGTCGACCCGTTGTCGAGCATGAGGAGGAACGGGAGCTTCTGTCCGTGACGGGCGCGTCCCTCCAACGCGAAGTTGAGGTCGCGCGTCACGTCCTCCATCTCGTAGTACGGCGCCTTGCTCGGGAGTCGCTTGAGGGAGTGCCGTGCGGCGTCGTCGGCCTCGTGGACCTCCTCGATGTAGTTCTCCAGCGCGAGCTGAACCGGGATGGCCGCACACATGCCGTCGCCGTCCGCGTGGTGACGGATCCGGATCGGGCGACCCTCCAGCACCGTCCGCCGGAGGGTCCGTGCGAGCTCCTCGAGCTCGGGTCGGAGCTTCTCGAACGCCTCCCACTCGACGAGCGGCTCGACCGACTC
>Ga0207733_100529_pt1 | contig 21125 bp, 22 predicted proteins | sample A23P3SouthBayCA_FD_187735 | JGI IMG/M metagenome (GOLD analysis project Ga0207733, IMG submission 187735) | Aerobic enrichment media microbial communities from Eden Landing Ponds, California, USA - A23 P3 (SPAdes) | ecosystem: Environmental > Aquatic > Marine > Unclassified | place: Emeryville... | reverse complement strand
CGCGTACTCGCCGACGCTCGGCGCACTCTTCTTGGCCGTCGGCGTCGGCGCCATCCTGCAGGTGGTCTGGGAACTCCGCGAGATGATCGGCCGCCGGGCGCGCGCGGGGACGGCGCTGAACTTCGGAACCTTCCTCGCTGGTCTCCTCGTGATGTACGTCACGGACCTGTTCGTCGCGCTATGAATCGGCGAGCCCTCCTCCGACTCGGCGGGGCGGGACTGGTCGCGACGGTGGCCGGCTGTTCGTCCGTCGGCGGCTCCGGTCCCCGACGCGTCTCGATGACCGACGACTTCGCGTACGACCCAGCGCGGATCACCGTCGACGCCGGCACGGCCGTCCGGTGGGAGAACGACAGCGACGTGGGTCACACGGTGACGGCGTACGGGGGCGGCATCCCGGCGGACGCCGTCTACTTCGCCAGCGGCGGGTTCGACACCGAACGCGCCGCTCGCGACGCCGTCGCTGGTGGCCTCGTCGCCGCGGGCGACGCCTACGAACACGCCTTCGACACCCCCGGCGCCTACGACTACTTCTGCGTGCCCCACGAGGGGTCGGGGATGACCGGGCGCGTGGTCGTCCGCTAGACGAACCGGATAATCTCCTCGTTGAACCGCTCCGCCTCCTCCCAGAACGGGCAGTGGCCACTGTCCCCGAAGGGGACGTGGGTCGCGTCCGGCATCGCGTCTTCGAGCCACGAACCCACGTCAGTCGGGAAGATATCGCTCTGCTCGCCGTAGATGAGGAGGGCGGGCACGTCCACCTCGCTCACGACCGGCCGGAGGTCCGAGTACGTCATGTCGAGGAAGATGTCGACGGTGACGCTGGTCGGCGTCTTCATCGTCTCCGCGTACATCTCGTCGACGAGGGCGTCGTCGATCTTGTCGGCGAACATGGCCTGCACGAACGGCTTGGCCGCCGACGCGCGGTTGTACTCCAGATTCGTCGCCAGCTCCGTCGCCGCCGCGCCCGAGAACTCGCCCAACAGGGCGTGATCCCACTCCTCGTCGCTGTGGAACTTCGGGCTCTGGTCGACGAAGACCACCTTCTCCAGCCCGTCGGTGCCGAACTGGTCGACGTAGTTGAGGATCACCGCCGTCCCCATCGACCACCCGACTGGTGTCACGCCCGTCAGATCGAGGTGCTCGATCAGTTCTCGCACGTCGCGAGCGTACTGCGCCAGCGTGTGTCCCGCGTCGGTCTTGCCCGACTTGCCGTGGCCGCGGAGGTCCATCGCCACGACCTGATGGCCCGCCTCGACGAGCGCGTCGACGTTGTGTTGCCACCAGTACGTCGAGTTCATCGTCCACCCGTGGATCAGGAGGATCGGGTCACCCTCACCGCGGTCGGTGTAGTAGATCGGTACGCCGTCGTTGGTCTCGAAGTACGCCATTCGATACCACCGTTCAGGGAGACGACAGGTGAGGTGATAGAGGTGTGGGTCGAACGGACTCCGGTACCGGCCCCGGTGATAGGCTCAGTGAGTGATACGAACGTCGTGCTGGAGACGGCGAGTGGAGTCAGAACGGTGTGGAGGCGGTACTGACCCTGTCTACTATTGTCATTGACCAATTAGGTACGGGTATGCTCGTTGAAGATTTCATGGAGACGGACCTCGTTACAGCCGATATTGAAGGGACGCTTCTGAGTCTCGCCGAGCAGATGCTCCGCAACCACGTCGGGAGTGTGATCGTGGTGAAAGACGGCAATCCAACTGGGATCGTCACTGAAACGGACATCATCAAAGCTGGCTACGCGAGAGACGACTGCTTTAGCGACATTCCAATCGAGCAAGTGATGAGCCATCCGTTGGTGACCGTCGCACCGGATAAGCCGATTCGAACGGCGATGCGAGCGATGAGAGACGAGAACGTCAAAAAGCTCCCCGTCCAAGACGGGATAGACCTCCTCGGCATCCTCACTATGACTGACGTAACGCGCCAGTACAATGACATCGTGAAGGAAATCCACGAGATGGAACAACCGACTGGACTGAGTGAAGCCGAACTCCAAGCCCTCGATGCTCGGCGTGAGTGATCCCGCGATGGTGAGTGAACGCTCCTCTGTCCACCGAAACTGACCCACCCTGTGACAGCCATCTCGGGGCCCGACTCGCACCCTGTATTCGGCACAGTCACGGGAACCGCTCGACCGAGGATTTCGGTGGGGCCGCTGCAACCGTCTGGTCGACTGTCTCACGCGCGCCGCCCCTATTCCGGTGGCGCTAACGACGCGCGCCGCCCCTATTCCGGCGGCGCCAACGACGCGCGCCGCCCCTTCGGAATCACCGACCGCAACTCGTCGTGGACGTACAGGCCGACGCCGATGGGTTCGACGCCGCCCGCGATTTCGTGGGCGACGATCAGGTAGCCCCAGTCGCCGTCCCACGCCGGCTCCAGATCCTCGCCGGCGAGGAAGCGAACCGCCTCGTCGGGGTCGAGGACGAGCACGTTCCTCGTCGCCTCGCGGCCGAACCGCTGGACGGCGTTCGTCGTCGGCTTCCAGTGTTCCTGCCGCGTGCGCAGGAACGTCATCCCCAGCCCTTCTACGTCCGTCGGGGACGGCACGTCGCCAGCGAAGATCCAGATTTTGCCCGCGCCCTTCTCCCAGAAGGTGTAACCCTCGAACGTGTCCGCGGGCAGGCCGAAGCGGTCGACCCACCACTCGATCACTTCGCTCCGGGTCGCCCGGCCCACCACCTCGCGGTCGTCCGCGGTGGACGGGAGGCGGTCGAACCGCTGGCCGTCGTTCGTGGCACCGTCGGTCATTCCGCCACCTCCAACTTCGCACAGAAAAAGCCGCCCGTGTCGTTGTGGTGCGGGTAGATGCGGAGCGCCTTCTCGACGCTCGGGTCGTACTCCTCGCCCTCCCACTCGGTGACGCCGGGAACGCCGTCGAGGGGGGCGTCGAAGTCGACGATGCGGCACGGCTCCGCGTCGAGGACGTGATCCAGCACCGCCTCGTTCTCCTCCGGCGCGAACGTGCAGGTGGAGTAGACGACGGTGCCGCCGGGACGGGTGGCCTGAATCGCCCGCCGCAGAATCCCTTTCTGGACGCCGGCGACGCTGTGGACGTGATCCAAACTCCACGTGTCGAAGGCGTCCGGGTTCTTGCGGATCGTCCCCTCGCAGGAACAGGGGGCGTCGACGAGGGCGGCGTCGAAGGCGTTTACGCCGCCCTCCTGTCCCTCGCCGAGCGGCTTCAGCGAGAAGTTGCGCGCGTCCTGATTCGTGACGACGAGGTTCGTCACGCCAAGCCGCTCGGCGTTGTGGCGAAGCGCGGAGAGGCGGCCGAGGTTGTTGTCGTTGCCGACGAGAACGCCCGAGTCCTCCATCAGCGCCGCGAGCTGCGTGGTCTTGCTCCCCGGTGCGGCGCAGGCGTCCCACACCCGGTCGCCGGGCTGGGGGTCCAGAACCAGTGCCGGCAGGTTCGACACCTCCTCCTGCCCGTGAATCCAGCCGTGGGCGTGGGGCCAGTTGCGGCCGGGGGAGTCCTCGGGGAGTCGGAGAACGCCGGGGTGCCAGTCGGCGGGGTCGTACGTGATGCCTTCCTCGTCCAGCGCCTCGCGCACCCGCTCGACGGTCGCCTTGATCGTGTTGACGCGAACGACCGAGGGCAGGGGCCGGTCACAGGCCGCCCGGAAGGCCTCGACGTCGTCGACGAGCGATTCGTACCGCTCCAGCGGAGTCATCGACGGGGATTCGACGGGGGAGGGTTAGTGGGTTTCGACCGGCGGGCGGGTCGTCTCAGTTCGCCGCGCCGGCGCCGTCGACGGCGGCGGCTTCGGTACCGGGGTCCGCATTTGCATCCGCCAGCACGCTCACGTCGAAGTCGGCTTCGAGCAGGCGCGAGCCACACCCGGAACACGACACCGCGATCACGTCGTAGTCCCGGCAGCAGGAGCGCACGACTTCGTGCTCCATGTCGACGGGGGCGTCACACGCCGGACAGCGGTCGAGGAACAGGCGGAGCGCCCCGAGCAGTTCGCTCCGCGCGGCGAGGGGGATGGCGCGCCAGCGCGGCACCCAGTCGTCGAGTTCGCGCGCCGCGGCCACGTCCGCGACGAACGCGGCACGGGACTCCCAGCGGCCGATCCGCTCGCTGTCGAGGTTGGCGACGACCGCCTCGCCGTAGCGCTGGATGTCCAGCAGGTCGGCGTCGAGGTCGGTCAGCGCCGCGAGTTCGACCGCGTCGATCCGTTCGACGTCGACGTCGGTTAGCCCGGTCCGTTCGGCGTCGATGTCGTCCATCCGTGTCTCCCACGCCGCCGCGAAGGCGGGCGTGAGGACGAGGTCGTCGTCCCCGTCTTCGAGGACGCCCGCCGAGACGAGCGTCTCCTCCACGTCCACCGACGTGGGTGCCGGCTCGACCTTGTCGAAGACGGCGAGGAGCCAGTCGGGGAAGTAACGGCGGGTGAACGTCGGCGTCCCGGGCACGAGGTAGCCACGGAGGTAGATCGTTCCCAGCGCGACGAGGAAGGCGACGGCACCGAGCGGCGGGGAGAGGACGCCCAGTGCCAGCGAGCCGACGGCCGCGATGGCGACGTTGGTGATCGTACACGGGACACACCGGTTCTCGCCGGTGTATTCGGGGTTCTGGTATCGGTGAATGAGTGTCATGGGTGGATACCGCCGTCGGGCGGCGAGTGGTCGGTCGGCAGGGACGCGTCGAGGGGACATAGGTATGGCCGGCTTGCCGGCACGTCGGTCGAGCAGTCAGGGGTGGGGTTGGCGTCGCCGCCCGCGATGTCGGTAGCGAAGGAGGCTCCCGACCGTCCGCCGGACGCGCCAGCGGTCGTTCCAGAGCTGGACGGCGACGCTCACGGCGAACGCGGCGAGTGTGCCGCTGGACCAGAGGAGGGGATCGACGGCGCCGACGAGCGGCCAGCCGACCAGCGACGCGGTCACGAGGACGAGGCCGAACACGCCGAGACTTCGGTAGTACTCCCCCCACGTCACGCCGAGCCCGTTCAGCACGTCCATGTGGCGGTCGATTTCGCGGACGGCGGGTCGGAGGTGAACCAGACTCCGGTCGCGGTCGTAGTCGACGACGCCGATGTCGTGCAGTTTCGGGAGGTGCGTCTGGTGGAGCGAGGTGTAGACGCTCTCGCGGACGCGCGCTGGCGGGGGTGACTTCCCCGTCTCGGCGGCCGCGATGGCCGTCGAGAGGTCGCGTACGGTGACGGTCCCGGGAGAGGCGTCGAGCCGTTCGATCACCGCCCGCCGCCGTTCGTTGGCGAGAATCCCGTGAATCTGGCACTCCGTCATGTGTCGTCGCGTCATCTGCCCAGTCATCACAACCGACGAAATCGAGGCGCGAGAGGGGTATAGGTATGAACGCCCAGCCACGCGTCGTCGCCGCGTGTAACGATCTATTACGATTCGGCTGTGCGATCCATCTCCCCGTTCGGTCGTCTTCAGGAACACCCTGCCGGGTCCCTAACGAAACCGTAGATGCCGCTACGATGGCCGTAGACGCCTCTATGGTGGCGTTTGGGGGCGGGGCGGCGGTGATTACCTATACCCCCTGCCGTCGGAGTGGTGGTTGTCCCGAACCGAGGTCACGACACCGTCGGCCGCGGCGGGCAATCAACCACCATGAACGACGACCGACAATTCAGCGTTTCCCGGCGGAAGGTACTCGCCGGGCTCGGCACGATTGGCATCGCCTCCGCGGGCGCAGGACTCGGCACCACCGCCTACTTCAGCGACCAGGAGACCTTCCAGAACAACCAGCTAACGGCTGGGACGCTCGACATGAAAGTCGACTGGGAGGAGCACTACTCCGACTGGTCCGACGACGAGGCACAGTACGCGTCTATGGGCACGATGGACGAGCACGACATCGAACTCCCCGCACTCACGTCCGGTGGCCAGTTCGTCGCCGACGCCAAACCCATCTATCTGACGCTCAACGGCGAGACGGCCGCCGAGAAGCAGACTGCGAAGGACAACCTCTGGGACGCCACCTCCGTCGAGGCTTTCCCCGACGTGCTCGGCGACGACGGCTCCTACGACGGTATTCAGGACGAGTTCTCCGACGCGGACGCGTGTGACATCCTCACCGACGTCGGCGGCAACGCCAGCGGCCTGAGCGACAGCCGTCGCACCCGCGGGACGTTCGCCGGCCAGACGACCGAGGAGGGCGACCCGCTCATCAACATTCAGGACGTCAAGCCCGGCGACTTCGGCGAAGTCACCTTCAGCTTCCACCTCTGTGACAACCCCGGCTACGTGTGGCTGAACGGCGAACTGATCGAGGCTCGCGAAAACGGCCACACCGAACCCGAGAACGAGGATCCCGACTCCGTCGGGCCGGCCGACGAGGTGAGCGGCCCCGAAGATCTCGAAACGAGCCAGGTCGAACTGCTCGACGAGATCGTCACCCGCGTCTGGTACGACCCGAACGGCAACAATCAGGTGGACGTGCTCTCCGGCGAACTCGACATCATGATCGCCATCGACGCCTCCGGCTCCATCGAGGGGAGCAAGGGGACCGAGGGCACCGAGGCGTACAACCTCGTGCAGGGTGTCGACGAGTTCGTCGCCGCGCTCGCGGCGTCGCCAGCCGACATCCGGGCCGGACAGGTGCTGTTCGGCGAGGGCAACGCCCTCGGCGACTTCACCGGCCTCACTTCGCCCGGCTCTCTCCCGACCATGGCGTCGGTGTACCCCGACAGCGGCCGCGGCAACACGCCGCTGCCCGCCGCGCTGGACGTGTGCGATCAGGAACTCGACGCCAACGCGCGCGCCGGTGCCGACAAGATCATCGTCGCGTTCACCGACGGTGGCCCGAACTACAGCGCCGACAGCTACTCCGCGGGCGGTTACACCGCGCCGCGTGACGGTGCGGGCTACTCCGAGGACGGCAGTTCCGCCAACGGCTACGACAACAACAACGGCGGGACCGTGACCCAAGTCGAGGAAGCAGAGACCGCGCTGGTCGCAGAGACCATCCGCGACTCCGGCAGCCGCATCGTCGTCGTGAACGTCGCCGACGACCCCACCGAGGATCAGGGCAGCACGGGCGTCACGCTCCGCGAGTACCTGAGCGGCACCGGCTCCCCGTACCCCGAGGGCGGTATCGCCAGCTCCGGGTTCTACTTCGAGGTGGATCTGGCCGACCTGCAGGCCGTCGCCGACAGCCTCGCCGCGAGTGTCGCCGTCCCCGAGGAAGTGTTCTTCCAAGGCACGCTCCGCGAGGCGCTCGGGGCCATGTCCGGTAACGATGGCCGTGGCATCCCGCTCGACGGCGACACCTCGACGGCGTTCGACGAGAAGAACGACCCCGAGAACGACCCGGACCGCGACTGTTTCGCCGGCGAGGGCACGACCCACTACGTCGGATTCCAGTGGTGGCTCCCCATCGACCACGCGAACCAGATCCAGAGCGACTCCGTGTCGTTCGACGTGGGATTCTACACCGAACAGTGCCGCCACAACGACGGCGCTGGGATGGTTCCGGAGGAACCCGTCGAGGTCGAGACGACCCCCGAACAGCCGGCCGCCTGATCGCTCGATCCGGACCGGCTGACCCATCCGTCCGGTCACTCGGCGGCAGTGTCGCCGCCTCCTGACCGTTTCCCCAACCCACGCGGAGCGCCCGGTACGGCGTGGCCACGCGGCGGTTCGACTCCGCCGGTGGGTTTCCCCCCGAGGGAGCATTCCCATGACCAAACTCACACTCACTCGACGCCGCCTGCTCGCCGGTCTCGGCACCATCGGTGTCGCCTCGGCCGGTGCCGGCCTCGGCACCACCGCCTACTTCAGCGACCAAGAGACGTTCGAGAACAACCAGCTGACCGCCGGCGAGTTCGACCTCAAGATGGACTGGCAGGTGACCTACACCGGCCCCGACGGCTTCGAGTACGTCACGGCGTCGCCGGATCAGTACCGGAACGAGGATATCGATACGCTCGCCCGTGACGGGCTCTTCAACCTGATCACCGACACCGACGGCATCCGTGACCCCATCGACTCCCGGGACGCCATCGCGAACCGGGCGTTCGGAAGCGACTACGACGACCTGACCGAGGCGCAACAGGCCATCGTCGAGGACGCGTTCCGGTCGCAGTTCGCGGACGTACCGCAGGATCTCTTCGAGACGCGGCCGATCATCGACCTCGACGACGTGAAACCCGGCGACAGCGGCTCCGTTTCGTTCAGCCTCCACCTGTTCGACAACCCCGGATACCTCTGGTTGAACGGCCGACTCGTCGAGGCACGCGAGAACGGCCACACCGAACCCGAAGGCGACGACGGAGACACCGTCGGCGCGGCGGACGAGGTGTCGACGCTCCTCGACAACGGCGTGGAACTGCTCGACGAGATTCGGGTCACCGTCTGGTACGACCTCGACGGCGACGCGGACGTCGACGCCGACGAACCAGTCCTGCTCGGCGGGAACGCCGACCCGACCGCGAATCCGACGCTCCGCGACCTGCTCGGCCTCCTGTCGACGGGCAACGGACTGCCGCTCGACGCCACAGCCGATCCGCAGGCCGACGCTATCGACCGCGCCTGCTTCGCCAACTCGACGACGTACTACGTCGGCGTCAAGTGGGAACTACCGGTCGACCACGCCAATCAGATCCAGTCCGACGGCGTCACCTTCGACCTCGGCTTCTACGCCGAGCAGTGCCGGCACAACGACGGCGCCGGGATGGTGGCAGACGACGAGACGCCCACCCCGTCCGAACCGGAGGTCGTGACGGACGACGAGTGATCGGCCGAACCGATCACTCTCCTCTCCACCGATGGATCGAACTGACGCACCGCCGCTGTCGCGGCGACAGATCCTGCTGGGCCTCGGCGCCGTCGGCGTGAGCGCCGCGGGCGCCGGCCTCGGGTCGGCCGGCTATCTCGCCGACCGCGAGCGCGCGCCCAACGTCACCGTCGCCGGCGGCCTCGACGTCGCCATCGGCTACCAGTCGACGTACAACGGAAACCTGCTGGGCGCTGTGCCGCCCGAAGGTGGTCCGCGCACGGACTGCGAGACGCCCGGCCTCGTCGACGGCGCGGGCGTCCCCGTCGTCGACCTCGCGGACGTGAAACCCGGCGACTGCGGGACGATCACGGCGGCGCTACACGTCTGCGAAAACCCCTCGCGTCTCTGGCTGGCCGTCGACCTGATCGACGCCGCCGAGAACGACTACCGTCCGGAGGAGGTCGAGGCGGGCGACGAGACGCCCGATGCCGGCGAACTGCAGGATCTCGTCGAGGTGACGGTCTGGCTGGACGGTGACGCGGACGGCATCGTCGACGACGGCGAACGCCTCGCCTACGACGGAACGCTCGCTGGACTGGCGACGACGGCCGGGCCGGGCGTCCTCCTGACGCGGGACGACGACGGCCCGACGTGCGCGGACGGTGTCGTCACCGTGTCGCTCGCGTGGTGTCTGCCGCTCGACGGCCCGGATCACAACCGCGCGATCACCGACACCGTCGCGTTCGACTGCCGGTTCGCGGCGGTCCAGTGCCGCCACGACCCGGTCGGCTGGAATCCGTTCGACGACGGCGAGTCGTCGCCGTCGACGGCGAGCACAGCTGGCAACGAAACGACGGCTCAGTCGGCCGATTCGGCCGGGTAGGGTGGTCCTACCGGCGCCGAACGCGGGGTACGGAAGCTATACCTAATCCCCGTCGCCGCGCACTGTCGTAGCGACAACCCACGCTGGATGCGGGTCCCCGACACCGTCGGAGGTCCGTGACACGACATCGTCGTGGTACGGCGGTTCGACTCCGCCGGTGGGTCTCCCCCCCGGAAACTTCAATGACACACGGTTCACCACTCACACGACGGGAACTGCTGGCCGCCATCGGCGGCGTCGGCCTCCTCGCAGCCGGGCCGCGAGTAGTCGGCGCCCTCGGACGGGACCCGTCGTTCACGCAGTACACGTACGCGCAGTCGGCCGGCCCAGACCTCCGGGTCGCGTGGTACGAGCGGTACAACGGCATTCTGCAGGAGGAGAGCAACCGCTTCACCGGCGGCGACCCGCTGACGAACTCCTCGGACGCGTTCAACGAGTCGGGGAACGACGGCCGCTTCGTCGACGTGACGGGCACGGACGCCGTCGCCACGGGGCCCGTCCTCTCCATCCCCAACGCCCAGCCGGGCGACGAAGGCCTCCTGCTGATCGGCCTCCGGGCCGAGAACGGCCCTGCGCGCGCTTGGCTCAGCGTCACCGCTGCCGACTTCGCGGAGAACTCGCTCGTCGAACCGGAGCGAGCCGAGGGCGACACGGACGACACCGGCGAACTGCAGGACTACGTCGACGTGGAGATCTGGTACGACACCGGCCGTCTCGGCGTCGGCGGCTGCAACGGCGAGCGCGACTTCACCGAGGAAGCCGTCGTCGCCGCCGGCACGCTGGCCGAGGTGAGCGACACCCTCGACGGCGGCGTGGCACTCGATTTCGGCCTCGTCGGCGACGCCTGCATCGAGGCGGGCACCCAGCGCTGCCTCGCGCTCCGCTGGCGCATCGACCCCGCGGTGACGAACGTCATCCAGAGCGACTCCGCTAGCCTCGACATCGCGTTCGCGGCCACGACGTGTGACGACACGACGAACCCCTTCGGAGGCGAGCTATGAGCGGTGCGGACGGCCTCCGGATGAACCGCCGTCGGCTGCTGGCCGCCATCTCCACCGTCGGCGCTGCTGGTGCACTGACCGGCCGTGGCGCCGCCGCGTACCTGACCGACCGCGAGACGCTCGCCGACAACCGCATGACTGCGGGGTCGGTGACGCTCAGTCTCGATGGCGTGGACACCGGGCAGGCGAGTCTCGGGTTCACTATCGACGACTACGGCTTCGAGAACCGGGACGAGGAGACGGTCTGTCTCGGCTTGGGTGCGGACTCGAATCCCGGGTGGGTGTGGGTTCGGGCGTGTCCCGAACACCCCACGCTGGAAGACGCCCTCGACGCCAGCCTGACCGTCGACGGCGAGACGGTCTACTCGGGATCGCTCGGTGGCCTCCTCGGCCGTCTCTCGGGACTCGACGGTGGCGGCGTCCTCCTCACGGCCCTCGCGGGCGACGGCGACCCCGTAGAGCCCGGCGCGGACGGCGAGACCTGTCTCACGGTCGCCATCTGGGCGCCGAGGGCGCTCGCGGACGACCCCGACACCGTCCGGGCGCTGAAGGCCGCGTCGCCGTTTACGGTGACCATCGACGCCTACGCCGAGCAGTCGCGCCACGTGCCGACGCCGCGGCGTCCGGTCGAGGGGCTGAACCCCTCGTTCACGTTTCCGGCGTGTGAACCGACTGGTGGGGACGAGGGCGACGAAGACGGCGACGGCTACGCCATCAGCAACATCTCGCTGTGCACGTCGACGCCGGTCGACTCGACCGCAATCACGTGGACGATCCTCGATTCCGATACCGGCGCGGCCGTGACGGGCAGCGTCGACGAGCCGTACGCCGTGCGAATCGAGTCGGCCGAGCCGATCCAGTACGCCGTCGTCAAAGCCGGGCAGGAATTCCGACGTTTCGACGTCGGCGACGCGACGACGTTCACCGTCACCTCGACGGGCGGGACGCTCCTCGACGACGTGCCCCCGAACTTCTCTCGGTGTGCCTGCGGGGGCGACGGGGTCAAACTCGACTGGATGGACGGCGTCGACGACTTCGGGGCCCCCGTCACGCTGTCGTGTGACGGCGAAGCGGGTGGGAAGCCGCCCACGGACGACGTGGGCGAGTCATCCGGTGGTGGTCCCCCGGATGGCCCACCCGGACCGACCGTCCGGGGAACGCCCGGGGAGGGAACGACCGGAGACGGAACGACCGGGAGCGACGACGCGCCCGAGACGACCGGCGGCGGTCCGCCGAACGGAGACGACAAATGAACCCAGATATTCGGCAGGCGCTAGAGGCGCAGACGGTCGGACGAGCGCTGCTCGTCGTCGTCCTGCTCGCCCTGATCGCTCCCTTCGTCGTGTACGCGGTCCCGGCGACCGTCGGCGCCGAGGCGAGTTACGTGGTCCTGACGGCCAGCATGACACCCGCCATCGCGCCGGGTGACGTGGTGATCGTCGACGCCGTCCCCGCCCGCGACGTGCGCGTGGGCGACGTGATCGTGTTCGAACAGCAGGCGGGCGATCCGATCCCGATCACGCACCGCGTGATCGCGGTCGACCGCCCGGTCGACGCTCCGCCCGAATTCCGGACCAAAGGGGACGCGAACGAGGACGCCGACCTGACGCCCGTGACGCCCGACCGCCTCGTCGGTCGGGTCGCGTTCACCATCCCGCTGATCGGGCACGTCGTCCAGTTCGTCGGGACACCCACTGGCTTCGTCGCGCTCGTGGTCCTCCCACTCGGCCTGCTGGTCGTCTCCGAAGTCGTCGACCTGCTCCGGTCGGGACGCTCCGGCGAATCGCTCGTCGGCGACGGCGATGGCGGCGGTGCTGATGCCGTCTCCACGGCCGACCCGGCCGACGCCGACAACCCGGTCCGGCCCACGGCCACCGTCGCCGACGATCAGGTCGTCATCACGCCCGCCGATCTGACCCTGACGAGCGTGGCACTCGGCGCCTTCGCCGTCTACGCCGGCTACGCCGCCCTGCAGGAGACGACGACTGTCTCCGTGACCCTCGCCGTCGCCGTCGGGGCGCTGTTCGCGCTCGCGGCCGGGATTCGCCTGTTCGGGCTCTCGGACGCGGACATCGGCGCCGATACCGGCACCCTGTCAGCCGATACCCCTGCGGTGCGCGTCCACGACGCCCGTCCGTCCGGCCCGACCGTCGACGTGGCGTCGCCGGCCGATTTGCGGGCCATCGCCGGGACGCTCGGCTGTCCCGTCCTGCGCGACGACCGCAACCGGTACGTCGTCCTCGACGGGACGGTCACGTACGCCTACGACGTGCCGACGGAGGCCGGGAACGAGAGCGATGCCGAGGTCGGAACCGTGGACGGAGCCGAACGCGACGACGCGGGCGCTCCGTCGACCACGCCGCCGACCGCACCCGCTCCGGCGGATTCGGGGGGTGTCGGTCGATGACGACGGCCGACCGTCGTGTGTTCCTGCCCGTCCTCGTGGCCTGCTGGCTGACGTTCGCGGCGGCGTTCGGCGGCGCCTACACCTTCGCCGTGTTCAGCGACACCGGCGGTGTCGACGCCACCGTCGACGTGTCGGGACTGCCGGTGATCGAACCGGTCGTTCCGCCGGCCCCGCTCTCGGTCGGCGGCTTCGCCGTGGGCAACGACTCCGGAAACGCGACCGTGACCGGATCGTCGTCGTCCGGTAACCTGACCGGTGGCGCGACAGCCAGCGACGCGGCGACAGCCGACGACGACGCGACAGCCGGCGGAACGCCGACACCCCCGAGTGACGGCGATTCGGGGGCTGCGCCCCCGACACCCGCCGAGGACGGTCCCGTGGGTGGCGGTCGCCCCGACGCCGACGACGGCTCCGACGAGGGGAGTGATCCCGCTGGCGGCTCGCAGTCGGTCGGGGACACCGATGACGGCGGGCCGGACAACGCCGACGACACTGGTGGTGACGGTTCGGACGCCGACGCCGATGCTGGTGGTGACGATTCGGACGCCGCTGACACCGGTGGTGACGATTCGGACGCCGCCGACACCGGCGCCGACGATCCGGACGCCGCCGACGGTGCCAGCGATGCTGACGACGACGATACGGGTGCCGACGACTCGACTGACGACACCGGGTCGGCTGGTGAGAGCACGAGCGACGGCGGCGGTTCGGATGCCACCAGCGATTCGGGCACCGACGGCGGAGACGCCGCCGATAGCGGCGACTCGGACAGCGGCTCGGACGACGGGTCGAGCGATAGCGACTCTGACGCTGGCGACTCGGGCGGCGACAGTTCGGGCGACAGCGGCGGACCGAGCGACGGCGATTCGGGAAGCAGTTCGAGCGACAGCGACGGATCGAGCGACGACGATTCGGACAGGGGTCCGAGCGGCGGTGACTCCGGAACCACCGATTCGGACAGCGGTACCTCGGACAGCGGCAGTTCGACGGACAGCGATTCCAGCGGTAGTTCGAGTAGCGGCGACTCCGGTGGAAGCGACTCTGGCGGCGATTCCAGCGGGAGTTCGAGCAGCGGCGACTCTGGCGGCGGCGACTCGGGTGGAAGCGACTCGGGTGGAAGCGACTCGGGTGGAAGCGACTCCAGCAGTAGTTCGAGCGGCGGCGACTCTGGCGGCGGCGACTCCGGTGGAAGCGACTCTGGCGGCGATTCCAGCACCAGCTAAATCGGGTCGATAGCGTCCCGTCGCCCGTCGAGGACGGCGAACTCCTCGCCGCGACGACGTTCGAGCCAGTGGAGCAACCGTTCGGCCCACACCAGTTTCCGGCGCTTGGCCGCGTCGACCGTGTCGTCGTCGAAATCCCACCCCGGGAAGCGGAGTGAAGCGGCGCCGAAGGCGTCTGCGAGGAAGGCGGCCCGGTCGCCGTCGGTGAAGCCGCCGTAGTTTCGGACCGGGCCGTGTGGTTCGGCCTGCGTCGTCGGCAGGACGTGCTCCTTCTCGAACTGTGGAATCCAGCGCTCGAGTGCGGGCACGTTGTCGCCGTGGGCGTGGACCGCGACGGGAACGCCCTCGCGGGTCAACTCTCGGGCGGTGGCGGGCGTCTTGTCCAGATCGGTCACCATCAGGTCGACGACGACGCCGGCCTCGCGGAGGCGGTCGGCTGCCGTCGAGGCGGCGATTACCACGTCCGCGTCGGCGGCGACGCCGGTTTCGTCGACGAGTGAGGGGCCGGCGCCGGCGACGGCGACGGTGGCGCCGTCGATGCAGTGGAGTCGCGATTCGTCGAAGGCGCTCCCGGTTTCGCCGGGCGTCCGGGGCGTCTCCGACGCCCCGCCGTCGACGAGGTCGGCGAGCCGGTCCCGCGCCCGCTCGTCGGCGACGGGGTCGTAGCCGAAGTCCGAGAGAATCCGCTCGTACACCGGACGCCACGTCTGGTAGTTCATCGGACGACCACCGTCACACCCGCTGCTGGTCGGATCGTGACACCAATAAGACCACAATAGCCGGCACGACACCAAGTACCCCTACCCGTGTGCCGCACCGGCTTCCACGGCCTCTGTTTCGAAGCGTCTGGCATAAGCTTTCTCTTACTCGATACTCTCACCGATAGCGGCCAGTGCGGCGTCGAGGGCGTCCGAGCGTCCCGCTGCCGCCGCAACGACGGTATCGAGGTCCGCGGGCGTTCCGGCGAGAAGTCGTCGGCCGCCATCGTCGCCCGTGAGGGTGACAGCCGTCGACCGTGCGGCGTCGGCGAGCGTGTCGCGCTCGGCGGGCGAGAGCCCCGAGAGCTCGAACACCCGGACGACGCCGCGCCGGGCGGCCGTCGCGGTGCCGACGATTCGGTCGAGGTGACGCTCCATCTCTCGGACGGTCGTCACGTCGAGTTCCTCGACGGCAACGTCGCCGGTGGATCGCAGGCGCTCCCGCGCGAAGGCGTCGCCGACGAGAGCGGCGTCCCGCGTCTCGGACACGTCGTGGGTGCGGATCACGTGCGCGCCGCGTTCGACGGCCATCGAGGTGGCGGCGAGGCTGACGGGGAGGGCCTCCTCGGTCGACCGCCCCGCGATGTCGCGCAGGAAGTTCTTCCGGTTGATCGAGACGAGGATCGGTCGGTCGAGGGCGCGGAACTCGCGGAGGCGGTGGAAGGTCTCGCGGTCGTCGTCGAGCGTCTTCGCCTCGCTCCACCCGCCGAACGCGGGGTCGACGATGGTCTTGTCGGTCAGGCCCTCCCGTCGCAGGGCATCGTAGATGTCGTCCACGTCCTCGACGGCGCCGGGACGGGTCAGGTCGGGCGGGCTGGCCATCTTCACGACGGCCACGCCCCGTTCGGAACAGACGCGGGGCATCTCGGGGTCGGCGAAGCCACAGATGTCGTTCACCATGTCGAAGCCGGCGTCGAGTGCCGCCTCGGCAACCTCGTGATAGCGCGTCTCGATAGAGAAGACGGCGTCACCGGAGACGCTCTCGATGGCTTCGACGGCGGTGTCGAGGCGGTCGAGCTCCCCCTCGGCCGAGAGCACCTCGAAGCGCTTGTTCGCGGATTCGAGCCCCACGTCGACGATGTCGGCCCCCTCGTCGATCAGCTCCTCGTCGACGTACGCGGCGGCCTCGCCGGGGTCGTCGAAGACGCTCGGCTCGTACGGCGACTCCTCGCTGACGTTCAGCACGCCCATGATCCGCGGCGGATAGTCGTCGCCGATGCCGAGGCCCGCGGCGTCCACGTTTCGCATGAGCGCCCGTGAGGGCGCGACGACCATATGCGGACCGGTCGGTATGGCGGTCGGACGGGCAGGACTCCGAGCGACGGACCGGTCGGTATGGCGGTCGGACGGGCAGGACTCCGAGCGACGGACCGGTCGGTGAGGCGGTAGCACGCTCTTTTTATCCACCGGGCCGCTACCCGCGACCAATGGCTAAGGTCAGCATCGGGCTTCGTGGCTGGCGCTTCGAGGAGTCCGAGGTGTTCACCGAGGACGGCGAGTTCAAGCCCCTCGACGAGATTCCCGAGGACCCCCGGGAACGGCTGGTCCGTCTCACCTACCTCGTCGAGCAGCCCTGCGACGCCTGTTATCTGATTCACGGGGACGAGGAGATCGAGCGGTCCGCGCAAGCGGCCATCGTCTACGGCGAACCCGGCGACGAACTCCTGCTGTGTGGCGACCACGAGGCGGACTTCCTCTACTGGTACCGCGAGGACGGCGGGAAGGCCTACCGCGGCGAGCCGACCTTCCGCGATCAGTTCCACGAGTGGTTCGCCGACGGCGGGCGCGCGCCGGAGGGCTACGGCGGGATGGAGCACGTCGAGACCGACCCGGGCGCCCTCCCCGATCCGCCGGACCCGGAGGAGATCCACCGACGCCTGAACGAGGATTTCGAGGGCCGGCGGATCAATCTGCGGGAGGGGTGGGACGACGAGGACGAGACCGAGGACGCGGACCTCGACCTCGACCTCGACGACGTGGACCTCGGCACGGACTACCCGTCACGATGAGCCGGGAGCCGCCCGTCGTCGTCGTGGTCGACGCCAAGACGCCGGGCAACGTCGGCACCATCGCCCGCGCGATGAAGAACTTCGGGCTGTCGGAGCTGAAGCTGGTGAACCCGCCGGAACTCGACCCCGACGGCGAGGCGTACGGCTTCGCCGGCCACGCTCGCGAGGACGTCCTGCCGAACGCCGAGGAGGTGACTTTCGACGAGGTGGTCGAGACGTACCACACCGTCGGCTGTACGGCGATTACGGGCGAGGACAGCCGCCGACACGTCCGCTTCCCGTTCAAGACACCGCGGGAACTCGCCGAGGATCTGCGGACCGTCGACGCCCCGACGGCGCTGGTGTTCGGCCGCGAGGGGCGTGGCCTCGACAACGAGGAACTGAGCCAGCTAGACGAGGTGTGTTCCATCCCCGCGAGCGCCGACTACCCCGTCCTCAATCTGGGGCAGGCGGCGACCATCTTGCTCTACGAACTTCGGGAGCTGACGGTCGACGAGACGCAGTTGCCGGACGTGGAGCGCGAGCGAGCAGCGGAGGCGGACATCGAGCGCTTCCACGACTTCGTCGGGGACTTCCTCGACGCCAGCGGCTACAAGCCCGTCAAGCGGGACAAGACCCGACGGCTGGTCCGACGGCTCGTCGGGCGCGCCCACCCGACGGATCGGGAGATTCACACGTTGCTTGGCGTCCTCCGTCGGGCGACCGGCCAGCTCGAACACCGGTCGGAGCTACTGGCGGAGTACGACGAACCGGATCGGTGGTGAGCCGGCCGTCGCGGCGTGGCCGACTCCGCCGTCAGACCACGCCGAGGACAATCGCGAAGAACAGCAACGCAGCCGTCCCGAGGACGACGTGACCCGCGACGCCGACGAGGGCCGCGAGACCGGCGGCGACGCGTTCCGGAATCGTCAACGGTTCGCCGAACGTCTGCGCTTCGAGGGTGCGAACGCTCATTTTCGGTCACCTCACGTGGAAGTGAGTGTGGCGACAACGTAGTGCCCGCGCCGATTCCCGCAGTCGTGGAATCGTCGAATCCCGTTCCCTGCCCGTGGGAATCGGTCACTCCCGCGCGATCAACACCAGTGCCTCCGTCGCGAGAACGGTCTTCGCGCCGCCGTTCGCCGTGGTCTCGACGTTCCAGCGGACGACACCGTAGTCGTCGGTGCTGCTCGCTTCGTCGACGCCGCGGATGGTCGAGTGAATCGTGAGTTCGTCGCCGGGGACGACGGGCTTGGGCCAGCGGAGGTGATCCAGCCCCTTCGCGCCCAGCGTCGCCGTCTCGGCGAGGAAGCCGTCGACGAACAGCCGCATCGACATCGCGGCCGTGTGCCAGCCGCTGGCGATCAGGTCGCCGTAGATGGAGTCGGCCGCGCGGTCCGGATCGGTGTGGAACCACTGCGGGTCGTATCGCTCCGCGAACTCGATAATCTCCGCTTCCGTCACCTCGTAGGTTCCGTACGACTCGCCGTCCCAGCGGCCGATGTCGTCGAAGAAGACCGTCATCAGGGAATCCGTCGCGGGCTGGCGTGAAGTGCGTTGCTGTCGGGCATAAACCGTCTGCTGCGATATGGATTGGGGCCGGAGTCGATCACACCGACCGGTGTCCTTGGCCGACGGCGACGCCAGAAGTCGACCGTAATTTCTTACATCTGGTCGACCGTAGTGGCGCCAATGGCCGACTCGGTTCGCGAGCGGATTCGTGTGCTGTGTGTCGGTGACCGAGGAGCCGCCGACCGGGCCGCGACCGTACTCGACTGCGACAACGAGCGATTCGAGGTGACGACGACGACGAGTATCGAAGACGGGATGAGTCGTCTGGACGGCGCGACCGACTGTGTCGTCACGGGCTACGATCTCGACGATGGGACGGGCCTCGACTTCCTCCGGAACATCCGCAAGCGATCACCGGACCTGCCCGTCATTCTCTTCACCGACAGGGGGAGCGAGGAGATCGCGAGCGAAGCTATCTCGGCAGGCGTCACGGACTACCTCCGCCGTGACGACGAGACGGATCAGTCGCCGCGTCTGACGAACCGCGTCCGGATGGCCGTCGAGCGCCACCGGACACAGCGCGAACACGCGGAGCGGCGGGCCGAACGCCGGCGAAGCGAGCGCCGCCTCGAAGCCGTCTTCGAGGATCCGAAGATGCTGGTCGGCGTCCTCTCACCGGACGGACGATTACGGAAGGCCAACCGAACGGCGATGGAGTTCGTCGACGCCGACCACGATGAACTGGTCGGCCGGCCGTTCCACGAGACGCCGTGGTGGCCCGACGACCTCCGCGACGACGTGCGCCGCTGGATCGAACGCGCCGCTGGCGGCGAGTACGTGGAGTACGAGGCCGATCACGGGCACGTCGACGCCGAGCGCCGAGGCGTGAGCGGCACCATCCGCCCAGTCACGGACGACGCGGACGAGGTCGTCTCGCTCATCGCCTCGGCGCGGGATATTACCGAGCGCCGCACCCACGAACGCGAACTGGAAAAGCGCAACGACCGTCTCAACGAGGTGGCGAGCATCGTCTCTCACGACCTCCGGAGCCCGTTGAACGTCGCCAACGGCCATCTGGCAATCGCTCACGACAGCGACGACGACCACTTGGCCGAAGTAGCGCACGCGCTCGACCGCATGGAGGAACTCGTCGACGACCTGCTGACGCTCGCCCACGAGGGTGAACGCGTGAGCGAAATCGAATCCGTCGACCTCGCGGCAGCGGTCGAAGACTGCTGGCGCAACGTTTCGACGACCGAGACGGCGCCGCACGTCGACACCGACCTCGTGATCCGGGCGGATCCGGATCAGCTCCGACACTTGCTGGAGAACCTCCTCGGCAACGCGCTCAGACACGGCGGTGCCGACGTGACCGTCACCGTCGGGGACCTCGACGACGGCTTCTACGTCGGCGACGACGGGCCCGGAATTCCCGAGGCCGACCGCGAAACGGTGTTCGACAGCGGGTACTCCACCGCGGCCGACGGCACGGGCGTCGGACTCTCTATCGTCCAGACCATCGCCGACGCCCACGGCTGGTCAGTGGCCGTCACCGAGAGCGAGACGGGTGGGACCCGCTTCGAAATTAGGGGCGTCGGGTGCGAGTCGCGTGCGCCGACGCCGAACTGATCGGATCGGCTCAGCGCTCCTCCCGTTCAAGCGTCTCGCGACGCCGCTCGAACTCCTCGTCGCTCAGGTCGCCGCGAGCGTACGCGAGCCGGAGTTCTTCGAGCGCCTCGTCCGTCCCGCCACTCGACTCCGTCACCGCCCGATAGACGAAGTAGCCGACGCCCACGAGGACCAGCAGCGTGAGCACGCGACCCAGCAGGCCGACGAGGAGCCACCACCCCGGCACCGTCCCCGTCTGGCTGCCCCACATCCCGCCGCCCCACATGCCCCCACCCATCATCGGACCGCCCATCATCCCGTAGCCCATCCCCATCGTCAGCAGGGGGAGGAGGACCACCGCCGCGAGAAGCAACAGGAGGACCGTCTTGGCGTCGAGGCCGTCCGACGCCACGACTCAGTCACCTCCCGTGGCGCTGGCGCTCCAGTGCGGCGCGTGTGACGAGCGCGCGACGGTCCGGACTGCGTCGATTTCCGCCGGGGCTGTATGATACATGTTGTTGACTACTGACAGGAATCACTTAATCGTAGGGGGCGTCTCGATATGTCTTTGTCGGAATATTGGGTCGTTGGCCCCCCTCTCGACGCCAAAAACGAGAGGCGCCCGTCGCGCCCTACGCCCGCTTGCCGATCTCCTCGCGGAGCACGTCGCTGACGATTTCGCCGTCGGCCTTCCCGCGGAGCGCGCCCATGCACTCGCCCATGAGCGCCGAGAAGGCGCCCATCCCCTCGCTCTCGACCTGATCGGCGTTGCGTTCGACCACCTCGACGACCGCCTCGCGCACCTCGTCCTCGGAGACACCGGAGAGGCCCGCCTCCTCGACCGCCTCCTCGGCCGTGAGTTCGGGGTTCTCCGCGAGCGTCGCGAGCACCTGATCGACGCCCTCCTTGGCGAGTTCGCCGTCCTCGACCAGCAGGAGGACCGCGCGCAGGTGGTCGTCGGTGAGGTGTTCGACCGGCACGTCGTCGCGGCGGAGTTCGGTCAGCGTGCCCTCCAGCACGCCGGCGGCGAAGGTAGCGTCG
>Ga0207733_100528_pt1 | contig 21178 bp, 19 predicted proteins | sample A23P3SouthBayCA_FD_187735 | JGI IMG/M metagenome (GOLD analysis project Ga0207733, IMG submission 187735) | Aerobic enrichment media microbial communities from Eden Landing Ponds, California, USA - A23 P3 (SPAdes) | ecosystem: Environmental > Aquatic > Marine > Unclassified | place: Emeryville... | reverse complement strand
CGCTTCCCGGTGAAGCTCATCTACGCCAGCGTCCTGCCCATGATCCTCGTGCGCGCCCTGCAGGCGAACATCCAGTTCGCCGGGCGCATCCTCAACAGCACGTGGAGCGCGATGCCGGCGTGGCTCGGGCAGTACAGTAACGGCCAGCCCGTCTCCGGGCTGTTCTACTATCTGGCGCCGATCCAGACGCGTGCCGACTGGATGTGGTGGCTCGCCGGCACCGCCGCCGAGCCGTGGCAGATCATGATCCGCGTGGGGCTCGACCTCTTCATCATGGTCGTCGGCGGCGCCATCTTCGCCATCTTCTGGGTGGAGACGACCGGAATGGGTCCGGAGGCGACCGCCCAGCAGATCCAGAACTCCGGCATGCAGATCCCCGGCTTCCGGCGCAACCCGCAGGTGATCGAGAAGGTCATGGAGCGGTACATCCCGCAGGTGACCGTCATCGGCGGCGCGCTCGTCGGCCTGCTGGCCGTCGGCGCCAACATGCTCGGCACCATCGGGCAAGTTTCGGGTACGGGCCTCCTGCTCACCGTCTCCATCACGTACAAACTGTACGAGGAGATCGCGGAAGAGCAGCTGATGGAGATGCACCCGATGATGCGCCAGATGTTCGGTAGCGAGTAACACCCCCGCCGTTCGATTCTTTCTCGTCGGGCGTCCCCGGTGACGATCCGGCGGACGGCACCGCGACGGCATCTATAACGAATTATAATTATTTATCTAGGCTGGAATAATCTACGGTTAATTATGCGCGTCGCGGGCATCTATCAGCGAGTCTCACCGGTGTGCCGGGGGCGTTGTTTCGTGGGATCGATTCGACGAGTGGGACGACCACGGGCCAATGTCAGAACACATCGATCTATCGCGACGGCGGATACTCGCAACGCTGGGAACGGTGGGAGTCGCTTCGGCCGGGGCGGGGTTGAGCACGTCGGCGTTCTTCAGCGATCAGGAAACGTTCGAGAACAACCGACTCGTGGCGGGCACGCTCGACGTGGGCGTCGGATACACGGCCCACTACTCGGACTGGAGCGACGACGAGGACGATGGCCTCGACGGCAGTGTGCGGATGTTCGAAGGCGGGCCGGACGAGGTGGGGCGGGTGGACGAGCTGGCCGCTGACGAGGTCGGTCTCCCCACGAACGACGCGTGGCTCGTCGCCGTCGACGAGGGGGACGTGGGGGCGTTCCTCGAGAACACGCAGACGGGTGCCTACCCGAACGTCGGGACGGACGCCGATCCGGAACAGGGACCGGTCACCTGTGTCGACGGCGCGGCCATGCCACAGGCTGACGACGCGCCGCGGCCGGTGATCGAGTTGACCGACGTGAAGCCGGGTGACTTCGGCGAAGTCACGTTCGATTTCGTCCTCTGTGACAATCCCGGCTACGTCTGGCTGACCGGGGCCCTCCGAGCGGCGAGCGAGAACGGGACGACCGAACCGGAGGCCGACGACCCCGACGAGGAAAGCGGCGTGGTCGAACTCCTCGATACGATCCGGGCGGCCCTCTGGGTCGACGACGGCGGCGACGGGCCCGGCGGGAACGCGGACGGCAACAATTTCCAGAACGCCGACGAGACACCACTGGTCGTCGGCACCCTGCGGGACGTACTCGGGGTCGGCGCCGGCGGATCGGGGGCGGTACTCAACGCCGGACTGAACGGCGACCTGCCCGCGGCGCAGGGCGGTGGGACCGGACGGAACTGTTTCTCGGCGGAGACCACCCACTCGCTAGTGTTCGCATGGTGGCTTCCCGTCGATCACGGCAACGAGGTCCAGTCCGACGGCGTGCGGTTCGACCTCGGTCTCTACGCCGAACAGTGCCGCCACAACGACGGGGTGCGCGAGGCCGAGTTCCCGCGGGCGGTGGCCGAATCCTTCCTCGCGGCGACGGACGTGGGTGAGGACGACGCCGTGTTCTTCGCCGGCCCGGTCGATCCGGGGATGGTTCTCCGTGATCTCGACGGCACGGAACTGACGCTGCCAACGGATCCGGGGACGTACTACGTGTTCGTCGTCGACGAACAGCCGACCGCCGGGTTCGCACACTCGCTCCGGTTCGCGTGGCTCGACACCGACAGCGGGGCGACCGACGAAGTGGACGCCGCTTGGTGGCCACAGTTCGGCACGGTGCCGCAGTTCGAGTTCCCCGGGACGCCGACGACGGTGCAGGGTCGGTCGTTTTTCTTCGGCACGGAACCATCCGGATCCCCGTCGGCGCTGGAGACGCCGTCGGACGGCCAGTTGCTCGACGGCGACACTGGCGTCTGCCTCCCCATCGCAGACGACGAGCCGGTGGGGGCCCTCGGCGACGGCGAACGGGATCAGCAGGCGGACGACGAGCCGTGCATCCCGCTCCAGAACGTGCCGACGACGGAGACGAACTTCGCGGAGCAGCTCAACTACGCGCTGGTGCTCGACGGCGGCCTCTGGCGGGACGAGCGGGGCAACGCCAACCTCTGGAACTCCGATACGATGGCGGGATGGGCCGCCGAAGTCGAGTCGTGGCTGGAGGGGGAGAACTACCTCGTGCAACGCATCTCGCAGCTCCATGGGACGGCGCCGGGCGTTCCGGCGGGCCAAGATCCGCCGGAACTGCCCGGGCCCTTCGAAACCCAGCCGAACCAAGACGGCTCCGGTCACGTCCCGTCCCCGGCGTACGACCAACTCGAAGCCGTGTTCGGGCAGTACGCGTCCGCGTTCGCCTCCGCGTCGCGCGGCGAACTCGGACCGACGACGATTCACTTCGTGCTGGTCGTGATCGCTCACGGCCACCCCAACCACAACCCGTCGAAGACGCCGCCGGACGAGGAGAGCGACGAAGACGACGCCTTCTTCATCATGGCGGATCCGGGGAAGCCGACCACCCCGAACGGACAGGGGGCGTTCATCCCGTGGACGAGTCAGTCCATCGTGCGCCCTTGGGGGACCATCGGATACGATGCGGGCGTCAAGCAGTGGTTGGCCGCCTTCCCGAACGACAAGGTCAGTATCACGGTGATCGCTCTCTCCTGCTGGAGCGGGGAGGGAGAGATGGTTGTCGACGATGTCGTGGAGTGGGTCGTCGCCTCCGCGGGCGTCGACAGCACCACTTCCGCCAGATCGGTCAAGGACTTCCTCGGCGACCGGCCGGATCTGGGAGAGATGTACGATGCGCTCCACGCGCCCAAGGTCAGGCACCCGGATCAGGGCAACCTCGGGCCGCTGGATAGCTGAGCAACGTTTTATACCGAACGCGCGCCACGACCGGGGTATGTCCCCCACGGTCACCCCCCGTTGCTGTGGCTCCTTTCTCGTCGACGAGCGCATCCTCGTCCAGAGCGCGAGCGGCGTCGTCGAGGCGCCGTCGATCACCTACCTGATCGAAGCCGAGGACACCATCCTCGTCGACACGGGCTTCGGTCCGGTCGAGTTGATGGACCGGCGCCACCCGAGTTACGAGTGCCACCGCGAACCGGGACAGGACCTCGAATCGCTCCTCGACGACGAGGGATACGCTCCCACCGAGATAGACGCAGTCGTCCTCAGCCATCTCGACTGGGATCACTGCTACAATCTCGGCCCCTTCGACGACGCCGACACCGATATCTACGTCCAGCGGCGCGAACTGGAGTACGCCATCGCGCCCTATCCGATGCACGCGGACCGCTACGACGCGAAGTCGCTGGGGCGGGAGCCGCCGTGGCTGACGGTGGATCTGACGCCGCTCGACGGCGAGACGGAGCTCTGTCCGGGCGTGACGGCGTTCCCGACGCCGGGACACACGGTCGGGCACCAGTCCGTGGCGGTCGAGGCGGGCGGGGAGACGACGGTCGTCGCCGCCGACGCGGTGCCGACGTTCGACAACGTCCCCGACGACGGCGAGCGGATCCGAGGCATCGCGATGAACGACTTCGAGTGGTGGCAGAGCGCGGGCGAGGTGCTGGCGCGGGCGGACCGGATTCTGCCGGGCCACGAGTGGGCGATTCTAGACGCCGAGCCGGCGGGGCTGGTGGCGTCGGAGTCGTCGTGACCGTCGATAGGTTCTCACCCCCGGGGGTCGGTAGCATCGCTCGTGACCTCCGAATATTCAGACGGCATCGACACCGAAGCGGTCTTCGGCGCCGAGCGCCCGGTCGTGGGGATGGTCCACCTGCCGGCACTCCCCGGGGCACCCCGATACGATGCCGACGGGGGACGGGCAGCGATTCGCGCGGCGGCGTTGCGGGACGCCGAACGCCTCGACGCTGGCGGCGTGGACGCCCTCTTGATCGAGAACTTCGGGGACGCCCCGTTCTACCCCGACTCTGTCCCGCGGCACGTCGTCGCCGAGCTCACGGCGCTCGTCGGGGCGGTGAAGGACGCGACGGATCGGCCGGTGGGCGTGAACGTCCTCCGAAACGACGGGCCGAGCGCGGTGGCCGTGGCGGCTGCGACGGGCGCGGCGTTCGCCCGAATCAACGTCCACGTCGGCGCGCGCGTGGCGGATCAGGGGGTACTGGAGGGGCGCGCCCACGAGACGATGCGTCTGCGCGACCGCCTCGACGCGGACGTGCGGGTGCTCGCGGACGTGGACGTGAAGCATTCGACGCCGCTGGGCCGAGCGGACGGTGACGCGCCCGCGATGCTCGGCGACGCCGTCGAGCGTGGCCTCGCGGACGGCGTCGTCGTGAGCGGCGCGGGGACGGGGCAGGCGGCCGGCCACGAGACGGTGCGGAGTGCGGTGGCGACCCGCGACGACCGGGGCCTCGACGCACCGGTGTTCGTCGGGAGCGGCGTCACCGCCGACACCGTGGGCGACGCGCTCTCGGTGGCGGACGGCGTCATCGTCGGGACCGCGCTCAAAGCGGGGGGCGACGCCGCGAACCCAGTGTCGGTCGCTCGCGTCGAGCGGCTCGTCGACGCGGCGGACGCGGTGCGATGAGCGGGTCGGCGCGGCCCTTCACGTCGGCGGCGGCCGGCCGGGGCGTCTCGAAGTCGGTGTCGGCGGAGACGATGACGCTCACAGCCCCCAGAGCGCCACGATGCCGACGACGGTGACGACAGAGAGGAACAGCTGGAGCGGGGCGCCGACGCGGAGGTAGTCCGAGAACTTGTAGCCGCCGGGGCCGTAGACGAAGAGGTTGGTTTGGTAGCCAACGGGCGTGAGGAAGGCAGTGGAGGCCGCGAAGGTCACCGCGAGGACGAACGCGAAGGGGTCGGCGCCGATGCGGGTCGCCGCCTCGACGGCGACGGGGAGCATCAACACGACGCTCGCGTTGTTCGAGATGACGCCCGTGATGAGGCCGGTGGCGACGTAGAACACCCAGAGGACGCCGACGGCGGGGAGGTAGGCCCCGGTGGCGGCGACGAGGCCGCCGAGGAGGTCGGCGCCGCCGGTCTGTTCCAGTGCCATGCCGAGCGGGATGACGCCCGCGAGGAGGAAGATCACGTCCCACTCGACGGCGTCGTAGAGTTCGGTGGGGGCGAGGACGCCCGTGACGACCATGGCGACGACGCCCGCGAGGGCGGTGACGAGGATGGGGAGGGAGAGGGCGGCGAGGGACTGAAAGGCGGCGACGCCGGTCAGGCTCGCGAGCGCGCCGCCGACCGACGCCCACGGGATGGCGGCGAAACCGACGACGCCGAGCATGATGGCGACGGCGTGGGGAATCTTGTCCGTTCGGTAGTGGGGTTCTTCGGGTTCGTGGGCGACGATGAAGTCCTCGTTGTCGGCGAGGCGGTCGATGCTGTCCGGCGCGGCCTGAATGAGGAGGGTGTCGCCCACGCGGATGCGCCGGCGGTCCATGTGGTCGCGGACGGTTTCACCCCGGCTGCGGAAGGCGAGGACGTTCGCGTCGTAGCGTTGACGGAAGGTCGAACTCGCCAGCGACTTGCCGGCGAGGAAGGAGCCACGGGGAATGACGACTTCGACGAGCGTCTGGCCCTCTTCCGTCTCCGGTTCGAGTTCCGCGCCCGTCTGTGGCGGGTGGCCCGTGAGGGTGAGGGTGTCGCGCTCGACCAGTTTCTGGAGCGTGTCGCGGTCGGCCCGCAGACGGAGTACGTCGCCTGCGTGGATGGTCAGCTGGCCGAGCGGCTCGATGAACTCCTCGCCGTCGCGGACGAGCTGGAGGATGTCGGCGTCGAACTCCACGTGGTCGATGGCGGTTTCGACCGTCGTCCCCACGAGCGGCGAGTCGGGTTCGACGATCACCTCGGTCAGATACTCCTCGATGGCGTACTCCTGTACGTAGTCGTCTTCGACGGGGACGCGTTCGGGGAGGAGGCGGTGGCCGACGGCCATGAGGTAGAGACTGCCGGCGACGAGGACGATTACGCCGAGCGACGTGAACTCGAACATGGAGAAGGGGTGGCCCAGCAGGCGAGCCGACACGTCGCTGGCGAGGATGTTGGTCGAGGTGCCGATCAGGGTCAGCATCCCCCCGAACATGGAGGCGTAGGAGAGGGGCAAGAGGAGCTTCGAGGGCGATGTCTTGCCCCCGTGTGCGAGGTCGGTGATGACGGGGACGAGGATGGCGACGACGGGCGTGTTGTTGATGAACCCGGAGACGGGACCGGCGACGCCGATGGTGGCGAGCAACTGTCGGTCGCGGTCCTCGCCCGCGAAGGCGGCCATCTTCCGGCCGAGGATCTGCACCACGCCCGTTCGGCTGATACCCGAACTCAGGATGAGCATCGCGAGGACGGTGATCGTCGCGGGGTTGGAAAAGCCCGAGATACCTTCCGTCGTGGAGATGTGGGTGAAGTTGACGACGCCGTCGCTCCCCAGCAGCATCAGGAGGACCATCAGGAAGATGGCGGTCACGTCGATGGGAACCAATTCCGTCACGAACAGGACGAGTGCGAGCAGGACGATGCCGAAGACGACGAGGGCGTCGGTCGTCACCGGGAGCGATCCGGCGACTGTCGCTGGCGCCAGCGATCCGGCTCCGGCCGGCACGAACTCGGAGACGGCACAGCCAATGCGGGACACGTCTTCGAGGGATGGAGGCAGGCGGGCCCATTCAAGATATCGGAGCGGGTCGAGAGCCAGTGAGACCGTGCGACGCGTCAGCATATCAGTAACGATCATGAAGGTTTATTATGGATGGGTTCTTTGGAGGAACTACGATGCAACGCGTCGTACTCGTATGCTGATCGCGGTCCGACGATCCAGCGCAGTTCGGCAACCGACAACAGCATACGACCCACCCCAATGAGCACGTCCCGACGCACGACCCGGAAGAACCGTTCCACGATCACCATCGACCCCGTCATCCCCCTACAGCCGCGGTCCGGAAGTGGTCCGACGACCGACGGCCGCCGGGACCGGCCGGAGCCGGAGCCGGCCCCCGAGCCGACGACGATGATCCCGATGATCGACCGCAGTGGACTCGGACCGAAGCCCAACAGTAACTGACGGCCCCCGTCCCCGCATTTTCACCACACGTAGCGACCATCCGGCAAGGGTTTTGCCTGCCGAGGTGCAAGAGTGATTACGATGGACGAATCCGAACTGGAGGAGGAACTGCGGAACTTCGGCGTCGACGTTCACGACATCGAGGACGTCGAACCGGTCGAACTGTCGTACATCACCGCGTATCCGGGCGACGAGGTCAACCACATGGAGATGGGGAAGGTGTTGAACGCCTTCATCGACCTCGAGGAAGACGACGCGTGGGAGCCGACCCGCGTCGAGGCGACCGTGCTCCGGTTCGAGGACGAAGTGATGAACACGTGGTACGCCGAAGCCGAGTGGTTCGAGGGCCTGCGCGAGTACCGCCTCTCGGAGACCGAGTTCTCCACGCGCGTCCTCGAAACCCTCGAGGAAGACCTGTAAGATGGCGGGGACCGCGACACTCGACCGCCGTCGCTTCGACGTGGCGACGACGACGCTCGCCTTCGAGAGCGAGGACCGGACGTGTCGTGGTCGACTCTACCGACCGGCCCGCCCCGCGACCCCACCGGTGATCGTGTTGGGGCCGACGTTCGCAGCCGAGGGGGCGTTCGGCTACCCGCGCTACGCCGAGCGGTTCGCCCGCGCCGGCTACGCCGCCTTCGTCTTCGATCACCGTGGCTTCGGCGAGAGCGACGATCCAGAGCCAACCGGACGATTCGTCGAGCAGCCCGCCACCAATCTCGTCGACCCCGACGCACAAGTGGCCGACTGGCACGCGGCGGTCGACCGCGTTCGCCGTCTCGACGGCGAGCGTCGGCGGGTCGTCCTCTGGGGGTTCGGCCTCGGTGGTGGACACGCTATCCGCGTGGCGGCGACCCGCCGCGTCGACGGCGTCGTCGCCGTCGCGCCGATGCTCGACGGCCGGGCGTTCGCCCGCGCTCGCTCGCCCCGCTACCTCGCTCGGGCGCTCGGGGCTGGTCTGCGCGACCGCCTGACGGCACCGCTCGGCCGCGGTCACACCGTCCCCGTCGTCGGCGGGCGCGACGAGTTCGGCGTTCTGCCCAAACCGGCCGGCGACGCGTACCTCGACCTCGTGCCCCCGGAGAGCGCATGGCGCAACGAAACGTCGGCGCGGGGGCTGCTCTCCCTGTTCCGATACCGGCCAATCGCCGACGCCGAAGACGTGACTTGCCCGACGCTACTGGTCGCGGCCGGCGACGACGAACTCGTCCCGCCCGACACCGTCGCGGACGCGGCCGACCGGATCGACCGGTCGACGTACCTCCGCCTCCCCGTCGACCACGTCGGCCCCCTCGGATCGGCGTTCGAGACGGCCGCGAGCCACCAGCTCGCCTTCCTCGACGACCTGCTGGACCGCTGAGCCGCCCACAACCCTGATGCCGCGGTCACTCCTCTTCTGTGGTAATGACTCACACACGCACGGTCGAACTCGAGGGACACATCATCGACTCGGGGACGATGGGACGGTGTTTCGGTCTCGTCATGGACATGGGCGGAGAGTTCGAGGTGGCGGCGTTCGACATCGGCCGGCACAAAGACGAGGAGTCGTACTGTCGGATGGAGGTGCGCGCGGACGACCCTGCCTTGCTCCAGTCGATTCTCCACGAACTCCACCAGAACGGGGCGAACCTCTCCGACCCGGTGGACGCGACGCTCGACGCTGCGCCCGCCGATCAGGTGGTGCCCACGGACTTCTACTCGACGACGAACCACCCCACGCAGGTGCGCTACGAGGGCGAGTGGCTCCCGGTCGAACATATCGAGATGGACTGTGCCATCGTGGTCGACCCCGCGGGGCCGCGGGCGTACACGGCGGTGCTGAACGCCGTTCGAGAGGGTGACCTCGTCGTGACGGGCGAGGCGGGCATTCGGGTCGACCCGCCGGACCGCCCCCGCGGGAGCGGCGGGCCCTTCGGCTTCATGCAGGGCGGCGTCTCCAGCGAGCGTCCCTCCGAATCTCTGATCGAGCGGGTTGCGGAGGGGCTGGCGGAGACGAAGGCGGCGGGCGGGCAGGTGCTCGTGGTGCCCGGTCCCGCGGTGATCCACTCGGGCGCTGGCGACGCCCTCGCCCGTCTCGTCCGCGAGGGCTACGTCGACGCGATCAGCGCCGGCAACGGGTTCGCGGTTCACGACCTCGAACGCGCGCGCTACGGCACGTCGCTCGGGATGGACGTCGAGACGCTCGAACACCCGCGAAAGGGGCACAAGCACCACATCTACACGATCAGCGAGGTGATCCGCGCGGGCGGCATCGAGGCCGCCGTCGAGGCGGGACTGGTCGACGAGGGTGTGATGTACGAGTGTGTCGACAACGACGTGCCCTACGTCCTCGCGGGGTCGATCCGCGACGACGGGCCACTGCCGGAGACGATCACCGACGCCGTCGAGGCACAGGAGGCCATTCGGGAACAGGCCCGCGAGGCGGATCTGGTGGTGATGCTCGCGACGCTTCTGCACTCGGTAGCGGTGGGGAACTGTCTCCCGTCGACGACGAAGGTGGTGTGTGTCGACATCGACCCCGCGACGGTGACGCAGTTACTCGACCGCGGGAGCTCGCAGGCGGTCGGCATGGTCACCGACATCGGCACGTTCCTGCCGATGCTGGCCGAGAAGGTACTCGACTAGACGCCCTCGGTCAAGGGCACGACGGCGACGGGGCGCTCCGAGCGCAGGAGGAGCGACTGCGCGTTGCTCCCGAAGACGACTTTCGCCGTCGGGTTGCGCTTGCGGACGCCGATGACGAGTTCGTCGGCGTCGATGTCGTCGGCGTAGTCGAGGAGGTCCGCGGCGGGGTCGTTGCCGCGGACGAACTGGTGGGTCTCGACCGTCGCCGTCGCCCCGAGTCGTGACTGGACGACGTTGATCGCGTCCTCGCCGTCGCGGACGTCCTCGGCGCTCGTCGCGTCGCCGCCACGGAGAGAGTTGACGGCGTGAATCGTATCGCCGGCGTCGATCCGGCGGTTGAGGTAGTCACACAGCGCGGCGCTCGTATCGACCGTGTCGGTTCCGACCACGTAGATGGTCATACGCCCTTCTCGTGGCTCGAAAACATAAATGGGGGTTTCACTCTCCACAAAGCCTTTGCTGAGTCCCCGACTCCACCCACTCATGCGTCGCGAAACCGCGCTGGCCGCCGGCGCGGCCGGCGTCGTCCTGATCGCCCTGATCGCCGCCGTCCTCGCTCCCGGCGCCCTCGCCGACCCATCCGCGGACAGACCGGTCCGTCCCGGTCCGGTCGACATCACGGAGATGGAGATTTCGGCCGGCGAGGTGACCGGCGACACGGTCGCCCTCAACGTGGAGACGCGGCTGTCACACCGCGGACCGCCGGCCCGGAACGTGACCGTTCGCGTGCAGGCCGTCGACGCGGAGTCGGGGCTGGTCGAGACCACCCGAACGGCCACCGTCGGCGACCTGACCGACGAGCGCGAGGTGGCGGTGCCGACGAACCTGACCGTCGAGCGGGAGGGTGGCTACCGCATCCGCGCCGTCGTCTACCGCGACGGGCAGCGGGTCGACAGCGGGGGGCGCGAACTCCGCGGCCTCGACGCGCTCCAGCCGCCGTACGCACAGAGCGCCGTCCAGTTCGCGGAGGCGGACGCCCTCCCACCCGTCGCCTTCTCCGTCGCCGAGACGGGTGGGAATCGGACGACCCTCGCCCTCCAGATGGCGTTGACCAACACCGGCGACGAGCAACCCGAGGACCTGCGCGTCACGGTGACGCTCCGACAGGCCGACTCGAACATCGTCGCCAACCGCACCTCGGTGCCGGTGGGATCGATCCGCCCCGGCCGGACGGAGACGGTGGAGACGCGACTGACGGTGCCGACGGGATACAACTACTACATCGACGCCGTGCTCTGGAAGGACGGCGTCGTCATCGACAGCGCCCGCGGGGCCGCCAATCTCGATCCGACGGAGACGATTCGCGTCAACGAAACCCGGCGTGACGTGGAACTGCGCGTGAGCGACTTCACCCGCGGCGACGAGGCGGACCGTGAGCGTCCGAGGGCGGAGGAGACGGGGATGCCCACCGCGGGCGGTGGCCCCGGCTTCGGCGTCGGCGTCGCCCTCGTCGCCCTCGTCGCCGTCGCCCTGCTCGCCCGGAGGAAGAGCCAATGAGTGATACCGATACCGACACGACCCCTGCCCCCGACGAGACTGAGAGTACCGTGACCGCCGCCGCGGACGATGCCGACGCGACCGATGACGACGGCTCCCGCGTTCGGCGCTACGCCAACTACGCCGTCTTGCTCGTCCTCGGCTTGCTCGCCTTCGTCGCCGTGATTCAACTGTATCTCAGCGTCTCGAACGTCATCCGGACGTGGATCGAACCGGAGTACCGGTCACTGTTTCAGGCGGCGTTCAACCTCGTCGTGTTGCTGGCGGCGGGCGTCGGTATCTCGTACCAGCTACGGCGCCTGTACGGTTAGGTGACGGCCACCCACGCGAGGAAGACGGCGACGCCGCCCAGTCCGGTACTGAGGACGGCGTGGACGCGGAGTCGATCCAGCAGTTCGTGTGCGTCGCCCGTCACCGTCAGGAGTTCGTGCACGTCGCTGCCGAGTTCACACCGCGGCAGGAAGTCCATGGCGACGTGGAGGAAGATGCCGGCGGCGAAGCCGAAGACGACGCCGCGAATCGCCGGGGCGGCCGGCAACTGGATGAGGCTGGCGACGATGGCCGCGATGCCGACGCCCGCGGCAGGCAGGAGGAGGACGGTCGGATCACGGTCGTTCGAGACGAGACGCCGCGCCGCCGCGTAGCCCGCGGGCCCCTTGTGCGAGACGATGGCGAGGCCGAGGATGGGGCCGAGGTCGGGCATGTTACCGTAGACGATGCCGATGATGAGCCCCGCGGAGAAGGCGTGCGCCGAGAGTTCGGCGACCGTGCGGTCGAGCGGTAGGTCGTAGTGCGCGAGGCGGTGGCCGATAGTGTGGCCGGCGAAGCCGACCAGCAAGCCGAGCGCGACGCCGAACCCGCCGAAGTTGGCGTCGTGAGCGATGGCCTGCGGGACGAGAAAGACCGCGGCGCTCGTCACCATCGCGCCGGCCGCGAGGCCGTAGCCCCACACGAGCGCCCACGAGCGGTCACCGAGCGTCCGTCGACCGAGCGGGATACCGAGCACCATGGCACCGAACGCGACCCACGAGATGCCGAGGAGTTTCCACGCGTCGGCGGTCGCTGCGAGGGCAGAGAGCGCCGCGAGCGCGCCCACGGCACCGCCGCCGGCGAGGGAGAATCGAGCCATATTAACAACGAAATGGTCGCAATTAATAATACGTTCGATTCGACTCACCGAGTGGCTCGCTTCCACGCCCGCAGGTCGAGAATCTCGCCGTCGACGTCGGCGGCGTCGCGGGCCGCCCAGACGAACATCGGCGCCACCTCCTCGGGGTCGCGCCCCGTGCCGCCGCTGAGGTCGGTGGCGACGTAGCCGGGATCGACGACGGCGACCGATTGGTCGAGGTCGGCCGCGAACCCCCGGACCAGCGCCTCGGCGCCCGCCTTCGAGACGGCGTAGGCGCCCATCCCCGGCGTCGACTCGCGGGCGACGCTCCCCGACGGGACGAGGATTCGTCCATCGGGCGCGAGGTGGGGGAGCGCCTCGCGGACCGTCGTGAAGACGCCCCGGAGGTTCGTGCGGAGCGTGTCGTCGAAGCGCGTGTACGACTCCTCGTGAAGCGGACTCTCGCCCGGCTTTCCGTGGTTGACCGCGGCGTTCGCGACCACCACGTCGATGGCACCCTCGCTCGCGGCCGTCTCCATCAACCGCTCCACGTCGAACTCGTCGCGCACGTCGGCGCGAACCGCGGTCACGGTTCCCTCGGCCGCGTCGACGACCGATTCCAACTCCTCTCGCGTCCGGGCACAGCAGGTGACGCGTGCCCCCTCGGCGGCGAACTGCCGCACGATACTCGCTCCGATCCCGTGACTCGCCCCGGTGACGACGGTGTTCGTCCCGTCCATGGGCTCTGTTGGTTCGGGAACCGCATGAACCCCCGGACGAGACGACGGTGACGTGTGTGAACGTTAGTCAATCACGGATATTCCTTCGCGATTCTCCAACTTTACTTCGGAATTTTTAATCTAATCCGGCCCAAAGTGAGGGACACATGAGTAAGACACCGCGTTCCGACCAGCAGTCAGAGTTCGAGAACTACCTCCCCGGCACGAACCCCGCTTCGGCACCCGGTCCCGTCGGCCGCTTCCTGACGCGCCTGTTCCGCCGTCGCGGCCGGTTCTGACCCTCGCTGCCTGCCACTCCCGGTCCGCAAACGGACCGCCATACCTCGATTTTACGTCGTCACCGTCGCGGCCATTCATCCGCGCGGGGCGACTCGCTTTCGTCGCACCTGCGCGAACGCGACGTACGCTTTTGTCGTCGCCGCGTGAAGGGAGCGCATGGCACGCGATCCGTTCGTCGTGGTCGGTGGCGACGCCGCCGGCCTGAGCGCGGCGAGCAAGTTCCGACGCGAGACCGACCGCGAGGTGATCGTCTTCGAGAAGGGGCAGTGGGTCTCCTACGCCCACTGTGGCCTGCCGTACTTCGTCGAGGGATCGGTCGAGCGCTTGACCGATCTCCTCTCGCTCTCGCCGTCCGACATCGCGGACCGGGGTATCGACCTCCGGCGTGGCCACGAAGTCGTGTCGGTCGATCCCGAAGAGCGAACCGTGGCGGTCCGCGCCGACGGCCAGCGCTTCGACCAGCCCTACAGCGAGTTGCTGGTGGCGACGGGCGCACGAGCGACGACGGGATCGTTCGACGCCAGCCTCGACGGCGTCTTCACCATCCACGGCCTCGACAGCGCGGCCGCCGTCGACGCCTACCTCTCTCCGCCCGACGAGTACGACCGCGACCGCCTCGGCGACGGCCCCGTCGACGACGCCCTAGTCGAGCACAACGCCGCCCTCGTCCCGCCCGAGACGGTGGCCATCGTCGGCGGCGGTTACGTGGGTATCGAGATGGCCGAAGCGCTGACCGCTCGCGGCCTCGACGTACACCTCTTCCAACGCACCGACCACGTCCTCTCACCGTTCGGCGCGGCGGTCGGCGAACGCGTCGAATCCCACCTCGAAACGCAGGGTGTCACGGTCCACACCGGGACGGCGGTCGACGAACTGGTCGGTGCGGACCGGATCGAGGCTGTCGTCGGCGGCGGCGACCGCCACCCGGTCGAGATGGCCCTCCTCGGCGTCGGCATCCAGCCCAACACGGCCCTCCTCGACGGGACGGGCGTCGCCCGCGGGCCGAGCGGCGCCGTCCGCACCGACGCCTACGGGCGGACGACTCTTCCCGCCGTCTACGCCGCCGGCGACGTGGCGACCGCCCGGCACGCGGTGACGGGGGCGGAGACGTGGATGCCGCTCGGTCTGACGGCCAACCGCGCCGGGCGAGCCATCGGGTCGACCGTCGCCGGCGACCCCACGCCCGTCGGTGACGTGGCCGGGACGGCGGTCGTGAAAGCGTTCGACCTCGAGTGTGGACGGGTGGGCCTCGTCGATACGGACGTGGCCGCGGACGCGGGCTTCGACCCCGTCCGCGAGACGATCACCGCCGGCTCGCGCGCGGGCTACTACCCCGGCGGCGACGAGACGACGGTCACCCTCGTCGCCGACCGGCGGACCGGGCGGGTACTCGGCGGTGCCATCGCGGGCCGGGACCGGGCGGCCATCCGGATCGACACGCTCGCCACCGCTATCGAGGCCGGGATGACCGTGGCCGACCTCGAACGCCTCGATCTGGCGTACGCGCCGCCGTTCAGTCCGGTGTGGGATCCCGTCCTCGTCGCCGCGAAAGTGGTGAACGGTCGACTGGACGAGTGACCGAGACGTGGGCAGGTGATTCGTTCCCACGCCGTTGGCGGGCAGTATATACGGATCACGTCCCTACGGAGGGGCATGGATTCCAAGCCGCCGATGGAGTCGGCCGACGGTCGGTCGGTCGTCGTCGTCGGCAGCGGGTTCGGCGGTCTCTCGACGGCCTGTTATCTCGCCGACGCCGGTGCGGACGTGACCGTGGTGGAGAAAAACGAGCAACTGGGTGGCCGGGCGAGTCGCCTCTACGCCGACGGCTTCCGGTTCGACATGGGGCCCTCTTGGTATCTCATGCCCGACGTGTTCGAGGACTTCTTCGCCGACTTCGGGCGCGACCCGGCGCAGTACTACGGCCTCGAACGCCTCGACCCCCACTACCGCATCTTCTTCAAGGACGGCGACCGGGTGGATCTGGTCCCCGACTTGGAGCAGAACCGCGAGACGTTCGAGTCCTACGAACCCGGCGCCGGCGAGGCGCTGGACGCGTATCTGGAACAGGCCGCCTACACCTACGACGTAGGGATGGAACACTTCGTCTACGAGGACCGGTCCCGCCTCCGCGACTTTATCGACCTCGACGTGCTCCGCTACGCCCGTGGCCTCTCCCTTCTCGGCACGATGCAGGGCCACGTCGAGGACTACTTCGACCACCCGAAACTCCAGCAGATCGTCCAGTACTCGCTCGTCTTCCTCGGCGGGGCGCCGAACAACACCCCCGCGCTCTACAACCTGATGAGTCACGTCGACTTCAACCTCGGCGTCTACTACCCCGAAGAGGGCATGGGCGGCGTCGTCGACGGCGTCGTCGCGATGGCCGAGGAGTTGGGCGTCGAGTTCCACACCGACAGCCCGGTCACCGAAATCAGGGGTCGGGAAGGCGCCTTCGCCGTCCGCACCGCGGACGGACGCGAGTTCTTTCCCGACGAGGTGGTCTCCGACGCCGACTACGCCCACACCGAACAGGAACTCCTCGTCCCCGAGGACCGTCAGTACGACGCCGACTACTGGGACTCGCGCACGTACGCCCCCTCCGCCTTCCTCTGCTATCTCGGCATCGAGGGTGAGGTAGACCCGCTCGCTCACCACACGCTCGTCCTCCCGACCGACTGGGACGACCACTTCGACACCATCTTCGGGGACGATCCCTCGTGGCCCGACGACCCGGCGTACTACCTCTGTGTCCCCTCGGAGACGGACGACACCGTCGCACCCGAGGGCCACAGCAACCTCTTCGCGCTCGTCCCCATCGCGCCCGGGCTATCGGACGGCCCGGAACGCCGCGAGCAGTTCCGCGACCTGTTGCTCGACGACATCGCCGAACACACCGGCGTCGACGTTCGCGACCGCATCGTCTTCGAGGAGTCCTTCTGCGTCTCCGACTTCGCGGACCGGTACAACAGCACGCAAGGGACGGCGCTCGGCCTCGCGCACACGCTCCGGCAGACCTCCCTGTTTCGCCCACCGCACGCCTCCACCGAAGTCGACGGCCTCTACTTCACTGGCTCGTACACCACGCCCGGCATCGGCGTCCCCATGTGTCTCATCAGCGGCCAGCTGACGGCCGAGCGGATGGCCCGCGAACGATGACGATGCCCAGTGGGCGTTATCTGCTGAAACTGTCGCGCCCGCGGTTCTGGCTCTACCTCGCCGGCCCCGTCGCCGTCGGCGTCGTCTACGCCGCCGCCTCGACGGCCGACCTGTTCACCCCGACGACGCTCACGCTCTTCGCGTACTTCCTCCTCCCCGCGAACGTCCTGCTGTACGGCGTCAACGACGTGTTCGACGCCGACGTCGACGTAGAGAACCCGAAAAAGGCGGATCGGGAGGTGCGATACGGCGGCGACTGGATGGTCCCGACTGCCGTCGTCGTCAGCACCGCTCTCCTCCTCGCGCCCGTCGCCGCGACACCGCCGCTCGCGTGGCCGTGGCTCGCCGGCTTTCTCGTCCTCGGCGTCGCTTACAGCGCCCCGCCCCTGCGACTGAAGACGCGACCACCGCTCGATTCGCTCTCGAACGGGCTGTACGTCCTGCCCGGCGCCGCCGCCTACGCGGCCGTCGCGGGCGCCCAGCCGCCACTGCTCGCCGTCGTCGGCGGCTGGCTGTGGACGATGGCGATGCACACCTTCTCCGCGATTCCCGACATCGAGCCCGACCGACGCGCGGGCATCGAAACGACGGCGACGAAACTGGGCGCACGGCGGACCTACGCCTACTGCGCCGCCTGCTGGGCGCTCGCCGCCGTCGCCTTCGGCTTACTGGACCCGCGGCTCGGCGCCCTGATCGCCTGCTACCCCGTCGGCGTCGCCCTCGTCGCCCGGTCGTCGGTTGACGCCACGCGGGCGTACTGGTGGTTCCCGGCGATCAACACCGTCGTCGGCGCGCTCATCACGATGGGCGGGCTCTGGAGGCTGGTCTATGGGTGACGGTGGCGACGGTGGCGACGCCGGGAGCCAGAGCGGGGCGGGAACGATTCCCTCCTCGACTCCCGCCCGACGCTACACGCGTCCCGAGGCGCAGGCGCGTCTCGACGCCCTCGTCCGCGACAACCGCTTCACCATCGCCGTCGTCTTCCCCGTCGTCGGCGCCGTCCTCCTCGTCGCGAGCGCGGAGGGACTTCTCCCACCGCCGCTCGCGTTCGACCCCTCCCTCATCTTGCTGGGGACGCTCGTCATGCGCTCGCCGTTGCTCGTCGGGCTGGCGCCGCTGATCGACCGCCGAGCGGCGGTGGGGGTCGCCGGCCTCGCGCTCTACGCCTACGTCATCGAGTTCGTCGGCCTGCGGACCGGGTGGCCCTACGGCGACTTCCACTATGTCGTCGACCTCGGCCCGACCGTCGCGGGCGTCCCCGTCGGACTGCCGGTCTTCTTCCTGCCGCTCGTGTGTAACGCCTACCTGCTCTGCTTGCTCCTCCTCGGGGACCGGGCCCGGGCGGCGTGGGTGCGGCTCCCGGCGGTGATCGCGACGGTCGTGGCGATGGACCTCGTCCTCGACCCCGGCGCGGTGGCGCTCGGCTTCTGGACCTATCCCGGCGGTGGCCCCGTCTACGGCGTCCCGCTCTCGAACTTCGCGGGGTGGGTGTTGTCCGCGACGGTGACGGTCCTCGTCCTCGATGCGGTCCTCGACCGCGCCGCGCTGCTCGGTCGGCTGGAGTCCTGCGAGTTCGCACTGGACGATCTGGTGAGTTTCGTCCTCCTCTGGAGCGCGATCAACGTCTGGTTCGGGAACTGGGGCGCGGCGGTCGTCGGCGGGCTGTTCGGGATCGGACTGGTACGGACGGCTCGATTCGATTCCTCACCGTTCGTGCCGTCGAGGCTTCGGTGAGGCGGGACGAAGACGTGAGGAATCGAATCGCCGAGATGAGTCGCCGTTCGTGCCGTCGAGGCTGTGGTGAGCGCTTCGTCAGGTGAGTCGCCGAAGACTCTCGACGGCGCCCTGCAGGAGACGCCGGCCGATTCCGCGCGTCGCCTCGTGACCGTGTCCGGCACCCGGATCGGGGTCACCCGATGCGTCGGGAACGCAACTCACCCGCCGGAACACGGTTTCGGGGTCGCGGTTCCACGCCCAGTGCCAGCGCGTCCGGGCCACGAGCGCGAGTTTTCGGAGCGTCCCGATCTGTGGCGTCGTCGAGAGCACGTCGTAGTCGCGTTCGCGGATGAGTCGGTGGTGATCGGCGTAGAGCACCGCGGCGACGAGGACGGGGAACTGGCAGTCCTGTGGGAGGGACTCGATCCCGGCGACCCCCTCGCGGTAGAGCGCCTCGGTCCGGCGGAGTTCGCGCTCCATCGTCCGGCGGAACCCGTCTGTCACCTCGAAGTTCCGGAGGTCGGCCTCCGAAACGTCGTACTCCGCCAACGTCTCCTGTGGCAGGTAGATCCGGTCGCGCTCGACGATGTCCTCGCGCACGTCGCGCAGGAAGTTCGAGAGCTGGAACGCCTCGCCGAGCGCCGTCGCGTGCGGGAGTGCCCGTTCCGGCTCCTCGGGGTCCATCACTGCGGTCATCATGCGCCCTACTGCCGCCGCGGAGCCGTCCATGTACGCCCGGAGTTCCGCGAACGTCTCGTAGCGATCCTTGGTCACGTCGGTCAACATCGCGTCGACGAACGTGTTCACGTCCGACTCGGGGATGTCGTGGGTTGCACGGAGGTCGGCGAAGGCGTCGAGCACCGGATCGTCGGTCGGCTCCTCGCCGAGCGCCGCCGCCCGGAGCCGTTCGAGTTCGGCGCGCTGCTCGGCGGGTGGGACGCCCTCGGCGTCGTCGACCACCTCGTCGGCCACCCGAAAGAACGCGTAGAGGACGTACGTCGGCTCTCGGACCCGTTCCGGCAGGAACCGGGTCGCGAGGTGGAACGTCTTTCCCGTCCGTCGCTGAATCGCCTTGCCGCGGGCGACGCCGTCGTCGCTTACCATCGGCCGTTCCCCCCGTCGTTCGCCCCGTGTAACACCGGCGTGCCGAGTGCCGACTGGTCGGGACGTGTCGAAGCTGAATCGGAGATCCTCATGTCACCAGAACGTGTCGCTGCAGTCGTAGACGACCCCGTGGTTCGGACAGACGTACTTGCAGTGACGGCGGTGCATCGCCGTCTCGCAGTGGGGACAGGGTCGACCACGCCGAGCGGACATACCCTTATATAGGGTCCACATCGACATGACTGTTCCGCCGGCAGGGGATTCGATGTCCGGATCGAAACGTTTCGAGCCGTGAACGCTGGAGTTTTGAATCCTAGAACGAAGCGAAGGAGAAAACGGCCGACGGGTGGGGAATCGGTCCGTCCCGGTACGGCTGCAATCCGCACTCAGCTCAGCACTCGGACCAGCCGCAGGATTCGCACGTCTTGCAGCCTTCGGAGTAGTAGAGGCTCATCGAGCCACACTCCGGACACTCGGGGCTCTCGCCAGCGGCGAGAAGTTCCGCGGTGTCGTCCTCGGCTGCGGCCGCCGCCGTCGCGCCGCCGTCGGCCTCGGGGGAGTCGCCGGGTGTCGCCCGCGCCTCGGCTTGCTCCAACTCCGTGAGATTCTGCTGTTTGGGGTAGGGGTGGTCGATCTCGTCGTCGAGGTAGCGGCGCATGGCCGTCCCGATGGCGTCGGGGATGGAGTTGATCTGTTCGCCCTTGTCCCACGCGACTTTGGGTGAGCGGATGCCCTGCAGTTCGGACGCGATCTCGCGCGGGTCGACGCCGGAGCGGAGGGCGGTCGAGATGGTCTTCGCCAGCGCCTCGGTGAAGGAGGCGGTGAAGCCGCCGGAGTTGCCGATGTTGGCGAAGAGTTCGAACGGGCGCCCGTCTTCGTCCTCGTTGATGTTGACGTAGAGTTTCCCGTAGCCGGTGTCGATGCGCTGGGTGACGCCGTGAAGGACGTCGGGTCGTGGGCGCTTGGTGCCGAGTTCGCGCTCACCGTCGGCGGCCGCGAACAGGCTGTCCAGTTCCTCGTCGAGAGCGGCCCGTACGTCTTCGTTGTCGAGGAAGCCCTCGATGCCGCCGAACACCTCTTCGATCTGTTCGACCAGCGCCTCCGCGGCCTCGTCCTCGTCCGCGAACTCCGCGTTCTTCGCGCGGGTGGTCAGCACCTGCTTCGAGCGCGTGCCGTCGCGGTAGACGGTGACGCCCTTTCCGCCGTGTTCGTAGATGTACCGGTACACCTCGTCCATGTCCTCGACCGATGCGCTGTTGGGGAAGTTGCAGGTCTTCGAGATGGCGGAGTCGACGCCCTGCTGACACGCACACTGGACGGCCGCGTGTTCTTTTCCGGAGAGGTCGCCGGTGACGACGAACAGTTCGCCGATGGCGTTCGGAACGGTGTCCAAGCCCTCGACGCCGTCGAACTCGTTCGCCGCCATCTGCTCCTGTGCCTCCTCCTTGACTGCGTCGATGTCGAGGTCGTTGGCCTCCAGCGTGCGCAGGAAGTAGTCGTCGAACTCGACGAGCATCTCGTCGCCCTGCACGTCGTCGGAGACGTTCTTGTAGTAGGCGACGTTGTAGATG
>Ga0207733_100525_pt1 | contig 21278 bp, 18 predicted proteins | sample A23P3SouthBayCA_FD_187735 | JGI IMG/M metagenome (GOLD analysis project Ga0207733, IMG submission 187735) | Aerobic enrichment media microbial communities from Eden Landing Ponds, California, USA - A23 P3 (SPAdes) | ecosystem: Environmental > Aquatic > Marine > Unclassified | place: Emeryville... | reverse complement strand
GAGGTCGGTCCCGCCCGCGTCCTCGATTACGCCGACCGCCTCGTGGCCGAGCACCAGGCGGTCCTCGCCCGCCGGGAACCCCCCGTGGGTGCCGGCGATGACCTCGTGGTCGGTCCCGTCGACGCCGACGCGGAGCGTCCGGACGAGCGCCTCGCCGGGTCCAGGGTCGGGGCGGGGCAGGTCGATCAGTTCCGGCGTCCGGTCGTCCCGGTTGACGGCGATCGCTTTCATTGAGGTCCCGTAGGCGCCGGACGCTCAAAACATTTCTTTCTATTCGAGTAAACAACATCGGCCGTCGACGGTCGAGTCGGGCGGGCTGCGCTGGGCGAGGGTGTCCCCGCCGCCTCACTCGACGTCGTCGACGAGGTCGGCGGCGACGCCGGTGTACCCCGCCGGATCGAGGGCGCGTAACTCCGCGCGGACCGACTCGTCGACGTCGAGGTCCTCGAACAGGTCCCGGAAGTCCGCCAGGGTGACCTCGCGGCCCCGCGAGAGTTCCTTGACGCGCTCGTAGGCCTCGGTGTCGCCCTCGCGCCGCAGGATCGTCTGGACGGCCTCGCCGATGATCTCGGGGGTCCCCTCCAGGTCGTCGCGCATGACCCGCTCGTTGGGGACGACCTTCGAGAGGCCGGCCTCGGCTTTCCCGTAGCCGATCAGGCAGTGCGCGAGGGCGGCGCCGACGTTGCGCTTGACCGTCGAGTCCGAGAGGTCCCGCTGGAGTCGGGAGGTGGTGACGTAGTCGGCCAGGAACGTCAGGTCGGCGTTGGCCTTCGAGAGGTTGCCCTCGCTGTTCTCGAAGTCGATGGGGTTGACCTTGTGGGGCATCGTCGAACTCCCGGTCTCGCCCTCGACGGCCTCCTGGCCGAGGTAGCGATCGGAGACGTACAGCCAGACGTCCCGGTCGAGGTCGAGGACGACGTTGTTGGCGCCCCGAAGCGCGTCGAACAGCGCCGCCAGGTCGTCACAGGGGTTGACCTGGGTCGCGAGCGGCTGGTGGTCCAGGCCGAGCGAGTTGACGAACTCGCGGGCGAACGCCCGCCAGTCGACGTCGGGGTAGGCGGCGACGTGGGCGGCGTAGGTGCCCGAGGCGCCCGCGAGCTTTCCGGAGAGGCCGTCGACGGCCTCGCGGATCCGGCCCATCGCCCGCCCGAGGCGGGCGGCGTACACCGCCATCTCCTTGCCGAAGGTGGTCGGCGTCGCCGGCTGGCCGTGGGTGCGCGCCAGCATCGGCACGTCGCGGTGCTCGCGGGCCATCTCCGCGAGCGCGTCGCGGACCTCGCCGAGGGCCGGCAGGAGGACCGCCTCGACCGCCGGCCCGACCATCAGCCGCTGGGCGAGGTTGTTCACGTCCTCGCTCGTCAGCCCGAAGTGGATCCAGGGGGCCACCCCCTCGACGCCGTCGGTTCCGAGGGTGTCACCCTCCGCGGCGCCGGCGTCGACGAGGTCCGCGAGCCGGACGCGCAGGAAGTACTCGACGGCCTTCACGTCGTGGTTGGTCGCGGCGTACCCCTCGGCGCCCTCGACCTCAAGTCGTTTCACCAGGCGGGCGTCCGCCCGGTCGAAGGATTCGTACAGGCCCCGGAGTTCCTCGCGGGTGGCCGGCGACAGCGAGAGGGGCGTCGCCGCCAGGTCGGCCAGCGCGAGCAGGTATTCGACTTCGACGCGGACGCGCTCGCGCATGAGCGCGGCCTCGCTGACGTGCTCCCGGAGCGGCGCCGTCCGCGAGGCGTACCGCCCGTCCAGCGGCGACACCGCGTCGAGTTCGTCGACCATGGGCGACCGTGTCCGGGGAACGGAAAAAAGCGTGTCGATGGGGGGTTGCCAGGTTCGTGCATAGTCAGCCCGTTCACAGGCGGCCAACGGGTCGGTAGTATGCACGTACGTGGGGAGTACCGCCCGGGGGACCGCAACGGTTTTTTCCCCGGCCGCGGGCGTCACAGGTATGCTCACGATCGCCGGTATGGCGAGCAACCGCGGCCGGAACCTCCTGCACCTTGCCGACCGGGCCCCGGGCGGGGCAGACCTGTCCGTGGTCCTGTCGAACCACGAGGACGCCCCGGTGCTCGACGGCGCCGCCGAGCGGGCGATCCCGACCGAGGTCGTCGAACGCGACGACGGCGAATCCCGGGCTAGCCACGAGCGACGGATCCTCGACCGCCTGTCCGGATACGACGTCGACCTGGTCTGTCTCGACGGCTACATGCGCGTGTTGACCGACGAGTTCCTCGATGCGGCGCCGCTGACGCTCAACGTCCACCCCTCCCTGCTCCCGGCCTTCCCCGGCGACGACGCCCACGAGCAGGTGCTGGCGGCGGGCGTCCGCACGACCGGCTGTACGGTCCACGTCGTCACCGAGGCGGTCGACGACGGGCCGATCGTCGCCCAGGAGGCCGTCCCGGTGTACGAGGACGACGACGTCGCCGACCTGAAAGCGCGGGTGCTGTACGACGCCGAGTTCACCGCCTACCCGCGGGTGATCCGCTGGTTCGCCGAGGGCCGGGTCGAGGTCGCCGACGACCGCTCGTCGGTGACCGTCGAGGGCGACGTCGGCGGGTCGTTCCCGGCGCGGCGCCTCCGCGGCGACGACCGGATGGCGGACCTGCGTTACGGCGAGAACCCCCACCAAGACGCCGCGCTGTACGGCGACGGCGCCGACGCGGCGAGCGTCGTCGGCGCTCCACAGTTGAACGAGGGCGCCAAGACGCTGTCGTACAACAACTACAACGACGCCGACGCCGCCCTCGACCTGATCCGGGAGTTCGACGATCCGGCCGCCGCGGTGATCAAACACACCAACCCGGCGGGCTGTGCGACCGCCGACGCGCTCGTCGACGCCTACGACGACGCCCTCGCGACCGACGCGATGAGCGCCTTCGGCGGCGTGGTCGCGCTCAACCGCGACTGCGACGCCGCGACCGCCGAATCGATCGTCGACTCCTACAAGGAGGTCGTCGTCGCGCCCGGCTACACCGACGCCGCCCTCGACGTGCTGACCGACAGCGACGACCTCCGGGTGCTCGACGTCGGCGACCTCGGCGGGGACGGTGCGGGCGCCGGGGGCGACGAGGATGCCGAGGCGCTGACCGAGAAGGACCTCGTCGGCGGCCGTCTCGTCCAGGAGCGGGACGGCTGGGCGCCGACCCGCGACGACCTGGAGGTCGTCACCGAGCGCGAGCCAACGGACGAGCAGGTCGCGACGATGCTGTTCGCCTGGCGGACGCTCAAACACGTCAAGTCCAACGGCATCGTCCTCGCGACCGGCACCGAGACCGTCGGCGTCGGCGCCGGCCAGGTCTCCCGCGTCGACGCGGTCCGGCTGGCGGCGATGAAGGCCGACGAGCACGCCGAGGGCAAGTCGGCGGCGGGCAGCGTCATGGCCTCCGACGCCTTCTTCCCGTTCCCGGACGGCGTCGAGCGCGCCGCCGAGGCCGGCGTCGAGGCCGTCATCCAGCCCGGCGGCAGCGTCAACGACGAGGACGTGATCGCCGCCGCCGACGAGCACGACGTGGCAATGGCCTTTACCGACCATCGCTGTTTCCGGCACGACTAGCGACGAAAAAGGAACGGCGGGGAGCCGTCTGCGGCGTCGCCGTAACTCAGACCTGGATGTACTCGGGGAACAGCCGCGACTCGGGGACGTCGAGGTCGAGCAGTTCGGCCGCGTTGCCGCCGAGGATGAGGTTGAGGTCGTCCTGCGGGAGGTCGGTCTCCATGGCGTACTTCAGGAGCTGGCGCTGGGCCTGGCCCCAGTAGTCGGGCTGGTGGGCCGGCAGCCCCTTCGAGGCGATCTGCTCCCAGAACATCGGCGGGTCCTCGCCGGGCTGGTGGTGCTGGACCATCGAGGCGCCCCAGTCGGTCCCCCAGAGGATCTGGTCCATGCCGATGTTCGGGTCGTTGAGCGGCTTCTTCATGAGGTCGGCCCAGTAGAGACCGATCTCTATGTACACGTCGTCGTGGGTGGCGGCGACCTTACAGACGTCGTCGACGTGTTCCTCGCGCCAGCCGGCCTGCATCCCGCCGTGGTCGAAGACGATCGGCACGTCCGGGAACATGGCCTTCATCTCGTTTGCGAGGGTCGGGTCGGACCAGTCCGGGTAGAGCTGGAACAGGCCGTGGCTGCCGCCGTAGCCCGACACGTAGCCGGTGTGCCAGCGCACGGGCACGTCGTGGTCGTCGGCGACCTCGAAGACGTGGCTGATGTCCTTCTTGCGCTGGCTCCACTCGACGGGCTCCTCCCGGGTGGGGTCGCCGCGGATGCCCTCGCCGGTCATGACGAAGCCGTCCTTCGAGAGCCACTCGTCGAGTTCCTCGGCGGCGGCCTCCCACGACCACTCCTGCTCGCCCCGGAGGGCGTTCTTCTTGGTCTGGACCGGCGCCGCGGCGGCGACGAACTTGTCGGGATCGTCCTCGATGATCTCGTGGTTGATCTCGTTTGTCATCCCGAAGCTCGGCAGCAGCACGCACATGTCGACGTCGTAGGCGTCCATGTCGTACTTCACCCGGTCGGAGTTGTTGTAGACGATCACCTCGTCGTCCTCGTCGGCCTCGTCGGCCGGGACGGCGAGTTTCATCTTCGTGGCCAGGTTGCCGTACTCGCTTGCGCCCTCACCCTCGGACTGGATGCGGGCGGCGTGGCGCTGTCCGTGACAGTGGGTCTCGACGACGTAGCGTCCCAGTCTCATTGTGGTGGGATACCTCGGGGGCGCCGGCATAAGCGTTGTGAGCTTCTCCTAACAGGACCGGAAGCGCGGGCCATCGGCCGGATCTGCGACCGTCCGACGGCCTCGGCCGCCGCCTGTACGCCCCGGCTTCGCCGGGGTGGTTGGAAACGCCCAATCTCGGGGTGGTTGGAAACGCATAAACGGAACCCACGAGTGAATCCAGGCATGGAGTACCACGAGGCGGTGAACTTCCTGTTCGACCTCCGCCGGTTCAAGGTCAAACCGGGAACCGGGTCGGTGCGGAGTCTGCTGGCCGAGCTGGGCGATCCACACGAGGGCGTCGAGTACGTGCAGGTCGCCGGGTCGAACGGCAAGGGCAGCACCGCCCGGATGGTCGAGTCGGCCCTGCGGGAGACCGACCGCCGCGTGGGACTGTACATCTCGCCACACTTCGAGGACGTCCGCGAACGGGTCCGGGTCGACGGCCGGAAGATCCCCGAGTCGGCGGTGCGGGAGTTCGTCACCGAGGTGAAGCCGATCCTCACCGACCGGGCCGCCGCCGGCGAGCCGGTCACCTTCTTCGAGGCGCTGACGGCCCTCGCGCTGTGGTACTTCGGCGAGGCCGACGTCGACGTGGCGGTCCTGGAGGTCGGGATGGGCGGCGAACTCGACGCGACGAGCGTGGTCGACCCCGTCGCCAGCGCGGTGACGAACGTCAGCCTCGAACACACCTCGGTGCTCGGCGAGACGATCGAGGAGATCGCCGCCACCAAGGCCAAGGTCGCGCCCGCGGACGCGCCGCTCGTGACCGCCGCCAGCGGCGACGCGCTCGCGACGGTCCGGGAGGTCGCCGGCGACGTGGTGACCGTCGGCGAACGGGACGACGGCGGTGCGGGGGACGCCGGCGTCGACGCGTCCGGGAGCGCGGACGAAACCGCGGGCATCCCCGGTGAGCGGGCCGACATCGCGGTCCGCTACGAGGGGCGGGCGAACCACGCCGAGGCCGGAGTACGGATCGACGGCGACAGCTGGTCGGTCGACGCACGGATCCCGCTTCTGGGCGAGTACCAGGCGCTGAACGCGGGCATCGCGGTCGCCCTGCTCCGGCAGATCGCGCCGGACCTCGACGTGGACACGATCGCCCGGGGGCTCCGGGGCGCCCACTGGCCGGGGCGCTTCGAGGTGATGGAGCGGGACCCGCTGGTGATCCTCGACGGCGCGCACAACCCCGGCGCCTGCGAGACGCTCGCGGCGACGCTCGCGGAGTTCGACTACGACGACCTCCACGTCGTCTTCGGCGCGATGCACGACAAGGATCACCGCTCGATGGTGGCGGCCTTGCCCGCCCTCGACTCGGTGACGACCTGCCGGCCGGACACCTCCCGGGCCGAGGACCCCGAGACGCTGGCCCGGGTGTTCGAGCGAGCGGGCGTCGACGACGTGCGCGAGCGCGACTCGGTGGCGACCGCGCTGGCGGACGTTCGCGGCCGCGCCGACGCCGACGACTGCGTGCTGGTGATGGGGTCGCTGTCGACGGTTTCCGAGGCGCGGACGACCTGGACGCGGACGGTCGTTCCAGCCCACGTCCGGGACGCGGCCGACGCCGAGGCGCTGCTCGACCGGGCCCACGTCCCGGATTCGGGCCCCCGGTCGGCGGCCAGCGCGCCGCCCGAGTCCGCGGTCCACCGCGTCGTCCGGACCCGCGTCGAGGACCGCCAGGCCCGCGCGCTGGCTGCCGAACTGCGCTCGCTCGGCGGCCGGGCGGCCGTCTCCGGACAGGACGTCGAGAGCGAACTCGTCGACGTGGTGCTCGCGGGGACGCTCGCGCAGTTCGACCGCCTCGTCGAGGCGATGGCCGGGGCGCCCCACGGCCTGCCGGGGATCGCCGCCCGGATCGCCCGGCAGGTGGGACTGGACGCGGACGCGACGACCGCCGCCGACGTGGCGGCGGGCGCCACCGCGGATTCGGACGCGACGCCCGACCGGGAGTACCCCTGGACGGACGGCGCGGCGGTCATGGGCATCCTCAACGTCACCCCCGACTCGTTCCACGACGGCGGCGAGTACGCCGCCCGCGAGGACGCCATCGAGCGCGCCGAGGAACTGATCGACGCCGGCGTCGACATCCTGGACGTGGGCGGCGAGAGCACGCGCCCGGGCGCCGACGAGGTGTCCGTCGGTGAGGAGATCGACCGTGTCGTCCCCGTGATTGAGGCCATCGCCGACCTAGACGTCGCCGTCTCGATCGACACCCGGAAGGCCGCCGTCGCCGACGCCGCCCTCGACGCCGGCGCCGACATCCTCAACGACGTGACCGGCCTGGAGGACCCGGAGATGCGATTTCTCGCCGCCGACCGCGACGTGCCGGTGATCGTCATGCACAGCATCGACGCGCCGGTCGTCCCCGGCAAGGACGTCGACTACGACGACGTCGTCGCGGACGTGCTGGACGAACTCCGCGAGCGGGTGTTGCTGGCCGAGAAGGCCGGCGTCGACCGCGAGCGGATTCTGGTCGACCCCGGTCTGGGCTTCGGCAAGAGCAAGCGCGAGAGCTTCGAACTCCTGCGGCGCCTCGACGAGTTCCGGGCGCTGGGCTGTCCGATCCTGGTCGGCCACTCCCACAAGTCGATGTTCGACCTCGTCGGCCGGGGGTCGGGCGAGCGCGAGGCCGCGACCGTCGCGGCGACGGCGCTGGCCGCCGACCGCGGCGCCGACGTGATCCGGGTCCACGACGCCGTCGAGAACGTCGCCGCGGTCCGGGTCGCGAAGGCCACCGCCGACCCCTTCGACTTCTCGCTGCCCGACTGAGGACGACCCGCAGCCGTCGGGTTTTTTCTGACCGGCCGCGTAGGCGGCGTCGTGTGTACGCTGACTCTCGCCTGGCAGGTGTTCCCCGAGGCCCCGGTGGTCGTCGCCGCCAACCGTGACGAGGCGCTCGACCGACCCGCCGAGCCGCCTGGACGATTTGCCTCGGAGCCGACGGTGATCGCGCCCCGGGACGCCGAGGCGGGCGGCACCTGGATCGGCGCCAACGAACACGGCGTCTTCGCCGGCGTGACCAACCGCTGGCTCGACGCCCCGCTCGCGGGTGAGCGCTCCCGGGGGCTGCTCGTCGGCGACGCCCTGGAGCACGAAAGCGCCGAGGGGGCGATCCGGGCGATCGAGCGCGAGGTCGACGCCCGCGAGTACGACGGCTTCAACCTCGTCGTCGCCGACGAGCGGGCAGCCTTCCTGCTGGAGTGGGACGGCCACTGCTACGTCCGGCAGTTCCGGCCGGGCGTCCACGTCGTCGTCAACGTCGGCGCCGGCGACGCCGCCGTCGTTCCCCGGTCCCACGCCGAGCGCGGCGAGCAGCAGGCCGAAAACGCCAGGCAGGTCGCGGCGGCGCTGGCCCCCGACCCCGGCGAGACGGCCGGGGACTGGCGCGAGCGCGCCGCGGCCGTCCTCGCGGACCACGACTACGGCGTCTGCGTCCACGGCGACGGCTTCGGGACCCGGTCGTCCTCGCTGCTTACGCTCTCCCCGGCCGATGCGGGGGGAGCCCGGCCGGACGACCGCGCCGGGACCGGCGGGTGGCGCCTCGACTACGCCTTCGCCGACGGGCCGCCCTGCGAGGCGGCGTTCGAACCGGTCGCGGCGTCGCTATCTGACGACTGAACTGCTCCAGGTCCGCGTCGCAGGATTTAACGGGGATTCGGTCGCCGTGTCGGACATGGCGCTCGCAGAAACCCTCCGGCTCGTCGCGTTCGCCCTCGGCGCGGTCGGGGGGGCGCTGGTGTTCGTCGAGTTCTTCCAGATGCCGAGCTACGTCGAGTTCGACCCCGAGGTCGAACGTTACGACGTGGACCTCCACCCCGCCGAGGTCACCGAACACACCTGGGCCGGCCGGGTGGGGGGGTTGCTGATCGCGCTGGCCTTCGCCCTGCTGTTCGTCGCGGCGCTGGTCGGGTGATCGGCCGGCACGAACGATCTGGGGCGCGCGACGTGGGGAGCGGCGCCGAGGCGCCTGCAAAACGAGGAGGTCGGTCGAGCCCGCAGTCGGCCCGCCGGTGTCGCGGCCGGGTCAGTGGTGTCGCGGCCCGGTCCGCTCAGGCCGCCGGCGTCGCGGCGTCGAGGCGCTCGCTCGCCTGCTCTGCCTCGTGCTGGACGAGGAACGAGCGGTCGTCGACGTGGGCGGCGGCCGCCTCCAGGGCCTCTTCGGTGCCGATCTGGCGGAGCGCCCAGGCGGCGGCCGCGCGGACCTCGTCGCGGTCGTCGTCCGCGACGGCGTCGGCGAGTGGCTCGATCGCCCGGGTGTCCCCGAGCAGGCCGAGCGCACGCGCCGCGACCGGGCGCACGATGTCGTTGTCCATCGCGAGTTTGTTCGCGAGCGGCTGGGTGGCGCGCTCGTCGCCGATCTCGCCGAGGGCCTTGAACGTCACCTTCTGGAGCTGTGGGTCCGAGTCCGCGTCGACGTACTCCAGCAGGGTGTCGACGGCGTCGGTCGCGGCCATCTTCCCGAGCGCCTTGATCGCCGGGCGGTCGCGCCGACCGGCGAGTTCGTGCATCTTCTCGAAGGCCCGCTGGTCGTTCATCCGGATCAGCGCGTCCATGCAGTTCTCCTGCATGAAGTCCGACTGGAGCTTCTCGTAGGCCAGCAGGATCATCTCGACGTTGCCGCGCTTCTCGTGTTCCTTGACGGCGGACCACTCGACCGGGTAGTCCTTGTAGTGGCCCAGCACGTCGTAGAAGTCCTCGGCGTCGAGCTGTTCGCGGGTCGACAGGTCGTCCCACTCCTCGGCCTCTTCCAGGTCCGACCCGAGGTCGTCGGTCGCTTCTACCAGCGCGGCGATGGTGTCGGCGTCGCCGTCGGGGTCGAGGCCGGCGTCCTCGACCGCGGCGGCGACCGGATCGAGGTCGTCGGCCAGCGACTCGGCGTCGCCCTCGCCGCCCGCGAACGACTCCTCGAGGGCGTCGCCGGCGGCGTCGAGGAACGAGGCGACGGCGGCCTGGATCTCCTCGCGGCCCGTCTCGGTCCAGCGCGTCTCCCGGAGCGTCGCCTGGGCCGATTCGATCCCCTCGACGACGTCCTCGGCGTAGGGACCGCGGGCGGCTTCGAGGTCCTCGCGGAGCGACTCCACGCGAGATTCGAGTTCCTCGCGCGGGTCCTCGGCGTCCTCGTCGTCCTCGTCGGGCGCCGGGAGGTCAGCTTCCTCGATGTCGGCGGCGACTGCATCGAGGTCGGCCTCGACGGCGTCGAGGTCCGCTTCCGTCTCGGCCTCGTCGAGCTCGGCCTCGACGGCGTCCAGGCGATCCCCGAGCGAGTCGGGCGTCACGTCGTCGGCGTCCTCGGCGGGTTCGTCGTCCCCGTCACTCATACGCCGAAATTGGACGCGACTCCGTAATGGGCGTTTCCCTTCGCCCGCGCCCCGCAAGCCCGGTCCGGGACCGTCATCCGGGGGTCGATTGCGAGTCGCTGGGGAGAGACGCTGTCCCCTCCCACACCTCGAAACAGTGAACTGAAAACTTATTTTTCTTATATACAAATTTAGATTTGCAGAAATGAATCTTTAAGTCCCCGGAGAACGAACAGGGAGGTGTAATGAGCACCCAACAGTCACTCCGCCAGCAGGCCGGGACGGTCGAGGGAAGCGACGCGCTCCGCATGGAGGCTGACCGCGCAGAGCAGATCGTCGACGCGCTCCAGACCGACCTCGCGGCGACGTACGTGCTGTACCACCAGCTGAAAAAGCACCACTGGATCGTCGAGGGGGCGGAGTTCCGCGACCTCCACCTGTTCCTGGGCGACGCCGCCGCCGAGGCCGAGGAGTTCGCCGACGAACTCGCAGAACGGGTGCAGGCGCTGGGCGGCGTCCCGCTTTCGGGCGGATCGACGTTCGAGGAGCACGCCCCCGTCGACCCCGAGGGCGAGGACGCCTACGACATCCGCACGTCGCTCGAACACGACGTGGCGATGTACGGCGAGATCATCGAGACGCTCCGCGATCACGTCTCGCTCGCGGAGAACCTCGGCGACTACGCCACCGCCGAAATCCTCCGGGAGAACCTCGTCGACGTCGAGGAGGCAGCCCACCACCTCGAGCACTACCTCGAAGACGACACCCTCGTCCTCGAGGAAGCGACCCACTGACGCCGCGGCCGGTCGCGGATCTTGGTTCTTTTCGCCCGACGGCGTGGTCCCGAAACATTGATGATCCACCCGTCAGTCGTTCGTCACGAACACGGTAGCCCTCCACATGACGTCACAGCCACGCAGCAGACGTGCGGTTCTCAAGCAGTCCGGTGCCGCGGCGTTCGGCCTCGGGGGGATCGGTAGCTGGTCGACCGACGGATCGACGGAGCCCGTCACGGTCCACGTCGGCTACGTCGACGGCGCAGAACGGGGAACGATCACGGAGTTAGCGTCGACCACCGTCCGCGACCACGGCTTCGACGCGGTGACCGTCCGCCTGTCCCCCGATCGAATCCGGCGGCTCCGCCGTCGCGACGACGTGCGCTACGTCGAACCCCTGCGCCGGGTCGTCGCCTGCGGGTCGTCACCGGGCGGTCGACACACGCCGGCCGGTGGCAGTCGTGATGGGACCGAAGACGGCACCGAATCCCGTGACGCCGGCGGGAGCGACGGCCGCGGCGCCGACCGGGAGAAAGATGGTGGCGGCGACGACGACGCCGACGAACCGGACGAGGCCGCCGACCCGCTGTCGTCGGGGATCGACCGCGTCGACGCCGAGCAGGTCACCGACCGGAGCGGCGAGGGCGTCGCCGTCGCCGTCGTCGACTCGGGCATCGCCGACGGTCACGGCGCCCTGTCGCACGCGCTCGACGGCGGGGCGGCGTTCGTCCATGCGGGGCTCTTTCACTTCCCGGGCTGGGACGACGACGCCGGCCACGGCACCCACTGTGCGGGAACGATCGCCGCCCGCTCGTCGGCCCACGGTACCGGCCTCGCGCCGGACGCCAGCCTCCACGCGGTGAAGGTGCTGAACGGCCGCGGCGTCGGCACCACCGAGACCGTCGCGGCCGGCATCGAGTACGTCGCCAGGCACGGCTACGACGTGGCGTGTCTGGCCTTCGGGACCGACGGGTCGAAACTGCTCGACGACGCCGTCGAGCACGCGGCCGAGGCGGGGGTCGCCCTCGTCGCGGCGGTCGGCGAGGACGGGCTCACGTCGCCGGCGAACAACGACGCCTGCCTCGCGGTCGGCGGCACCACGCCCGAGGACGAGCCGGCGTCGTTCACGCCCGGCGGCGGCGCGGTCGACCTGCTCGCGCCCGGCGTCGGCGTCTACTCGACGGTCCCCGACGGGTACGACTCCCGGTCCGGGTCGTCGATGGCCTGTGCGCACGCCGCCGGCGCGCTGGCGTTGCTGCGCGAGGCGGGCCACTCCGCGGAGGCAGCACGCCGGCGTCTCCGTGACAGCGCGGAGGACCTCGGCATCGACGAGGGGGCCCAGGGTGCGGGGCTCCTCGACGTCGCGGCCGCGTTCGACGAACCGTCCGACGACGACTGACGGCCGCGTCGAACTGGCGCGGCCGAGACGACTGACGGCCGCGTTGAACCGGCGCGGCCGACGACCAGGGCCCGGCGTCCCCCTGGATGCGGGCAGTGACGCGTGGGCGACCCCCGAACCCTTACCCCCGGAGCGTCAATCGACGGGCATGAACCGCCGAGACGACCCGGACCTCCGGGACCTCCGCGAGCGCCTCGGGGAACTGGAGGCGACGCTGTCGGACCTGCGGGCGGAGGTCGAACCGCGCCGGCGCGGTCGCCCCCGGCCGCCGACACCCCGCGAACTGCTCCGGGTGACCGAGGAGTACACCATCCCCACCGTGATCGCGCTGCTGGAGGCGACGATCCGGTCGCTGAAACTGCTACAGCGCCTGCTCCGGCTGGCCGACCCGGAACGGGCCGCCCGCGCCGAGGCAGACGCCGTCGGATCGCGCGTCTCGGGCGCTCGCGACGAGGCCGCCGACGCCCTCACGCGGACGCTGGCGGAACTCCGGCGCGCGCTCGACGAGGGCGACCTCCCGACCGACCCGGACTCGCGCGCCATCGTCGAGGAGGCCCAGTCGCTGTCTGCCGAGATCGAGTCCCGACTGCGGGAACTTCGCGAGGAGCCTTCGACGCGGGACCCGGGGACGCATGACCGGGACCCGGCGGGAAGCCGCCGGGATCGGGGCGACCGGGACGGGTCGCGACGCAGCGACCGACGCGCCGGCAACCCGGTCACCATCGACGTCGTCGATGCCGACGACGGCGGTGACGACGCGACCGACGAGTCCCACGACGACGGCGTCGACGTCGACGTGGAGGCCGAACTCGACTCGATCCGGAAGGAGGTTCGTGGCCCGAAAGACGAAACCGGACCCGACGACGAGGACGGCGACGGTACCGGCGTCGATCCGGCGGCCGGAGACGGGGCAGATGGGACGGCGAACGACGAGATGGAAGGCGACGGGACGGTGAACGACGAGATGGGGGCGGATGGGTCGGCGAACGACGGGACGGAGAACGGAGCGGCGAACGCGGACGACCCTGGGACCTGACCGGAGCGCAATCGAGAAGTATGCCGCTCAGACCGGCTCGAACCGGTAGCCGTCCCACTCCTGGCTGTCGGGCTCCCGGATGCCGGCGTCTGGGTCCCGTAGCTCCTCGCAGTACACCGGCCGGACCTCGTCGCCGGTCTCGACTTCGTCGGTCGTGAGCTGGCCGATCGCTCGGACCGGCTCGCCGTCGACGTCGAATTCGACGATCGCGAGGTGGTTCGGCTGGCGGACGCCCGGCGGCGTCGCCGTCGCGGTCGTCCAGGTGACCACCGTCGCGGTGTGCTCGCTCAGGTCGACCGTCTCGACCGGCTCCTCGCCGTCGGGGCCGATCGGATGTGCGGGGTAGGTCAGGCTCCCGTCGGGGTAGCGCGCCGCCGCCAGCGCGGGGCGGTCGTCGTCCTCGGGCTCGCCGCCGTCGGTCGCCGGGTTGCCGCCGTCAGTCCGCGGGTCGCCGTTCGATCCCTCCGCAGGCGTCGAGTGTGTGTCGTCGCGGGTCATCGTGCCTCCAGGATCGTCGTGGTGACGCAGTTGCCGAAGCCGCCGACGTTACATGCCAGCCCGGTGTCGGCCGGCACCTGCCGCGGGCCGGCCTCCCCGAGCACCTGCTCGTAGATCTCGTACACCTGTGCGACGCCCGTGGCGCCGAGGGGGTGGCCCTTCGACTTGAGGCCGCCGGAGGTGTTGATCGGCAGGTCGCCGTCGCGGGCGGTGACGCCCTCCTGGGCTGCTTTCCACCCCTCGCCCTTCTCGAAGAAGCCCAGGTCCTCGCTCTGGAGGAACTCCAGGATCGTGAACATGTCGTGAAGTTCGGCCACGTCGACGTCCCCGGGGTCGGCGTCGGCCATCTCGTAGGCCGTTTCGGCGGAGTTGACGACGCCGCCCATCGTCGTCGGATCGGCGCGCTCGTGGACGACGTGGGTGTCGGTCGCGCCGCCGATCCCGGTGACGAGGGCGTAGTCGTCCGCGTACTCGCGGGCGACCGACTCCGGACACAGGAGCAGCGCCGACGAGCCGTCGGTGATCGGGCAGAAGTCGTACAGCCGGAGCGGGTCGGCGACGATGGGCGAGTCCAGCGCCTCCTCTCTGGTGATCTCCTTGCGGAACTGGGCGTGGGGGTTGTCGACGCCGTTGCGGTGGTTCTTGACCGCGACCTCGGCGAGGCTCTCCCGGGGTGCGTCGAACGTCTCCAGGTAGTGTCGGGCGGTCAGCCCCGCGAAGGAGGGGAGCGTGACGCCGTGTTTGTACTCGACGGGGTGGGTGAGCGACGCGATCACGTCCGTCGCCTCGGACGTCGAGCGGTGGGTCATCTTCTCGCCACCGACCAGCAGCGTCATCTCCGAGGCGCCGGAGGCGACCGACTGCCAGGCGGCGTAGACGCCAGCGCCGCCCGAGGAGGAGGTCTGGTCGATCCGGGCGGTGTAGGCCGGCACGGCCGCCAGGTCGTGGGCCAGCGCGTTCGGCACCCCGGTCTGTCCCTCAAACTCCCCGCTCGCCATGTTCGCGACGTAGAGGTGGTCGACGGCGTCGGGCGCCACGCCCGCGTCGTCGAGACACGCCGTCCCGGCCTCGGCGAGGAGCTCGCGGATCCACGCGTCGCGCTGCCCGAACTCGGACATCGACGCGCCGATGATGGCCACGCGTTCCATGGTAGCTTCGCGACGGCCATCCGCTTGGTCGTTTCCCTTCAGCACGTCCGGATCGACGTTGCCGGCGGCCTCACCGTCGGCCACCGGGGGACGATGCGTCTCGAAGCGTTTACCCTCGCTGCGGTCGGACGCCCGTCCATGGACACCGAGGTAGCCGCCGTCCGTGCCGGCCTTGTCGCCTGCGTCCTCGTACTCGTCGTTCTCGCCGCGCCGTACGTCCTCCTGACCGACCCCTCCGGGCTCGGCGCCTACTACGCCGCCGGCCCGATCGGCGCCGGTGCGCTCGTGTTGCTGGCGCCGATCGAGGTGGTCGCCCTCCTCTCGGGCACCCGGGGGCAGGCGGATCCATCGACCGCCGCCGGGGTCGCCACCGTCGTCGGCCTGGCCATCGCCCTCGTGGCGCTCCTCTGGGCCACGGGGGTCGATTCGAACCTCGTGTTTAGCTTTCCCGCGGCGGACTCCTGGATCGAGAACCACCGGTGGGTCGTCGTCGCCGCGTCGGTGCTCGTCCCGGGGAGCGCACTCGCGTGGGCGCGGACGGTTGTCTGATCTCCGGTGCCTCTGATCTTCGGTGTCTCCGAACCCGCCGGTGCTGGGGCCACCCGACTTGCGGACGCGCCCAGACGATCCCCGACGCAGTCGTGCGATTCGAGCCGCCGTTCCGGCCGTCCGAGTCGAAAGGTCCTTAAGTTGGACCCCAGTAGGTGGAGATGGACTAGGTCGGGCAGTTAGGCCCTGCTCTCCACCCGCGACATGGTCTTGAGCGGGGACCGAACCCGGGCGCGTCCGGTAGACCGGTGCGGGCCCCGGGAGCCGACTGAGAAGCCTCGTCCTCCGGGGACAGCGGTCCGCAGGGATCGTCCGCAGGGACGCCCCCCACGGTTCGCCGGTGGCAGCGGGTCAGGCACGGAAGTGAGCAGCCCACCGCCGGACGCCCGTCGCTCGGAGGGTTGCGGGGTGGAGGAGGCAACCGGGATTCCCCGTGTCGGAACGCCGGGCAACCTCGTCGTCCGCATTCATACTTCGTCATCCGTCCTCGATCGTTCGTCGACGGCGACGTCCCGCAACTTATAACATCGACAAGCGCCTCGCTTCCGGTGTGTCCGCCGCTGTCGCCACGCCGCGGTCGTCCGGCCTGCAAGCGATCAGTGGCGCATCCTTCTTCCCGAAAAAACGCGCCCGGTAACGCTCGTTGCGGGAGTGGCGATCCCGTCTCGGGCGGTTCACGACGTCGGACCCGCCCCGACCTGTACGTCGACGGCGAGCCCCGACGACCCGTTCCGGGCAGCATCGATCGACGACCACGCGACGCGACCTACACCACCATCACCATGACAGACATCGACTTCGCCGGGGTCTACCCGGCCATGTGCACCCCGTTCCACGAGGACGGCAGCATCGACTTCGAGACCCTCCGCGAGAACGCCGGCCGCCTGATCGAGGCCGGCGTCGACGGCCTCGTCCCGGTCGGTTCGACCGGCGAGTCGGCGACGCTCAGCCACGACGAACACATCGAGGTCGTCGAGGCCGTCGTCGCGGCCCGCGACGGCAGCGACCGCGACGTGCCGGTGATCGCCGGCACCGGATCGAACAGCACCCGCGAGGCCCTGGAACTCTCCCGGCGCTCGGCCGCCGCCGGCGCCGACGCCTTGCTTCTGGTCTCGCCGTACTACAACCTGCCCGAACAGCAGGGACTGATCGAGCACTACCGGACGATCGCCGACGCCGTCGATCTCCCCCAGATCGTCTACAACGTCCCCTCGCGGACGGGGCTGAACGTCGACCCCGACACCGTGGTCGAACTGGCCGGCCACGCGAACGTCCGCGCCTACAAGGCCGCCAGCGGCGACATGGTCCGGATGGGCGAGATCGTCGAGCGCACCCGCGACGAGGACTTCGCCGTCCTCTCGGGCGACGACGGCATGACCCTGCCCCTGCTCTCGGCCGGCGGCACCGGCGTCATCAGCGTCGCCGCCAACGTCGAGCCGGCCCGCTGTGTGGAGTACGTCCACGCGGCGCTTGCCGGCGACTTCGAGCGCGCGCGGGAGATCCACCACGAACTCGGCCCGCTGTTCCGGGCGCTGTTCGCCGAGACCAACCCCATCCCGGTCAAGGAGGCCATGGAACTGCGGGGCTACGGCCCGGCGCACCTGCGCTCGCCCCTGACGCGCATGCGACCCGACAACCGCGAGGAACTGGCGGGCGTCCTGGAGGACCTGGCGGCCCCCGCCGACGAACCTGCAGTCGCCGTCGCGGGGGGTAGCCGGTGACGCGGCTTGCAGTCACCGGCGCCGGCGGTCGGATGGGCCGGGAAGTGATCGAGGCCGCCGTCGACCGCGCGGATCTGTCGGTCGTCGCCGCGGTCAACCGGACCCCGACCGAGGCGGTCGCGGGCGTCGACGTCGCGGACGCCGGCGACCTGCCGACCCTGCTGGACGAGCGGACCCCGGACGTCCTCGTCGACTTCACCGGGCCCGAGTCGAGCGTCGAGTACGTGGAAGCCTGCGCCGACGCGGGCGTCGCGGCCGTCGTCGGCACCACCGGCTTCGACGAGAGCGACCACGAGGCGCTCCGGACCGCGAGCGAGTCGACGCCGGTGCTCCTGGCGTCGAACTTCTCGCGGGGGGTGGCCGCCCTCCGCCGGGCGGTCCGCGAGGCCGTCGCGGCGCTGCCGGGCTACGACGTCGAACTGACCGAGACTCACCACAACGGCAAGCGCGACGCACCCTCCGGCACCGCGAAGACGATCCTCGACGACCTCGACGAGGTGCGTGGCGACTCCGCCCGCCAGCGCACCGGCGACGAGGCCGGCGCGCGCAGAGTCCATGGGCGCGAGGGCATCCAGCCCCGGGAGGACGGCGAGATCGGCGTCCACGCCCGCAGGGCCGGCGACGTCACGGGCGAACACGAAGTCTTGATTGCGGGGAACCACGAACTGGTGTCCGTGACCCACCGTGCGCAGGACCGCGGCGTGTTCGCCGCGGGCGCGCTCGACGCCGCAGTCTGGCTGGCCGGGCGCGACCCCGGCTGGTACGACTTCGGCCGGGTACTCGATCAGGACCAATCAGCATGAGTCAGACGCTCGAATCCGACATCGACGACCTGTGGCAGCGCTACGACGCCGGCGACGTGGACGCCGACACCGCGACCGCCGACGACACCGACGTCCTCGACGCGTTCCTCGACGCCCTCGAGGCGGGTGAGGTGCGCGCCGCCGAGAAGGACGGAGACGACGTGACCTCCTGGGTCGCAAACGAGTGGGTGAAGCGGGGTATCCTGCTCAACTTCGGCCTGCGCGAGACCTACCCCCGGGAGTACGGCGGCGTCGCCTACCACGACGTGCTCCCGCTCCGGGAGACGGCCGACCTCGCCGACAGGGGGACCCGGAACACGCCCGACGGCACCGCGATTCGCCGGGGCGCGTACCTCGGCAACGACTGCATTATGATGTCGCCCTCGTTCGTGAACATCGGCGCCTACGTCGGCGACGGCACGCTCGTCGACTCCTGTGACACCGTCGGCTCCTGCGCCCAGATCGGTGCGGACGTGAAACTCGGCGCCAACACGCTGATCGGCGGCGTCCTCGAACCGGTCGAGGACGCGCCCGTCGTTCTGGAAGACGGCGTCTCGCTTGGCGCCGGCTGTCGCGTCACCAGCGGCTTCCGGATCGGCGAGAACACCGTCGTCGGGGAGAATACCCTGCTCACCCCGCGAATCCCGGTCTACGACCTCGTCGCGGAGGAGGTCCTCTACGGCCACCTGCCCTCGGACCGCCGCGCGTTCACCCGGATGGTCGAGTCCTCCATCGGGGACCACGACCTGTTCGCCGGCGGCGCCTACAAGCCCGCGGTGGTGGCGATGGACATCGAAGAGGAGACCCTCGACGCCACGCGCCGCGAGGAGGCGCTGCGTGAGTGACGGACCTCCGTCGCGGGTGTGTGCATGACTGACGGGGACGGCGACGCGGACGTCCACACGACCGCCCACGCCGGCGACGGCGGTCCGGCGATACGGCGGCTGGCCGACTGGGACGGTGCCGACCTCATCGACCTGGCCGGGCGGTACGGCACGCCGCTGTACGTCGCCGACCTCGACCGGGTCCGGGAGAACTGCGCCCGCCTCGAAGAGGCGTTTCCGGACGCCGAGGTCGCCTACGCGGTCAAGGCCCACACCGGCCGCGCGGTGCTCGACACCGTCCGGGAGGCCGGGCTCGACGCCGAATGTGCCTCGGCCGGCGAAGTCGAGCGCGCGCTCGACGCCGGCTTTCCCGGCGACCGGGTGCGCTACACGGCGGTCAACCCCCCGGACCGCGACCTCGACTACGTCGTCGACGCCTGGCGCGAGCACCCCGGGCTGACGGTCGTCGCGGGCGCCGCCGACACCGTCGACCGTCTCTCGGCCCGCGGTTTCGACGGCCGGATCGCCGTCCGGGCCAACCCCGGCGTCGGCGCCGGTCACCACGAGAAAGTCCGGACGGGTGCGAATGCGAAGTTCGGCGTCCCGATCGACCGCGCTGCCGATCTGGCGGTCGCCGCGGCCCGTGACTTCGGGATGGACCTCGTGGGTGTCCACGCCCACGCCGGCAGCGGTATCTCCGGCGATGACCTCTCGGCACACCGGGAGCTCGTCCGGCGGATGGGCGACCTGGCGCGGGAGCTGGCGGACCGGGGGCTGGATCTGGAGTTCGTCGACGTCGGCGGCGGCTTCGGGGTCCCCTACCGCGAGGACGAACCGCCGCTGGACCTGGGGGCGGTCGCCGAGGCGACCCGGGAGGCCCTCGGCGACGTCGACGCGACGCTGGCGATCGAACCCGGCCGGTACGTCGTCGCCGACGCGAGCGTGCTCCTGACGCGCATCAACACGATCAAGCACGCCGCCGGGACGGCCGTCGTCGGCGTCGACGCCGGCATGACGACGCTCGCCCGCCCGGCGCTGTACGACGCCTACCACGCGATCCGGAACCTCGGATCGAACGATGAGCTCGCGGAGTCGGCCGGCGGTGACTCGGCCGGCGACGATCGGGGGCCCCTGCCGGTCGCGGAGCGCGAGGAAACCCCCGTCACGGTCGCAGGGCCTATATGCGAGTCGGGCGACGTGCTCTGTGAGGACAGGCCGCTCGCGCGGCCCCGACGCGGGGAGCTGCTCGCGGTCGGGAACGCCGGCGCCTACGGGTACGAGATGGCGAGCACCTACAACTCGCGCCCCAGGCCGGCCGAGGTCGTCCTGACGGACGGCCGGGCCCGCCTCGCTCGGCGACGCGAGAGCCTGGCAGACATCACGGACACGGAGGAGGATCAATGAGCGTACTCACGGAGTCAGTGCAGTTCGACAAGTACCACGGCACCGGAAACGACTTCCTCGTCGTCGACGCCGGCGAGTCGATCCCGAGCCGCCCCGCCTTCGCGGTGGCCCACTGCGACCGCGAGACGGGCGTGCTGGCGTCGGACCACGTCGGCGAGTCGGCCGACGTGGCAACCGATCGCGTCGGCGAGTCGGCCGACGTGGCAACCGATCACACGGCCGACGACCTCGACTCGCGCCGCGGCGCGGACGGGGTCCTGTTTCTGGCGCTCGAACGAGGCTACAACCCCGCGCGGGTCGTCATGACGCTCGTCCAGCCGGACGGGTCGGTGGCGGCGATGTGCGGCAACGGCGCCCGGGTCGCGGCCCGCTGGGCCCACGACCGGACCGGCGGAACGGCGTTCATGATCGACACGCCTGCGGGCACGCGGCGCGCGGTGGTCCGCGACGACGAGACGATCACCGTCGAGATGGGCGTCCCGAGCTTCGAACCGCGGGACGTCCCGCTCGCGCGCGAGACCCCCCTCGTCGACGAACCGGTGGCGGGGCTGTCGGTCACCGCGGTCGACACCGGCGTCCCCCACGCCGTCGCGGTCGTCGACGACGTCGACGACGTCGACCTCGACGAGGTGGCACCGCCGGTGCGCCACGCCGACGTCTTCCCCGAGGGCGCGAACGTCACCCTCGCCTCGCGGGCGGGCGACCGGCAGTTCCGCCAGCGCACCTTCGAGCGCGGCGTCGAGGGCGAGACGCGCTCGTGTGGCACGGGCGCGGTCGCGGTCGGCGCCGTCGCGCGGCGGCTCGGCCTGATCGACGGCGACGACCCCGTCACCGTCTCGCCGCCCGGCGGCGACCTCGAAATCGGCGTTCCCGAGGGCGGCGCGGCGACGCTCACCGGCCCCGTCGCCTACGAGTACTCCGGCGAACTGGAGGCGGCGCCCGAGACGTGAGCCGAGGCGACGACGCGGACGACGGAACTGACGCGGACGCCGGCGGCGACGGCGCGTTCGATCCCGTCGACTTCCTCGACCGGGCGGTGCCGGTCGCCTCCCACGAGGACGTCGAGCCGATGACCGAGTTTCTCGTCGAGACGCTCGCGGCTCACGGCGTCGCGGCCGACGTC
>Ga0207733_100524_pt1 | contig 21408 bp, 22 predicted proteins | sample A23P3SouthBayCA_FD_187735 | JGI IMG/M metagenome (GOLD analysis project Ga0207733, IMG submission 187735) | Aerobic enrichment media microbial communities from Eden Landing Ponds, California, USA - A23 P3 (SPAdes) | ecosystem: Environmental > Aquatic > Marine > Unclassified | place: Emeryville... | reverse complement strand
GCCCGCCTCGACGTCCACGAAGCCGGGGAGTTCGACGGACCGCCCGTCGGCGACGACGGTGAAGTCGACGACGCCGGCGACGGGCAGGTGAGCGACGATGTCGCGTTTCCGCTCGTTCGGATACGCCACGTTGGCGAAGGCGTCGCCGTAGGAGACCGTCGAGTGGATGCCGAGCGAGACACAGCCCTCGACTTCGGTCATGAGGTCGTGCGCGAGCCGTTCCTCGTACAGATCGCTCTCCGGGTCTCCGGGGAGCGCCCGGTTCAGATCCGTCTCGACGTACCGGACCCCCCGCTCCAGCGCGCGTTCGTTGGCGACGATCAACTTCGCCGGGCGGTCGACCTCGGGGTCCGTGGCGAGAAAGCGCTCGATGGCGCGCGCGCCACAGGGTTCGTCCCCGTGGACCGCGCCGACGACCGCGACCTCGGGGGTCCCCTCACCGACCGTGTGGACCTGCATAGGGAGTCCTGAGGCGCCCACGCCCGAAAGTCTAACTCATCGGTGGCGCCGGTCCCCGCCCGGCGGGCGAGCGCGACGATGGCAAGGTTGATGCCCGTCGCCGGGCACCTCCCCCCAATGCGCACCCGAGACGTAGGGATCGTCGTGCGTCACGAGACGCTATCGACCGGGACGATACCCCCTGACAGCCGTCCGGAGGTGAGTGCGACGGCCGGCGGTCCCGGCCGTCGGGACCGGTGAGTCGTTCGCCCCTGCGGGCCGTCGCCCGCCGTCTCGCGGCACACGACCGCCTCTCGACCGCCCAGCAAGCCATCCTCGGGTACTACGCCGAGACCGGTCGGTTCGACTACCGGGCGCTCCGGATCAAGTCGGCGGTCGACGACACGCTCGAGTCGATCCTCGAGGACGTGTACGACGAGATCGAGGCGGAGCTCGCGACGGAGTTCGACGTCGAGGACGCCAGCTTCGACTACGAGACGAAACTCACGCTCCCGGCCGAACTGACGCTCGGCTACCTCTACCGCCGGGCGCTCGCGCGGTCGACAGACGGCTACGATCCGATCACGGACGAGGCCGACGCCCGACTCCTCGTCTTCAGCGCGACGGCGGAGCGGTCGGCCCCCGCCAACCGCGAGGCCCGCGAGTACGTCGAGATGGCCGAGGAAGCGACCGCGCTCATCGTCCAGGCGTTGCTCGACGGCGACATGCGCGACGCGATCAACGACGACGAGTTCGAGGACTTCGTGGTCGAACTCCCCGGCGACGCCGATCCGGACCGTCGTCGGGCCGCCGAGTGCGCGCAGTCGTACCTGCAGGGCGTCGTGGAGGACGCCTTCGACCGAGCCCCCGACGCGGTCCGGGCGGCCTACGACGAGGCCGTCGAAATCTCCGAAGCCCACCAGGACCGGGACGATCACTTCCGCGACCTGCTCGCGGACGCCCTCGACGGCGACGGGGCGGCGCGTGAACGCATCGAATCGGAGTACAAGTTCGCCACGCTCCCCGACGACGCCCCCTTCGGCGAGCGCGAGCGCGACCTCCCCTACCTCAAGACGCAGTACGACCGCGTGGGCGTCATCTACAAGGGGATGCTCGACGCCTACCGCGGCGTCGGTTTCGAGATTCCCGAGGCGTTCGGGACGTCGATTGTCCTCGCGATCATCGGCGCACAGATCTGGCTCGACGATGTGGACGACTACCGCGACGACGTCGCCGAGGGCCAGCTCACCCCCGTCACCGCCGAGTACGTCCTCGAAGGGAGCGACGCGGCGGCCTACGAGAACGTCGTCTCGATCACGAGGCGGTACTTCGAGTTGGCGCGGGCACACGCCGCCGAGGCGGAGTCGCCGCTCAACGGCATCGCCATCGAGTACATCCTCCGCTCGGGCGACCCGACCCGACTGCCGGGAAGTCCGGACCGGGCGGACTGACCGACGGCGACGCTCGACGCGTCGACGGGCAAAAGAATCCAGCGCGTCCGACGGTCCCTTACCCGGGGGCGCCGCCACCACCGCCGGCGTACATCCGTCCGACTTCCTCTACGTCCGACGACCCACAGTTTTCACACGTCGCCTCGTCGGGTTCGTCGCTCGACGTGATCGTTTCTCCACAGTCCTGACACTCGTAGTCGTACAGAACCGTCTCGCCCTCGTCGGGGGCTAGTAGTTCCTTCACCTTGTCCATGAGGCTCATTCGCTACCACCGAGTGCACGTTATCGATTCTCGTTGATAATAGTTCGTGTCACAAACGCGGCACGAGCGCGCTCAGTCCCGACCGACGTCGAGCGTCGACCCGTCCTCGACCAGGATGCCGCGCTCGATGGCGGTGTCGAGGATGCGTTCGCACTGCGGCCCGGAGACGTCGTACGCCGCGGTCACGAGTGCCGTCAGGTCCGCTCGTTCCATCGGGAATTCGCGGTTCTGCAACAGGCGGAGAACCTTGTAGTAGCCGTCCGGCACGTCCGATTCGTCCTCCGGCCCGTCGTCTCCCTCGTCCGTCTTCCCGTCCGTGTCCCGTTCCGTCACTTCGACGTCCGGCGTCGCGTCGTCGCCGTCCCGCCCGTCGGTCGTTCCAGAGTCGTCGGTCGCGGGGTCGGCCGACTCGAAGGTCACCTCGCCGATAGCGGCCACGCCGGGGTCGGGGTCGGTCGACGACGACTCCGCCGCCTCGACCAGCGGTTCGAGCACGCGCCGAAGCTTCTCGTGACAGGAGGAACACAGGACTGCCGAGCGCGATTCGCCGGCCGCGACCAGCCGTTCGGGCACGACTTCGTACTCCTGAAGCGAGTCGCCGACGGCACCACAGAAGTAACACGACCGCAACTGGGACATGTCCGATCCTCTGGCGGGCGCGTGCTAAGTGTTTTCCCTCCGTCGCGACGAGTACGAACCGAACACAGTAAATAAATACTGCCTAAAAACCAGCCATACGTTTCGTTCTGCCACAAAAATGTTTAATTAGCACCGGTGCGTTGTGGCAGACGTGATGGCACGCTACGTCTGTCCGGGATGTGACCGGGAACTCGAAGCGGGGCCGTTTCGGATGACCTGTCCGACCTGCGGCGGCCGGCTGGTCAACTATCGACACTCCCGCTCCTGACCGGCGATAGCGTGTCCGGCGGACGGGATCACCCGTCGAGGTCGTCGCCGACCGCGGTCGCCTCCGTCCAGTACCGCTCGAATCGGTCGTGTGCCCACTCGCGAACGACCGGATCGTCGGTGTCGACCGACGCCTGCAGGACGCCGTTCGCGTCGCGGAGGAGCAGGTGAACCGTGTCGTCGGCGGCGGTCACCGCCAGGGGAATCTCCGCCTCGTAGACCCGGATGCTGGCGTCCGGTGCGTCGAGGATCGATTCGAGCCGTCGGCGCAGGCTGTCGTCGTCGGCCACCGCCTCGATGGCCTCCCGGGAGAACACCCCTTCGAAGGTCATCTCGCCGGCGGTCACGCGCCGCTCGACGACGCCGAGGCTCCCCTCGTTGAACGCGTGGGAGAACACCCGGACCGACGACGCCTCCTCGAGGAGGTCGAGCACCCGCCCGACCGGCGCGTTCGGCTTCGTCCCGCTCGGGACGGTGATGGTCGCGTCCTCGAACCGCCGGAGATCGAACTCGAGGGCGTCGGTCGGGAGGTAGTCGACTATCGGGCGCAGATCGTGCTCCGTCTCCATGGTCGCCAGCAGATCGAGGAACGCGTCCGCGACGAGTTCGCCCGTCGCCGTGGCGACGTACGCCCCCTCGGTCCGTCTGATCCACGAACGCTCCTCGAAGTCGCGTAGAATTCGGCCGAGCGTCGCCTGCGAGGCGCCCGTCGCCACCGCGAGATCGGTGCGCGTGTGGCGGTCCTCAACGAGACGCCGGAGCACCGACACCCGGTTCGGCGAGAGCGCGAGGAACTCGATCTCCGCCAGTGCGGACTCCATACACCCCCTGGTTTCCGAGGTGGGAAACCACTTTCGCACCGTGAAAGCGTTGCACGCCGCGAAGCCGTTCCCCGGACTGTGACACTTTCTTGGGTCGGAATATTTTACGAATTAAACTAAACGGCTCCGGCTCCTACGTCGATTCGATGAGTTACCATCTGCGGATTTCGGCTCTCGAAACGGGACGCGAACGGATCGTCGGCGAGGGAGCGGAGTGACCGCAGCGGATCGTCGCGCGCTGGCCGCGTTCGCCGTCGCGGGTATCCTCTTCGGCGGGACCTTCGTCGCGGCGAAGGCGGGGCTCGACTACTTCCCGCCCCTGTTGTTCGTCGCGCTTCGCTTCGACGTGGCGGCGGTCGCGCTCCTCGCGTACGCCGCGGCGACGACGCCCCGTGGCGAACTGCTCCCCCGAACCCGGCGCGACGCCGCCGGGGTCCTCGCCACCGGCGTCGTCGCCATCGGCGTGACGAACGCCCTGTTGTTCGTCGGGCAGGAGTACACCACGAGCGCCGTCGCCGCCATCGTCTTCAGCCTCAACCCGATCCTGACGCCCATCTTCGCCGCGCTCCTGCTGGCGGACGAGCGCCTCTCGCGCCGCGGCGTCGCGGGGATGGCCCTCGGCTTCGTCGGCGTCGCGCTCGTGGTCGCCCCCGATCCCGCGACGCTGCTCGATCCGGACCTCGGCAAGGCCATCCTGCTCGCCGGGGCGATCAGCGGCGCGGCCGGGAGCGTCCTCATCCGCCGGGCGGGCGACTCCCTGTCGAGTACGGTCCGCACGGCGTGGGGGCTTCCATTCGCGGCCCTGCTCTGTCACCTGCTCAGCTGGTCGGCCGGCGAGTCGGCCGGCGCCGTCGTCTGGCACCCCGAAGCCGTCGCCGCGCTGGCGTACGTCGGTCTCCTCGCCGGCGCCGTCGCCTACATCGCCTACTTCGGTCTCCTCGACGAGGCCGGTGCGATCCGGGCGAACCTCGTGTTCTACGCGGTTCCCGTCGTCGCCGCGCTCGGCGGCTGGGCACTGCTCGGCGAGGTCATCTCGACGCTCGCCGTCGGCGGCTTCGTGACCATCTTCGCCGGCTTCGCCGTGATCGGGAGCGAGTCGGTCGACGTTCGGTCGCTGCTTTGCCGACTCCGCGACCGAGCCTCGGCGTCGACCGACACCCCCTCGACCGACGCCATGGACGGTCCCTGCGGCGTCGAGGCGGACTGACCGCCGGACGGCGGCTTATATCACTCGCCGCCCCCTACTCTCCCCATGGACCACGTCGAGTACGTCTACACGGTGGGGATGGACGACGCCGCCGTCGACGAGTACCTGCGCCACGGCTCCCACGGCGTCCTCGCGCTCGCCGACGGCGACGACGCCTACGCGGTGCCGTTGAGCTACCACTACGACGGCCACCGGTTCCTCCTCCGGGTGAGCACGCACGACGATACGGCCGAGAAACGACGGTATCTCGACACGACCGAGACGGCGACGTTCGTCCGGTTCGCGGGCGACGCCGACGAGTCGTGGAGCATCCACGTCCGCGGTCCGATCGGGGAGTGGTCGGGGACCGTCGACGAGGCGACGCTCAACGAGTGGTTCCCCCCGTTCCGACTCTTCGACGAGACAGTCGACGACGTCGAGTTCGCGCTGTACGAACTGGGGATGGAGACGGTCGTCGGACGCCGGACCGTCGACTGACGGTCCCGTCCGGCCAGATTTCCCGCCGTCCCCACACTTAACGTACGGCGTGTGGTAGCACGGTGTATGGCCGAACGGACCCATCTCGTGATCGCGGGCGGTGGCCGCGTCGGACGGCGGGTGGCGGAGAACTTCGTCAACCGCGGGACCGACGTGACCATCGTCGAACGGGACGCGAACCGCATCGACGCCGCGGAGGTGGACGAGCGCGTCACGTATCTCGAAGGCGACGCCACCCGCCCGTCGATGATCGAACGGGCGATCACCGACGAGACCGACGTGATCGGAGCGCTGACCGGCGACCAGTCGACCAACCTCGCCGTCTGCATGGCGGCCAAACAGCTGTACCCCGACATCGAGACGGTCGCGCGCATCCAGGTTGAGGACGGCGACGAGTACACCCAGTTCGTCGACCGGGTCTACTTCCCCGAACGCGCGAGCATCAAGGCGGCGGTCAACGCTCTCGCCGGGAGCGACATCCGGACGCTCGAAGGCGTGACCGGCGACCTCGAACTCTTCGACGTCCGGGTGGACTACGACGCCCCCGGCGCTGGCGAAGTCGTCGCGGACGCGCTCCCCGAAGGCTCGCTCGTCATCTCCCAGGCCAGTGGCGACGTGGCCGTCCAGCACTCGACGACGCTCGTCGCCGGCCGGCGGTACATCGTCGCCGCCGATCACGAAGTCGTCGACGAGGTGCTCGGGCAACTTCGCGGCGAGCCGGAGGGCTGAACGTGTCGCTCGATCCAGTCCCCGAGTCGCTCACCTGTTCGAACTGTGGTGCCGACATCGACGACGCGGGCTACCTCCCGGCGACCGACCACGACGGCGTCTACCGACCGCGGTCCGACGACAGCGTCTGTGGCGCCTGTGGGTTCAACGAGGTGGGCATGACGGGCTGTGCGCCCGCGGTGGACGAGGTGATCGACCCCGGTCCGGCCGACGTACTCGTGTACGTCGAGCGGACCGACGACGGATTCGACGTGGTGTCGGTGAAGCGGTAGCGTCGGCCGTGTGCGGCGACTCGCGACCCGTCTGCCGGGACGCGTCGCGCCTCGAACGGGAACGTCCGTCCCACCCGGAGTTTCGAAGCGCCTGTGATGATCTTCGAAAACACGGGGGTATTAGTGTTCTCTAACTAACTATTCTGTGGGAGGCTAAGGTCGCTACCAGGTCGTCGCTCCGGACATCAATTTGGTCTCCCAGTGCAGGATGACACGCCCGAGCAACACGGCGGACTTGCCCCAACCCCGCCGGTTGCTCGAACCACTCTCGTCGCCACGTTTTCGGCCCGCTCGTCCGATCCCTTCCACGCGCTCGACGGAGCCGGGACCTTCCCGCTTCGAACTCCGCCGTCGGCCCTCCGTCTCGTTTCGCTCGGACAGCAGAGCCAGGGGTGGGATTCGAACCCACGAAGTCTCGATTACAAGTCGAGTGCATGAACCGCCCATGCTCCCCTGGCACGGGGACACGTTATCGGTCCCTGCGCGGGCGTTTATCGTTTTCGACCTCCCGTTCGAACTCGATTCGGTGGGGGCGATATCCCCGACGTTCGTACAACCGGACGGCGTCCGTGTTGGCCGCCAGCGCCTCGACTGCCACGATCTCGGCTCCGCGGTCGCGGAGCGCCGCCTCCGCGGCGTCGAGGAGCCGCGACCCCACGCCGTCGTCGCGCCGCGGCGGCACCACGTACAGGTCGTGGACGACACCGCGCGTGCGATCCTGCGCCAGCGGTCCGCGCTCCACGCCGTATCGGACGAACCCCACGAGGTCGTCCCCGTCGCGGGCGACCGTGAGGCCGCCGTCGACCGCGTACTGGGCCATCGTCGTCCTGATCGCGTCCCGGTTCGCGTCCGCGCGGAGGGTGGACCCGTGGCGGCGCTGGTCCCGCGCCAACGCCACCCACAGGTCGGCGACCGCGTCCGCGTCGGCGGGCTCGGCCGACTCGACGGCGACCATACCGACGGGAAGCGGGCGTGGGACAAGTCAGTTCTGCCGGCCGCTCGTCCGAGTTGAAGAAAGGTTTATCCCTGCGTCACGTCCGCACATAGCACGAGAACACAATGGTATCGGGAACAGAAAGCGGAGTTACGGAAACGCCCGGGCGGTGGCTGGCGCTGGCGACTGATCGGCCGCTGACGCTCGTTTTCGCCGCTATCGGACTGTCGCTTCTCGGCTCGCTCGTCTGGGGATTGCTGATCACCGGTTCGGTCACGTTCTCGCGTCTCGGCTCGCTCGTCTGGGACGGCGTGATGCGCGGACTCGTGGTCGGACTCGCCGGGATCGGGCTGTCGATGACCTACAGCATCCTGAACTTCGCGAACTTCTCGCACGGGGACTACATCACGAGCGGCGCGTTCGCGGGCTGGGCGACGACGTACGCCATCGCCGGACTGGGACGGGCCGACATCGGGTCGCTCCTCCTCGTGGGCGCCGGAGGCTCCGTCTTCGGGGGTGCGCTCGGTATCGGCGTGACGACGACGCCCGTCGCCGTCGCCGCCGGCATCGTCGTCGCCGGCGTCACGACGATCCTGCTCGCGCTCGCCATCGACCGCGTCGTCTACAAGCCAATTCGCTCCGAGAGCGGGATCACCCTGCTCATCACCAGCATCGGGGTCGCGTTCGCGCTCCGCTATCTGATCCAGTTCGTCTTCGGCTCGGACGTGCGCGGGACGACTGCCTCCGGGTCGATCCCCCAGGTCTCCCTCTACTTCGTCGACGGCGCCGTCCGGATCGACGCCCACGACATCACGCTCCTCGTCGTCGCCGGAGGCCTCATGCTCGGCGTCCACCTCCTCCTCCAGACGACGAAACTCGGCAAGGCGATGCGCGCCATGTCCGACGACGAGGACCTCGCCCGGATCACCGGCATCCCGACCGAGCGGGTCGTCCGCGCGACGTGGGTCATCGGCGGGGGCCTCACCGGCGTCGCGGGCTACGTCTTCATCCTCTGGAAGGGCACGCTCGGCTTCAACGACGGCTGGCTCCTCCTCTTGCTCATCTTCGCCGCGGTCATCCTCGGCGGCATCGGCTCCATCTACGGAGCCATCACCGGCGGTCTCGTCATCGGCGTGGCGGCGTCCGTGTCGGTGCTCTGGATTCCCTCCGCGTTCTCGCGAGCGGCCGCCTTCGTCGTCATGATCGTCATCCTGCTCGTCCGTCCCGAGGGGCTGTTCTCCGGGAGGTCGACCGCATGAGCACGACCGACGACGAGGGCACGGTCGAGGCCTTCCGACGACTGTGGGCAGCGGACGCGGTCAAGATCGTCGCCCTCCTGGTCGTCATCTACGGCGCGTACCTCGTCAGCGGCTTCGTCCTCGGCTACAGTCTCCGGGGGCAGTTGAACTCGCTGGCCTCGCTCACCTTCTACATCGGCGTCTTCGGCACGCTCGCGCTCGCCCTCAACCTCCACTGGGGCTACACCGGCCTGTTCAACATCGGCGTCGTCGGCTTCATGGCCGTCGGCATCTACGTGATGGCGTTCGTCTCCAAACCGCTGTACGGCTCCGGTGGGGCGGCGCAGGTCGGCGGTCTCGGCCTGCCGCTCCCCGTCGGCATTCTCGCCGGGATGCTCGCGGCGGCGCTTCTCGGGTTCGTCGTCGCTCTCCCAGCCCTCCGGCTCCGCGCCGACTACCTCGCCATCGTCACCATCGCCATGTCCGAAATCGTCCGCTTTGCCCTGCTCTCCTCTACCTTCCAGCAGTTCCAGGTCCCGCACACCCTCTCGGGGGAGACCACCCGCGTCGGCTTCGGCGGCGGGAGCGGTCTCATCCTCGATTTCCCCGACCCACTGCTCGCGCTCATCGACGTCGTCGGTCTCTCCGGAGCGTACGATCGACTCGTCGGACTAGTCGGGCGAGTGGTCCCGAACAACCCCGATCCCATCGTCCACAGTCTCGTCTACGGGGTCGTCCTCCTCGGCGTCGTCGCCGTCTACTTCTGGCTCCTGAAACGAACGGGCGAATCGCCCTTCGGCCGCGTGCTGAAGTCGATCCGCGAGGACGAGGACGTCGCCCGCGCCCTCGGGAAGAACACCGACCGCTTCAAGACCACCTCCTTCATGCTCGGCTGTGCGCTGATGGGGTTGGCCGGCATCCTCTGGCTGATGGGACAGGGTGCCGTGACGCCCAACTTCTTCCGCCCGCGACTCACCTTCTTCGTCTGGATCGCGCTCATCATCGGCGGCGCGGGATCGAACACCGGGAGCGTCATGGGTGGCGCCGTCTTCGCCGCCGTCCTCTATCAAGGCCCACTCTACTTCCAGAACCTCGTCACCTCGGTCTTCCAGCCCGGCGAGGCGCCGAGCAGTTTCGGACCGGCCATCTCGCCGCTCATCTCGAACGTCGATCCGTTCCCCTTCCTGCTCTACACGCTCGACAGCGTCCGCCAACTCCAGCTCGTCGTCATGGGCGTCGTCCTCGTCTGGCTGATGCACAACCGGCCGCTGGGGATGCTCGGTCACCGCAAGGAGACGGCGGCGGCCATCCCGCTCGCACGGCCGAGGGAGTGGGGCGGCGAACCCACGCCACCCGCCGCCGGAGGTGAGGATGATGAGTGACTCGATCACCCGGTCGCGGCCGGACGTGACCGACACGCCGCTACGTGTCGAGAACCTCACGAAGCGTTTCGGCGGCATCACGGCCGTCGACGGCGCGACGTTCGAGGTCGAACGCGGGACGCTCACGGGGCTGATCGGCCCGAACGGCGCCGGCAAGTCGACGACGTTCAACCTGATAACCGGGATGCTCTCGCCCGACGCGGGGACGGTCACCTTCGACGGCGAGGATGTCACCGACCTCGAATCCTACGAAATCGCCGACCGGGGGCTGGTCCGGACGTTCCAGATCGCGCGCGAACTCGGGGAGATGACCGTCCTGGAGAACATGATGCTCGCGCCGAAGGGCCAGCGGGGCGAACGGCTCTGGCGGTCGGTGCTCCCCGTCGCCCGACGCGGCGTCGTCGAGCAGGAGACCGAGCTGCTCGAACGGGTGTGGGAGACCCTGGAGTTCTTCGAGATCGAACACCTCGCGGAGGAGTACGCGGGCAACCTCTCGGGCGGCCAGCGCAAACTGCTGGAGATGGCGCGGGCGCTGCTTACCGATCCCGACGTGCTCCTGCTGGACGAACCGTTCGCGGGCGTCAACCCGACGCTCGAACAGCGCCTGCTCGATCACATCCACGAACTCCGCGATCAGGGGTACACCTTCCTCCTCGTCGAACACGACATGGACCTCATCATGAACAACTGCCGGCACGTGATCGTGATGCATCAGGGACGTATCCTGACCGAGGGGACACCGGAGGAGGTCAAGTCGGACGAAGCGGTCATCGAGGCGTACCTGGGGGGTGACGTATGAGCGACGAGGGTCTCCTGGTCGTCCGCGATCTCGACGCCGGCTACGGCGACCTCCAGATCCTCGACGGCGTCGACATCGACGTCGGCGACGAGGAGTACGTCACCGTCGTCGGCCCGAACGGCGCCGGTAAGTCGACCGTGATGAAGTCGGTGTTCGGTCTCACGACCCACATGGGTGGACGGATCGACTTCGACGGTCGGGACATCACGGGGCGTCCACCCGAGGAGATCATCCGAGAGGGGATCGGCTACGTCCCGCAGTCGGACAACGTCTTCGCCTCCCTGTCGGTCCGGGAGAACCTCGAGATGGGCGCGTACATCCTCGACGACGTGCCCGAAGACCGTCTCCGGGAGGTCTTCGAGCGATTCCCCGTCCTGGAAGAGCGACAGACCCAGACCGCGGGGACGATGAGCGGCGGTCAGCGACAGATGCTCGCCATGGGGCGGGCGCTCATGCTCGATCCGGAACTCCTCCTGCTGGACGAACCGAGCGCCGGTCTCGCGCCCGACCTCGTCGACGAGATGTTCGACCGGATCGACGAGATCAACGACGCCGGCACTGCGATCCTGATGGTCGAACAGAACGCGAAGGAGGCTCTCCGACGCTGTGACCGGGGCTACGTCCTCGCCAACGGGACGAATCGGTTCGAGGGCGACGGCCGGACGCTCCTCGGCGACGAGGAGGTGCGCCGGGAGTTCTTGGGTGGGTAGGCCGTCGACCGCGCCAGCCCTGCGGACCTACCGCGACAGCGCCGTCTCGATGACCGACGTGTACGACGACTCGCCGATGTTGAACGCGACCTGGTCCGTCACGGTCCCGTCGAAGGTCCCCTCGAACACTTCGGTGAACCGCTCCGACAGTTGCTGGCCGTAGTCGTTGTTGACGTACAGCGTCGCTGCCACCGAGTTACCGAGCCGTTCGGAGGCGACCTGTGCCATCACGCGGCCCTGCAACTGGTCCGACGGCGCCGTCCGGAAGATGTAGTCGTCGTCGTCGAGGTTGGTCACCGACAGCGCCGTACTCGACGGCGAACAGCCGACGATCTGGTTGGGGATGAGCACCTCCTGCGAGACGGGGACGTTCACCCCCGAGGAGGCGGAACCACAGACGCTCGGCATCCCGGCGTTGACGAGTGACTCCGCCGCCGAGACGCCCGCCGAGGGCGAGGTCTGGGTGTCTTCGACCTGTGCGTTCACTTCCAGATCCAGATCGGAGTCGTTGACCTGCCGGGCCGGCAACTCGGCGGCCTGGATCATCGGCCCGCCGACCGACGCGAGGTCGCCCGTCTCGGGGAGCAGGATGCCCACGTCGATGCTCCGGCCCGTGCCGCCGGGGGCGTCGTCCGCCATCGGCCCGCCACCCGACGGGTTCTCCCCCTCGAAGTTCTGGACGTCGATCTGTGACGTGCTCTCCTGGTCGGTCCCTTCGAACTCCCAGATGGCGTACGCGGCCGAGGCCGGGTCGCCCGCCTCGTTGAAGTTGGTCGCGCTGGAGGCGCCCTGATAGTTGATGTCCTCGCCGTTGGCCGCCGCCTCGACGGCGTCGAGGAAGTTCTGTGGACCGTACTCGGTGCCGCCGGGGTTGGCGATGCGACGCAGCTGGTCGCGGACGGCCGTCCCGTCGTTCTCCCCCGCCGCCGCGTTCGCGAGGATCTGTAGGGCGACCGAGTCGTACGACTGCGAGGTGAACACGCCGGGCGTGGAGCCGTACTGCTCCTCGAACAGGCTCGTGAACGCCTCCTGATTCGGCCCGCCCGCCGCCGGCGCCGTCCCGATGACGTTCGCCATGTCGTTGCCGACCTGTCCGGGCATGGCGCCGTCGCGGAGACCGTCCGGGACGAGGATGTCGTGCTCGCCGTCCGAAACGGAGTAGTAGTCCCGGAACAGCTGTATCCCACTCTCGGGGTAGCCGATGACGACGAGCATCTCCGGCTCGCCGCCACCGCCGTCACCGCCGTCTCCACCGCCGCCGTCACCGCCGTCTCCACCGCCGCCGATGCATCCTGCTAGTCCGACAGTCCCGGCCGTGCCGGTACCGACGAGGAATTCGCGTCGTCCGATGTCGCGTACCATACACGCAGAAAGGATCGGATAATTTATAAAATCTTCCGCAATATCGCGTGACCGACCGTCAGGCGTCGCCGACGAACGCGTCGGCGCCCTCGTAGAACCAGTAGCCGTTCTCCCGCATCGCCGCGCCGAGGGCGCGATGCATCTCGACGAAGTCCGCGAACTCCTCGGCGTCGACGCCGTCGAATATCTCCCGCACCGAGACGACCGTCTCGTGGTCGATCCGGACGGGGTCGTCGCCGTACTCGTCGACGAACGCCGCGACGTCGAGCGGGAAGTCCGTCTCCTCGTCGACTTTCTTCGCGATGACGGCGTGGCCGTACTTGCGCCGGCCCTCGCTTCCCTGCTCGCCGTCGGGGTCGTGTGGCCAGTCCATACCGGTCAGTTGGACGGGTGGCTCAAAGCCGTTACGTTCGAAATCCGACAGCCGACGACGGCCGCCCGCCTACAGCGGGGAGAATCGGTGTACGGTGCGCGCGTGTTCGAGGAGTTCCTCCGTCGAATCGAAGGTCTCACCGCATCCACATCGGTGCGATGCCGCAGACGCCGACTGGTGTGTCGACATACACGACAGTTGGGCGGCCGAGTATATAATTATTGTTCAGGTCGTTTGTGGGCACGGGACACGCGGTGGGCGTTGGCACGGGGCGGGCGAGACGCGTGGCTCGTGGGCAGGGGGGAACGTCACCGAGAGAACTCGGTGGGACTGGGATTCGAACCGGAACCAGACGTGCTCGCTCGTTTCACTCGCTGTGCTCGACTGGTAGGCTTCGAAACACCAGTCGTACTCGTCCGTCGCGCCAGAACACGGCGCGACGGATATCGGTGGGACTGGGATTCGAACCACGGTCGTTCTGCTCACTGCGTTCGCGCCACTCCCTGATTCGAATCCCAGCGGCCGCTTTTCGCTCACTAGCGTTCGCGAAAAAGCGGTGGGAGTCCCGCGAGCGAGCGAAGTGAGCGAGTGGGACGTCACCGAGAGAACTCGGTGGGACTGGGATTCGAACCACGGTCGTTCTGCTCACTGCGTTCGCGCCACTCCCTGATTCGAATCCCAGCGACCGCTTTTCGCTCACTAGCGTTCGCGAAAAAGCGGTGGGACTGGGATTCGAACCCAGGAAGCCGTGAGGCTACCTGCTTTCAAGGCAGGCGCAATAGGCCGCTCTGCCATCCCACCGCAGTCGAGGGTTCGGGAGCGTCGGGCTAAGGCCTGTCGGTTCCGTCGACGGTCGCCGCCGTCACTGGCTCACGTAGCCGCCGTCGATCACCATCGTCTCGCCGGTGACGAAGGAGGCGTCGGCAGAGCAGAGCCACACCGCGGCGTCGCCGATCTCCGCCGGTTCGCCGATCCGACCGAGGGGCGTCGCCTCGCTGATCCCTTCGACCATCTCGGGATCGTCCGCCGCCGTCCGCTCGATCATCGGCGTCTGGATCACGCCGGGAGCGATTGCGTTGACCCGCACGCCGTCGCGGCCGTACTCGAGGGCGGCGGTCTTGGTCAGGCCGATCACGCCGTGTTTGCTCGCGACGTACGGACTGACGCCCTGAAAGCCGACGACGCCGGCTATCGAGGTGGTGTTCACGATTGCGCCGCCGCCGTCGGCGAGCATGGCCGGAATCTCGGCTTGCATCCCCAGAAAGACGCCCTTGAGGTTGATGTCGATGACGCGTTCCCAGTTGTCCGCCGGCTGGTCGACCAGCGACTCGTTCGCCCCCTCGACGCCGGCGTTGTTGAACGCGAAGTCGAGACCGCCGTACCGCTCGACGGTCTCGTCCACCATCGCCGTCACGTCGTCTCGGTCGCTCACGTCGGCTTCGACGAACGTGGTCTCGCCGCCGACGTCGCGGATCGTCGCGACGGTCTCCGCCCCACCCTCCGGGTCGACGTCGACCGCCACGACGCTCGCGCCCTCCGCCGCGAACCGCCGTGCGGCCGCCCGCCCGATGCCGCTGCTCGCGCCCGTTACGATCCCGACTGCGTCCTGGATTCCGTTCATCTCTCCCGTCGGGTTACACCGCGGCCGGCATAGTGTTGACGGGTTGAAATACCTGTTCGGTCGGGATCGGGCGGTCCGTCAGTCCCGCACCACGCTCGGCTCCGGGCCGTCGTACGTCACCCGCAGGCCGAGGTCGGCGGCGACGGTGGCGGTGTGTACCGGAACGGCGCGCTCGGCGTCGATCCGCGCGTTCAACAGGGGGAGTGCGTCGAGCAGGTCGTCGCCCGTCTCGACGACCGGCTGGACCGGCAGGAAGTCGACCTCGCCCCCTGCGTCGCGGCCCCGTGCGGTCAGCGTCTCCAGCGCCGGCTCGGCGAGCGCGTCGGTGAAATCGACCGGGTCGGTAAAGCCCGCGTAGTAGACGCGCCCGCGGGTCGAGGTCCCGAGGACCACCTCGGAACGGCGGAGTTTCATCGCCGCGTTGTCGACGATAGCACGCGTGAGGAAGGGACCCGTCGGGTCGACGACCGCCGCGGAGACGACGTCCTCCTCGCGGAGGAGGTGGGTGACGGTGTTGCCGGCGCGGGCGGAGACGGTCGATCCGACCTGCGGCTCGAAGCGGACGTCACCGAGGTCGTCGAGCGCCGACGCCGCCACGGCCCGCACCGCCGCCTCCGACGTCGTCTCCGTGACGGCCTCGTCGGGCAGGAGGTCGTCGGGGCGGTAGTTGACGAGCAGGTCGCCGCCGGAGCGGTCGACGGCGACGAGGATGTCCTTGAGGACCGCGGCGTACCACTCGGCGGTCTCGGCTTCGCTCAGCGGGCTCGTCGCCGCGAGGTCGGTCGCGACGAGTCCCTCGCGTGGCGGGTCTGCCAGCACGGCGATGGTGGTCATACCCGTCGCTCGTGTCGGCGCACCCTTGAACGCGCCGGTCGCCCGTCGTGACCGCCCGGCGACGCCCGACACTCAGTCCCGCGCGCCGCTCCGACCCTTGGTCTGGCGGTAGTCCCGGCCGAGCACCGACTCGGCGACGTGGTCGACGAACGCCGCCGTGTCGGCGTCGGTCTGCTCGTCGAGGGCCATCATCGGCACGAGTTCGAACCCGCGGCCGCGGACGGTCGTCGCGTGCAGGTCGCGGGCGTCGAGGTCGGCCGGGTCGCGCGTCGTGTGTTCGACGGCGACGCCCCGGAGCGCCAGCGTCCCGATGGGGACGATGATCTCCGGGTTGATCATGCGTAGATCGGCGGTGAGGTAGGGATCGCAGGTGGTCACCTCCTCGTCGGTCGGGTCCCGATCCGGATGTCGGCACCGGGTGAGGTAGGTGAGGTACGCACCGTCGAGAACGGGCCGATTCGCGTCGGGCGGCGAGGTGGCGAAGCCCAATTCCCCCAGCGTTCGCTGGAGCCGACGGCCGGCGTCGTCGCCCGTGAACGGGACGCCGGTGCGGTCCGCGCCGGGTCCGGGATGGCCGCCGACGAACAGGAAGTCCGCGCCCACGTCGCCGTAGCCGTGGACGACGTTCGTCCGCTCACCGCAGAGGCCCGGACAGTTCTGGCAGTCTTCGTCCATGCCGAACGGGTTGTCGGGGTGATCCTGTGCAGGGTCCACGTCCGCACGAGACTCCCCGAGCACAAAAGCGGTCGGACACGGCCGTCACCGGACGAGCGTCACGGGGACCGGCGCGCGGCGAACGACGGCTTCGGCGACGCTCCCGAACAGGGTGCGCTCCTCGTCCGGCCGTCCGTGGGTCCCGAGGACGACGAGGTCGACCGACTCCTCGGCCGCGTACTCCACGATGATTCGCTTGGGGTCGCCGATCTCCGACGCCGTCTCGACCTCGTGATCGTGGTCGGCCGCGAGCTGGCTGGCCTCCTCGAGAATGGTTTCGGATCGCTCCTCGACCTGTGCGTACCACTCGTCGGACCCCACCAGTGGTTCGTAGGTGGTGTCGGAGTCGGACGCGACGCCGTAGCCAGGGTCGAAGAGGTCGATCACGTGGAGGACGGTGATCGACGCGTCCGGAAACTCGGTCAACGCGTGACGGAGTGCGTCGAACGACAGGGGCGACCCGTCGACGGGGACGAGCACGTGGTCGGTCATGTGTGCGAGGGTCGCATCGGGATGCAGTCGGACGGCCGCTCGCCGATCACTGGGGTTCCGTGCACGGTGATCACCGTTCGACGTTCGGTGTCAGTGAAATATAGGGTGTGCGGTCGTTCCAGTCGATTGGGAATCGTCGCCCCGCGACCCGCGCGGCGACGGCGCCGCCGTTCAGGAGTTCGACACGCGCCGCCGGTTGACGACGCCGACGTTGTTAGCCACGTCCTCGGTCACGACGCGGAAGGCGTCGGCGGTCGGATTGTCCGCTTTCAGCACCATCGGCTCCCCGCCGGTCCGTATCTCGGGATCGAGCGGAATCCCGCCGAGATAGGGGAGGTTGTTGGCCTCGGCCAGTCCACGGCCGCCGCCGGAGCCGAACACGTCGTGTTGCTCCCCGCAGTCCGGGCAGACGAACGAACTCATGTTCTCGACCAGACCGAGGACGTTGGTGTCGTGGCGACCGAACATCCGGATACCCTTCCGGGCGTCGTCGACGGCCACCTCCTCGGGCGTCGTGACGATGACGGCACCGGCGAGCGGCAGGGTCTGGAGGATGGTCAGTTGCGTGTCGCCGGTCCCCGGTGGCATATCGAGGATCAGGTAGTCGAGTTCGCCCCACTCGACGTCCTCGACCAGCTGGGTGAGCACCTGGTGGACCATCGGTCCCCGCCAGATGACGGGGTCGTCTTCGCCGACCATGAAGGCCATGCTGATGAGCTTCACGCCGTAGCGCTCCGGCGGGACGATGGTGTCGTCCTCCGTCGCCGTCGGCGGGTCCTCGGAGTCGAGCATCCGAGGCACGTTCGGCCCGTAGACGTCGGTGTCGAACAGTCCGACCTTCGCGCCGAGTTTCGACAGGCCGGCAGCGAGGTTGACCGCGACCGTCGACTTCCCGACGCCGCCCTTCCCCGAGGCGACGGCCACGACGTTCTTGACCCCCGGCAACACCTCGTCGTCGCGGATCGACGCCGGCCGCTTGGCCGTGAGTTCGACGTCGAGACCGGCGTCCGCGAGGACTTCTCGCACGTCCGCGGCGATGGCGCTCTCCGTCGGGGCGTAGGGCGCGCCGAGCGCGAGCGACACCTCCGCGACCCCGTCCTCGACCGCGACCCCGTTGACCAGACCGAGCGACACGATGTCGTCGCCGAGGTCTGGGTCCTCGACCCGACCGAGCAGTTCCCGTACGTCGGCTTCGTCCATGGGGGAGCGTGGGCGTGAGGCGCGGATAAGGGTTTTGTCGAAGCGGGCGTGAGCGAAACCCGACGGCGGGACGCTGCCACCGCGGATGTAACCGAGATTAGTTACGAGCGGGGGACACGATGGCGCCAATTTAAGCACCTCCACACGAACGTTTCGGTAGAATGCTGGAGGACGATTTCGGTCGAGAGGTGACGGGCGTTCGGGTGTCGCTCACCGACCGCTGCAACTTCGACTGTGTCTACTGTCACAACGAGGGGCTCGGTGACACGCGGGGGCCGATGGAAGCACAGGACGACGAGATGTCGGCCGACGATATCGTTCGATTTCTGGAGGTCGCGGCGGAGTTCGACGTCGACAGCGTGAAGTTCACCGGCGGCGAGCCGATGCTCCGGGACGACCTGGAGGAGATCATCCGCCGGACGCCCGACTCGATGGAGGTGTCGATGACGACCAACGGGACGTACCTCCCCGGCCGCGCCGAGGGACTCGTCGACGCCGGTCTCGAACGCGTCAACGTCTCGCAGGACGCCCTCGATCCCGAGGCGTTCGCGGAGATAACGAAATCCGGCGCCTACGAGAAGGTGATGGAGGGCGTCGAGGCGGCGCTCGACGCGGGGCTCGATCCCGTCAAGCTCAACATGGTCGTCTTCGAGCACACCGCGGGCTACGTCGAGGGGATGGTGAACCACGTCGCCGAGAACGACGGTCTCCAGCTCCAGTTGATCGAGTACATGCCCGAACTGACGGGCAAGCCGGAGTGGAACATCGACATCGGGCGCGTCCACGACTGGCTCGCGGATCTCGCCGACGAGGTAGAGCACCGCGAGATGCACGACCGCAAGCGCTACTGGGTGAACGGCGGCATGGTCGAGATCGTCGACCCCGTCGAGAATCCCACGTTCTGTGCCAACTGCCACCGGGTCCGCGTCACCCACGAGGGCTACCTGAAGGGCTGTCTCAACCGTAACGACGACCTCCGGTCGATGGGCGAGATGACCAAGCCGGAGATCCGCGAGACGTTCGAAGAGACCGTCGCCAACCGCGTCCCGTACTACGGCGAGTACATGGTGAAAAACGCCGAGGGCGAGTGGGAGATCAACGACGAGTACATCGGCGCGCCGACGGCGTAATCCGGGACGTCCGTTCCCCTCGGTATCGGCCCTCAGAGCGCGACAACGCCGTCGACGAACGGCCAGTAGACGGTCCACCCGAGGACCACGACGAGTACCGCACACGACAGCGTGAGCAGGCCCAGCCGGAACACGTCGGCCGCGTCGAGCGGTCCGCGTTCGTAGGCCACGAGGACAGCGGGGTTGTTGAACGGCAGGAACGTCGCCGCCATCAGGATCGTCGTCAGTCCGAACGAGACGTACAGCGGCGTCACGTCGGTCGCCGCCAGCCCCTCCAGCACGACGGGGAACAGCACGACGAACGAGGCCGACACCGACGAGAACGTCCCCCGGACCAGCACGGCGACGGCGAAGACGACCGCCACCACGACGGCGTCGGGCGCGCCGACGGGGACGACGACGCCGAACGCCTCCACCACCAGATCGAAGGCGCCGACGCCGCGCATCACGTCGAGCAGCGACAGCATCGCCCCGACGAGGAAGATGATCCCCCAGTTGATGGCGCGGACGTCCGTCGAGTCGATGATGCCGACCCCCGGCAGGGCGAACAAGGTGACGACCAGGACCGCGGGGACCAGCGTCGGAATCCCGACGAACGAGCCGACGATCCACATGACGATGGCGCCGCCGAGACCCGCGAACACCAGTTTCTGATCGCGCCCGAGCGGTTCGGGGGCGGCCTCGCTCCCGGCGTGTCCCTCGGAGGTCGCCGCCAGTCCCTCGTCGGGGACCTCGTAGTGGAGGGCGCCAGCGACGGTACAGCAGACGAACAGGAGCACCGTGGTCGGCGCCATATACAGCGCCCACTCGACCCACGTGAGCGGGCGGACCGAGGCGTTGACGAGTTCCGCCGTCGCGATGGCCATGCTCCCGCCGGTCATGAGCGCGAGCGACGCCACCGGGTTCAGGTGACCGATCACGTAGTAGGCCAGTCGGCGAAACTGGCTGTCCCCGGCGGCACCGAAGGACGCGTTGATGCGGTCGATGATGGGCATGAACGTCACCCCACGGGCCAGCCCGGAGGGGAGAACGAACGCGAGCAGCAACACCATCACCGACAGCCGGCGGACCGACCGACGGGGCGTGTCGCTAGCCGAGATCAGCCGGGACGCCACCCAGTCGTCCAGGTCGACGTTCGCGACGCTCCGGCCGACCAGCAACAGCACGACGAAAAAGAACACGAGCGTCGACGCGAAGCCGCTCACGGCGGCCGCGAACGTGTCGGTCACGCCGAGCGCGTACAGGAGCACGACACAGAGCAGGCTCGAGACGGTGTACGGCACCGGCTTCGCGATCCAGAGGACGAGCGTCGACGCGAACACCGCCAGGACGACCTGGACCGTCCGGTCGACGGTCCCGAGCGTCGGTCCGAGCACGCCGAAACCCAGGATCGCGACTGCCACTCCCAGTCCGACTACGTGCGAGAGACGGGCGTCGGCGACGGTCGCTCGGGCCACAGCGAGACCGCCCCGTCGAAGCGTAATAGGGGTGCCGACTCCGTCCACGACGCGTGGCGGGCCTTTCGTGATGTTTAAGTATCGTCCCCGGGTTCGTTCGGATGCATACGCTGCAGGGGCGCCCGGTCCCGAGTCCGAGAGGGCGACGATACGAACGCAAACGCAGGTGTTGCGGTAGCCAAGCCTGGCCCAAGGCGCAGGGTTGCTAACTCTGTGGCGTCAAGCCTCCGGGGTTCGAATCCCCGCCGCAACGCTCGCACCAACACCCCATACCCATGAGTGCAGAAGAACCACAGGACGGCTCCCCCGAGGACGACGAAGACCTTCGGTACTTCGTCCGAATCGGACAGACCGACCTCGACGGGACGAAGGCCGTCGAGCGGAGCCTCACCGACATGAACGGCATCGGCAAGCGCACGGCGCGCATCGTCGCCGACGCGGCCGACGTGGATCGAACCGCCACGTTCGGGCGTCTCGACGACGACGAGATCGACCGCGTGATCGAGGTGGTGGAGAACTTCGCCGACGAAGTCCCCGAGTGGATGGTCAACCGGCGGAACGACTTCTTCACCGGCGAGAGCGACCACATCGTCGGCTCC